>ENA-OQIO01000633-OQIO01000633.1-human-gut-metagenome-genome-assembly--contig:-NODE-633-length-18278-cov-1.834499_pt1 | contig 18278 bp, 19 predicted proteins | sample MGYA00242573_ERZ504737 | MGnify/ENA primary metagenome ERZ504737 (study PRJEB26092, sample SAMD00036203) | human gut metagenome | host: Homo sapiens | study: EMG produced TPA metagenomics assembly of...
CTTCTTTTCAAATCTAACCTTCCTCTTTTCTCGATTTCGCACCGTTATTCATTAACCTGAGCAGGCACTTGTCTTAAGTTGACATTAGGTTGACCACATTGGAGGAGAAGTCCTGGACGATGAGGAAAAATTACATAAATGGAAAGTGTCTCGCATGTGAGATTGTTGCTTTTATCAATTCCAATCCATTTGCGCAAGTAAAGATTAATGCAAAGATGTTATGTAAGGAGAAGAAAAAACAGAGGTAACCCAAAATGGGCAAATTTCAGATAACAAAAAAGAGAACCCCTTGAAAATCAAAGGTTTCTCTTGCATTTCATCAATGCGGAAGAGGAGACTTGAACCCTGTGCCGCGTCGGAAACACTGATAGAAAGGGGCTTTCCGCACATCATCATGCCCAGGTAACCATAGTGGCAACCAAAATATACTAAAAAAGTAGGTTTATAGTGGGTTTTATATTGTTAAAAGAGAGGACTACCTATCATTAATCTTTCAATGACGGGCAGTCCTTCTGTTTTAAAATTTTTAGGAAATGCAATGCCATGTACTGTGCTTCTCTCTGTAGATAGAAGCGTGGTCACAAGTATTTCCTTTTATTCCTTATCGCCGAATAATTTTTTAAAATAAGACATGTTTTCTTTGACAGTCTTTTCCCGTTTGTTTTTACCGTCCACTAAGATCGGTGTACACTGCTCCAGAATCCGGTCATAGATTCTTCTCTTATCAATATTAGGTTCTCCTTTTATCTCTTTCAGAGGAAGATTTGTTGTCGTAATCAATGGTTTTCCAGAGCGATATCTATGATCAATTACATCAAATATAATACCAAGCGCATATTCACTGCTTCTTTCAAGACCAAGCTCATCAATAATCAATAATGAACAGCAGGATAGTTCATTCATATATTCTGCCTTATTTTCGGCTCTGAACATTGTATCGACAATCGTATTAAAGTTTGTCATTTTTACGGTGACGTTTCTTTCCAAAAGGGCATTAGCAATGCAGGTCGCCACGTAACTTTTTCCTGTTCCTAATGGTCCCCAGAACAAAAGTCCCTTGGATTTCTGTTTCATTTTATCCCAGTTATCAACGTATTTTTTTGCTTTATCTATAACAGGGGTCATCTCTTCTGCGTTCGCAAAGGTACAGTTTTTCATTGCAACCTCATCAAAACAAATTCTTCTGTTTCTAGCAATTTGTACTCTGCGTTCCTTTTCTTCTTGTTCAGCCTTTTTCATCGCATTTGCATCCCTTTCACAGGCACACTGCCGGTAACGTATCCTGACTCCTAATAGATTATTCTCTGGCAACCATGCTTGCTTAGGTTCCTTGCAAACAGAACAATATATCAGTCCGTCTTCTCCTATAAATGTTTTTTCTTTATCCATCATAAACTCTCTCCTTCCTGACATTCATAGTTCAGCTCTTTATTACTAATGTTATTCTTATTTCTTATTACTTTATTAGGCGCCGACTTTTTGACCCTCATGGGGCCAGTATTCTGGCTATGCAGTGGTTGTTTATATGATCGTCCATTTTCTAATCGGGTTGAATTTCTGTCCTTCTGATAAATCTCTTCTACGGGAATCTTTATATACAAGTGGTTTGGCTTAGAAAACCCACCAGATCTTCTTACCAGTAGTCCGGCTTCGTCCAATTCCTTTAATGCAGACTTTATAGATGACCTACATTTCCCTATATGTTTTATTAATTCCGTAATCGGATAGATCACATAGATCCGGCCATTTTCATCCAACCAGTTATTCATTTGTGAGAGTCGTGCCCGGTCATACAGCAGCATATACACCACCTTCCCGTTCTGTGAAATCGGATACTTCAACAGGAACTTAGGGAACTGAAAGTATGCAACCGAAATTTCTTCCTTGGTTATGTATTTATAATTCAATTCTTCACCTCATTTCGACTTTTTGATATTGACATATAGGTTTAAGGCCTCCATATGTAGAAACGTTTCAAGGGGCTTATACAACCATTTAACTCAACTTTTTTATTTTTACTAGAAAAATACTGCTTTTTACTATAAATAGCTGTTTCCCCAAAAAGGAACGCAGCTATTTGAGGATGATTTTAATAATTTTAGAAAAGTAATCTTTGGTTTTATTACTGGAATTTCCGAGATGAAAGGAAAATATATTGGATTACCGTAAAATCTTAAAAAATTATAAAATAACTAAAAAATTCGATAACTAATCAAAAAAAATTCTATTTCTTATAACCTATTTTGTGATTATAATGAATTTATCAGCTGGTTAGGACGAAAAACTAGCAATATTACCAAAAGGAAAAACAGGAGGAAAAAAATGAAAAGAAAAGCATTAGCAGCAATTGGAAAATATATGGACCAAAGATTTTTATCAGGAGACAGATCCGGTGAAACGGCAGCAGATTTTAAAAGAGCATACAGGAGAGGAGGAAGACTGGGCAGAAGAATATCGCAACCAGCTTTGGACAGCCCGTTACGGAAAACGCAGGCTACAGAAGGATGAATTTGTCAGATGCTTAATGGAATTGAAATACTTGGCGGAAGGAACAACTCTGAATCTGGGAGGCGACAGAAAAAAGATGGGTGCTCAAATACTTTCCACGTTATGTTTGACAGAAGCCATGCAGTTAGAGGAGGGCTACCGACAAATCCTTTTAGAAGAGCTGTACAATGTATTCTTAAAATTTATTCAGGTTAGCAGAGGGGGCAGAGGATTCACCTTCTTGGTATTTGGCATGGGACAGTTATCCGAAGAAGGAATTGCAAAAAAAATCGCCGAACAGATCAGCGCGATTGCCTTCAAAGCACCACGCTTGCTCCGAATGGAAAAAGAATTCTCCCTGCTCCAGGAAGCTGCCCTCCGAGCGTATCGTCAGGAATATCCGAATAGGGAACACTTTTTAAACAAATAGTAAGAATGAGAGTGTAATACACAGAACGGAAAATCACTCGACTATTTATACTAGGTGTGTTAGTATATATAAAATAAACTTATTAAAATGGGGAAAGAAAAAATGAGAAAAAGACATACTTTAAAGAAAAGAGTTAACAGTATTTATGTCACTTGCATCAGTAGTTACATTAATGCTGGTTGTGCTGGCGGTGTGTTATGTCTTTTTCTCATTTTTTTTCGAAAATACGCAGGAAGATATAGAATATGTACTCAATAATACAACACAGCAGTACCAGTCACATATGCAATTTATAGAGGATGGGGCGATTGCTATAAGGCATAATAGTCTGCTGGATAGTTTTTTTTCAATGTGATAATTATGATTCAGAAGAAGCTAAAAAACAATTAGTATATAGCATGGAACTATTGCGCAAAGAAATAGAGTCAATCAGCAATATCCATTCGTTACGAGTATGTATCTGTTTAATAATCAGGATCAGTGTGTGAAAGAGCACTATTATGCTATAACGCTGAGCGCTGAGAAGGAACAGGAAGTATATTATCAAAATATGCAACAGTGGTTTAAATTAGAAAAAAATCGGTATGCATGTGTTGCGGATAGAGAGAATTTGAATATTCTTTTTCGTATTTATGATGACAATATGAAAGAGAAAGGAATCGGCATAGCACAAATTAGTTGTGATGCAATTCGAGAAATATTTAAGGAGATAGAAGACTGTCAGGATTCTTCTTGGATTGTATTATCTAATAATGATTTGCTGTTAGTATCCGGTGGAGATGAGAAACAAAATGAGCTGATGAAAGAAAACATCCGTATCCTGGGTGGGAAATAAGAAAATCGAAGGAAAAAAAGTAATTGGGAGTGCAGATTCGAGTGGATTTGGAACAAGAACTGTCATTGCTGTAGGACAGAGCAATGTTTTAGAAATTTTACGACCAACGTTATTTATCTTTTGGGCAGGACTTGTTATTGTATTATTTTTTACATTTTGTGTTTCTTATGGACTTAGTAATCGATTTTCAAAGCCAGTAACGAGAATGATTTCCAATATTCGTGCATTTGGAAATCAGAACCTGGATGTGAGAATGGAGGATTCCACAATACAGGAATTTCATGATATGGGACAAGTGTTTAATGAGATGGCAGATCGAATCAAGTATTTGATCACAGAGGTATATGAAAAGCAGTTATTAGCCACTAAATCACAGGTGAAATATCTTCAATCGCAGCTTAACCCTCATTTTCAGTTTAACATACTTGCTATGCTCAGTCTCAAAGCGAAAATGTCAGGAAACGAGGAATTATATGAAAGTCTGAATGCTTTTTCAAAATTAATGCAAGGTAAAATTTTCCGTGATAAGGAAATAAAAATAAAAGTGAAGGAAGAATTGGAAATTGTTCAGTTCTATTTGTTTTTGCAAAAAGAACGTTATCAAGATAAATTAATGTATGAAATTAATTTATCTGACGAGCAGATAAAAGAGAACCTTATTCCTCGACTTTTAATCGAACCACTTGTGGAAAATGCTGTTTCACATGGGTTAGAACCTCAAAAAGAGAGCGGAATGATAAAAGTATGTTTGTATGAGGAAAATACGTCAGAGGAATCTGCAAAGGAAGAAAAAATCAATCATACAGAACAGATAAAGAGGCTCCATATTATTGTTGAGGACAATGGAGTTGGAATGGATTATAAAAAGCTGAATGAGGATCAAGAGAATGAAATCCCACAGAATGGGAAAATAGGACATACTCGCACCGGCTTAAAAAATACACAAAGAATGTTACAGATTTTGTATGGCGAAGATTATGAGCTTGACATTGAGAGCAAAAAGGGGAAAGAACTAGAATCGAAATCATTCTTCCGTCAGAAAGGGGGACAATGCTATGTGGAAAGTAGTTGCGGCAGATGACGAAGGTTATATAAGAGAAGCATTAAAAAAACTGATTAATTGGGAGAAAATGGATTGTGATTTGATAGCAGTGTTAGAGGACGGACAAGAGCTTATCGAATGTATCGAAAAAGAATCACCGGATATTGTTATTACAGATATTCAGATGCCTGAAGTAAATGGACTTGATGTGTGCAAGTATTTATATGAAACCAGGCCTGAAACACAGGTGATAATATTAACAGCATACTCTAATTTTGATTATGCAAAATCTGCAATCAAATACAGTGCATGTGAATATGTTTTGAAGATTGCGATTATGGATGAACTTCCGGAAGCGTTAGGAAAAGCAACCGGAAAACTATTAAAATTGAAAAAAGAAGTTGAAAAAGAGGAAGTTATTGTACCAGAGCAAAAGACACTTCTTCAGCAGATTGAACAATATGTAAAACAAAACTATAAAAGCAAGATTTCTTTGGAAGAAATTGCAGACGAATTACATGTTAACAGAAGTTATTTAAGTAGGTTTTATAAGAATAAAACAGGCGTAAATCTTTTTGATGAGATATTAAAGCTTCGTATAGAGTCAGCAAAAGAATATCTTTTAAAAACAAATATGAAAACTTATGAAGTTTCGGAAGCCGTTGGATTTGAAGATGCAGGGTATTTTTCAAAGATGTTTAAAAAGATCACAGGGGTTTCACCGAAGGACTTTAGGAAGCAGGAAAAGGATGAAAAGAAGAATTAGACAAGTTATATTTTTATTGGGAATTTTAATAAGTTGTTGCTTATTGGGCGGTTGCGAAAGTGAGGATAATCATAATGTCTCAATTACTTTAATTCATGCCTGGGGCGGTACAGAAAAAGATCATGCTGAAATGAGAGATATTTACGCTGAGTTTCAAAAAGAGTATCCGGAGATTGACTTACAGATTATTTCGATGCCGATGAGTGAAGAGATGATGAGAAAGGTAGAAGATATGGTAATGGTTGGTAATGTTCCGGATATTATCTCTTTTAGTGGAGTTGGTGAAAATTGTCTGTATGATTTTTTAGTTGAAAATGATATGGCATTAGATATTCAGCCATATATAGAGCGAGATAATGATTTTTCCCAAAGCATATCAGATGTGAATAAGGAATATTGGAAAACCAAGAATGGAGAGTTGTATTCTGTGTCAGATGTTCTTATGTTAAGTGGTGGATATTGGTACAATGAGGATATTTTAAATGCAGCAGGAATTGAGCAAGTGCCGAAAAGTTGGGATGAATTTCAGATGATGTGTAACCAGATCAGTGATTGGGCATTGAAAGAAGGAACAGAGATAACAGCACTTCAACCAGCGGCAGAGGGATATTTATATTGTATAGATCATATGCTTTCAGGTAGTGAACAAGCCAGGACAAAGGGACAGCAGTTTGTATATCAAGAGGAAGAGTTCACTACTGCGATAAATCAGCTGAAACAATTGTATAGTTTATCTGTTTCAAAAACTCCAGAGTATAGTTATCGAGATGAAACGAATCTCTTCAATGAAGGAAAACTGGCAATTTACATCAATGGTGTATGGAGTGCTCCAATGATTTCAGATGATATTAATGCAAAGTATGCTTTACTTCCATCATGTACAGAAAAAACTGTATCATGTGAATCTTCAGGTCTTGGATATGTATTAGGAAAGAGTGGAAATGAAGAAAGACAGGAAGCGGCAGTAAGCTTTTTAAAGTACATGCTTAGCAAAGACGTTCAGTTACAGATTCTTGAGAGGACGGAACAAATTCCGGCGAATCCGGATGTTTCGGTAGAGCTATATAAGGAAAATAAAGATAAATTATATCAAGCGGTATCATTGGTTCTTGAAGCTGATGAAAAAATAGAAGTTCCAAGTAACATCTGGTCACTAGAACAAAAAAATTATTTTACTGAATCAATTTTTGATTTATTGGCGGGAACAATCTCAGTACAAGAATTTGAAGAAAATATAAAAATGAAATAGTTGGAGAGAGTGCATATTGACTTAAAGTGAGTTGATACGCACTCTTTCTTTGTGCAAAACATGTAAAATATTGACACGAGGTAAAAATAATCCATACTTTGTTCGGCAATGTGTAAACAACATGCATGTTATTGTCAATACCACACATTCAAAATGCACAAAAAGTAAGGTAGAATTAATTCAACAAATAAGGAGAAACACAGGAGGAAAAAAGATGAGAAAGAAATTGGTAAGTGTACTTCTAGTAGCAGCAATGGGTGTATCCGTATTAGCAGGATGTGGAAGCAGTTCAGGAAACGAAGGAGATAAGAAAGCTTCCGGTGATGAAAATGTTTTGGAGTTTTATCATGGATATTATCAGGATGAAAGTGAATGCCGGCAGCACAGGTAATGAGAGATATCTATGATGAATTTGCACAGGAACATGCAGACGGAGATGTAACTTTTAAACCGATTGCTGTTGAGAACAGAGATGATATTGTTAGTGCACAGGTTGCTGGTGGATCATACCCGGATATGTAGATGTTGGAGGAAATGGAGTACCACAGGCTGCAATTTCACAGGAGCTTGTTTATGATCTGAAGCCATATATTGATGAAAATAATCTTCAGGACGCAGTAGGACTTAACTATACACAGCATGATCTAGATGGTCATATTTATGCTGTACATGATCAGATCGAAAGTCGTGGTCTTTGGTATAATGCAGCGCTGTTTGAAAAAGCGGGTGTTTCTGCAGATGCATTTGCAGACTGGAATACATTCGGAGATGCAATGACAAAGATTGCAGGTTTAGGTGATGAATCCTATGGATATATTGCCGGACAGGGATCTGGATGTATTATAAATGCAATTATGGCATCTACAGACGCTGGAAAGAAGATGGTAGAGTCTGAGTTGACAGAAGATATTGTTAATTCTGATGAGTTTGCTAATGCATTCAAGACAACAGCAAAATTAGATCAGGCAAATGGTTCAGAGCATACAACAGATGATAATGGAAATCTGATGGCTGAGTTTAATACAAATGGAAAAGTAGGAGTACTTTTCAATGGTGTATGGAATGCAAGTGGAATTGATGAATCTCTGGTTGATGCAATTGAGCCAGCACTGTTCCCGGGAAATATCTCTATTTCATCAGCAGGTGGCGGACTTACAGTTGCAAACAGCATGAGTGAAGAGAAGACAGCACTTGCGCTTGAATTTGTTAAGTATATGACAAGTGCGGAAGTTCAGGAAAAAATTTTTACAGGTGCCCAGGCAAACCCATGTAACACAACAGTTGATCTGAATGCACTTGCAGAGCAGAGCGGAGATGCTGCTACAATGAAACTTGCTAAAGCATGTGCTCAGGTTAATGAAGCAGATACAATTGTAATCGACATGAAATATACATGGGGATCTGACGTTAACAAAGCGATTATAAACGCACTTATGGAGTGTGCTGTTTCCGGAACAGACATTGATGCAAGATTTGAGGCACTCCAGAAAGAATTACTTGCATTAATCGGTTAATTATAAATGATTTAGTTTCAATGAGGGAGGGAATGTTGTCCCTTCCCGTTTTTATTGGAGGTATTAAATTGAAAGAAAGTATTAACAATAAGAAAAAAAGTAAATTGGGGATGAGACGTACAGGATTTATTATTGCCTTTTTAGCACCAACAATTCTGGCATTCTGTGTGTTCTACCTTTATCCAATCATTACGGTATTTGTGACATCTTTCTGTAAGTGGGATTACAGTAATATTACATCTCCGGAATTTTTTGGATTTCAGGATTTATGGAACAACTATGAGTATATATTTAAAAAATATCCATTCTTTTGGGAAGCACTTAAAAACTCTGCAACTTGGGCACTTCTTGGTGCAATAGTTCAGATTCCTGTTGCTACTTTGATAGCACTTGCATTATCAAGAAAAGTAAAGGGAATTAAGTTTGTACGAAATGTTTATATCATTCCGAATATGATTTCTACAGCGGCAATGGGAGTGATTTTTTTACAGTTATATAATCCATCCTATGGAATTATCAATCCTATCATTAGAATATTCAACAAAGACTTTACAGATAGTGTTCTGTTGTTAAAAGGACCGGCATTTATAGCTATGAACATGTGCCTATATCTTTTTTACAGGAACAACAACATTAATGATACTTGGTAATATCATGGCGGTTCCAGAAGAAGTGAGAGAAGCGGCAATGTTAGATGGAGCCAGCGGATTAAAGCAGGATTGGTTCATTACAATTCCAATGATTAAAGGAACGCTGAAAACAGTATCTGTGCTTGCAGCAACCTCAGGATTCCTTCTTTACAACGAAGTTTATTTCCTGACAAAAGGAGCAGCGGGAACGTACAGTATCAGTTATGTGATTCGAGAGTTAGCAATCACAAGTCCGAGGACTCAGTTTGGACGAGCAAATGCGGTGGCTATGATACAGATTTTAGCAGGTATGGTCATTATTCTTGTAATTAATTTCGCATACAGTGTTTCATTCAAAAAAGAGAAACATTAGGGAGGAGCGTGATAAATAATGAAAAAATCTTTACATGGAAAAACAGTAAAAAATATGCCGACAGGGACTAAAATCGTTACATATATTTGTTTAGCATGGGCACTGATTATATCACTCGTACCATTAGTATGGTTGGGATTATCAAGTTTGAAAAAAGATCCTATGGCAAGACCAGGATTTCAACTTCCGGAGTCGATTTGCATTGATGGATATATTTCTACATTTAAAGACCTTCATGTACTTCGTTATTTCGGAAACAGTTTGTTTGTTGCAGGCGTATCTGTATTGATCAGTGTGGTTATGATCTCTATGTCAGCTTATGTAGTGGCAAGAATGGAATTTCGTGGTAAAGCACTGGTAAATATTCTTTTATATTCCACTATGTTTATTCCCGCAACAGCTTTAACATATCCGGTATATAACCTTATTAATAATCTGCATTTATATGATACTCGTGCAGCATTAATTTTAATTTATTCTTGCAGTGGTATCGCAGTCAGCTTCTTTGTTATAAAAAATTATTATGACAATATTCCAAAAGAGTTGGAGGAAGCTGCAAGATTGATGGTTGTACTTATTTCCAAACATGGGTAAAAGTTATTTTCCCAATTGCACGACCGGGAATTATGACAGCTGCAGTTTTAGCCTTTCTGAGTAACTGGAATGAATATTACTGGGCATCACTTGTACTGATCACAAGAGAAAAATTAACAGTTCCGGCATTGCTGTCAACATTTACAACATCATTTAATACGAACTATAACGGACTGTTTTCAGCAATGGTTGTTATCATTCTTCCACCGGTAATCTTATATTGTGTATTTAGTAAATTCTTTATTGAAGCATTATCCGGCGGTGCTGTGAAAGGTTAATTGTAGATAATTGAAAGACGAGGAGAAAATAAATGAATCAGGAAATTAGAGAACGAACAAAGTGGTTTATGGATGCACGATTTGGAATGTTTATACATTGGGGATTATATTCAATTCCGGCTTGTGGTGAATGGGTTATGTCGGAAAAAGAGATGACTGTAGAAGAATACAGAACGTATTTTGAACAGTTTGATCCTGTGGATTATGATCCGAAGAAATGGGTTCGTCTGGCAAAAAAAGCAGGCATGAAGTACGTGTACTTACAGCAAAGCACCATGACGGATTTTGTCTGTTTGACTCTAAACTGACAGACATACAAGTCAACAAACACAAAAGCAGGCAGAGACTGGTAAGAGAATTTGTAGATGCATGTAGAGAAGAGGATTTAAAGGTAGGACTTTATTTTTCCATTATTGACTGGAAACATCCGGATTTCCCGAAATATGGAGATCGTCAGCACCCGATGAGAAATAATGAAGCATACAAGGATGAAAAAATTGATTTTGACAGATATTTGGATTACATGCATGGACAGGTAAAAGAACTTGTTACAAATTATGGGAAATTAGATTTATTATGGTTTGATTTTTCTTATGACGATATGACAGGTGAAAAATGGAAAGCAACAGAATTGATCAAAATGGTACGTCACTATCAGCCGGATGTAATCATTGATAATCGTTTAGAAGGTGCTGGAGATAACCATGGAAGTATTGCAACAGATAATCCGTTAATTTACAGTGGTGATTTTGCAAGTCCGGAACAGATCATTCCGCCAAAAGGAGTATGTGATATCAATGGAGAGCCAATTCCATGGGAACTTTGCGCAACAATGAATAATCACTGGGGATATTGCAACTTCGACCATCAGTATAAAACACCAGAAATGTTAGTGAGAAAACTTGTAGAGTGTGTTAGTAAGGGTGGAAATATGATTTTGAATGTAGGACCTGATGCAAAAGGAAACATTCCAAAGGAAAGTGTTGAAATACTCAAAGAAGTCGGAAACTGGATGGATAAGAATAAAGAAAGTATTTATGGATGTGGAATATCAGATCTTGAGAAACCTGATTGGGGAAGATATACAGAGAAAGACGGAGTGATTTATGCACATGTTTATGAGACACCTTTAGGAGCACTTCCGCTCTATGGAATCAGTCCTGAAAAACTGGATAGAATTACATATTTAGCTGATGGAAGTGAAGTGAAAAGAGGAGAAGCATGGAATACAGCTCTTTATACAGATGTTGCATTCGTATCATTTGGAGATGATCCGGTATTTACTTATCCATTGCCTGATGAAAAAGACACGGTATTAAAAATTCAACTTAAGAATTGAGAATGAGGAAGGAAGAAAAACGATGAAGCAGGTAACCAGTATTTTGATTGGGGCAGGATTGAGGGGTGGCTATGTATATTCTCAGTATGCATTGGATCACCCAGATGAATTTAAAGTGGTAGCTGTGGCAGAACCAGACCAAGAACGTAGAGAACTTTTTGCGGCAAAACATAATATTCCAAAAGAGCTACAGTATGAATCATATGAAGAATTATTACAACAAGACAAAATTGCAGATTGTGCTATGATTTGTACACAGGATAAAATGCACTATGAACCGGTTACTATGGCATTGCAAAAAGGATATCATGTTTTATGTGAAAAACCGATGTCTCCAAATAAAGACGAAATTGTAAAAATGGGAGCAATGGCAAAGAAATATAATCGAATATTATCGGTATGTCATGTTTTGCGCTACTCACCTTTTTTCTCAAAAATAAAAGAAATTTTAGACGAGGAAAGAATTGGAAGAATGATGTCAATTCAGCATATTGAGGAAGTAGGATATTGGCATCATGCACATAGCTTTGTGAGAGGAAATTGGAGAAATAAAGAAGAATCAAGTCCAATGATATTGCAGAAATGCTGTCATGATATGGATATTATGTTATGGTTAGCTGATAGTAAGTGTAAAAAAATCAGTTCTTTTGGAGAACTTACATATTTTACAGAAGAAAATGCACCTGTAAATGCACCGAGATATTGCATGGACGGATGTGAACATAGAGATAAATGTCCGTTTTATGCACCACGTTTTTACTTAGAACATCCGAAAGCTGTGGAAGACGGACTTGTATATGCAGTAACTGATCAGGCAGATTCAGAACATGTCCTAAAGGAGTTAAAGAAAGGACCTTATGGAAGATGCGTGTTCCATTCTGATAATACAGTTGTGGATCATCAGACAGTAGATATCGAATTTGAAAACCAAGTTACAGCTTCATTTTTGATGACAGCGTTTACAAACCAGTGCGCAAGAAGAATTCGAATTATGGGAACTAAAGGCGAATTAAAAGGTGATATGGAGGCAGGAACAATAGAAATCATAGATTTTGTAAGTGGAACAAATGATTTGATTCAACTTCATACACCTTCAAAGGGACATAGCGGAAGTGATATGAGTATGATGCGCGAGTTTGTTCGTATGGTTGGAGAAGGAAAAACAGGAAAAACAGATGCGTCAGTTTCTGTGGCAAGTCATTTGATGGCTCTTGCAGCTGAAGAAGCCAGAATTAGAAAAACTGTGATTGATTTTGAAGAATACAGCGCCTACGAGACAAAATAGAAATTGAAAACCATAAAATGATGAAGGGATTTATCCTCAGCATTTATGGGAAGGGAGTAAGTGATGAATAGAGTATCAGAAGAACAGTTGAAAGAAGCAATTAATGGATTTCAGTTTGAAGGTAATCTTATTAGTATCAAGCCCTATGGAAGTGGACATATCAATGACACTTATTTGTTGACGTATGAGATTGGAAAAATGGGATCAATAAGAGTGATTTTGCAAAGAGTGAATCAGGAGATTTTTACTAACCCAGTTGAATTAATGCAGAATATTGAAGGCGTCACAACCTACTTAAAGAAAATAATAAAGAAAAATGGAGGAGATCCAGAGAGAGAAACATTAAATTTGATTCCGGCAAAAGATGAAAAATATTATTTTGTGGATTCAAAAGGAGAGTACTGGAGATCTTATAAGTATATCACAGATGCAACAAGCTATGATCTTGTAGAAAATCCGAAAGATTTTTATGAAAGCGCAGTAGCATTTGGACATTTTCAAAAATTATCTTTTTCATTTTATGACGATGAAAAAGTAGGACAGTTAATGTCAAGAATAACATCGGACCTTTTTGATATTACTGAATTATTACATCATGGTCCGGAAAACGTAACCATATCAGTAATAAAGATTATAGGAGCTTTGGCAATTCTTTTAAGCATAAATGTAAGACTTGCTCTTATAGCATTTTTATTAGTTCCATTTTATGCTTGTTTACGCATTATTTCTTTAATAAGAAAATGAAACAGGCGTTTAGAGTTAACAGAATCAAAATAGCGGAAATAAACGCACAAATAGAAGACAATCTTTCGGGAATAAGAGTGGTAAAATCTTTTGCCAATGAAGACTTGGAAAATAAAAAATTTAAAGTGGGAAACGATGCTTTCCTTGAAGCAAAAAAGAATAACTATAAGTATATGGGTGGATACAACTCAGGACTTACAGCTTTACAACAATGATTAATCTTTCTTGTTATAGTTTCAGGAGGATTAATGATAACTAAGGATATGATATCTGTAACAGACCTTGTTACATTTTTATTATATATAAATATTTTTACAGATCCTATTAAAACGTTAATTGATTTTACGGAACAGTTTCAGAATGGATATTCAGGATATGAAAGATTTCTACAGATTCTTTCAATTGAACCTGAAATTAAGGATAGTGAAAACGCAGTTTCAATAAGTTAATGTTAAAGGTGACATTAAACTTGAAGATGTTTCATTTAAGTATAATGACAGCTCTCATAGAGTTTTGAAACATATTAATCTGGAAGTTAAGGCAGGCTCTTATGTGGCACTTGTAGGTTCATCAGGAGCAGGTAAGACTACACTTTGCAATCTTATTCCAAGATTTTATGAAGCCACAAGTGGAAAAATAACTATTGATGGAAAAGACATTAAAGACATAAAATTAAAAGATTTAAGAGATAATATAGGTATAGTACAGCAGGATGTTTACCTTTTCGTGGGAACAGTATATGACAATATCAGATACGGTCGCCCTGATGCTACAAGGGAGGAAGTAATTGCAGCAGCAAAGGAAGCTAATGCATATGATTTTATAATGTCACTTCCAAATGGCTTTGAAACAGATATAGGACAGAGAGGTATTAAGCTGTCAGGCGGACAGAAACAGCGAATTTCAATAGCAAGAGTATTCCTTAAGAATCCTCCAATATTGATTTTTGATGAGGCAACATCTGCACTTGATAACGAAAGTGAAAAGATAGTACAGGAATCAATGGAAAAACTGGCAAAGAACAGAACAACAATGGTAATTGCCCATAGATTGTCTACTATAAGAAATGCAGAAAAGATACTAGTTTTAACAGACAAGGGAATAGAAGAACAGGGTACACATAAGGAATTAATGGACAAACATGGAATATACTATGATTTGTACAATGTGATTGAAAAATAAAAATGTCACATAAAAAGATATTGTATAATATCATTTAAAAGTGTACTATGAAACATATAACAAAGAGACAAAATAATAGAATATTTAACGCGGATTTAACCAAACCCGGACAGAACATTTACATTGATATAGTAATATTGAAGAGACATATGATTGGAATGTTCTGCCGGGTTTTTCTTTTATTATAATAAACAAAAAATCAGGAGGTGCGGTTGTGATTAAAGTCGGAATACTTACAAGTGGTGGAGATTGTCAGGGATTAAACGGAGCAATGTATGGATTGGTTAAAGGATTAACCGAAACCAATAAGGATAAGGTTGAAATTTATGGGATTTTGGACGGTTACACAGGTCTTATTAATGGTGACTATAAGAAAATGAAGCCGGAAGAGTTTGAGAATATTTTAAATTTGGGAGGCTCCATCCTTGGAAATTCAAGACAACCATTTAAGAAGATTAATGAGCCTGATGAAAAAGGCAGAAACAAAGTAGAGGCAATGATTTCTAATTATAAAAAGATGGAACTTGATTGTCTTGTGGTTTTAGGAGGAAATGGTTCCCACAAAACAGCAAATCTTTTGTCAGAGAAGGGCTTAAACATTGTAACTCTTCCAAAAACTATAGATAATGACATTAACGGAACAGATATGACTTTCGGATTTCAGTCAGCCATTGATATTGCAACAAGAACTCTTGATGAGTTGCATACAACGGCAAAGTCACACGGAAGAATTATGATTGCTGAAATTATGGGAAATAAGGCAGGCTGGCTTACGTTATATTCAGGAATAGCAGGAAAGGCAGATGTAATCTTAATACCCGAAATTCCATATAATATTGAGAAAATAAGCCAATATATAAAAGATAAGCTTAAAAATGGCAGAAAGCATATTATTCTTGCAGTGGCAGAAGGGATTATTTCACAGGAAGAGACAAAGCTTTCAAAGAAAGAACTTAAGCAGAAAAGAGCAAAAGACGGATATATTTCAGCAGGCTACCGTTTGGAGGCTGAACTTAGTGAAAAAATTGACGGCGAAGTTAGAGTTGTTGTACCGGGCCATATTCAAAGAGGTGGTAATCCTTGTGCTTTTGATAGAGTTCTTACTTCAAGAATCGGTGTTAAAGGTGCAGAACTGATCCTTAATAAGCAATATGGAAGAATGGTGGCCGTACAAAGCAACAATATTACAAGTGTGCCATTAAGTACAGCGGTTGAAAAACCAAAACGTGTAGATCCAAATGATGAAATTATAAGACAGGTTAGAATGTTAGGCATATGCTTAGGAGATTAATAAGTAAACTCGGGTGGTTTAAAATGGAAATAAATAAGAAAAACGAAATAGACGTAACTGAAAATAATCCAATCATAGAGAAGAATAAAGTTCCTCAGCCGGAAATGAAAAGTGGGTTACAGGAAAAGAAAAAACTAAAGGCAGAAGGAACAAAAGCTGAAAATGTAAAAGAAGTTGTTAGAGGAAAGCACAAAGTTTTGCCTTGCTATGATAACAGGGAATTGTCATGGCTTAAATTTAATGAAAGAGTTTTAGATGAAGCCAGTGATGAAGATGTTCCGTTGTGTGAAAGATTAACTTTTGTAAGTATTTTTTCAACTAATCTTGACGAATTTTATAGAGTTAGAGTAGGCTCAATTTATGATCAGATGATTATTTCTGACAAAAAAAAGAGAAAACAAAACTTATATGACATCAAGCGAGCAGTTAGAATGTATTTTTAAAAGAACGAAGGAATTGTTAAAGAAGAAAGAGCATATATATAATGACTTAATGAAAAAAGTTAGGAATTATGGCGTGCAGATTGTAAATTTTGATAAACTTTCAAAAGAAGAAAAAGATGGAATGGAGAATTATTTTAAGAATAATGTTATGCCGTTATTATCTCCACAGGTAATTGGAAAGAAGCATCCATTTCCATTCCTAAATAATCAGGAAATATATGCTGTTGCACTTCTTGAGTCCAAAAACAATGATAAGATTTGCATTGTTCCTTGCAGAAGTAGTGTTTTTAACAGGCTTGTTCAAATAGTGCCGGGTAGTGGCAGATATATGCTTATTGAAGAACTTATACTTCATTATATGCCTATGATTTTTGAAAATTATACAGTAAAAAGCGAGTTCATTTTAATAAGAAATTACAAGAAACGCAGACATTGATATTGATGAGATTTTTGCAGACGAAGACATTAGTTACAGAGAATCAATGGAAGAAATGATTAGAATGCGTACAAAGCTTTGCCCAATAAGAATGGAATATTCAAGAGTGTTAGATGAAAAGGTTATTAGAAGTCTTTGTAAAGAATTAAATCTTAAAAAAGAGCAGACTTTCCATCAGGAAACACCACTTGATTTTGATTTTGTATTTAAGATTCAGGATATGCTTAGAAATAGAAAAGAATTATTCTTTAAGAGAAGGATTCCACAGGTTTCTACAGCAATTGACAAAACACAACCTATGTTTGATCAGATTGAAAAGAAAGACATTCTGTTAAGTTATCCTTTTGAAAGCATGACAAGTTTTATTAATCTTTTAAAGGAAGCTGCCGCAGATCCAAATGTTGCTTCAATAAAGATGACTCTTTATAGAGTTGCCAAAAACTCACAGGTAGTTGAGGCTTTAATTGACGCGGCCGAAAACGGAAAAGAAGTTGTGGTAATGGTTGAACTTAGAGCAAGATTTGATGAACAGAACAATATTGAGTGGTCAAGGAGAATGGAAGATGCAGGATGCAGAATTATTTACGGAATCGACCATACAAAAGTTCATTCAAAAATTTGTCTTATTTCATATAAGAAAGACAATCAGGTTAAGCATATTACACAGGTTGGAACAGGCAATTATAACGAGAAGACGTCAAAGCTTTACACTGACTTGTCATTGATGACAGCTAACGAAGATATTGCTAAAGAAGTAGCAGAAGTCTTCAACAAAATATGTTTGGAACAGGTAGTTGAAGAAACAGAGCATCTTCTTGTATCACCTAAATGTATGCAGAGCAAAATAGTGGAGCTTATTGACAATGAAATCGAAAAAATAGCAGAAGGTAAGGAAGGATACATAGGATTTAAGTGCAACTCACTTACTGATAAAGTTATAATTAAAAAACTTATTGAAGCTTCTAACAAAGGTGTAAAGGTTGATATGGTTATAAGAGGAATTAGTTGTCTTATAGCCGGCGTTCCGGGATATACTGAAAACATAACAATAAAAAGTATAGTTGGAAGATATCTTGAACATTCAAGAATCTATATTTTCGGTAAGGAGCCTTTGGACAAAATATATATATCTTCAGCAGACTTAATGACAAGAAACACAGTCAGAAGAGTAGAAGTTGCTGCACCAATATACGATGAAGCAATAAAGAAACGTATAAGAGGTATGTTTAACATAATGCTTTCAGATAACGTAAAAGGAAGAAGAATGAAGCCTAATGGAAAATATTGCAAAGACGAAATCACAGGCGAAGCAATAAATTCACAGGAATACTTCTTTGAGGAAGCTTATGGGGAACATAAGG
>ENA-OQIO01000634-OQIO01000634.1-human-gut-metagenome-genome-assembly--contig:-NODE-634-length-18275-cov-2.296121_pt1 | contig 18275 bp, 20 predicted proteins | sample MGYA00242573_ERZ504737 | MGnify/ENA primary metagenome ERZ504737 (study PRJEB26092, sample SAMD00036203) | human gut metagenome | host: Homo sapiens | study: EMG produced TPA metagenomics assembly of...
AAAATAAAAAATATTAGTCAGATTGAAGGACTAAAAAATCTAAAAGATCTAACTATTGGGCAAATAACAAATGCAGATTTTAACCGTTTAACAAATATAAAATCTTTAGAGTCTTTAGATGCAGAAGGTAGTTTCTTAAATATTGATGGCATCAAAAATCTTACAAATTTAAATACACTTACACTAACATCTGGACGATTGAGTGATATCAAACCAATTGCAGAATTAAGTAATCTAAAAAAAATTGTATTTAGGTAGATGTGGAAATGCAGAAGATATTTCTTGCCTGAAACCACGTGGATATAAAACATTACATATTAGTGAAAATGTACCCGCAAGGCAGGTGTTAGGTTATGAAAATTTTAAGGATGTTACAATTCAAAAAGGAGGAAATCTACATAATCTCGAAGCGGAAATAGATATTTTATATGGCGACTATAACGATGATGATCCAAAATTTGAATATAATGCAGATGATGAAAGTATTATCAATGCCGATGGAAAAGCAATAAAAAATGGAGAAACTGATGTAACGATCACAGTATATGGAAGAGAAGATGAAGCATCAAAGAGAATTCATGTGAAAGTACAAGAGGGAGATAACATAGAATCTTCTGGGGAAGCTATAGAAAAAGATCAGTTACCATCTTTTAAAAAAAATCAAGGGAATAATGAAACATTAAATCTTCTACTGATCAATAAAAATGGAAAGGTCTATGATCTTAAAGAAAATGCAAAAGAAATAGCAGATGATGCGAAATCCTATACGATCACATCTGTATATCGCAATGGAAAAAGATATACACTTCGAGTGAAAGTAACAAAAGCAGGAGAAGTATATATCGGATTAGAAACAGGAGATTTTGTAAAACAAAATTATGATATTACAAAGATAGACCATAATTATTTCATTACAAAGGATGGAAATCTATATTGCATCAATGAAAAGAATCAAGTAGAGAAAATTGATGAAAATGTAACGGACATCAGTTATTTTGATGGAGCACATAGCTATGAAGAAGGGCGTTGCCTTGTATTACATAAAGATGGAAAATTAACCGATGTCAGAAATCAAGAATTAGATGATCTGAAAATTGAATTTTCCAATATTAAGAAGATTATAAATCCAAAATATGTAATAAAAGAAGATGGGTCAATGGGATATCTGCATATATATTTGCATTCAGATCAATATGTGATAGACAAGATCTCTGAGAAAGAGATGCAGGTAGTAGAAACAGGAATGGAATATAAAGAGACATTCTTCTTAGATGTAGATGATCATATATTGTATGCAGATGGATATAGCGAAGGATTGATCAAAATAGCAGCGAATGTAAAACGTGTATTGTCAGATTCTGAACATGTATATGAAAGTTTAGATGGAAATTATTATTTCTTTAAGGAAAAATGGGATGATAATGATAATACATTTTATTCTGTTGAAAAAATTGATTGTACAGATGAAAAATTCACAGGAATTACACAAGATGGGACAGCATATGTAAGTGGTAAAAAGATCTTGAAAGATGTGGTAAGTTATTGCAAAGATCAGCATAAGAATAGTAGTGGATACCAAGAGAGTGAACAAAAGTATTATTTTATAAGAAAAGATGGAACCGTATGGAAATATGAATCTCCATATATGGCACAAAAAATACTAAATGCAGACGGCAGTGTTCCAGAGGTAAAACCAGAGCCAGAGCCTAAGCCAACACCGAAACCAGATCCACAGCCAACACCAAAACCAGAGCCACAACCAACACCGAATCCAGGTTCAAATTCAACACAAGGTTCAACAACGAGTCAAGAACCACAGCAGATTAAGATCGATCAGATCATCTTAACAGGAATGTCTACAAAAGTTGCTGCAGGAAAGAAGCTGAAATTAACAGCAAATATCACAAACGATGCTACAAACAAGAATCTAAAGTGGACAACAAAGCAATAATAAACTTGCAACTGTGGATAAAAATGGCGTTGTAACGCTAAATAAGAAAGCTGGAGGAAAGACAGTTAAAATTACTGCAGAAGCAACTGATGGCAGTGGCAAAAAAGCAACATTTACGATCAAGATCATGAAAGGAAGCGTAAAGAAGATCAAGATTTCTGGAAAGAAAACAGTCAAAGCAGGAAAGACATTGAAATTAAAAGCTAAGGTTACAGCAAGCAAAGGTGCAAACAAAACACTGAAATGGACAAGCAGCAATACAAAATATGCAACAGTTTCTTCAGGAAAAGTAAAAGCACTGAAAGCAGGTAAGAAAAAAACAGTGAAGATCACAGTGATGGCAACAGATGGAAGTGGTAAGAAGGCAACAATTAGTGTGAAGATTAAGTAAGAAAAATAAAAGGAAGAGCAGTAGATGAATCAAAATCATCAGCTGCTCTTTCCTTTTATAAAAACATCTATTCAATTATCTTTTCATAAACATTGCCAAAAATTGCCCCTTAACTTCATCGGCTCTTTTTTGGCTGACAGGAATTTTATGTTTTCCAGCGAGTGTTACAAGATTATTTTCAAAATCAGTGATCTGATTTAAGTTGATCAGATAACTTCGATGACAACAGGCGAAATTCTGATCAAGACGATTTAACAGATCTGTAAGTTTCTCAGAAGTATAATATGTAGAAGAAGTACAATAAATCGTTGTTGTCCGAAGATTTCTTTCCATATAAATGATATCATCTAGTAAGATATTGTGTTCTCTACGATTCCAGGAAATCGTAAGATAGTTGTTTTTTCGTTGCTCTAAATTAAAGATTGCTTTTTTGATCGCACGAGGCAAGTATTGTTTCGCATCGGATTTGTGAATAAAGTATACATGCTCGGTTTCATAAACATCACTGCAATATTCACGATATTGCGTGATAAATATGATCTGTGTTGCAGGATGAGTCTGCTGGATTTCTTTTGATAAGATGATACCAGATTTTTCTGGGAGTTCAATGTCCATCAGGACAATATCATACGGGGTGGAACCTGTCTCATATAATTTGAATCTTTCTTCTGGAGAAGAACAAGAATGTACCTCTACAGAAAGATTTTTATTTTCTTTGATAATTTTTTCTAGTTCGCAAAGATAGGTAATATCATCTTCACAGATTGCAATATGAATCATTGATAAGAAGGCTCCTTTGTTTTTATTTATTTGGCAGTACATTCCATGATACTGGCAAACAATATTATTATACAACGAATATAGATTATTGAAAAAAGTGAATATTACATATAAGCGTGTTTTCGTGCATATTTCAACATGATTAATGACATTCTTCCGAAAACTGAAGCATCAAATGGCAGGAAAAACACGCCCCTTCATCCACCCATTTATAAGTTCCATGATACTGCGTAACGATTTCTTCAATGATCGAAAGACCATGACCATGAAGAGCAGAATTTTGCGTTTTATTTGTCTGATGTGTAAAAATTTCTTCTGGATTTTTACTATTTTGCATATGGATCATAAAAACATTTGCCTTAAAATTTGTGGTTAATGAGATGAACGGTTTCTTTTCTTCCGAATTGCATAATTCACAGGCCTCGATCGCATTATCTAAAAGATTTGAAAACAGGCTTGTGATCGTTATATCAGAAAAAACGCAATCAAACGATTCAGGCAAAAGAATCCGAAATTGACAATTAATTTCCAAACGATCGGCAATTGCCTTTTTCTCCTGAAGCAGGGTATTAAGCAGAGCATTTTTGCAAAAAGTATCCGGATAATTTCTCTTTACATGGGAAGATAAAGAAGAAATTAAAGAGGACATTTCTTCATAACGCTGCTCATTTCCTAATTGTTCGGCAATGTGAAGATAGTGGTCAATATAATATTGCTTTTTGAGGATCGTTGATTTTAAGTTTTTAAGTTCCTCCTGTTGCTTTAACATCGTATGATGCGTAATCTCAGTGTTTTTTAAATCAGCACTTTTTCTTGCACTATTGCATATATGAAATACGATTCCCATGAAAGAGCCAAAAGCAAAAATCATTGCAAATGACATCAGATCATAGAAAAAAATGTGGTAGCCCGAACGAAAAAAATGATTCCACAATGCAGGGTTATGGCGCATATAGTTGGTAATGATCCCGTGCAATGGGAAGGTAAAAATGCAGAGAAAACGATAAACTTTTCAATTCTATACAGATTACGATGTTGTTTCATAGTTTCGTCTCCTCTCTGGATGTATTTAATGTGTGAATATAAGATAAAGCCTGATCATATTTCTTCTGTTCGATCAAAAGAGAGAGAGCAAGAAGATGATTTGACGTATCATGGTTCCAACGATAAAGCTTTTGGTATTCATCATCAAGAAGATGCAGATGCTTGATTTCTTCTTCTAAGAGCATTTGTTGATGTTTTTCTTTTAAATGATGTTTCTCTAATTCTTTTAACAACGACATACCCTGATGAAACATACTCCACATGATCGCAGAGATGATCACTGAGAATATAACAAACCATCCGTAAGAAAAGGATGGAGAAGGTATGGACATAAACAGATTTCCAATGATCATCATAAAAAGAACAGGAATCCCTAGATAAAGAAACAATTTTAAATTGATCAAATGACGAAAACGCTGAATAAAGTGAAAAAGGTGTGGCAAGAACAGATAATTTAAAATGATCTGAAATATAGAACATAAAGCGATTGAAATCGTGTTACCACGCAAAGCAACATATAAAACAGCTAGATGAAGCTGTGGAAATATAAAGTTTAAGATCACTAATATTCCAGCAGAAACTGCCTCTACAAAAATCATATTTACAATAAAAATGAAAAATAAAAAAGATCCGAAAAGGAAGATCTTCCGTGAAAAAGAAAAAAATATGAAAGCTCCATAATGGATAAATCATGAAAGATAAAAAGACAGCGGATTTAGCAACTGGAACAAAAATCATCCAGAGAAGAGAAATCGCATAAAAATGACCATAAGACTCTGAAAAATAAAGGAGAGAAATCTTTATGAGAAAATAGTTTTAAAAATATATGAAACGGATAAATGATGTTAAAAATGCTTACAATATAAAAAAATAACCCAGCGATCATAAATTGTACTCCTCCCTTATCTCGTCAGATATTATTATACAACGAAATCAAAATGCAGAAATAAAATGAATATTACATATAAAAGTGTTTTTATGTATGTTTTAACATGATTAATGACAAAAAAGAATCATCCTCAACACTCCACTGACAAGTTCCGCCATAGTCCTTGGCAATACTTTCTATGATAGAAAGTCCATGCCCATGGAGAGTGGAATCGTCTTTTGTACTTTGTCTGGTAAAAGGAATGTCAGGATCTTTAGAGTTTTTCATTTGGATCATAAACATCTTGGTCTTGTAATCTGTGGACAAATGAATAAAAAGAGAATCATTTTGTGGATGATGCTCGCGATACTGTTTGCAGCTTTCCAAGGCATTATCAAGTAAATTTGAAAAGATACTTGTGATCGTAAAATCTGAAAAATCTTCTTCAAAATGTTCTGGAAGAATAATCTTAAAGTTGCAGGTAACATCAAGTTGATCTGCAAGGAATTTTTTCTCCTGAAGAAGCGTATTTAAAAGAATATTTTTGCAATAAGTATCTGGATAATTTCTTTTTACATGAGAAGAAAGTGCAGAGATTAAAGTCGTCATTTCTTCATACTTTTCAGATTCACAAAGATTGATCGCAAGATCAATATGAGAATGAATATATGCTTGCTTTTCAAGAATCTGCTCCTGTAATAACTTCATTTCATCTTCCTGCTTTAAGATGGTTTGTTGTGTGGAATCAAGCATATCAAGCTCGATTGATTTCTTTGTATTCTTACAAGTGATGACGATGATGCTGATAAAGGAAAGAAGGCAGGCAACCATCAGTAAATTAAAGCAAAAATAAAAATAAGGATGGAGAGATGTTTCTGCTAAGTATTCTTTGAACGTTGGGTTAATATATAAATAATGGTATATAACTGCAATATTTGGAAGGATAAAGATATAGATCATGATCAAAATAATTGCAATTTATGAGAAGTTGTTGATTTCATTTGATATTACCTCCATTTTCCTGAAGTTGTTTCATATAAGAAAGAGCTTGATCGTATTTTTCTTGTTCAGAAAGTAAAGAAAGGGCTAGAAGATGGTTTGCCATATCATGATTCCAAACATAGAGTTTCTGATATTCTTGATCGAGAGAATGCAAATGATCAATTTCTTGTTGCACGGTAAGAAGGCGATGTTGTTCAATGGCATTTTCTTTTTCTGAATCTTTCAATAGATGAATTCCATGACGAAACAATCGAAAGATCAAAAACGAGCTGATCAGTGCAGGAATTAAATAAATATAAGTAGGTAGGCTATTTTGTGATAGGATCGTAAAAATATTATTCAGGATCATCAGTAATAGGATTGGCAATAATAAGGAAATAAGCAAGGATAATCTTAAAAGATAAGCGTGAGTGCTTATAAAACGGATCACAAAAGAAAAGATGATCAAATAGACGATCATTTCAATGGTACACAACAATGAAATAGAAATATCATTGCCTTCAAATGCAACAAAAATTCCAGTGATATGAAGTCTTGGAAATAAAAGTCCGATCAAAGATAAGATCAAAGAAGAAGTCGCTTCGATCAACATCAGAACATTAAAATACAGGCAGAACAAAATAAACTTGAATGATTTTGAGCCACCAAGAAAAAAGAACATGTTAAATGCAGTAAATGGATAAATAAAGATCATCGTATAACGACTTGCGATGGCAGTAGGAACAGGCAACATCCATAAAAAGAAGATTGCATAAAATATGGATGCAAGATACACGTCACGAGATTTTCGCTTTTCACTAGGAAATATTCGAAAAAGCATATTTAACGGAACAATCGTAAAAAATACATTCAGAAGATAATAAAAGAAACGTCCGACCATAAAACCCCTCCCCAAGTCCGATAAAACTTATCTTATACAATAGATAAGTTTATTATACAATAGATCTATGTATACAAAAAGATAAAAAATATAGATTTGGGAAGGAAATATGATTGTTTTTTAAATTAGATCATAATATTCAAAACCGCGATAGATTCCATCATCATTGACGGATGTTGTCACATGATCTGCAATGTTCTTAAGTTCATCACAAGCATTTCCCATTGCAATGCCATGACCAGCAGCCTGAAACATAGAAATATCATTGTTACTGTCACCAAAAGCATAGCAATCATCGGTAGATGCATGGAAATAATCCGCAATGTATTTAAGACCAGTACCTTTATCGTGATTTTTTAATAAAACTTCATATTGCGTATCTTCGATTCGAATATAATCTATCGTATCAGAAATTGTTGAAAGTGCATTAACAAAACCAGACATATCACTTCCAGGACCGCCAAATAAGATGACTTTATCAGGATCTTTTACATGATCCCAGCTAAATTCGTGATTCATATAAGGTGCCAGATCGAATGCAGTGATCATAAAACCATAGTGTGGATGAAAATCAACATTATGATCACGGAAATAAGAACATTTTTCCCCCTCAAATGTTCCATAGATATGATAGGTTTCACAAATCTGTTTGATCTTCTCAACAACTGATTCTGGAACGATCTTATGATAGATGGTTTTGCCATCAACAATAAGATGAACACCATTAGAACAAAGATATCCATCAACCCCAATATCAAGAATCTCCTTTTCAAAATAAACAAGAGGACGTCCAGTATTAATAAATACCTTATTTCCTTTTTCCTGAGCTTTGTGGATTGCTCTGATCGCAGATTCTGGAACCGCTCGTTGCTCTTTGTTATATAAGGTAGCATCGACATCCAGAAAGATTAATTTTTTATTTTCACTCATCGTATAATTTCCTCATTTATATTTTTAATAAAAAATCAAGAGCCGGAAAAGAAGATTGCTTGTCCGACTCTTGATGTTACAACCATATTTGATTATTCCACAACAGTTACAGTTTTCATAACCTGTGGTTCAATTGGTTTGTCAGAATAGTCTGTTGCAACTTCAGCGATCTTATTTACAACATCCATTCCTTCGATGATCTTACCAAATGCTGCGTACTGTCCATCTAAATGTGGAGCAGCTTTATGCATGATAAAGAACTGTGATCCGGCAGAATCAGGCATCATAGAACGAGCCATGGATAAAACACCAGGAGTGTGTTTTAAGTTGTTGATCACACCGTTCTGGCTGAACTCTCCTTTGATCGTATGTCCAGGACCACCTGTTCCTGTACCTAATGGGCATCCACCCTGGATCATAAATCCGTTGATGATACGATGGAAAGTTAAACCATCATAGAAACCGTCTTTTACAAGATTTACAAAGTTCTCAACAGTGATCGGAGCGATCTCCGGATATAATTCTGCTTTCATTACATCACCATTTTCCATAGTGATCGTTACAATTGGATTTGCCATAATATGAAATTCCTTTCTATATTTTATAATCTTTTGCCGTTTACGGCTATGCTTTGATTATAATGGAAATACTAAAAAAAGTACAGCAGTTTGACCAGAAGAGTTACAATCCAAAATATGCATATTTTTACACAAAAATTACAAAAAAGTTAAGAATATGAACAAAATTTAATGAAAAAGCTTTTATTTCTACAAAATGCGAGTATAATAGCATAGGAACACAGTATGATTTTAAAATCATACGATAATAAAAATTTGGGAGGACATCATGGATTTATATTTAGATTTTGATCATAATTCCAGAAGGCGCAGAAGGGGCGCAGACGTGGAAGAAGAAATCGTTCCAGAGCTCCATTTGTCATTGGAGTCATCATTTTACTAGTGATCATTGTGGCAGGAGGTATATTTGCTGGAAGAAAATATATGGCTTACAGGCAGCAGAAAGCAGAAGAGGCCAGAAAACTTGCAGAGGCAAGAAGAGTCGTCACAGTCATGATCCCGGAAGGATATTCCATTGATATGATAGCAAAACGACTAGAGAAACAGGGAGTCTTTAAAGCAGATGAATTTATAAAGGCTGCGAAGAATACAAATCAGTATAAAAACGATTTTATTAAAGACATTGACCCAAAGAAGGGAACAAAGTACAAATTAGAAGGTTATCTGTATCCGGATACTTATAAGATTTACAAAAGTTCCAAACCAGAAGATCTGATCCAGAAGATGCTTGATAATTTCGATAAGAAATATTCAGCACTTGCGAAGTCTTATAAAGGAAAGCGTTCTATGGCAGAGATCATGACGATCGCATCAATGATCGAACGTGAAGCAAGCAATATGTCAGAACGTCCGATGATCGCAGGAGTCATTGAGAATCGCCTTGCAGCGAAAATGAGACTTCAGATCGATCCGACCGTTTTGTATACCACAACAAATGGATTATATAATGCGAAGAAGTTTATTATAAAGATCTGAAAGTGAAAACGGTGTATAATACTTACGTTATGAAAGGGTTGCCAGCAGGACCGATCTGTAATCCGTCAGACACGGCGATCAAGGCTGCGATGCATCCAAAGAAACATGATTACCTATATTATAGAACTGACGGAAGCAAAAAAGGAACCCATGTTTTCACAAAAACATTCGATGAACATAAGAATGCGAAAAGCACAAGCACAAAAGATAAAAATAGTACAAATAGCACAAATACAACGAATTCAAAATCTTGAGTATTTTACTAAGGATTCAAAAAGATTGTTATTTTTTTTGGCGTACAAAAAAAAATACCTAAAAATACATAAAAATCTCTTTAAAAACTTGTGCAAATAATGTAGAATAAAGCTGTATACAAAAGTTATATGTATACAGCTTTGTTTATGTTTTAAGCAACTTGTGAAAGTTGTAGTGATATTTTCTACGCCCATATGCTAGGTGGACGTAGAGATTAACAATGTGTGAATGTATTCACACGAGATTTTTTAGGAGGAAGAGAACATGGCAAGAAAAATGAAAACCATGGATGGTAACACAGCCGCTGCACATGTATCATATGCTTTTACAGAAGCTGCAGCAATTTATCCTATTACACCATCCTCACCAATGGCAGAGTCAACTGACCAGTGGGCAACACAGGGAAAGAAAAATATTTTCGGACATCCTGTAAAATTAGTTGAAATGCAGTCTGAAGGAGGAGCAGCAGGAACTGTACATGGTTCTTTAGCAGCTGGTGCATTAACAACTACTTATACAGCATCTCAGGGTCTGTTATTAATGATCCCTAACATGTATAAGATCGCTGGTGAACAGATGCCTTGCGTATTTGATGTATCTGCTCGTGCACTTGCATCTCACGCACTGAACATCTTTGGTGACCACTCTGACGTTTATGCATGTCGTCAGACAGGTTTCGCAATGCTTTGCAGCTCTAGTGTTCAGGAAGTTATGGACTTAGGAGCAGTAGCTCATTTAGCAACAATTAAAGGACGTGTTCCTGTATTACATTTCTTCGATGGATTTAGAACATCTCATGAAATTCAGAAAATCGAAATGTGGGATTATGATGATCTTGCAGATATGGTTGATTATGAAGCAATCGACAAATTCAGAGCTGAGTGCTTAAACCCAGAACATCCAGTTCTTCGTGGATCAGCTCAGAACCCAGACATCTTCTTCCAGGCAAGAGAAGCAGCTAACTCAACATATAATGCTTTCCCTGCAATCGTTGAAGATTACATGAATCAGGTTAACGCTAAGATCGGAACAGATTATAAATTATTCAACTACTATGGAGCTGAAGACGCTGAGAGCGTAATCATCGCTATGGGATCTGTTTGTGAAACAATCGACGAAACAATCGATTACTTAATGAAACAGGGTAAAAAGTCGGTGTTGTTAAGTTCGTCTTTACAGACCATTCGTTGCTGAGAAATTAGTAGAAGCAATCCCTGATACAGCAAAAGTTATCAACGTATTAGACAGATCTAAAGAGCCTGGAGCAAGAGAACCATTATACCTTGATGTTGTTAACGCATTAAGAGGAACAAAATTCGAAAGCTGCACAATCAATGGTGGACGTTATGGATTAGGTTCTAAAGATACTACACCAGCTGATATCATCGCTACATTCGAAAACGTTGATAAAAATGAATTCACATTATCTATCGTGGATGATGTTACTAACTTATCTCTTGAAAGAGGAGAAACTCCAGTTACAGCTCCAGACAGCATCGTAGCTTGTAAATTCTGGGGACTTGGAGCCGACGGTACTGTTGGTGCTAACAAGAACTCTATCAAGATCATTGGTGACCATACAGACAAATATGCTCAGGCATACTTTGATTATGACTCTAAGAAATCCGGTGGTGTTACAATGTCCCACTTACGTTTCGGAGATGACCCAATCAAATCAACATACCTGATCAACAAAGCTGACTTTGTTGCTTGCCATTGTGCACCATATTTAACAAAATATAACATGGTTCAGGACTTAAAAGACGGTGGAACATTCCTGTTAAACTGCAGCTGGACTCCAGAAGAAGTTGGAGAACATCTTCCAGGACAGGTAAAAGCTTACTTAGCTAAACACAACATTAAGTTCTATATCATTGACGGTATCAAGATCGGTAAAGAAATCGGACTTGGTGGACGTATCAATACTGTATTACAGTCTGCATTCTTTAAATTATCAGGAATCATCCCTGAAGAAGATGCGATCAAATACATGAAAGACGCTGCAACAGCTTCTTACAGCAAGAAGGGTGAAGCTATCGTTAAGATGAACCACGATGCGATCGACGCTGGTGCAAAAGCTATCGTTGAAGTACCAGTTCCAGCTGAATGGGCTGACGCTGAAGCAGAAAGCTTATTCGTTGAAGCTAAGGGAGATAACAAACCTCTTGTTGATTACATCAACAACGTACAGAACTACGTTAATGGACAGGAAGGTAACGCTCTTAAAGTTAGCGATTTAGTACCTTACGTAGATGGACATATGCCTTTAGGTGCATCTGCATTCGAAAAACGTGGAGTAGCAGTAGACGTTCCTTCTTGGAATCCAGATAACTGTATCCAGTGTAACTTCTGTGCTTATGTATGTCCTCATGCAACAATCCGTCCAGTAGCTATGACAGAAGAAGAAGCAGCAGCAGCTCCAGCAGCTACTAAGACAGCTGATATGACTGGAATGCCAGGATACAAATTCGCTATGACAGTTACAGTTCTTGACTGTTTAGGATGCGGATCTTGTGTAAACATCTGTCCAGGTAAGAAGGGTGAAAAAGCTCTTACAATGCAGGGATTAGATTCTCAGAGAGATCAGCAGGAAGTTTATGACTATGGTCAGAAATTACCAGCAAAAGAAGAAGTACTTGCTAAATTCAAAGCTGATTCCGTTAAAGGAAGCCAGTTCAGACAGCCAATGCTTGAGTTCTCAGGAGCATGTGCTGGTTGTGGTGAAACACCTTACGCTAAACTGATCACTCAGTTATTCGGTGAAAGAATGTACATCGCAAACGCAACAGGATGTTCTTCTATCTGGGGTGGATCTGCACCTGCTACACCATACACAACAAACGCTAAAGGACAGGGACCAGCTTGGGCTAACTCACTGTTCGAAGACAACGCAGAGTTTGGTTTAGGTATGTTCACAGGACAGAACACATTAAGAGAACAGACAAAAGAAAAAGTTGTTGCATTAGCTGAATCTACAGATAACGCAGATGTGAAAGCAGCAGCAGCTGAATACTTAGACACATATGCAGACGGAAGCAAGAACGGAGCAGCTACAGATAAATTAGTTGCAGCATTAGAAGCTTGCGGATGTGACGCTGCTAAAGAAATCTTAGCTAAGAAAGAATTCTTATCTAAGAAATCTCAGTGGATCTTCGGTGGTGACGGATGGGCATACGACATCGGATTCGGTGGTGTTGACCATGTATTAGCATCTGGAGAAGACGTAAACGTATTCGTATTCGATACAGAAGTTTACTCTAACACAGGTGGACAGGCATCTAAGTCTACAAACTTAGGAGCAATCGCTCAGTTCCAGGCAGCTGGTAAAGGAACTAAGAAGAAAGACCTTGCAGCAATCGCAATGAGCTACGGATATGTATATGTAGCACAGATCGCTATGGGTGCTGATTACAACCAGACAGTTAAAGCAATCGCTGAAGCTGAAGCTTATCCAGGACCATCATTAGTAATCGGATACGCTCCATGTATCAACCATGGTATCAAGGTGGAATGAAGATTGCTCAGACAGAAGAAAAGAAAGCTGTTACTTCTGGATACTGGAATCTGTTCAGATTCAACCCAACATTAGCTGCTGAAGGAAAGAATCCATTCCACTTAGATTCTAAAGCTCCTACAACAGAATACGAAGACTTCATCATGGGAGAAGTTCGTTACAATGCATTATCTCGTCAGAACCCTGAAAGAGCTAAAGCACTGTTCGCAGAAGCTAAAGCAAACGCAGAAGCTAAATACAACAGATTAAAAGAAATGTCTGATAAATAGGCATTACCTATTGTTTAGATGATCTTAATCTAATAAATCAAAATCCCCTTTGTGAGCAATCACAGAGGGATTTTATGCATAAAAATAAGGGGTTGTCGCTTTAACGATTAATAAATCGTGAAGCTCTAAGGATTATGTGACGATGTGCAGTGTCTTTGACAATGAGGAAGTTGGAAGCGGTACAAAACAGGGGGCAGGATCAACCTTTGGAGCAGATGTATTAAAATACAATGTTGCTCAGAAATATACGACAGACGCAAGATCGGCAGCGCCGGAAAAGGCAGCCTACATCTATGCGGGGCAGATCAGAGATGAACTGGGAAGCCGTTTGGATTTACTGGAGAAAAATGCATACCGCTTCTGCTATATCAATGATTTCCCAATGAGCGGAACTGCACAGGATTTAATGTACGGAGCCCCAAGCGAGATTACAGAACAGCAATTAAGAGAAGTACACATAAAAGTACGTGATTAAGAGGTTCTTTGAAAATTTTTTATATGAGACAAAGATCGTCTAGTGTTAACTGTTTTTTGTTGACATAGGATTGTATTCTGTACTCAGGTAGTCAGAATATGTTGGAAGTTCCCAATTGGATGCAGTAGGTATTTAGAAAAATTGACTGAAATTATCAAAAGCAATGATAATTGTGATGTTACCGTAGCAAGGATGAAGGCATCATGTTGCTACGGTATCGGAAATGCTGTGAATACAGTTTCGTAACATAGCAGTAATATTAGAAAGATTACGATGATTTTTCAATTGCAGCTAATTCCAAAATGATTTTCATGACGCTGGAATGACTGATTCCGAATTGGTCTACTCCAGCGTTTATCATTTCTCGTACCATTTCTGCATTGCGGATTCCAGATGCGGCCTTTCTATTCGTTATATATTTTTCGGTTATATGTACTTTTAATTCCTATCTCTTCTCTATATTTTGCGACAGTACGTCTGGAAATTTTGATTCCTTTTTGTTTTAATAAATTTGATAATGTCGAATCACTGTAGGGTTTGTTAGGGTTTTCAGAAGCGATTATAGCCTTCAATTGTTTTTTTACGGTAATTGGGCTGTTTGTTATCCTTTTTTCCAGCAGAAGATGTGAATAAATCTTTCAAATAAACCACTCCAAAAGGGTATTGGAGATATTTATTTTTGATTCCACGGCTGATGGTGGATGTGTGCATCGAAATATCAGAAGCGATATCGGCAAGTGTCATAGGTTTTAATGTGCTATTTCCAGTAAAATAGTCTTTTTGGCGCTCTAAAACAGCAGATGTAATTTTTAAGATTGTTTCTCGGCGTTGTTCAATACTATGCATAATCAATTGCACACGATTGTATTTTTTACGGAAATATTCTTTTAACTCCGGACTCTGCGAAGTATGCATCATATTTAAATAATAGTCACAGAGGGAATAATTTCCAATCCACTGATCGTTTAATCTAATAATCCAACTGCTGTCTTGATAATCTATAAGAATATCTGGCACAATATAATCTGTGGAATTAGTAAGAAATCCAGAGATTGGGCGTGGATTTAATTCTCTGATTTTTGCAATACATTTTCGGACATCCTGTGTAGACATAGAAAGTTTTTGTGTGATAGTATTAATTTTTCCAGCAGCAATGTCATCCAGATGATAACGGATGATTTGATTGAGTTCCGGTGTCAGTTCCTGCCTTGCTTCTAACTGACGTAAAAGACAGTGTGGAAGATCTTTTGAAAAAATCCCTAATGGTTCCAAAGAGGATAGTATGTCCAAGCAGTATTTTACAGTAGATATATCAATACCAAACCATTGACTGAAATCCTTTAACGACAATTTAAAATAACCACAGTCATCTAGACAGTCAATCATGGTCTGCATTGCTGTCCACTGTAAATCTGAAAAATTTCTTTGGTTTAACTGATCCAGAAGGAATTCTTTGATTCCATTCTCCGAAAAGTCAGGGATTTCTTTGTAAATATCTTCGTCTTCTTTAGCGGAGGAATAGGAAACATATTGATTCCATGAAGGAAGATTTGAATTTTCATTATAATCTAGCAAAGGATTTTCAATATATTCATTTTGAAGGAAGTTATTTAACTCAAAATTATCCAAAGACAGTATTTTTAAAGACTGTAGTTGTGTTTGAGATAATGTTTGGGTTTGCACTAAAGTAGTTTTAGGGCTGAAATTCATTTCATCACACTCCAAATCTTACTAAAAGTTTTCTTCTGTAATAGAACATTGTATTAAAGGATTACAGTATCGCAATTGTTCTTTGGCATTTTGTATTGCATTTTCAATCATTTGAACTGTGTTTTCCGATTCAAGATTCATAATTAGTTCAAAAAGTAAGGGAAGATTTACTCCAGCAATCAGGTGAATATTTGATTTTGAAAGATATTTCATAAATTCATTATTGAGCTTCCGCCGAAAATATCTGTTGTTACAATTAATTCTTCGTCATCACATAACGCATCAATAATTTCTTTGATAGGAGTTTCTACCTCTGTCATGTCATTGGTATATGCACATAAAGTAGAAACAGAATTTTGTTCTCCAGTTACAAGTTCCATAGCATTTTTGATTCCATCAGCAAATACACTGTGTGTTGCAATTAAAAGTTTTTTCTTCATTTTTTATACACCTCGTTATTAAAAATAGTTCAATTTAAATGATATTTTTTTATAAAGCAAGAATGATGCCAAGTGTTAGTGTGAAAATTTAGAGGGTTGCAGATGAAAAGTATTGTATATATAATAATAATACAAAAATGAGAAAAGGAGAGAGAAAGTTGCTGAAAGATTCCATTATTCAATATGTAAAAGAAAATACAGCAAAAATTAGCTTGGAAGAATTAGATACTGTGCTGACAGCGGAAGCAATTGCCGGATATTTTCAAGTAAAAAGAAATACAGTCAGCTATTATCTGAATCAAGAAATTGGAAAAACATTTTTTAAAATTAATACAAGACCGGTTCGCTTTCTAGATAAAAAAGTATTTGAAAAAATTTTTTTACAGTGTCAAAGGATGTTTATGCTAGTGTGAATGACCTCTTAGATGAAAATAAGCGGAAAAATGGCATCCAAAAGGAAGAAAAACAGGAAATAAATTTTGTAGAAGAACAGGATGTTTTTCAAAATCTGATTGGTTCTAATGGAAGTTTAAAAAAACCAATTGAACAGATGAAAACTTCTATTTTTTATCCCAATACCAGTCTTCCAGTGTTTCTTCACGGGCCGACCGGATCAGGGAAAAGTTTTATGGCAAGAAAAATTTATGAATTTGCAGTGCAAGAAGGAATTCTTAAGCCGGATGCTCCTTTTATAATTATGAACTGTGCTCAGTACGTAAATAATATTGAATTATTGTCCAGTAATTTGTTCGGGTACGTCAAGGGAGCTTTTACTGGAGCTTATGCAACAACCAAGGGATTGTTGGAGGCAGCAGACGGTGGAATGTTATTTCTAGATGAGGTGCATCGATTAAACAGTGAAAGTCAAGAAAAGCTGTTTGTCTTTCTGGATCAAGGAATTTTTCGAAGAATGGGAGAAAGTGAAGGATGGCATAAAGCAAAAGTGCGGATGGTCATGGCTACCACAGAAAATTTGGAATCAAATTTTCTAGATACATTTTTAAGAAGAATACCTATTGTTGTACAGATACCTTCTTTGAGAGAGAGAGGAGAGCAAGAACGTTTGCAGTTTATTTACCATTCTTTATAGAAGAAAGTAAGGTGTTGGATAAGAAGATGAAAGTGTCTGGTAATGTAATTGAAGCGTTGTTAAATCATCTTTATCAAGGAAATATTGGAGATTTAGAGAATAAAATAAAATTTATTTGTGCAACTGCATATGCAAAAGAGAAACGAAAAAAATGAAATTGATATACATTTGGAGCATCTTCCGGAAGATGTGTTAAAGGGGATTGCAGAGAAAGCGGAAAATAAAATTGGAAATTATGATACGGTAGAAATTTATCCGAACGCCCCAATACAGGAAATATTATCTGGAGATAAGAACGGAAAAGATTATCATCAAGAACTGTTTGAAAAATTGATTGCTATTTTTGGAGAATTTCGCAGTCAGAATTATGCAAAGGAACAGTTTGAAAAACGATGCATGCACACAGTTAATGATGTATTGGATTGTTTGATTTATAATCAGAATTCTGAAAATGAAAATACTATGCGTAAATATATTGTAAACAGCGTGCAGGAAGCGTTTCGATATGTAGAGTACAGTTGTAATGTTCAGTTTGGAGGAAATAGTCTCCATGCGATTACGGCGTATTTTTTCTGTATGAATCAACACTTTCGGAAACAAAATATTTTCATTCCCAATGATTGATGCAGTATATATTAGAAGAGTATCCGAAGGAAATTCATATTGCAAAGCGGATTCTTAATATGCTGTCTTCTAAAATGGATATTGTGTCAACACAAGAAGATTTAATTCCATTGACAATTTATATTCGAAGTCTTTTAAATGTTTCCCTTTCCAGGAAAAGACCAAGAGCAGTAATTTTAGCCCATGGATATGCGACAGCAAGCAGTGTTGCAGATGTTGCTAACCGAATATTGGATGAAAATATTTTTGAATCTGTGGATATGCCAATTGAGAAAAATGTATCCGACGTCGTGCAATGGATGAAAGAGTATGTAGAAAAAAATGATGTCAGCCATGGAATTATTTTAATGGTTGATATGGGTTCTTTAAGGGAAATTTATCGATCTTTTGAAGAAAATTTAAAATCACCGCTCGTTGTAATGAATAATATTTCAACACAAATGGCAATTATGGCAGGAGAATTGATTCAAAAGGAAGAGAAATTAGAAGATATTGTTCG
>ENA-OQIO01000635-OQIO01000635.1-human-gut-metagenome-genome-assembly--contig:-NODE-635-length-18264-cov-2.822793_pt1 | contig 18264 bp, 23 predicted proteins | sample MGYA00242573_ERZ504737 | MGnify/ENA primary metagenome ERZ504737 (study PRJEB26092, sample SAMD00036203) | human gut metagenome | host: Homo sapiens | study: EMG produced TPA metagenomics assembly of...
GAAAGACCTTAGGGCCCGCCCCGATATGAGCATAAAAGTGGGATGATAATCCCACGATATGCGAATATTGGGTAGGATTGTGGGAGTGCGTAGCACGGAGCAATCCGTAGGCATCAAAGTCGGGGGCTTTTGACCCTGGCATCTTAATTAAAATCTATTTTGAAATTACAATACAGAACAGAATCAGCTCTCCTGATTCCGCTCCTGACAGAGGTGAAAAAATTGCTTGAACATTTGAAAAAGGAACAGATCAACCATCTATTATAGAAGAGATTAAAAAATACCGGCAAAAATATGCTGACACTGCTGATACTTCCCAAACTTCCCTTCGCTATCTTTACTATGGAAAAGAGATCTGGGAGGCTGCTGTACACGCTTTACTCTGCGGTGAAAATCTCCTTCTCGCAGGATCAAAAGCAACCGGAAAAAATGTACTGGCTGAAAATCTTGCCCGTGCATTCCGCCGTCCCTGCTATAATCTCTCTTTCCATATTAATATGGACGCCTCTTCCATGATAGGAAATGATACCTTTAGAAACGGAGAAGTTGTCTTTCGCCCCGGTCCGATCTACCAGAGTGCGTTGACGGAGGTTTCTGCATTCTCGATGAGATCAATATGGCACGAAATGAAGCTCTCGCTGTTCTCCACTCTGTACTGGATTTCCGACGCACGATCCACATTCCGGGCTACGATCAGATTCCGGTACATCCGGCAACTCGTTTTATTGCTACTATGAACTATGGTTATTCCGGTACAAGGGAACTGAACGAGGCTCTCGCCTCCCGGTTTGTGATCCTTCAGATGCCTTCCATCACGCAGGACAATCTGACCCGGTTACTGCTGCGGGAATTTCCCGGAATTAAAAAGCAGTTCGCAGAACAATTTTCCGGTCTTTTTTCCGACATTGAGAAAAAATGCGAAAGCGGAGAACTGACTGAAAAAGTCCTTGACCTGCGTGGACTGCTGGATGCTCTGCGGCTTATCCAGAATGGACTCTCCCCCTATCCTGCACTGGATATGGGACTTACCAATAAAACTTTTGATGCGTACGAACAAACTCTGATCCGGGATATCATCACTACAAGGATCTCAAAAAAGACAGAAAGTACCACGATCTTCTCCTAACAGAAGCAGAACCAAAAGCACCGGCAGAAAGCAGAACCTCATCTTTCAGATTGTAAAACCAGCACCAGGAAAAGAGAGCAACCACATGAAGTACAACAAAAACAAAGAATTTTCAGAAATAAAAAAGAACCTTCTCAGGGAAAAAGAATTTCTGCTGTCAGACGAGCCGAAAATATGGTCTGGACCGCAGCCGGTGTCTATGATTTTGAACCACAGTTTCTCTCCTTCTGGCAGGATGGAACTCCTGATTTTTATACAAATTCCATTATTGGTTACGCCCATAAATGGTATTTTACAACTGCCATGCAGACACTTTTTTCCACGATCAATGATTCGCTTCACCGGGATCTCTACGATGGACTTCTCTGGTTTGTTCTTGAGAACTGCACTTTTGAACGGGAAGTCTCTGCCCGTCCCGCTCTCAATGAAATGCGTTATTCCTATGCAAAAAAATTCCTGGATCAGGAATCAAGCCGTTCCAGACAGCAGTGGATGGCTCAGAACAGTACTGTCTATGCATTGCAGGCCGCAAGATGTCATACTATTCTCGGGCAGGATACAGGGCTTGTCTCCACAAAAGAGAAAAAACTTTTCAACGAACTTACCTTAAGTGGTTCTGCAACCGATCAGGAGATCATCCACAGGGTCACTTCGGTTTTTCAACAATATTTCCATTACAGTGGACAGCCGGACAGACTTACTTTTCTTTATCGTTGTTCCATGCGTCTAAAGAGGAAACTTCTGAATCACTTTCCTTCACGTATTGTCCGAAATGACAGACTTTTCGTTGAATCTGGTTCTTCATCAGCCCCTGGAGGAAAAGGAACCGGCAGAACCGGTCCTGACTTTAACCGGACAGCGGATGCCTCTGAAAAAGATTATGAATATATCCGCCAATGCTTTGGCGCCCCCTCTACCCGAAAGAAAAAGAATGCCGCCTGAATACTGCTCTCTGTACCTGGCCACATGATCATTCCCATCTTTATTATACGGATGGAATTTCTGAAACCTGTACCCGGACAGATGCTTCGATTCTTCAGGCACGAAAAGATATTGATCATCAGGAGAAAAGGAATCAAATTCATTTCGATGAACATCAATTTATTTACAGGAGTTCCATTTGTAAACTGTCAGAACAGATTCAGAATGCTATTTTAGTCTCTCCTGTACCACTTCCGATCCGTGGACGGAGCGGCCAGCTTGCCACATCCGAGATCTGGCGGGGACTGTTTCTTCATGACGACCGGATCTTTTATACAAAGATGGAGGAAGAACAGCCTTCCTTTTCCGTAGATCTTGTACTGGATGCCTCCGCCTCCTGCATGGATTATCAGGAAACTCTCGCAGCACAGAGTTATGTCATCGCACAAAGTCTCCAAAAGTGCCGGATTCCAGTGCAGGTCACTTCTTTTTCCAGCCTTCGCAGCTATACTGTGATCCATCGCTTTATCCGCTATAATGAAACCGATAAAAACACGAATCTATTCCGATATTTTGCTGCCGGGTGGAATCGTGACGGACTTGCCTGCGTGCGATCATCAATTGATGGAGGAAGAGCCTGCTGCCCCAAACCGGATTGCCATCATTTTTACAGATGCAAGTCCCAATGATGACCGGAAGATTCCCGCCAGTCTGGAACATGGATTTGCTCTGAGCCGTGACTACTCCGGCAATGCTGCTGTCAAAGATGTTGCCACAGAAGTCCGGGCATTAAAAAAAGATGGCATCCAGGTCATGGCCATCTTAAATGGAAATTTCGGAGATACGAAAGCTGCCCGTGAAATCTTTGGAAAAGATTTTACCCGCATCGAGCGTCCTGCTCAGCTTGCCAGTGCTGTTGGACGGCTTCTTATCTCCAAAATACAGCAGCTTTCTTAAAAAATCAGGCAGTTTCCACTCGGAACTGCCTGATTTTACTCTCTTCCCCGGTTCAGTCAATCTGCCAGTCGATCGGCTCGATCCCGTTCTTTTCAAGAAATGCATTCGTCTGACTGAATGGTCTGCTTCCAAAGAATCCTCTGTACGCAGACAGCGGACTCGGATGCGGTGCCTCCAGTATGAGATGCTTCTGATTGTTCAGCATCCGCTTCTTCCTCTGTGCCGGTGCTCCCCATAAAATAAAGACGATCGGACGATCCTGGCTGTTCAGTGCATGATCGCAGCATCTGTAAATTCTTCCCAACCGATCCCTCTGTGAGAATTGGCCTGATGGGCACGCACCGTCAGAACAGTATTCAACATCAGCACTCCCTGCTCTGCCCACTTTGTAAGACAGCATGATCCGGATCGTACATCCAAGATCATCATGAAGCTCCTTATAAATATTCACCAGTGAAGGTGGAATCTCCACGCCCTTTTGCACCGAGAAGCACAATCCATGTGCCTGCCCGTGATTATGATAAGGATCCTGACCTAAGATAACAACCTTTACATCTTTCAGCGGCGTCAGATGAAATGCATTAAAAATATCTTTTGCCGGTGGAAAGATCAGCCTTGTCTTATATTCTTCATTCACTGTTGCAAATAATTTTCTATAATACGGCTTCGCGAACTCACCTTTTAAGGCTTCATACCAGTCTCCGTTCAAACCACTCATAATCTTACAGACACTCCATTCTCTCGTAAGTATTCTTTCACTTCTTTTATCTCCAGCTCTTTATAATGGAATAACGATGCTGCCAAAGCTGCATCGGCTCCGCCTTCCGTCAATGCCTCCCGGAAATGCTCCAGCTTCCCTGCACCACCGGATGCGATCACCGGGATTGAAACACTGTCAGCGATTGCACGGGTCAGCTCCAGATCATATCCGGCTTTTGTTCCATCACAGTCCATACTCGTCAGAAGAATCTCTCCTGCACCGAGCGACTCTACTTTTTTTAGCCCATTCCATTGCATCGATCCCTACATCGATCCGTCCACCATTCTTATAAATATTCCAGCCACTTCCGTCTGCCCGCCTTTTGGCATCAATCGCCACAACCACGCACTGACTACCAAACTTATCAGCCGCCTCACGAATTAATTCCGGTGTATTGATCGCAGAAGAATTGATGGAAATCTTATCTGCTCCCTCCCGGAGCAATGCCCGGAAATCATCTACCGTACGGATTCCGCCTCCTACTGTAAATGGAATAAATACACATTCTGCAACTTTCCGCACCATATCAACCACAGTTCCTCTCGCATCTGAAGAAGCGGTGATATCCAGGAATACCAGTTCATCTGCTCCTGCCTGGTCATATGCCTTTGCAATCTCCACCGGATCACCGGCATCCTTGAGATCCACAAAATTCACACCTTTTACAACTCTTCCTGCATTGACATCAAGACATGGAATAATTCTTTTCGTAAACATTTTTCTTTCCTCCTTACAGTTCCACGAAGTTTTTTAAGATATGCAGACCTACATCGCTGCTCTTCTCCGGATGGAACTGACAGGCAAATATATTTCCCTGTTCAACCGATGCATGGATATGCGTGCTGTATTCAGTCGATGCTTTCACGATTTCTTTCTCTTCTGCCTGCAGATAATAGGAATGCACAAAATAGACATAGGCATTTTCCTCGATTCCCCGGAAGAGTCTTCGTCATGCTCTAAATGCAGCGAATTCCACCCCATATGCGGAATCTTCAATCCTGCCCGCTCCGGAATCCTTAAGATCTTTCCTTTCAGTATTCCAAGTCCTGCAACACCCGGTGCTTCTTCACTGCTCTCAAAAAGGAGCTGCAATCCCAGGCAGATTCCGAGGAAAGGAATCTCTTTCTTTACGACCTCCCGGATCACCTCATCCAGTCCGCTCTCCCTCAGATTCGCCATTGCATCACCAAAGGCTCCTACCCCCGGAAGGATCACCTTATCTGCTGACAGGATCTTCTCTCTGTCTGAAGTTACTTCCACTTCCTGTCCAAGTGCAAGCAATGCTTTCTCCACACTTTTTATATTTCCGGCATCATAATCAATTATTGCTATCATTCTTTAATCCTTTCAAATCAGGGGTTTTCGTTCTTTTCTATAGATGTTGGGGTCAAAAGTCCCCGACTTTGATGCCTACGGATTGCTCCGTGCTACGCACTCCCACAATCTACCCAATATTCGCATATCGTGGGATTATCATCCCACTTTTATGCTCATATCGGGGCGGGTCAAAAGGTCTTTCACCCACCTATGAGCAAGCTCATGTGGGCTTAGACCTTTTGACCCTGGCATCATAAAAATTATTAGCCCCACTTATCAATGTAACGAAGAAAATATAATCAATGAATTTATTTACAAGAGCCGGAAATATGCTTATTATCTACATTGTAGGTTATGATCTTCAGGGATCATTGCCGGCTCTAATTATATAAAGTTGAAAATTCTTCAAAGATGCATTGCAGGACGGGAAACCTGTTCAGCCGATGATTCGGTCAATGTATCTTTTTTATTTACGTGAGCGACAGATCAGAGTCTGTGTCTGAGCAAGACCCTGGCAGATGCCACGCTAACCTGAGAAACCCGTAAAGCGTGCTTCTCATATTTTCAAAAGTATAAGGAGGTCCCGGTATGGAAAGGACAAAAGAGACACTCAAAGACTGATTCGTGCAGGCCGTGCAAAAGTTCCGGCTCACAAAGTGATCAAAGGCGGACAACTGGTAAATGTAATGTCAAGCGAGATCTATCCTGCAGATGTTGCAGTATATAATGATATGATCGTAGCGGTAGGTGATGTAGAAGATTACATTGGATCAGAGACAGAGATCATTGATGCTACAGGATATTATCTGACACCGGGTATGATCGACGGACATATCCACAGTGAGTGCAGCAAGATGAGTATTACAAGTTATGCAAAGGCAGTTGTACCGAGAGGAACAACCAGCATGATCTCAGGACTGGACGAATACATTTCTGTTTCAGGACTGGAGGGACTTCAGGAAGTACTTGCTGAGATGAAGCAGAGTCCGCTGAAAGTGTTCTGGGGTGCTCCTTATAAGACACCATACACGATCCCGAAATCAACCGTTGCATTTAACTTCACAGAAGAAGTTCACAAAGAAGTACAGAAATGGCCGGAGTGCTATGGAGTATGGGAAACGGTACGTGAGTTCCTGCAGGAGGAAGATGAAGATACACTTGGAGCAATCGTAGAAGCTTCTAAGAACCGTCTTCCGGTCTTTGGATGTGCACCAATGGCAGTAGGTAATGATCTGAATGGTTATCTTTGTGGAGGTGTTCGTCTTGACCATGAGAGCTACACACACGAAGAAGTAGTAGAGAAAATGAGAAAGGGAATGCACATGCTGATCCGTGAGTCATGTGTAACACATTTCCTTGAGGAAAATATCAAAGCGGTGACAGAAGTAAATCCAGCTTTTGCAAGAAGAGTCAGCTTCTGTACAGATGACGTAACCGCAACAGATATCCTTGAAAAAGGACATCTTGATAATGTAGTACGTCTTGCGATCAAGGCAGGTGTTGAGCCGATGACAGCCATTCAGATGGCAACGATCAACAGTGCCGAGGCTTACCGTATCGATCATCTGATCGGTTCCATCTGCCCGGGAAGAATCGCAGATATCCTGTTCGTAAAAAGCATTGAAGAATTTGAAGTATGCAAAGTCATGACAAATGGTAAGATGGTAGCGGAAGACCACAAGCTGACTTATGACCTGAAAGCACCGGCAAGAAGCAGCGTATTAAAAGGTGCATTAAAGTGTAAGCTTACGACAAAAGAAGATTTTGAATATAAGACAAGTATCCAGAACGGTGAGGCAGATGTCCTTGCAATGGATGTCAAAGGACCATTTGTCCGCAAGAGAAGAGATGTTGTCCTTCAGGTAAAAGACGGTATCGTACAGCCGGATCCGGAACAGGATGTTGCAATGGTATCCGTACTGGAGCGTTTCGGAAGAAATGGAAATAAATCTCTTGCATTTTGTTCAGGCTGGAAACTGAAAAAAGGAGCAATGGCTTCTTCAGCAGCACCGGATGATAACAACCTGGTTGTTATGGGAGTCAGTGCAGCAGATATGTCGATCGCAGCAAACTATGTGATCGAGCAGGGCGGCGGACAGGTCGTTGTTGCAGATGGCGAGATCGTAGAGTTCCTTCCGCTTCCGGTTGGAGGAATCGTAAGTGATGCTGAACCGGAAGAGATCAGGGCACAGGAAGAAAAGATCGACCAGGCAGCAAGAAGCCTTGGTTCAGATCTGCCGAATCCGATGATGTATATGTTCTTCCTGCCGATTACAGCAATCCCGGATTATGCGATCACAGATGTAGGACCGGTTGATTATGTAAATCTGACAACGTTTGAGCCGGTACTTGCAGTACGTGAAAAGTAATTATAATTATGAAGTCCCGACCGGGTGTGGGAGCATCCGGGAGGGAAAATAAAAAGAGAGAAGGAGGAGGCTGTTTAATTATGAAAGATGCAGCAACAATGAAAGCAGAATTAAAAAAACTGATCGACACGGCAGCAGGAAGAATCCCGGCTGACCTTGTTATCAAGAACTGTAAGGTCGTAAATGTATTTTCAGGCAAGATCCAGGAAGGTGATATTGCATTTTCAGGAGATCAGATCGCAGGAATCGGAGAGTACGAAGGAAAAGAAGTGATCGATGCAGAGGGAAGATATGCCGCACCGGGATTTATTGACAGCCATATCCATATCGAGTCTTCCTATGTATGTCCGGAGGAGATCGGACGTCTCCTTGTACCACATGGTGGAACAACGATCATGGCAGATCCACATGAAATCGTAAATGTATGTGGAATCGCAGGTTTGGATTATATGATGAAGGCAGCCGAGAATACAGTGCTGGATGTGAAGTATGAATTACCATCTGTGTACCGGCAACTCCATGGGAACATTCAGGAGCAGTTATTGATGCAGAGGCAATGAAAGAGCCTATTACAAGAGAAGGAATCGCAGGACTCGGTGAGTTCATGAATTTCCCAGGTGTGATCAATGCAGCAGACAGTGATCTTGATAAGATCATCGTAGCAAAAAGAGAAGGAAAATTCGTTGACGGACATGGACCTGGAATTGCAGGAAAAGACCTGAATGCTTATGCCGCAGCAAGAATTGCAGCAGATCATGAATGCTCTACTGTAGAAGAGATGAATGACCGTCTTGACCGTGGTATGTATATCCTGCTCCGTCAGGGTTCTGCCTGCCATAATCTTCGTACACTGATTAAAGGCGTGACACCTGAGAACAGCAGAAGATGTCTGCTCTGCTCCGATGATCGTCAGCCGAAGACGATCCTTCATGAAGGACATCTTGACAATCATCTGCGTATCTGCGTGGAAGAAGGTCTGGATGCAGTGACAGCGATCCGTATGGCAACGCTGAATGCAGCAGAGTGCTTTGACTTGAAAGACAGAGGAGCCATTGCACCGGGATACCGTGCAGACGTAGTTCTTCTGGATGATCTGAAAGATTTCCATGTGAACCGTGTATTCATCCAGGGTGCGTTGGTCGCAGAGGAAGGAAAGTATCTCCCGGAGATCAAACGTTATGATATCTCCACAGTAAAGGGAAGTGTGATTGTAAAAGATTTCTCAGCAGAGAAATTCAAAATGCATTTAAAATCTAATAAAGTGAATGTCATCAAGATCCTTCCGGGTGGTGTAGTAACTGCCAAAGATACAGCAGAGATCCAACTGGATGAGAATGGTGAATTTGTAAGAAATCCGGAAGAAGATATCGTAAAGGTAGCCGTAGTGGAAAGACACCAGGGAACAGGAAATGTAGCTTGTGGATTCCTGAAAGGTTACGGAATCAAAGCCGGAGCAGTTGCCCTGTCTATCGCTCATGATTCTCACAACATCATTGTTGTCGGAGTCAGTGACGAAGAGATGGAATTTGCGGTGAACAGCCTGATCGCCCAGGAGGGTGGAATGGTTCTTGTAAGAGAAGGAAAAGTACTGGAAAGCATGCCAATGCCGATCGCAGGTCTGATGAGCGATCAGAGCGGAGAATGGGTAGATGAAAAGCTGACCGCAATTCATGCAAAAGCATATGAAGAGCTTGGAATCGCCGGAGATGTAGAGCCGGTTATGACTCTTTGCTTTATGTCTCTTGCAGTAATCCCGGAAGTAAAACTGACAGATATGGGATTATTTGATGTAACGACATTTTCATTTATACCGGTTGAAGCATAAGCATTGGAGAAAGAACAAATGAAAGAACCTATTCTTGAAATGCGTGGGATCACAAAGAAATTCGGAAGTGTGACCGCCAACAAAGATGTAGATCTGACACTGTATCCCGGGGAGATTCATGCACTCCTCGGGGAAAATGGTGCAGGTAAAAGTACCCTGATGAATATTTTGAATGGAATCTACAAGCCGAACCATGGAAAAATCTATTATAAAGGCAAGAAAGTTTCCATTCGTTCACCGAGGCATGCAGTCGATATGGGAATCGGAATGGTACATCAGCATTTCCGCCTGATCCCGACTCTGACGGCAGCAGAAAATGTATTTCTGTATATGCCGGACTGTAAGCTGATCCTCAATAAAAAAGAAATGGAAGAACAGATCGGAAAATGGTCTTCTGAGTTTCATCTGAATGTAGACCCGTCTGCGTTGATCTGGCAGTTGTCTGTCGGAGAGCAGCAGAGAGTTGAAATCGTCAAACTGCTCTGTCGTGGGGCAGAGATCCTGATTCTTGATGAGCCGTCCGCAGTTCTGACCGCACAGGAAGCAAAGGAAATGTTCCGTGTGCTGCGTCGGATGGCAGACAGTGGAAAGAGCGTAGTGGTTATTTCCCATAAAATGAATGAAGTTATGGAATTTGCTGACCGCATCACCGTATTAAAAGGCGGTGAGGTGGAAGATACCATGCCGGCATCAGAAGCAACTGTAGAACGCCTGACAAAAGCAGTTGTAGGAGAACGTGAATTAAAGCCTCATAAAAATGAAGGTGGCACATGCAGAGAGGAAGTTGTACTGAAATTGGAAAATCTGTCTGTAAAAAATGACAGAGATCTGATGGCAATCAAAAATGTGTCACTGGATATCCATGCAGGAGAAATTCTTGGAATCGCAGGGGTTGCAGGAAATGGTCAGAAAGAACTGGCAGAGGCTGTTGCCGGACTGAGAAAAGTAGTAGGCGGAACCATCACCATTCACGGGGAAGACGTGACAACACAGGGTGCAAAAGCACGCGTGAAGAAAAGAGTAGGCTTCATTCCGGAAGACAGACTGAGCATGGGACTGGTTCCGGGAATGAATATGGAAGAAAACCGTATTCTGAAAGAATTTGATCTGCCGAAATTCAGCAGACATCATATTTTAAAGAAAAAAGTGATCCACGATACCGTACAGGAAGAAATTAAACGGTACGATATCAAGACTGCCGGAGATAAAAGTCCGGTGTCCCTGATGTCAGGAGGAAATCAGCAGAAGCTGTTAGTTGCGAGAGAAATCGGAGGAGATCCGGTTCTTCTGATCGCAGTCTATCCGTCAAGAGGACTGGATATCGGTGCGGCAGAAGCCATTCATGAGATTCTTCTGGAACAGTGCAGGAAAGGTGTTGCTGTGCTTCTTATTTCAGAGGAACTGGATGAACTGTTTCAGATGTCGGACCGGATCGGAGTACTCTGTTCCGGTGAGATGATGGCAGTCATCGACCGCAAAGAAGCAGATTACGATACGATAGGAAGGCTGATGTCAGGTGAACACTATGAGAAATAAACTACGTTTAGAAAAAAGAGAATCAGTAAGTACGATTCGTATCGTACTTACGTCCATCCTTTTACATTGATCGCATTTGCATTTTGTGGAATTATCATTGCATCAGTTGGGTTCAATCCGCTGGAAGTTTACGGGAAGATGCTCAATAAAGTATTCCTTTCAGGAAAAGGAATCCGCAAAATGATCAATGCCAGCCTGCCACTGATGTTCTGCGGACTTGGTGTGGCACTGACATTTAAAATGAATCTGAATAATATCGGTGCAGAAGGACAGTACGCCATGGGAGCCATTTTCGGTGGAGCTTTTGTACTTTACGGACCAGAGATCCGCGGTATCGGAGGCGGAATCATCCTGGCAGTGATGTGTTTCCTCGGAGGAGCATTCTGGGCATTGCTCTGTGCGATCCCGAAAGCATACTGGAATGTAAATGAGAGTATTACAACTCTGATGCTCAACTACATTGCACTGATCATCTTAAGTTACCTTGTTCTTGGTCCATGGAAAATGCCGGGACAGAATGTAGGTCAGACGAAGAGAATCCCGGTTGGACTTGAGATCCCTGAGATCAATGGAATCAGTGCCGGAATCATTCTTGGAATCGTGGCGGCGGTTGTAATCTTCCTTGCATATAAGTATACAACAGACGGGTATCAGTTATCAGTGATCCGCAGCAGTCAGAATTCTGCAAGATATGCCGGAATCAATATTAAAAGAAATATCATTCTTGCACTGGTGATCAGTGGAGGACTTGCCGGACTTGCCGGCTATGTACAGTATGCGGGAGTTTCACACCGTATCATGGAGCAGATGCCGAACAATGCCGGATATACCGGAATCGTCATCGCTTATCTGAGCCGCCTGAATCCGCTGGTGATCGTGATCGTGTCAATTTTATTTGCGGGACTGCAGAACAGCAGTGCCACAGTGCAGATCATGGGTGTGCCGACGCAGATCGCGACAATGATCCAGGGAGCGGTTATGATCTTTGTGATTGCAGGAGATTTCTTCCAGCGTTATAAGATTGTTGTAAATAAGGAGGTGAAAGCATGATCGCATTAATCATTTCATTATGTTCGGGAGCAATCGTCTATGCAGTTTCCGTCATGTATGCCGGGATCGGTGAAACCTTCTCAGAGCGTGCAGGTATCATGAATCTTGGCGTTGAAGGGGTGATGCTGATGGGAGCAGTCAGTGGTTATATCACTGCAGTTCACACACAGAATCTGTTTTTATCATTTCTGGTCGTGCTTTTGACCGGAGCTGTATTAGGTCTTGCATTTGCATTCCTTACCGTAACGCTGCAGTCAGATCAGACTGTATGTGGTATGGCAATGCTGATATTTGGAACAGGATTGAGTGGATTTATTGGAAAAGATGTTTCCGGTGTGGCTGCCAATCTGAAGTTTGAAAAGATCGCAATTCCTGTACTTTCTAAGATTCCTGTGCTTGGAGATATTTTCTTTAAACAGAATCTTCTGACATATGCAATGTACTTTATCATTCCATTATCTATGTTCTATATTTACAGGACAAGATATGGACTGAAGCTGCGTGCGTTGGGTGAAAATCCGGCAGCACTGGACGCAGCGGGAGAAAATGTATTTGCGATGCGTTATGGTTATATCATCTTCGGATGCATGATGATGTCGATCAGCGGGGCGTGCGTTTCGCTGGCAAATACAAACTTCTGGAACAGCGGAATGACAGCCGGAAAAGGCTGGATCGCATTTGCACTGGTTGCATTTTCATCCTGGAATCCGGTCATGCTGATGTGGGGAGCATTGCTCTTCGGATTTATCAGTTGTCTCGGAAGTAATCTGCAGATTTATCTGCCGTCTGTTCCAACGGAGGTATACAGTATGCTTCCGTACATTGCAACTGTGATCGTATTTATACTTTCAACAGGAAACTTCAGAAAGAAGCATACCGCAGAGCCGGCAGCTCTTGCAAAACCTTATGATCGTGAAAGCCGGTAAAAAGATCTGAAAAGAAAAATAAAAAGATTGATAAAAACCGGAAAAAGAGGAGGACAAAATGAAAAAGAAATTACTTAGCTTATTAATGGTAACAGCCCTGACAGCAAGTCTTGTGGCAGGATGTGGATCTAACGGAGATTCAAAAGATAAATCATCCGGTTCAGACAGAGAAACCAAAGATGTATCGGAGCTGGTGATCGGTGAGATCGAATATTCCGTTATTGATGATGGCGGCTGGGCTCAGTCTATGCATGAAGGTCTTGTAAAAGCCTGTGAGGATCTTGGAATCGATACAAAGACAAATCTTCTGACAATGGAAGAAATCTCAGAGGAAGATACATCCCTGATCGAGTCTACAGTGGAAGAGCTTGTAGATGAAGGTGCAGACATTATCTTCGGATGTTCTGCGGGATATTCGGCAATCCTTGCAGAGCTTCAGCAGGAATACCCGGATGTTATCTTCGCACAGCAGAGTAACGATGTTTATGATAACATCATTGAGTTCCAGATCCGTGGATATGAGGGAGATTTCCTGACAGGTTACTTATCAGCACTGATGAATGAAGGATCTAATCAGCTTGGCTTCTGTGCAAGTATGGATGAGGCATCTGTCCGTACAGCAATCAATGCTTATGCACTTGGTGCAAAATATGCAAATCCGGATGCCAAAGTTCAGGTACTCTGGCTGACAGCTGGTATGATCTTGATGTAGAATCTCAGAATGCCAAGACACTGATCGACAATGGAATCAAATATATGGGAATGGAAGCTTCTTCACCTGCTGTTCCGCAGACCTGTGAAGAGAATGGTGCATTCTGTATCGGTTATAACGTAGATATGCAGGCATCAGCTCCGAAGGCAGTTCTTACATCTTTTGTATGGAACTGGGCTCCGATCTTTGAAGATATCATGAAAAAGACAGCAGATGGAACAATCGATATTTCAGCGAACTATTATGAAGGAGGCGAGTGTGCTGCACTGGCTCCGTTCAATAAAGACCTTGTTCCACAGGAAATTCAGGATAAAGTTGAAGCACTCCGTGAGAAGATCAACAATGGTGACGTACAGGTTTATGCCGGAGAACTGAAAGACGATCAGGGAAATGTACTTGTAAAAGACGGAGAAGTAATGTCTGATGATGATATCCTTGCACAGGACTTCTTTGTAGATAATGTCATCGGTGGAAAGAAATAATAATTCCCAGGTGGATGTTTAAGAAGAAACAGCGTCAGAATAAAAGACTGAAAAAATTAGAAAAGGTCAGAAAATCAAAGGGCAGACGGTTCGACTGGATCGTCTGCCCTTTGACTATCAGAATATGTAGAGATGCTGGTAAAGGATCCGTTCGAGATCTCTCTGAAAGAAGTCTTGGAGATTTGACTACCAGAATATGCAGAGATGCCGATAAAGGAAAGAGTCTCTGTTTTGTCGGGGATACACATCAGAGATTCAGCATGTCTTTTTAGCAAATTGTAGATATAATTCAAAAAATATTTTTTTGAAAAAAATAAAAAAAGTGCTTGCATTCCTGAAAGAACTATTATATAATAACTCTTGTCTTAAGGAAAGGACATACAACTTAAGAGAAGCGCGATTAGCTCAGTTGGTAGAGCACCTGACTCTTAATCAGGGTGTCCAGGTTCGAACCCCTGATCGCGCACTTCTGATCATCGTTTTCATAGGCAAAAGCACTGTGGGGATGATGATTTTTTGTGTCTGAAAAAATAAGCATATCGCTGGAAAATTGTGAAAAATAACGATAAAATGGAAATCAAAGAACGGTATTACTAGGTAATTGCGAAACAAGTTCGCAATCTTGATTGAAAACAAGGATAGACTTCTTTAAAGTGGTTGATGGACTTTTCAACGTTTACACGGATTTTATATGTTTCTTCCCATTCTGTCGAACCTCGTTCAACTCCGGGATAGCACGAAGATTCTTTTCCACAACGATATCCGGATGAGCCATAGGCAGCCTTATAAGGATCATAGCTTTTATCAAGGTTGTTTGCCTTTGCAAAAGCCTTTAACTGTTTGATAATACGGTTTGCGTATTTTGGATTATTTTCAGTGACCCGGGCTTCAATGCCAGAGGTATCGAAGATAGTCATAGTCGCCAGATGAGGGTCAAGTTTTTGGCAAATCGGTTCGGTAATATCAACCATGTGATCGAACATAGATCGTAAGTCCATCAGGAAATCTTGTTTGAAACGGGTGAATTTTGAGGCATCAGGAACAAAAGAAACAAGAACAATTTCATCAAGGTTAATGGTTTCATCAAGAAGTGAAAGGAACTGGTATTTGTTGTTGTCGAATTTATTTTGGCAATCTTCAAAAAATTCTGCCAAAGAGAGCTACTTATGTGTTATCATGTAGGTATATCTCCTTTAGGTGGATTGGTTGATAGTTTCTCGCAACTCTATTTTACCATAAATCTTGAGGAGATATTTTATTTTAACAACAAAAAATGCCGTATTTATGCGGCTTTTGGCGTTTCGCAAACGCCTAAACGAATAATGTAAGAGTAAGGAGAAAAATTATGTATTTTGTACCGAACGGCACGAAAGAGTGCGGTTATTATGAATGTAAAAAGTGTGGTTATCGTTTTCTGTCTTTGCAGACGATGAAAAAGATTGCGTGTCCTGATTGTGAGTCAGAGATTGATTATGAAATCGGACCGGATGAATCCATGGAAAATGTCATTGATACAGCAGAATTGCTGGAGAAGATCGAAGGAGAAGAAGAGGTTGAAAAGATGGATACTCTTTTAAGCCTTGCGATCACCGGAGGGGATGAAAGCTGGATTTAAACTCTCATGTTACATTAGAGTTCCTGATGAGTTATACATAAGCTAAAAAGAGTATGAGGATTTTCAGGAGGCAGAAATGGACGAAAAAAAGGACAGGGTATATCAGCATCGGAGAGATGGCAAAGATGAACCGGACAACTGTGCCGACATTGAGCTGTACGATTCAATGAATCTGCTTACGCCATGTTATGTGGATGAAAAAACGTGTTACCGGTATTATGATATCAAGCAGAATGCCCGGTTGGACATGATTCAGTATATGAAAGAGCTGGGAATGGAATTAAAAGAGATTAAGAGTATCCTTGACCGGAAAGATTTGGATCTGATAGAAGATGTACTGATGCAGAAAAGAGAGCAGACGCTGCAGGAGATGCAGGAGCTGAAATTTAAAATGGAGGCGATCGACCGGACTGTGGCATCGATTAAGCGTTATAAAAAATCTCCTGCAAGTGGAACTATCACGTTGGAGTATATTCCAGACCGTACTATTTATTCTATGACGGTGGATAAGAATTTTTATGATTACAATATTGATACATACGAACTGATTCTGAAGCAACTGAAAAATAAGCTGATAGAATGTGATATTCCACAGGTCTACTATTGTAATGCGGGAACGTTGATGAGCCGGAGAAGGTTTGAAGAGCAGATTTTTTATTCTAATGAGATTTTTATTTTCGTAGATGATAATTTTCCACTTCAGGACAGGGTACAGAAGATTGAAAATGGAATGTACGCGTGTATTTATACGGAGGATTTCGATGAAGAACAGGAGTGTGCCGCAAAGCTATTGGAATATTGTAAAAAGAATCACTATGAAATCTGTGGAGATTATATCTGTGAAGAGATCATGGAAATGCATATTTTTAATGAGCGGAAAAGATCCATGTATTTGCGGCTTCAGGTTCCTGTAAAAATGAACAAATAATTTGTCGGATTTCTGTGACAAAAGATGGTTGACTCTCAAGTTACTTCAGACTTTATACTGGACTTAGATAAAAATTTAACAAATGAAAAAGAAGATAAAAGAAATTTGTTAGGACAGAAACCGGTACTTCGGTACTGCTTAATCCGGTGTCTGTCAGGGCGATGAAAGCAGTACAGAGAGGAAGGTCAGTATGGAGAAAATTAAAGTAATTCAGTATGGATGCGGCAAGATGAGTAAGTATACATTACGTTATCTTTATGAAACCGGATGCCAGATCGTTGGTGCGATTGACTGTAATCCGGCAATCGTCGGAATGGATATTGGTGATTATGCAGGGCTGGGTGTAAAGACCGGAATCTTGATAAGTGATAATGCTGATGAAGTTCTGGACAATACAGATGCAGACATTGCAGTTGTTACTTTATTTAGTCTTGTAAGTGAATGTTTCCCTCACTATATGAAGTGCCTGAGCAGAGGAATCAGCGTTATCACAACTTGTGAGGAGGCAACTTACTGTTGGACGACAGATCCTGTCAGAGCGAATATTCTGGATGTGACGGCGAAAGAGAATGGCTGTACATTTGTCGGAAGTGGTATGGAAGATATTTTCTGGGTAAATATGGTTGGCATGGTAGCCGGTGGATGCCATAAGATCGAGAAGATTGAAGGTGCAGTAAGTTATAATGTAGAGGATTATGGACTGGCACTTGCCAAAGCACATGGTGTAGGTCTGACGCCGGAAGAGTTTGAAAAGCAGATTGCACATCCGGAAGAGATAGAGCCATCTTATGTATGGAATTCCAATGAGGCACTTGCTTCAAAGATGGGATGGACGATCAAGAGCCAGACGCAGAAATGCGTGCCATATTTTCATGATACAGATCTGTATTCATCTACTTTGGATGCGACGATTCCAAAGGGAAATTGTATCGGTATGGCAGCAGTTGTTACAACGGAGACATTCCAGGGACCGGTCATCGAGACGCAGTGTATCGGAAAGGTGTACGGAGCAGACGATGGAGATATGTGTGACTGGAAGATTACGGGAGAACCGGACACAGAGTTTCATGTTGTAAAACCGGCAACAGTGGAACATACCTGTGCAACGATCGTTAACAGAATCCCGGCAGTGCTTTTTGCTCCGGCAGGACTGGTAACGATGGATCAGCTGGAGGAAATTGCATATCCGACCTATCCGATGGAATTTTATCTGTAGTCAGATGCAGACTGTATTCTACAGATGAAAAGAATAGAAAGAAAATAAGATTAAAAATGAGATCCTGCTTTTTTAAGCAGGGTCTTTTTGCTACCTATTGCGAGATTCCTGCATAATATCTAAGTAAATATAAAGTGATGCAGGGAGAGAAAGGCGAATAATCTGATCCTGAGTTACTGTTCAGTGAACAGTAACCATAAAATCAATTATCATGCAGAAGGGAACTTTATTGTACAGCATTTGTTGTAAAATAAGGACGGAAACAGCAGAATGGTGGCAGGAATCTTTTCACGGTTGATATAAAAGAGACGTTTATGATAAAATAAAAAAGTGGTGATAAGATTTTTGAACGATTTTCTTTCAGGGATTTTATTGCCTTTTTTAGTAAGTGAAAATAAAATGGATAAAAAAGAGCCTGTATAGCAGGCTCATCCACACTCTGTGGGTCACATATGTGACGATTTGAAAAAATTCTTATTTGAACTTATGATGTAAATTAGTATGGTACTAAACTATCTACTACT
>ENA-OQIO01000636-OQIO01000636.1-human-gut-metagenome-genome-assembly--contig:-NODE-636-length-18249-cov-1.500166_pt1 | contig 18249 bp, 24 predicted proteins | sample MGYA00242573_ERZ504737 | MGnify/ENA primary metagenome ERZ504737 (study PRJEB26092, sample SAMD00036203) | human gut metagenome | host: Homo sapiens | study: EMG produced TPA metagenomics assembly of...
CAACGGTTCAAAGGTCCAAGTTGCGGCTTGCGTCCAGTCGCACGCGGCGGCCACATTGGTCATGCGGTCCGGCGCGGACAGGCCCAGCGCGATGGGCAGACGCATGTCTGGGGGCGAAGCTTGGCAAATCGTGGCGCCATCCACAAATTCGACCATGGAATGGACGATGGACTGCGGGTGCACGGTCACGTCGATGCGTTCAGGCGGCACGTTGAACAAGCGGGACGCCTCGATGACTTCGAGGCCCTTGTTCATCAGTGTGGAGGAGTTGATGGTGACAACCGGCCCCATGTTCCACGTCGGATGATGCAGCGCCTGCTCGGGAGTGATGTTCTCCATGTCGGCACGTTTCCAGCCGCGGAACGGTCCGCCGGAGGCGGTGACCACAAGCTTGGCGACTTCGGCGTGGGTTCCGGAGCGCAGGGATTGCCAGATGGCGGAATGCTCGGAATCGACCGGGTTGATTTGGTTCTCGCGCACTTGCGCGCTGAACAGCAGATGCCCGCCCGCGACTACGGACTCCTTGTTGGCCAATGCCAGCTGGGAACCGGCCTTGAGCGCGCGATCGACGGTTCGAGCCGATGGAGCCGGTGATGCCGTTCAATACGACATTCGCACCGGAGCCGGCCATGGCGATGACCGAATCCGGACCGCCGGTCACGCGGACACCTTGTGCGCCGGCCTGTGCGAGAGCTGCTTGCAGCGCTGGAACCTTGGTCTCATCAAACACCGCGACTTCGGACACATGGAACTGTGCGGCCTGTTGCGCCAGCAGCTCGATATGTGCTCCGCCCGCCGCCAGACCGGTGACGGTAAATCGTTCAGGATGACGCGAGATGACGTCAAGTCCTTGGGTGCCGATGGATCCGGTGGATCCGAGAATGATGACAGTGGAGTTGGAGGCTATGCTCACTGTTCCTTCTTCGTATCGTCATTGTTCAGTGTGGGGAACGACAGGTCGGGGATATCCGAATCGAAGTTACCGCCAAGCGGGAACAGCAGCGGGAACGAATCGCTGGAATCGTGCTTATCCTGTGACGGCTGAGCTGCTTCCGTGTCATGGGAGGCGGCAACGTATTCAGATGATTCCGCAGCCGGACGGGAGATCGTGCTGTCTGCAGGCTGACTATCGGATACGCGAACCGGAATGGAGTTCGTGTTACGATCCGGCTTGCTGGTGGGAGCAAAGGAGACCGGCATAGCAGCGACGCAGCCTCGTCAGCAGTGCTATTCACAGGCTGTACTGCCGGGGCGGAGGGTGCCGGGGATGAAACCGAACCCGGTACCTCATTCAATTTCAGCGCATTCGGTGCATCAAGGCTGGGCATCTTAGGAGCGAAGGACGGTGCATCCACTGCCGGAAGTTCCTGAGAAACCGCAGCCATGTGGCGAGAGCGGCCAAAGAGGAATCGTTCTGCACCATATCCACGGGCTGTTCCGCGAACACCGACGGGGTCGATGACGGAGCTGCGGGTTCGTGAGCTGCCTGTGCCGGAGCAAACGAGGGGACGCTGCCAGCGGTCACACCGGAAACCGGCGCGGACGGGGCACTGACGGGAGGCTCAGCCGCAGCAACTGCGGTAGGAGCCACGGAAGGCGTCTCGGAGACGGGCTTCGCCGCAGACTCGTTGGACGCATGCACCAGGTATGCTGCGGGAGCAAAGGAAACCGGCTGTTCCGCATTGGTGCTATTGGTGCTTGTGGAAGCATCGAACGATGCAGGAGCCGGCGCATAGGAGATCGGCGCCGCCGCGGCCGGCGTTGCGGGAGCAACCGGAGCCGGAGCCGTGAACAAGCTCTGCTCGGCCTGATGCAGGGCATCGAATGATTCGTCATGAGCAACGGCAGCCGGAGCAAAACGTTCGTCAGTTGCCGGGCGCTGCGTTCCGGAAGCGAACAACGGTGAGACGCCGTTCGCTTGAACGGTCACGTTCGTGGCGGTCTGGGCAGGAGCCGCAGGCTCGCCGGACACGAAATCGGCCACACGGCATAGGATTCCAAGCGACTCAGCAACTGTACGCAGGCGTTCAGGAAGTAATCGACCTGTCGCTCGTCATAGCCTTTCTTGCCCTTGCGCTGGGTGAAGATCACATTGTTGACCGTATTCGCATTGAGATCGGCCAAAGACCGTACATCGTCTTCGGTAACGCCGTCAACGCCCAATGCGGCCGCCGCCTTGTCCACAATCTGGTCGACCAGACGATCCACCTGCTTCTTATCGTACGAAGGCTGCTTGGGCGCTCCGGACTTGAAGCGTTCGCGCTCGTTACGCTCCGCATGGTTCTGGACTTCGTGATACAGCTTCTCGGTCTTCGCCTTCCACGTCACACGCCCGTGCTGTGCGATCTCCCATGTGGTCTGCTTATCGACCACGGCACGTTCCAGACGTCCAAGCGCGGCGTCAACCTGTGCGATCACATAGCCGTTCTTGCGCAAATCAAAGGACACGTTCTGAATGTCATGCTGGGTGAGATTCATGCCCTCGCTGTCATACAAAGCATGGGCGCGCTCCAGGAAAGCGTCCACCTGAGCGGGGTCATACCCCCACTTGCGCTTGCCCGCACGTGCGATGCCCGACTTGCCGTCCCCTTCACGAAGTTCCTGCGCCATCGGCTATTCGACCTCCTGCTGGATATAAACACTCTGCCACAACTTTACGTGACTATTGAGACGCATCTGACCAAGAAGACCGAAATTCACGATTTTGTAGCAGTACTGCCGGTTTCCTTCTGCACGCATCTCATTGAGATTTCAGAACCCTTGCCGAAGACTGTCAGGGAATATCGTCACAGCCTATATCCGTGGAATGAGGGGATTCCATGAAGCGATGAAAAATGAAAGTGGGCAATGAGGGACTCGAACCCCCGACATCCACCGTGTAAAGGTGGCGCTCTAACCAACTGAGCTAATTGCCCGCAAATGACAACAATAGCGTATGGCCAGCACTGCGCGACACGTGGTGTCGCATACGCGTGCCGTAGCGCTCAATCGCGATGACATTCAGTCACGCCCAGCAGCACTACGCAGCACACGACGCCGGTCAACACGCTTAAAGTCAAGCGTATTGATTGAGGCTTATCAGCGACCCTTGCCGAATGCGCGCAGGCGGATGCCGTTCCAGTCCGAGCTGACGGTCAGCGGGGTGGCGGCGTTCATACCGGCGGTCTGTGCAGCGGACTGCACGGTGGACGAGCTGGCGGCACCGGGCGGCCGGGCTTGGGAGTCAGTATCCACAGCGGGCCGTCATTGCCCAGTACCGCGTATGCGTCAACGATCGTATCGGACAATTCGTCCTCATCATCGCCGTCGCGCCACCATACGATGACGCCGTCCACAGCGGAGTCGTAGTCCTCGTCCACGAGATCCTCGCCCGTGAGCTCTTCAATCTGGGCACGAATGGAATCGTCCACGTCGTCGTCCCAGAGCCACTCCTGGACGATATCGCCGGGCTCGAAACCAAATTCTTCAGCGTTCTGTGATGCCGTTTGATTCACAGGGGACACATTAGCAAGTCTTCGCGAACAAATGCGTTAACGCGGCCGAAAATCGCCGCATTGTGGGCAGACCCATGCGAGTCGTCTCATCAGAAACAACGACTGGCCGCGCGTGTCAGGCCTCGCAATGAGGCAAATCGTCGGCCTGCCCCTTGCCGATGGCCACCAACGCCTGATACGCCTCGTTCAGCGTGGCGACCTTGACGTCGCGCAGACCATCCGGCACGCGGCCTGCCACATCCAAACAATTCGACGCGGGGGCCAGGAACCATGTGGCGCCATCGCGCTTGGCGCCAAGCATCTTCAGCTCTATGCCGCCGATTCTGCCGACTTTGCCGTCCTTGTCTATGGTGCCGGTGCCGGCGATGGTCTTGCCGCCGCTCTCGTTGGCGGGGGTGAGTTTGTCGATGAGACCGAGCGTGTACATCATGCCTGCGGACGGCCCGCCGATGCTGTCCACGTGCATCGTCACCTTGGCGTGTTGCAATGCACTGGCGTCAATGCCCAGTTCGTCCGCATGGGCTTTGGCATACGCCAGACCGACGGCACTGGCCGAATCCTGGGAACCGGCCATGTCTTGTTCGACTTTCTTCTGATACTGGTCCGCACTCTGGCCCACCGGTACCGTGGCCTCACGCGGCATGACCTCCACCTGCGGATTGGCCCAACCCCAGACGGCCTGCGCGTTGATGATCGGGTACCCGGGCACGCCGGACGCGTTCACCGTGGTCAGCAGCAGCTTGCCGGAATCCTTATACGTCGTCACGCCGGTACCAGTGATGTCGATAACCGCACCATCCTCAACTTTGCCCAGCACATCCTGGGTGGGTCCGGGCATCTCGATGACGTACGGGCTGGGCAGCAGCAGAATCACCACACCAAGCAACACGGCGAATGCACCGACGAAATGGCGTTTCGGACGAGCGGCCGCATAGGCCCGAGCACGGCTGATTCCACGAGATAGGCGCGAATCATGCTTCACTTCGAACGATGGCATGTGCTCATCTCCCGCTTCCGAATCCGCAGTCGGGCTCTCCTGCTCCTGGACGAGGTCTGGTTCCTGATTCCTGTGGCGTGCAAACATACCCTACAGTGTAAGCGGAGGGCCGAAATCGGCCGAAAACGAACATAAACCGAAAATATTGCTCGGCCACAAGCGAACAGGCCCGGGCAGACCCTACACTTGGGGTAACACACCGCGGCAAAGAAGGATACGCATGGACGACAACGCGATTCACGAGTGGCTGATCAAATGCTTCGGCCCCATTCAGGGTGAGATGGCCTGGCAGCAGATCAGCCAGTTGCCTGAGGAGATCCGTGAACAGCTGATGAGTCAAGACCCCAGCCGACTGCCCAATCCATCCGAAGTCCAGCAGATGATGGCCGCGTTCAGCGCCGGCGGACTCAACACGATGGGCGATATGCAGCGCACTGTCGAGGAAGGGCCGATCAACGTCAAGCTCGCCAAGTCGATTGCCTTGCAGCAGGCCAACGCCTCCGGTTCTGCATCCAGCGTGTCCGCCGTGGATGGCGAGGCGGCTCGCCGCGCGATGAGTGAGGCGAACTGTGGCTGGATACCGCCTGCGAGTTCAATCCCGCGCCCGGCGATCCGGATGTGCTGACCGCGCCGGCTGGGTGGAGGGCACCATCGACCAGTGGGCGAAGTTCGCAGCTCCTGTGGCCGAGTCGATGAACGACGCTTTGGCTTCGGTGATTTCGGAGCGTCTTGGCGGCGCGTTCGGCGATGGCGAGATTGCCGGCATGTTCGCCGGACCGGTGCCGATTCCGACTCCCGACGGTATGAAAGACCCAGCCCAACTGATGAAGCTGCTGGGCAACACGTCCTTTGCCATGCAGTTGGGGCATGCGGCCGGCAATCTGAGCCATGAAGTGCATGGCAGCTTCGATCAGGCATCGCGTTGCTGAAGAACCCGGCTGGTGGACTGATTGCCCAGAACGCCACCGAATACGCGAAGATGCTGAACGGTGAGGCTTCTGCGGCCGAGGCCGACACGGCCGGCACTTCAACCGACTCGGTCAATCCGTTCTCCACATCCACCGACGCTTCTGCAATCCCATTGGCTTCACTTCGGCCGGCAACAGCGATACTCCGGCAACTGACGGTACCGCCCAAGTCTCCGGCTCTGATGCTTCCGCCGATGCCGCCGACGCCGCCGCGTTCGAGGCTGCGCTCTCCGGATTCGAGACCACCGAGAAAATCCCCGAATCTGAAGTGCTTTCCTTCCTGGCCCTGCAGGAAATGGCTCACGCCCGCCTGTACGCTCGGTACCGTGCTGATGCCGCGTTTCGAGGCGCTCATCGGCAAGTACGCACGCGGCATCTCCATCGATCTGGATGCGATGGAGGAACAGCTGCGTGACGCCACGTCGATGGATCCGGAGTCGATTTCCGGCGCGGTGAATCTCACCAAGGTCGGCATCCCCGACACTCCCGAACAGCGCGAGGCGCTGGCTTCGCTGGAATCGCTGCTGGCGATGGTCGAGGGCTGGGTGGATTGCGTGGTGTGGCGCGCCGGTATGGCCCATCTGCCTCATATCGAACAGTTGCGTGAGATGATGCGCCGCGAGCGCGCCGATGGGTGGCCCCGCCGAGCGTACGTTCGAAGTCTGCTCGGTTTGCAGCTGCGTCCCAAGCGCATGCGCGAGGCCACCGGGATATGGGAGATGATCACCGCCGCCGAAGGCCCTGAAGGCCGTGACGCCAAGTGGACGCATCCCGATCTGCTGCCTTCGCTGCCTGGCGACAAGCCCGCAGATGGCGCGTCTCCGTCATCCGACGCCCCTTCAGGTTCTTCTTCCGATGCCAACGGTTCCGCTTCTCACCCTGCCGCAGATGGCAAGACCGGCGATATCGATTGGGATGCCGAACTGTCCAAGCTGCTCGGCGAAGATGGCGAAGACGGTGAAAACGGCAACTCGGAGGATACGCAGGCATAGTCAACCGGCCTTCAGCCAATTCCCGCTCCTGAACGTTCAGGAGCATTCAGTATGCATTACAGACGCCCGTCACAAAAATCGTGATGCGTCTGCGCTGCGCTCCATAACCATCCTTGGTCCGTGCATACGACAAATGCAGCGAATCCTCAGCTCGGGTGATGCCCACATACATAAGCCGGCGTTCCTCTTCCAGCGCATCCCCCGTTTCCGGCGAACCATACGGCAAGAGCCCTTCCGAACAGCCGATCAGAAACACGTGCTTGAATTCCAGACCCTTGGATGCGTGGATCGTGGAAATCGTAACCCCGAGATCGTCGTTTGCGGCAAGTCCGGTGGCGTCCAAACCCATCGCCTCCAATAGTGCGCGTTTGGACGCGGCATCGTCGGCGAGCGCGGATGATTGCCATCCCGAATCCTTACGAACGCGGTATTTCAGTCTTGCAGCGCGCAAAGCGGCACCGAATACCGGCTGTTGGGCGTTGATGCGGGTGAGGATCGCGCAATCGGACGGCTTGGCCCCGTTGGCAACCAACCGGGCTATGCGTGCCGCCACGCCCTGTGCCTCTTCCATATCGCTCTCATAAGCGGTTCGGGTAACGCGCGGACCGGATTCACGGGCGGAAACCAGTTTCAGGTAATCCTCACGGTTCGGCGCGGCCGCAAGCACCCGGTTGGCGAGGTTCACGACTTCCGGCGTCGAACGATAGTCGGTGTTGAGATTGACATCGGCGGCGAGCGGCCCGAATTCATCGGCGAAACGCAGCAGATCCCAGCTGGAGGCACCGGCAAACGAGTAGATGGTCTGGGCCGGATCGCCCACGACGCATACGTTGCGGTTCATTGCGCTCTTGCCGTCAGGTCCTCCCCCGCCCAGCCACAGGGTCAGCAGCCTGTGTTGCAGGGGCGAGACGTCCTGATACTCGTCGACGGTGAGCCAGCCGATGGTGGAACGAATTTGGGCGGCGGCTTCGGGAAAACCATCCATGATATGGCATACGAGCAGCAGAATATCGTCAAAATCGATTTCGCCACGCGAGGTCTTTTCCTGCTCGTAGGCGCTGTAGACGTCGGCGAACCGAGCGGTGTCGAGTCCGGCGGGCGGTTGCCTATGGGCGATGGCACAGGTCCGTGCATAATCTTCCACCGCCACCAACGAGATTTTGGCCCAATTGATTTCGGCGAGCACATCGCGAACGGTCAGCGGATCGGCATCGGTACGTGCGGTGGCGCGGATGATCGCGCGGGAGACGACGTCACGCTGATCTTCGATCACATGCGGGAATGGAGCCTCGCATATGTCTGACCAGACGCTGTTGAGCTGATGCAATGCCGCTGAGTGGAAGGTCGCGGCCGTGACTCCGGCAGTTCCCGCACCCGAACCGGAACGTCCAGTACCTCCCCTACGCCGAGCTGGCCCAACCGTGCGCGCATTTCCGCCGCCGCTTTTACCGAAAAGGTGACGGCAAGCACCCGCTCCGGCTTCCATGCCCCGGTGGCGCAGGCATAGGCGATCCGCCGCGTGACCGTGCGGGTTTTACCGCACCTGCGCCGGCATGATGCGCACCGGCCCTTGCAACGTAGTCGCGGCGGTACGCTGCCGCTCATCGAGCCCCTCAAGAATCCCCTGCGCCTGTTCCATGCGTCCATTGTGGCACGATTCGCGCTCACGGCACGACTCACGCCTATGGCTGAATCGGGCTCACGACAAAACATCGCCAGAATCATGCGTTTTGCGTGTCATTCTGCGGTGCGAATCGCCACGGATGTATTAGTGTGGAAGGGTGATGAAACGTAGCGATTATATGTTGGCGGCACTCGCCTCAGCCGTCCTGCCGAATCTGGGGGTGGCCGGCGTACGCGAGAACGTGCAGGCCAGCGCAACCGACGAGGCCAAAGGCATCGATCAGACCGTGATTCAAGATGCCTCAGGCAAGTTGTACGACGTATACGCCACTGACACCAAGGAAGGGCGTACGCGTCTGATTCGCCGTGTGAAAGCGGCGCAGACACTGGCAGCCGCGCGCGAGCTTGGTGGCCTCGGCTTCGATATGGACCGTGTGGTCGCATTCGTCCCGGGAGACGTTTCCCAACCCGGCCAGACGGCCACCGCACAGGCCGTGGGGCAGCAGGCCCAGGCGGAGTCCACACCGCTGACCCCGCGCAAGCCCGGTCCCACAGGCGAGACGACCGTGATGATCGCCGTCCACCGTGATGGTCAGGCACGTCCTCTCGACCTGTTGACATTGGATGACTGCGCGGCCGTCGGCACCGCCATCGGAGCCATTCATCGCCTGCCTTCGACTTTTCTGGCCAATGCCAAATATCCGGTAGTCACCACCGGTCAGATTCGTTCGCAGCTGACCGCCTGGATTCGCCGCTTACGCTCCGCCGGCCATGTTCCCCAAGAAATCACCGACAGCTGGGCGCGCATCATGGACACCGAGGGATTGTGGTCGTTCTCCACCTGCACGGTTCACGGCGGATTTTCCGACGGCGACTTCCTGTTCTCCGGTTCCACCATCACCACGGTGACCAACTGGCAGGATATGCAGGTCAACGATCCGGCACGAGACCTTGCTGGATTTTCGGCAAGCTCGACGAATCCCATCGCAACGCCGTGCTTTCCGCATACGGCCGCATGATGGGCTCTCGACTTGACGATCTCATCATGCTCAGGGCCAACCTGTGGCTGCAGATGGAACAGGTGGGCGAATTCATTCAGGCGTTGAACCGTGCGGACAACGATCACATCATGCAGTTCAAGGCACAGGTCGAACGACTCGCACACCAGTTGGGCGTGATCAAGCACACTCCGGCACCGGCCCCAGCCGCAGGGTCGACCGCCGCCTCGTCAACGAAGCCCGGTTTGCCTTCCACAATCACCGTCGGCACATTGTTGCAGGACGACCGTCATCAGGCACCCGCACAACCGCAGCAGTCCGACACCGGTACCGCGGCGGCCGAGGTCTCGGACGACACGCCCGATCCCGATCGCACCGGTTCCGCTGATATCGTGGCCGCTGGCGACGTGGATCTTACCCCGGAAGTCGAACCCGATGCTGACCGGACCGCCAATCACCCGCAAGCGAATGTCTCCGGCATCGCAACCGGTACGGGATCGACCAAACCGCAGCCTCACATGGCGCTTCCCATTCTTCGGTGACGATCACGCTGAAGGAGCTCCTCAGTATGAACGGGCATAGCGGCACGACGTCAACCGACGCTTCCCCTGCGTCTCAATCCGCCGCCCCGACCGACGATGCGGTGAATGACGATACTCCGGACAGTCTCGTTCAGTACGGAGCCTCGAGTGCCCAAACCACGGTGATTCCGCTGTTGGAGCGGGAAGAACGCGCTCTGCGCGATGCCCGTGCCGGGTTGGACGGGTATGACAGCGAGGGCAATCCGCTGGCCGAATCGTCCACATCATCCAAATAATGTCGTGTACGTGTTCCGCGCCACGCCGAGCCGCGTAACACCGCACATGACGACGCAGACACGCGGCACATAGAGTACAGAACTTCGGCCGGCGACGCACTTACCATGATGTTCGTCACAAAGACGGCAGAACAAGGAGCCTTATATGGATATCGAACTGGGCATTCAGAACGTGGCACGACCGGTGAACTTCAGCACCGACGAATCAGCGACAATGTGAGCCAGGCCATCGCGCAGGCCGTGGCCGACAACACGACGATCGATCTGACCGATGACAAGGGCCGTCGCATCATCGTGCCCGCCAAGGCACTCGGTTACGCGATCATCGGCTCCGAAACCAAGCACGCCGTCGGCTTCGGCACGCTGTGACCATGAATCGCGCATAAGCGGCCTTGGGCATTATCTCAAGGCCGCTTTTGTATTGCTGAATCACCGATATAGCGGAAGCACGCCGCGATGAACGATCTCTTCGACAGTGGCCTCGTCGGTGAGGTTCTCCCCCAGTTTGTTCGGTTTGCCTTTGCCATGCCAGTCAGACCCACCGGTGACCAGCAGCTGGTGCCGGCGGCAGATGGTGAGCAGCCGTTCTCGTTGCTCCGGTGAATTGCCACGGTGCCATACCTCCAGCCGTCCAGTCCTTCGCTGATCAATGCCTCGATCTGGTCATCGGACAACAGTCTGCGGTTACGGCTCACATCACCGGCATGGGCGATCAGAATCACACCGCCCGCTCCCTTGACGGCGGCCACCACTTCATGAGAGGTCGGCGAAGGCGTGGGAATATAGTATTTGGATGAGGCGCTGACCGCATCCGCAAACGCTTCCGAACGAGTCCGATATACGCCGGCACTCACCAAAGCATCAGCGATGTGAGGCCGGCCAATGGTGGTTTTGCCACCCTCCTTGACTTGGGCGAGCACGGATTGCCAGGTAATCGGATAATCACGAGACAACAATTCGACCATGCGCTGCGTGCGTTGCAACCGTGCGGCTCGAGTATTGGCGAACAAGTCCGTGATGCGCTGATTCGTGGGATCATACTGGTAGCCGAGCATGTGCACGGAGACGTTCTCATCCGTGGCGGTGATCTCGGTGCCGCGGAGCAACGGCAAACCGACCCTATGAGCCGCGGCTTCGGCCTCCGGCCAGCCGGCGGTGGTGTCATGATCGGAAATGGCCACGCCCTTGAGTCCCAATGCCTTGGATTGTTCGGCCAACGTGGCCGGCGTTTCCCGTGCCATCCGAGAAGGGCGGTATGGCAGTGGATGTCCCACCCGACGGCGGGCGGTTCCAAAGGCATCACATATCCAGTCATACCTTCCATCGTAACCTCAATTTCAGCATTCCCACGCAAGGCGCAGACAGGTCGTCACCTTCTGCCAACGGCCGAAACCAGACATTCGGCACCCAGCTGACAACCGCAGAGGCTAATCTGGAGCGCAGCGCTATCGAAAGGGACATGATGACTCGTAACACCGCAACCGACACATCATCCAGCACCACGAACACCACGCCGCTTGGCTTGGCGGAGGCACGACCGTTGATTGGATGGCGCCACAGTGCCACTTGGACATATCTCATCATGCTGATTGCCTCGGCAGTGGCGTTGGGGGCCTCGCTCATTCTGTCCGCTGAGACTTTGCAATTGGCTCGGCATCCGGAGTCCGCACTCGGCTGCGATCTGAACTCGGTGGTGTCCTGTTCGGCGGTGGCCCAGTCCTGGCAAGCGGAAATCGCGAAGTTCGGCGGGCTGAGCTATCCGAACGCGTTCTTCGGCATCGCCGCCGAATCGGTGTTCATTACCATCGCGGTGATCGGTTTGGCGCGTGTGAAGGTGCCGCGTTGGTTCGCGACCTGCACATGGCTGGGCGGACTGGCCGCTTTGGCTTACTCGTACTGGCTGAGCACGCAGTCGCTGTTCGTGATTCACGCGCTGTGCCCGTGGTGCCTGACCCTGATGTTCTCCACCACCATCCAGTTCATGGCGTTGAGCCATGCGACCGTGGCCGTGCAGGGATTGCCGTCGCGTAAGGCTGTGGCGGCTGATGATAGCGACGGTGAGGCTGAGGTCGCGGCGGTGCCGGCCGGACTCAATAAGTATTACCGCCTCAACATCGACCTCATGGTCGACATACTGTGGATCGTGGCGATCGTGGTACTCATCATCGTCACCGAAGCGCGGCCCTGTTCGCTGCCTGATTCCTTTACAACAAATCGATATCGGCGACCAGCGTGGCTGCTCCGGTCAGCTTTACGTCGCTGTCGGTGACGTCCACGCGCAGGGTGCCGCCACGTACGGTGATGTCCCAGTGGCTGATGCCGGTCTTGGCCCGCAGCACAATGCCTGTGGCGCACAGGCCGGTGCCGCAGGACAGGGTTTCGCCGCAGCCACGTTCGTTGACGCGCATCGTGGCTTCACCCACGCCGGTGCTCTGATCGATGTCGTCGACCCGCACGAATTCCACGTTCTGGTCGGATTCGATGACCGGAGCCACCACTGGTTTGGTGACCAAATCCAGTGATTCAACCACTGGCAGGGACGCGAAGGCATCCTCGATCACCGCGACCACATGCGGGTTGCCCATATCCACAAACGTACCGCGCGCCGAGCCTCAGTGCCGGGATGGTGACCTCGTAGGCGTCGGTTTCGCCGATCTTCCACTCCCCCATTTCGACCTGGAACACGTTGGCTCCGTACGGCCTCATATTGCCGCGTGGCGTCAGAATCTTGACGCCGGCACGGGTGCCGAGGCGGAACGGCTCGGTGGAGTCGGCCACCCCCTCACGCTGAGCGAACAAGGTGATGGCGCGTGTACCGTTGCCGCACATCTCCGCCAACGATCCATCCGCATTGCGATAGTCCATGAACCATTTCGCGCCCCCGGCCAGTACGTCCGAAAGCTGATCATCGCTTAAATCAGACACGAAATCAGGCCGTGTCAGGCGAATCAGGCCGTCACCGCCAATGCCGAAGTGACGGTCGCACAGGAATCGGACCTCATCGGCGGTAGGCTCGAATTTGCCGGACTTGTCGAGGTATACCACGAAATCATTGCCGGTTGCGTGTGTCTTGGTTACTCGTTGCGGAAGACTCATGGCTTTCAGAGTACTCTAGGGAGCGAAACAACACCGCAAAACAATCGGCTTTGTGATCGGTCGCGGCAACATACGGTTGCAGTCATGGCTATAGGAGGATTCAGGCATGAGCTCTTCGGCTCCAATCGGCGTATTCGATTCGGGTCTTGGCGGTATTTCCGTGGCTCGCCAAATCGCCAAGGATATGCCGGCCGAGCATGTGCTGTATTTTGGTGATTCGGCCAACGCACCGTACGGCATCAAGACGCCTGAACAAGTGAGGCCCTGAGTTTCGATATTGTCGAACGGTTCGTGCGTCAAGGCGTCAAGGCCGTGGTCATCGCATGCAACACCGCCACTTCCGCCGCGGTGAACGATTTGCGCGAACACTACGATATTCCGATCATCGGCATGGAGCCGGCCCTGAAAGTGGCGTGCGACCGTGGTGACGTGCCTTCCGACCCGCATCATATTCCCCAGAGGGTGATTGTGGCGGCCACTCCCCTGACCTTGCGTGAGCGGAAGTTCGCCAAACTGATGGATCGATTCGATTCCAACAACACGATTTTCAAGGAGCCTTGCCCCGACTTGGTGGAGATCGTGGAATCCGGGCGGCTCGGCGACCATGACCTGGTGATGCGCACGCTGCACGGCTACTTCGACCAGTACGACATGGAGCATATCGACTCGGTGGTGCTGGGCTGCACGCATTTCGTGTTCTACCGCGACTACTTCCGCGAGCTGCTGCCCGAACGGGCTGCTGTCATCGACGGCAATGAGGGTACCGTGCGCCATCTGGCGTGGTGTTGGAGTCCCTGGGCAAACTGGCACCCGAAGACGCGACCGGCGGCGTGGAGCTCGCCAATTCCGATCCGTCCGAACGGATTGCCGAGTTGTCACGCAAATTGCTGAACGTATGAGCCGTTCTTGGCTCCCCTCTCTGAGGGAAGCCAAGGAAGAACCAGACAAATTCACAGCACACTGCCCATATCGTTGTCCGTGCAGCACGCGTAAGCTCATACCAGATTCAAGTGAACAGGGGGTTGGTATGACAAAGACGGCGATGATTGATGTCGGCGGCGGGTTCCGCGCGATTTTCGGCTGTGGTGTTATGGACCGCATGCTGGAGGACGGCATCGACGTGGATATGTGCTACGGCGTTTCCGCCGGCGCGGCCAATATGACCTCATTCATCGCACGCCAGCACGGCCGCAACCACACCTTCTACACCAAGTACGCCTTCCGCAAGGAGTACGCGAGTGCGGAAAGCTTCTTCAAGAACCACAACTTTGCCAACCTCGACTACATCTACGGCACGCTGAGCAATCACGATGGCGAGAATCCGTTGGATTTCGCGGCGTTCGAGGCCAATGAGACCGGGTTCACCGTGGTGGCCTGCAATGCCGAGGACGGCTCGACCAAGTACTTCGACAAATCGCGCGTGCGTTTGATGATTTCGACATCATCAAGGCTTCGTCCGCCGTGCCGGTGGCCTGCGAGCCGTATGTGGTGGATGGCGTGCCGTATTTCGATGGCGCATCGCTGATCCGGTGCCGGTGCAGAAGCGCTGGAGGACGGCTACGATCGCGTGATTCTGATTCTGTCCCGCTTGCGTAACGAAGTGCGCAAGCAGCAGAAGGATTTGGCTCCGGCCCGCATCCTCGAACGCTCCCACCCCGCCGCGGCCGCGAAGACTGCGCATGCGCTACAAGACCTACAACGACGAACTCGAACTCGCCAAGCATTACGAGGCGGAAGGCAAAGTGCTGATCCTCGCACCCGAAGACCTGTATGGTCTCAACACCCTGAAGAAGAACTTCGAGGGCCTGGAAATGATGTATCGCAAGGGATACGCGGCGGCCGAGGCCATTCCGGCATTCCTTCAGGCATAGCGATAGTGAAGTCCCTCGCTTGGAGGGACTTCACTATCGATGGATGGGGATTCGCAAACGGGGTGATTACTTCGTCTCGGAAGCGGTGAGCATAGCCTTGGTGACCTGCTCGTAGAGATCCTGATAACCGCCGGGCGTGGAGGCGGGCAGCACCACGGTCTTGGTGTTGTTCGATTCGGACAGCGAGCGCATCACGTCGAGGTACTGGTTGAACAGCACCACGTTGTTCACGTCGTTGATGTTCATGCCCACAGCCTGCAGACTCTTGATCTGGTCGACGATACCGTTGGCGATCTCGCGGCGGTAATTGGCCTGGCCCTCACCCTGCAAGCGAGTCTTCTCCGCATCGGCGGCGGCTTGGGTCTCGATCTGGATACGCTGGGCCTCGGCACGCTGACGGGTGGCTTCCTTTTCACGCTGGGCGGCATTGATGGAGTCCATCGCGTTCTTGACCTGTGGGTCGGGTCGATGGCAGTGATCAGCGTCTTGACCACGGTGAAGCCGAAACGGCTCATTTCGGCGCCCACGGTCTTCTGCACGTCGAACGCCACATCGTCCTTGCGAGCAAAGGCATCATCCAAAGACAGTGCGGGGATAGCGGAACGCAGCGCGTCCTCCATGTAGGAGCGCAGCTGACCGGCCGGGTCACGCAGCTCGTAGTAGGCGGTGGCCACATCGTTCGGGTTCACGCGGAACTGGGTGGAGGCCACCACGGTGACGAACACATTGTCAAGAGTCTTGGTTTCCAGCTGCACGTTAAGCTGGTTGACACGCATGTTGGTTTTCATGGCGATGCGGTCCACGAACGGGATGCGGATATGGATGCCGGCGAACTGGACCTTAAGGAACTTGCCGAATCGCTCAATGATGTAGGCCTGCTGCTGCGGCACGACGAAGAGTGCGGCACTCAGCAGCACGATGAGTAGCACGATGATAATCAGCGGACCAGCAAAGAATACGGCCATGATGTTTTCCCTTCACCCACGTCGGAACCGCCCTCGGCCTCGACTCGTGATTTCCATCGTATCAGCGTTCAAAACAAAGCGGTAGACATCGTACGCATATGTGTACAACTGTTCACTATGTGTGCATGCTGGCTTCTTATAAAAAAGTGCGGCATCCAATCAGTATGCTGCGGCCATGCCTGAGCCGACAGCCACGGCGCCGATACCGTCCTCCAGCGCGGCAAGCCGCTTTTCCAGTGCATCGACAGTGGGATTGGCCACACGGGAGTACTCGAAGCCGTCGATGTCACGCCCGCGAGCGCATCGCCGCGCGCCGCGTCACCCAGGTCGAATGCGGCCGAGGCATAGATTGGCGGCACAGCGGCACGGCCGTTATCCAGCGGCTCGTAGCCGGCGTGGATGGCTTGCGTTCGGAAATCAACGCCCATTAATCCTTCTTCCTCATGCCGCTCTATTGTGGCGGGCTCGACTCTATTCCCGAACTTAGCAAGTCATGGTACGCGACACCGGCACATCGGTATCGCAATTGTCAATGCGCGCTTATAAGCAATGGCTATAGAATATCCGCCGAATGCCGGAACACACCAAGCTGCCTAGCCCTCTTTCAGCACCTCGGCCGCAATATTACGCTGCCTCAAATAATTCAAAGCCGCGTCAATCCGTACCGGTTCATCATCGAAAATGGCCACGATGCCTCTACCGGAGTATCCGCGACGATGTCGATATCTCCAAAGATTATGTTGACATCGATGCCGAACCCTTTAGTAATTTGCGACACCAACGCTTCAGAAACTTCCTTGGACACATATTGCATCCGGACCAATCGTTGGCCTTCAGACAATCTCATCAAAAGGGAGTCATGGTTCTCTTTTCATATCTGGCGATAACGCATATCAAATCAGCAATCAGCGCAAAGACGCTCGGTCACTTCATCCGGATAACAACTTTGCCGTTTCGCCTAAGGTGTCGATGACATGGTCAACCGGTGCGTCAGAAAGAGCTTCAGCATAGTTCTCGATGCGATAGTCGAAATAACGATCGGCGCCCAGCGCGCTGCTCTCCGAAAGCACCGGGACGAACGCCGTCAGCATTCGTAACGCCTTGGGAGCGCTCAAACGCGCGGGGCTCATCACAGTGGCACGCGGAACCGGCGGTGCCGAACTTGCCCGCCCCCAAGGAAATCACTCTGCTCGATATCTATCAGGCAGTGGAATCCACGAACCTCGATGATGTGATCGGCATCCACGAGAGAGGAAATCACACATGCCCCGTGGCTCGGAATATCCACGACGTTCTCAAAGATGCGTATGCTCCAGTGGCCAAAGCCATGTCGGATTCCATGAGGGAAGTTACGCTTGCCAATATGCTTGCCGACTACCGAAATCGCATTGGGGTCAAAGCCCGGCAACTGGAACAGTAGTGGGCACCGAAGCGTAAGCCCCCTACTCTCTGATCCGCATAAACAGATAAGACGTGCGCCATCAAGACCGATCGATGACGCACGCCTTATGCAGCTCAGACCACGGATTCCTAGTCAGCCAGCAGCCCCAGCTCCTGCAGCTTGTTCCTGATATCCACTGCAGAGGGTTCCACTTGGAACGAGCCGTCATCGTACCGCACCACCGGAATGTGCATCTGGCCGCTGATCGCCACGGCACGGTCGGCGGCACCTTCCTCTTCCTCGATGTTGTGCCAAGTGTATGCCGCGCCCAGTTTGTCGAGAGTGTTCTTTGCCTGGCGGCAGTCGCCGCACCATGTGGCACCGTAGACGTCGATGGTCATATCGGGTCCTTTCTTTGTTCCGCCGCGCTTGACTTTTACGCGGTGCACTATCAAACCGTATTCATCGTAACGGGGATGCTGTGATATCGCGGTTGGCATAATGCGGGCGGTCCGCTTAACCACCCCAGTCGGCTACGCCGACAGCCTCTGCCAGCGGAGGCGGAACCAGAGCATAAAAAAAAAGCGGCGCCGGTGTGGCACAACCGACGCCGCTCCCCAGGAGTAGAAAAATAGGCAGAAAAGTATTAGATCAGGCAAACACCCCCGAAGTCAGCTGTTGGAACACGTCGAAGTCGCATGCCGATCGATGTAACGGGCGTAAGCGATATCGAACGCCTGGCCGAGATCTTCGATCAGATCGTTGGCGTCCTCGATGCCAACGGCGAGACGCACCAATTCATCGGTGATGCCGATCTTCAGACGCTCCTCGCGAGGCAGTTCGAAATGCGTCATACGACACGGCAGCTCGGCAAGAGACTCCACCGCACCCAACGACACAGCAAGACGGAACAGGTGCAGGTTGTTGAGCACGTCAGCCGGATCAACGCCAGGCACGACCTCGAAGCTCAACACGCCACCGACCCCCTTGAGACCTTTGGCAGCCAGACGCTGGTCGCCTGCGCCGGGCAGACCGGGTAATGCACCG
>ENA-OQIO01000637-OQIO01000637.1-human-gut-metagenome-genome-assembly--contig:-NODE-637-length-18237-cov-5.877526_pt1 | contig 18237 bp, 26 predicted proteins | sample MGYA00242573_ERZ504737 | MGnify/ENA primary metagenome ERZ504737 (study PRJEB26092, sample SAMD00036203) | human gut metagenome | host: Homo sapiens | study: EMG produced TPA metagenomics assembly of...
GCGCTGGGTCTGGCCAGCATGTGGACCGCCATCTTCGCCGATGTGGGCGGTGATGGTGCTGGCCCGTGCTGAACGCCACCCGTGCCCTGTACACCAAAGATCTTGCAAAAAAAGAACGCGCAGTGACCGTGCTTTCTGCCCCCGCCTGAGTGCTGATGCCCCGGCGGGGGCTTTTCGCTGCCGGTGAATTGCATTCTGCCCGGAGTGATGGTACAATAAGACACAGTGACCCCCGCCGCCGGACGTTTTTCCGGCAGATAGATGGAAGAAAGAAGGCTTTTTATTATGAGCATGAACACGGTTCCTGAGCGTCTGGCCGCCCTGCGGGCTGCTATGAAGGCCAACGGCGTGGACGTTTATCTGATTCCGGTGGGTGACCCGCATTCCAGCGAGTACCTGCCTGACCATTACACCTCCCTGACCTATTTCTCCGGCTTCCACGGCGAGAACTCCAACTTCGTCGTCACCCCCACCGAGAGCGCTGTCTGGGCAGACGGCCGCTACTTTGTGCAGGCGGAAAAGGAGATCGCCGGTACCGAGATCCAGCTGATGCGAATGGGTGAGCCGGGCGTGCCCACCGTGGAGGAATACTGCGGCAAGGTGCTGCCGGAGAACGGCGTGCTGGGCCTGTGCGGCCTGACCGCTTCCTGCGGGCTGGTGCGCGGCGTGCAGAAGGAGCTGGATGCCAAGAAGGGCACCATCAAGACCCTGAACCTTGAGGATGAGCTGTGGACCGAGGGCCGCCCCGCCCTGCCTGCCACCCCGGCATGGATCCTGCCCAAGGAGTATGCAGGCTTCTCCCCTGCCGAAAAGCTGGAGCGCCTGCGCGGCAAACTCAAGGAGCTGGGCTGCACCGCACAGCTGGTGGGCAAGCTGGATAATCTGGCCTGGCTGCTGAACCTGCGTGCCATGGATATCCAGTGCACCCCCTATGCCATGTCCTACTGCTATGTGACCCCGGAGCGCGCGGTGCTCTTCATCAACACCGCGCGTCTGGGTGCGGAAGCTGCCGCAGAGCTCAAGGCCAACGGCGTGGAGATCCAGGAGTACGATGACGTGCTCAAGTTCCTGGCCGCTGAGACCGAGCCCCAGACCGTGCTGGCCGACCCTGCATCCGTGAACTTTGCCGTTTACGAGACCCTGCAGAACAACGCCGCCCTGACCGTGAAGGATGAGGCCGACCCCCTGCTGCCCATGAAGGGTGTGAAGAACGAGGTCGAGCTGGCTCACGACCGCGAGGCCCATCTGCGGGATGCGGTTGCCATGGTGCGGTTCCAGAAGGAGCTGGAAGAGCGCCTGGCTGCCGGGGAAGAGCTGACCGAGCTGACCGTGGACGAGATCCTCCACAAGTACCGCTCTGCACAGGACAAGTTCATCGTGGAGAGCTTTGGCACCATTGCCGCCTACGGTGGAAACGCTGCATGATGCATTACCACGCCACCGAGGAGGACCATGCCAAGCTGGAGCGCAAGGGCTTCCTGCTGGTGGACAGCGGTGCCACCTATCTGGACGGCACCACCGATATTACCCGTACCTACGCTGGGTGAGCTGACCGAGGACGAAAAGCTGTTCTACACCTGGACCCTGCAGTGCCACATCGATATTGCAAAGGCTGTCTGGCTGAACTACTGCGACGGCCATATGCTGGATACCATCGCCCGTGAGCCGCTGTGGCAGCACCTCATCAACTACCGCTGCGGCACCGGCCACAGCGTCAGTTTTGTGGGCAACGTCCACGAGGGTCCCCACTCCCTGAACGGCCGCAACACCACGGTGTTCCAGCCGGGCATGATCGTCACCGATGAGCCGGGCGTGTACGAGGCCGGTCAGGTGGGTATCCGCATTGAGAACGTGCTGGAGTGCTACCACAAGGCCGACAACCAGTACGGCACCTTCCTGGCGTTCCGTCCGCTGACCTTTGTGCCCATTGCCACCTCTCCTGTGGTGCCCGGTGTCCTGACCCGGGACGAGCTGGACTGGCTGAACGCCTACCACCGCGAGGTGTTTGAGAAGCTGGCTCCCCGCCTGAATGAAGAAGAGCGGGATTGGCTGGCAAAGAAGTGCGCTGCCATCGGAGCATAACCACAAAAAAGGGAGACCCCGCAGGGGGTCTCCCGATTTTGGTTTATTCTTTCCGGTTTTTCCAGTATTCCTTGGCTTCCTCAATGATCTTTTTGAAGGGGCCGGAGGGGTAGGTGCTCTCGGCGATATCCACCAGGAACTTATACAGCTGGGGCCGCACCTCCTCGTACATTCCAAGGCGGGTGTAGAGGTCTTTATAATACCGGAACGTCTGGATCTTGTTCTGCACGATGGAGCCGGGTTGATCTGGGTGTGGCAGATGCTCTGGGGATTCTGGACGTAGTAGTAACCGGCTTTGTCAATGGAGACGAAGGTCTCGGCATACTGGATATACTGCATGTTGAACACCAGATCCTCGGCCCATTTCAGCTCGCTGGTGAACTGGATGTCATTGCCGGTGAGCAGGATGCGGCGGTAGAGCTTGTTCCAGAGCACACTGTAAAAGTAGGAGGCAGGCTTGTCCATCAGCCGCAGGGCAAAGGTGTCCTTGTCGTAGACCCCGGCGGGCAGGAAACCGTATTCCCGCACCTCAGGGGGCCGGGCAACACTCATCACGCCCAGATTGTCCTCCAGCTTTTCCAGCACCTGCTCGGGCTTTGTGGCCCCGGCGGGGATCACCATCTTGTAGGGCGCGATCACAAGGTCTGCGTGGTGCGCCTCGGCGGCTTCCACCAGATGCTGGGTGAAATCCGGGTCGATATAGTCATCGCTGTCCACGAACTGGACATACTCGCCCCCGGCCAGCTTCAGGCCCAGGTTGCGGGTGTCGGACACGCCGGAGTTCTCCTTGTCCACCAGCACGATGCGGCTGTCCTTGGCGCGGAACTCCTCACACACGGGCAGGCTGTGATCCTTGGAGCCATCGTTCAGGATGATGAGTTCAATGTTTTTATAGGTCTGGTTCAGGATGCTGCCGATGCAGCGGGCCAGATGGTTCTGAGCGTTGTACACGGGCAGGATGATGCTGACGAGCGGCTGATCCATGGCGGTGTCCCCCATTTCTTTTTTCGTCCATAATACTCCCTCATGGCGCAAAAATCAAGCGCTGTGCAGAGGGAAAGGAGGAGCGGATATGATCTTTCACATTGCGGTGTGCAGCCCGGACCCTGTGCTGCGGGGCCGGGTGCAGCGCCACTGCATGGAATATTATGCCCGCCGGGCCGATGCCTGCATCGTGGAGCAGCTGGAAAGCACGGCGGCCCTGCTGCAACAGGAGAAAGCGGGCTCCCGGTACGAGCTCTACCTCATCGAGCTGCCCGCCACTAACCCATGCTGCGGCCTGCAGGCGGCTGCAGAGCTGCGTCGCCGGGGCGTGCGGGCCCCGCTGGCCTTTCTGGCCCACACCACGGCCTATGCCTACGAAGCGTTCCGGGTGGACGCGATGCAGTACCTGCATATCCCGTTCCGTCCGGAGCAGCTGACGGCCCTGCTGGATCGGGCCACCGAGCCGGAATACGGCCCGGTCATCCCGGTTGCCACGGCTATGGGCCTGCGGGCCCTGCCCTTTGCGGACATCGAGTATCTGGAATGCACCCACCATGTGGTGCACTACCACCTTGCCAGCGGCGAGGACGTGGCCTCCCTCTCCCTGCGGGTGCCCTTTTCCGAGGTGGCAAAGCCCCTGCTGGCCGATGCCCGTTTTCTGCAGCCCCACCGCTCCTATGTGGTCAACCTTGCCGCCGCCGCTCAGCTCTCCTCCGGGGAGCTCTGGATGCGCAGCGGGGCACGGGTGCCCATCCCCCGGGGGGCGCGAACCCGCCGTAAGGGCGGCGTTCCGGGCGTTTCTGGAAGGGTAAGGTCTATCACACAAAAAAGAAAGCGGCCTGCATCTGCGGGCCGCTTTCTGCATGGTGCAGGGTCATACTTTGTCCCAGTCCAGCTCCGTCCAATCGGTCAGGAACTGGTCGCTGACCTCCCGCAGGGCGGGCTCATCGGACTTGCTGGCGGCATCGGCGATGCCGATGACGTGGAAGCCTGCGTCGTGGGCGGTGCGGGCGGCGTAGAGGGAATCCTCACAGACAACGCACCGGTCGGAGTCAGTGCCGCCCAGGCGTGCAAGGGTCTGGAAAAATACATCCGGCCTGCTCTTGTGGAGCGCCCCCTGTGCCTCCACATAGAAGTCGAAATATTCATCGATGCCCAAACGGGTGAGCACGGTGCGGCACTGGGCGCTCCAGGTGTTGGAGCAGATGCACATGCGGGCACCCTCGGCCTTCAGGCGGGCCAGCAGCTCCCGCACGCCAGGCTTGAGCTCCACGGTCTCGTAGAGCTTTGTGATAACATCCCACATCACATCGTTGTAGTCCTCCATTTTCAGGGGCAGGTCATACTCCCGGATGAGGTAGGCCGCGCCATCGGCCATGCCCATGGCCAGGAGCGTTTTGTGGAGGTCGGATTTTGGGGTGCGGCCATAGCGGGCCAGCAGGGCATCGGGCGCACCCTCCCATACCACGGTCATGCTGTCGGTCAGGGTGCCGTCCATATCAAAGATCCAGTTGTTGCAGTGCATTGTTTTACCTCCACCATCGTTTCACACAAGTTAACAAAATTATACCATGGATTTTGTTCCAAAAACAGGGAGAATTTTTCCGGAAAATATGGTATACTTCTGACAGATTTCCAAAGAATGACTAGGAGGCGTTCCAGATGGCACAGAATGATACCCCGGTCAAGGCACTGGTGCTGGCAGGCGGCGGTGCGCGCGGCAGCTATCAGGTGGGTGTGTGGCGTGCCCTGACCGAGCTGGGCTGGCGGCCCCAGATCATCACCGGCACCAGTGTGGGCAGCCTGAACGGTGCCATGTTTGCACTGGACCTGTACGAAACGGCCCGGGATATGTGGATGAGCATCCGCAGCCAGGACGTGATGGAGCTGCCGGAGGAAAACGCCGACCTCTCTGAGCTGCACGCCTTCCTGCGGGAAGTGGTGCGGGAAGGCGGCATGGACGTGACCCCGCTGGAAGAGATCGTGGAGCGGGTGCTGGATGAGGATGCCCTGCGGGCTTCGCCCATCCGGTTCGGCCTTGTCACCGTGGAAAAGCGGGGGCTGAAGCCCCGGGAGCTGACGCTGGAGGATATCCCGGCGGGCAGGGTGAAGGATTACCTGCTGGCCTCGGCCGCCTGTTTCCCCGCCCTGCGGGCAAAGCAGATCGACGGGGTGCAGTTCCTGGATGGCGGCTACCGGGACAATATGCCCACCGCGCTGGCCCAGAAGATGGGCGCGGAGGAGCTGGTCTGTGTTGATCTGGAAGGGGTGGGCATCACCCTGCCAACCGCACCGGCCTGCCCACCACCATGATCCGCAGCTACTGGGAGCTGGGAGATATCCTCCACTTTGACCCCGATACCGCCAGACGGAACATGGAGCTGGGCTACTACGATACCCGCCGCGCCATGGGATACCTGCGGGGCTGCGCCTATGCGGTTTCCTCCAGCGCCGAGAGCTGTGAGGATGCCGCCGCCTTTGCGTGGAAATTCCAGCAGGTGCAGAAGGCGGTGCGGGAAAAATACCCCGTGACCCTGACAGCGGATGCGGCCCTGCTGCTGGCCAACATGAAGGATGCCCAGCTGGCCCCGCTGGAAGCTGCCGCCGAGGATGCGGGCGTGGACCCCACCGTGTTCTATACCTCCCGGACACTGGCGGAAGCCTTTTTGGAAAAATGCGACCGGGAGCGCATCGAGAGCTTTGCGCCCCTGTTTGAGGGCAGCGGCAATGCGGCACAGGCCGCACGGGCCGCTCTGCTGCCCAATACGTTCTTACAGGCATTGGTCTGCCGTGCCCTTACCGGGCCGATACTGCCGGAGGTGATTGAGGAATGAAGGTCTATCAGGGACACAGCGCCTCGCCGGGCCTTGTGATGGGACAGGTGAGCCGGTTGGAGCGCTGGCACGAAAACTTTGCCACCGGGCCGTTCAACGCGGAACGGGAACAGCGCCTGCTGGAAAACGCTGTCAGGACAGCCCAGCGTGAGCTGGACGGCATGGCAGACCGCAGCGGCCCCACGGAGCAGGCCATCTTCCTGTTCCAGAGCATGATGCTGGAAGATGAAGGCTTTATGAACGAGGTCAAATTCCAGATCAAGGCGGGCATCAGCGCTGCCGAGGCCATGTACCGTGCGGGCAACCGCTATGCAGAGCAGCTTGCGGCCATGGAGGACAACGCCTACATGCAGCTGCGCAGTGCAGATATTCTGGATGCCGCCCGCCGCGTGGTGAATGTGCTGACCAACCGTCCCCGGGTCTGGCTGGCGCTGGATCACCCGGTGATCCTGGCGGCAGAGATGCTGATGCCCAGCGATCTGTTCAGCGTTCCGGCGGGGATGATCCTGGGCATCATACTTCGGAGGGCAATAAGCAGAGCCACGCGGCGATCATTGCGCGGGCCATGCACATTCCCTGCGTGGTGCAGGTGGGGCAGGCGTTCCTGAACGACTGTGATGGCCGAACTGTGGTGCTGGATGCCAACAACGGCGAGTGCATCCTGGACCCGGATGCCAACACCCGCCAGCAGGCGGTCAGCCGCATCTGTGAGCTGCAGTGGAGAGCGAGGAAGCCGCCCGCATCAGCGCCCTGCCCAACCGGACAAAGGATGATGTGCCCTTTGAGCTTCTGGCCAACTGCTACGGGCAGGAGGATATTGAATCGGCGCTGCAGGCAGGCGCTTCCGGCGTGGGCCTGCTGCGCAGCGGTTACATGATGCTGCCGGGCCGCCCGGTGGACGAGCAGGAGCAGTTCGTGTTCTATCAATCCTGCATTGCCGCCGCAAAGGGCGGTGTGGTGACAGTGCGCACCTTTGATTTTGGTGTGGACCGCGCCATGGCCGATATCCATAGGGGGCTGGAATCCTCCAAGCTGGGCCTGCGGGGCATCCGCAGCAGCCTGCGCCAGACCCATCAGTTGAAACGCAGATCTGCGCCCTGCTCCGGGCGGCAGCCCACGGCCCCCTGCGGGTCATGTTCCCCATGGTGACCAACCTCGAGGATTGGGACGAAGCCATGCGGCTGGTAGCACACTGCCGCCAGCTGCTGCGGGAGCGCGGGGAGGAGTTCGACCCGGACACGCCCTTTGGTGTGATGTTCGGGGTGCCCTCGGCCTGCCTGACGGCAGAGGAATTCGTGGAGCATGGGTGCAATTTCTTTCTCATCGAGACGAACGACCTGACCCAGTACACCCACGCGGTGGATCGGGATATCTCCATTGCCGAGCGCTACTACCGCCCGGCCAGCCACGCAATGAAAAAGCTCATCCGCATGGTGGTGGAGGCTGCCCGGGAGGGCGGGATCCCCGTGACCATCTGCGGCAGCGCGGTGGGCAATCCGGCCAACACCCTGCAATATCTGCAGCTGGGCCTGCGGAGCTTCTCGGTCAGCCCGCAAAACCTCATTGAGGTGAAAAAAGCGCTGATGAACGCGAAAATAAAGTAAACAAAAAGGACGCTTGCGCCGTCCTTTTTGTTTACACTGATGTGAAAAATACGCAAAGTCATCCGCTGGAGCCGTCTCAGTGAAAAAACGGGTATCGTAAGACCGGTTTACTCCAGGTTGCCCGTCAGGTCATCACGGCAGAGAGCACTGCCAGCGGGGCGGTCTCGCACCGGAGGATGCGGGGACCGAGGCCGACCGTTTTCACACCGGCATTGGCGGCCATTTCAGCCTCTTCCACGGCAAAGCCGCCCTCGGCACCGGTGATGAGGCGATCTTCAGCCGCTGGCCGTCGGCAGGCTGTGCGTCTGCCAGCAGCTGGCGCAGGGGCGCGCCGCCCAGCTCGTAGCAGAAGAGCACGAGATCGTACCCTTCCAGACTGCGGCAGAGGGCCCCGAAGTTGGGCAGGGGCAGGGCGACATCCGGCAGCACGCCCCGGCCGCACTGCTTGGCGGCTTCAAAGGCGATGCGGTTGTAGCGCTCGTTTTTCTGCTCCTCCTTTTTGGGGGCGGCCACGCAGTACCGGCTGAAGAAGGGCACAAAGTGGGTGCAGCCCAGCTCCACGCCGTGCGGATGACCTGTTCCAGCTTGTCCTGCTTGGGGTAACCCACGAACAGGGTCACTTCCACGCTGGGTTCGGCGGCGCTGGGATAGCCCGGCTCCACGCTGAACTCCACCGTCTCCGGCCCGAAGCCGGTGATGGTGGCGGTGTATTCCACGGCGTTGCCGTCACATAAGATGACAGTGTCCCCCAGCTTGCCCCGCATCACGCGGGAAAGATGATGGGCATCGGCCCCCCGCAGGGTGGCGGTGCCGTTGGATATTTCGGTTGTAAAATAACGGTGAGGCATAAAAATAAACTCCTGTTTCCCTCATTACCGGCAAAACTGGCCGGTATGCCAAGGGCTCCCCTATTAGGGGAGCTGGCGCGAAGCGCCTGAGAGGTTTAATTCGACTTTTTACAAATAATGCACTCCCAGCCGCGCTTCTCCTTCACTTCCTGCACGGTCAGGCCGGCGGCTTCCAGAGCGGCGATCACCTCGTCCTTGCGGCTGTCGATGATGCCGCTGGCAATAAAGGTGGCGTTTTCGGCCATCAGGCCGGGCACGGCGGGGGCAAGGCTGATGATGGCGTTTGCCACGATGTTGGCGGTGATGATATCGTACCTGCCGCTGGCCTTGTCGGACAGGTCGCCCACCAGAACGGTCAGCTTGTCGGCCACGCCGTTCAGGGCAGCATTCTCGCCTGTGGTGCGCACGGCCACGGGTCGATGTCCACACCCTCGGCACTGCCTGCGCCCAGCTTGAGGGCGGCAATGGCAAGGATGCCGCTGCCGGTGCCGATGTCCAGCACCCGCTCACCGCCCATGACCCCCTCGTCCAGCGCTTCCAGGCAGAGGCTGGTGGTCTCGTGGCCGCCGGTGCCAAAGGCAAGGCCGGGGTCAAGGATCAGCTTGACGCGGTCGGTGTCGTACTCCTGCCAGGAGGGCACGATGGCCAGCCGTTTGCCAATGTCCATGGGTGGTAGTATTTGCGCCAGCCGTTCTGCCAGTCCTCCTGCTCCACGCCCTCGGTCTCCACGGTGTAGGCGATGCCTGCCGCTTCCATCCGGGCCTGAATGAGGGCCAGCGTCTCCACGGGGGAAGCGCCCGGCTCCAGATACATGTGGATGATCACGGTATCACGGGGCTTGTCCAGCAGCTCCTGTTCGATCAGATCCACATGGGCGATCTCGGCCACCTGCTGCTCGATATCGCTGTAATCCTCGATATAGATGCCGCCTTCGGCGATCATGGTGGCAACGGCCTCGGCGTTATCGGCATCGGCCTTGGCCACGGTCAGGCGGATATCAGTCCATTCCATAAAAGAACCTCCCTGGGTCTTGTGTTTTCTATTTATAAGTATAGTACCCGATTCCGGCGCGGGATGCAAGCGGTTTGGGAAGAAAGGCAAAAGAAAAGTTTTTTCAAGATCCTGCTCTGAAATGCGCAATAATTCCAAAAAGCTTTTCACGAAAGATGCAAATTCAAGGATTTTTGGTGCAAAATTGCGAAAACAGGCGTGGACCCTATTTCTTTTTTTCGGAGGATGTGTTAAAATATTGTTACGCAATTATGGACAGCCTGCAACCAGAGGCCTCCATAACAACAACATTCTTTAAGGAGGAATGTGTCTTATGATGAAGTATCTCCAGAAACTGGGCAAAGCTCTGATGCTTCCCGTCGCTGTGCTGCCGATCTGCGGCATCCTGATGGGTCTCGGCTATGCTCTGGCCCCGGGTGTCATGGGTGTCCCCGGTGCTGCAACTTCCGGTGCAGCTTACACCGTTGGCTTCCTGCTGGTCAAGGCAGGCGGCGCTCTGATCGATAACATGGCATGGCTGTTCGCCATCGGCGCAGCCGTTGGTCTGGCTGATGACCACGACGGTACCGCTGGTCTGGCTGGCCTGGTCAGCTACCTGATGATGCAGCAGCTGCTGAGCCCCGGCGTGGTCAGCATGGTGCGCACCCTGGAAGAGGGCACCGCTACCTACATCGCTTTCCAGAAGGTGGCCGGCAACTCTTTCATCGGCATCCTGGCCGCTGTGGTGGGTGCAGCCTGCTACAACAAGTTCAAGAGCACTCAGATGCCTGACTGGCTGGCATTCTTCTCCGGCAAGCGCTTCGTTGCAATCGCCACCGGCCTGATCTCCATCGTTGTTTCTGTCGCTCTGCTGTTCGTCTGGCCCGTCATCTTCGATGCACTGGTCGCCATTGGCAACGGCATCGCAGGCATGGACGGCATCGGTGCTGGCATCTACGCTTTCCTGAACCGTCTGCTGATCCCCACCGGCCTGCACCACGCTCTGAACAACGTGTTCTGGTTCGACACCATCGGCCTGGGCGACCTGTCCCACTTCTGGGCAGGTGAGACCTCTGCTGACGTGGGCTGGAGCCTGGGTATGTACATGTCCGGCTTCTTCCCCTGCATGATGTTCGGTATCGCCGGTGCTGCACTGGCCATGGTCCGTACCGCCAAGAACAAGAAGGCTGCCATCGGTCTGGTTCTGTCCGCTGCTATCTGCGCCTTCGTCTGCGGCGTTACCGAGCCCTTTGAGTTCGGCTTCATGTTCCTGTGCTTCCCGCTGTACGTTGTGTACTCCGCTCTGTACGGCATCTTCACCATCATCACCTACTACTCCGGTTTCCGTGCTGGCTTCTGCTTCTCCGCAGGTGCTACCGACCTGGTGTTCTCTGCTTCTCTGCCTGCAGCTGCTAAGACCTGGATGATCATTCCTCTGGGCATCGCAGCATTCGTGGTGTTCTACTTCGTGTTCTACTTCGCCATCACCAAGTTCGACCTGAAGACCCCCGGCCGTGAGGACGAGGATGCCGAAGAGGCTGAGAAGAAGGTCGTTCTGGCCAACAACAACTACACTGAGGTTGCTGCTGGCGTGCTGAAGGCCATCGGCGGCAAGGAGAACGTCTCCAGCGTGGACTACTGCGCTACCCGCCTGCGCTTCACCATTAAGGACTACACCGCTGTGGATGAAAAGGCTGTGAAGGCTGCCGGTGCTGCCGGTGTCATCCGCCCCGACAAGACCACTTGCCAGGTCATCATCGGCACCAAGGTGCAGTTCGTGTATGATGAGCTGAAGAAGATGCTGTAAGCATCCTTCTGAGCACGTTTCCGTGCGGAAGGCTGGTTGCTTCCGCATCCATTCCCAAACTGTAAAAATGCCGCTGAGGGCGGGCGTTTACGCCCCGCTTTCGGCGGCATTTTGTTTTGTTCACAAACCGGCTACCCTTTTGGCTGGAAAATATGCTATACTGAAAACAACAAAGCAAAATAACAGGAGGTTCCCCATTATGAAGATCATTCGTGCAAAAGATTACAAGGACATGTCCCGCAAGGCTGCCAACATCATCTCCGCACAGGTCATTATGAAGCCCAACTGCGTGCTGGGTCTGGCGACCGGCGGCACCCCTGTTGGCGCATACGCTCAGCTGGTGGACTGGTACAACAAGGGTGACCTGGATTTCTCTGAGGTCACCACCGTCAATCTGGACGAGTACCGCGGCCTGCCCAAGGAGCACCCCGAAAGCTATTGGAGCTTTATGCACAAGAACCTGTTTGACAAGGTCAACATCCGCCCCGAGGCCATCCACCTGCCCGACGGCACCAACCCCGATGCTGCGGATGCCTGCAAAAAGTACAACGAGATCATCCACAGCGTGGGCGGCATCGACCTGCAGCTGCTGGGCCTTGGCCCCAACGGCCACATCGGCTTCAACGAGCCGGGCGAGGCCTTTGAGCTGGAGACCCACTGCGTGAATCTGACCCCTGCCACCATTGAGGCCAACAAGCGCTTCTTTGACGGCAACGAGGATCTGGTGCCCAAGCAGGCCTACACCATGGGCATCAAGACCATCATGCAGGCCCGCAAGGTGCTGGTGGTGGCCAACGGTCTGGCAAAGGCCAAGGCAGTCAAGGCGGTCGTCTCCGGCCCTGTGACCCCCGAGTGCCCGGGCTCCATCCTGCAGATGCACCCCGACTGCATCCTTGTGGCCGATGAAGAAGCACTGAGCCTGCTGTAATTGCAGAACCTCTCCGTCATTGCTGCGCAATGCCACCTCCCCTAATGAGGGGAGGCCTTGGCAGCCGATTTCAGTGAATCTTTTTGCCAAAGGCTCCCCTACAAGGGGGGGCTGGCGGGCGCAAGCCCGACTGAGAGGTTGCACGAAGGAAAGCGTGAGAATAAGAATATGATCATCAAAAATGCTCTGATTTATACCCCCCGCCACACCTTTGAGGAGGGGAGCCTGACCATCCGGGAGGGGCGCATCGTGCCTTTTGCACAGCCGGAGGAAGGCGAGGAGATCGTGGATGCCAAGGGCGCTTACGCTCTGCCGGGCCTGGTGGATATCCACTTCCACGGTGCCATGGGCAAGGATTTCTGTGACGGCAATGAAGAAGCATCCAGACCCTGGCCGATTTTGAGGCCGGCAAGGGCGTGCTGGCCATCTGCCCCGCCACTATGACTTTCTCAGAAGAGATCCTGAACGGTGTGATGGATGCTGCCGCCGCCCATCAAAACGGCAGAGGCGCAGACCTTGTGGGCATCAACATGGAGGGGCCCTTCATCAGCCCCAACAAGGTGGGTGCCCAGAACCCGGAGTATCTCCACAAGGCGGATGTTGCAATGTTCCGCCGCCTGCAGAAGCGGGCAAACGGCCTGATCAAGCTGGTGGATATCGCCCCGGAGGAGCCGGGTGCGCTGGAGTTCATTGCTGCCTGCCATGACGAGGTGCGGATCTCCATTGCCCACACCTGCACCAGCTACGACACCGCCAACGCCGCCTTTGACGCAGGCGCGACCCACATGACCCACCTGTACAACGCCATGCCCGGCATCACCCACCGGGAGCCCGGCCCCATCATTGCGGCGCTGGAACGGGGCGCGGAGGTGGAGCTCATCACCGACAACGTTCACATCCACCCGGCCATGGTGCGGTTCACCTTCAACACCTTCGGGGATGACCATGTCATCCTGATCGCCGACAGCATGATGGCCTGCGGCCTGCCCGATGGCCAGTACAGCCTGGGCGGTCAGGCGGTCACGGTCAGCGGCCCCCGTGCTACCCTGACCGAGCACCCCGGCACCATTGCGGGCAGTGCCACCTGCCTGTACGACTGCATGAAGCGTGCCGTGCTGGAGATGAACGTTCCGCTGGAAAGCGCTGTCCGCGCCGCCAGCGAAAACCCCGCCAAGAGCATTGGCATCGACAATGATTACGGCAGTCTGGCTGCAGGCCGCTACGGCAATGTGATCCTGGCGGACAAGGAACTGAATATTCAGGCTGTCTACCAGAAAGGAACCCGTATCGTATGAACCCCGAGAACCTGACCTGGCGGCTGCTGACCGCCGAAGAGCTGACGAACGTTTACCTGAACGAGATGCGCCGGGATTTTCCTGCCGGAGAGCTGAAGCCCCTGAGCATGATCCTGAACAGCGAGGCCGCCGGTACCGCCCACACTTGGGGCGTGTATGAGGACGACGCGCTGGTGGCGTATCTGTTGATGGTGCGGCCCGTGGGCTGTGAGGTGAGCCAGCTGGACTACTTTGCCGTTCTGCCCCAATACCGGGCCGGCGGCATCGGAGCCGCTCTGCTTGCCGCCCTGCCTGACCACGAGAAGGGCGCGCAGGCCATCCTCATTGAAGCGGAGTGCCCTGAAAAAGCCGAGGACGAGGCCATGGCCGTGCGCCGCCTGGGCTTTTACGCCCGGTGCGGGGCCAAGGACACTGGCTGGACAGAGCATCTCTTTGATGCCTGGTTCCGGGTGCTGGTGCTCCCCTGCTGCGGCGGAAAGGTGCGCAGCCCCGAGGAAGCCGTGCGGCAGCTGACAGACTGCTACCGCCGCACCATGGGCGAGCCCCAGTGGCGCAGGAACGTCACCTTCTACCGCCCCGATGGTGTGGAGGTGCAGTTCTGAGAGGTTGAATTCTGTCCCTTGACAGTCTGGGTAAATATGGTACTATGGTGATAGGAACAAACCAGATCTGAGATGGAGGAATTTCTGATGCGTAATGTTTTTTCCCGCCGTGATTTTCTGAAAGCTTCTGCCGCCGCTGTGCTGGCCGCTTCTGCCGCTGGTGTCCTCACCGGCTGCGATGGGGGCGGCAGCGAGATCCCGTCCGCAACCATCGGGCTGGGTGAGTTTGAAGTGACCATGACCGGCAACATGACCATCACTGGTGATGAGGTCGTGGGCAATGAGAACGCCAACGGCTACCTCTGCAAACCCAATGTGCGGATTCGGTACAATGGTGCAGCCAGCGAGATCAAATACAATTTTGCCGGTGTCTTTGCGGCAAAAATTGATAAGACCGCGCTGGAACTGACCAATGGAAAAGAGGAGATCTCCTCTAAACTGACAAAGACTTATGTGCCGCAGTTCCGTGCAAAGGCCAGTGGGTACGGTTCTTTTAAGCAGGGCGTACCCTTCAAGCTGTATGTGACCCTGCAAGGCAGGACAGCTGAGTTTGCTCTGACGAGTGACGGCAAAGTGACAGTCTCCGCTGTCGATAAAGTCTGATATCCCCCCAAAGAGCCCGAGGTGCACCCGCGCCCCGGGCTTTTTTGCGCCCGAATTTTACATTGGGGCAAAAACATATCCAAACAATTTACCTCGATTTTTCCCGCTTGTGGTCGAAGCGGTTCTCCGACTGGGATACAATAGTGCCGTACCCAGGAAAAATACGAAAACAAGAGCCGGGAGCGGAAAGCCCGGATGTTTGGAGGACAAATATTATGAAAAAGATCACGCGTCGTTCGTTTCTCACTGTCTGCGGTGCTGCTGCTGCCGCTGCTGCCCTGACCGCCTGCGGCGGCTCTGCTTCTTCTTCTACCTCTGCCGCTGCAGGCTCTGCTGCATCTTCCACCGCTGCTGCCCTGTCCGGCAATGTTGCTGCCGGTGGTTCCACCTCCATGAAGAACGTCATCGCTGCCCTCACCGAAGGCTTTGCTGAGGTTGAGCCGGGTGTCACCGTCAGCTACGACCCCACCGGTTCCGGCGCAGGCATCACCGGTGCTGCCGATCAGACCCTGGACATCGGCCTGTCCTCCCGTGCCCTGAAGGACGACGAGAAGGCTGATGTGGATGGCACCACCATCGCTCTGGACGGCATCGCCATCATCGTCAACAATGCAAGCAAGGTCGAGGACCTGACCGTTGACCAGCTCAAACAGATGTTTACCGGCGAGATCACCAACTGGTCTGAGGTCGGCGGCGACGACGGCGAGATCGTTCTGATCGGCCGTGAGGCTGGCTCCGGCACCCGTGATGGCTTTGAGAGCATCGTGGAGGTCAAGGACAGCTGCAAGTACGCGCAGGAGCTGACCGCTACCGGCGCTGTCATCAGCGCTGTGGAGGCCAACCCTCTGGCCATCGGCTACGCTTCCCTGTCCGCTGTGGGCGACACCGTGAAGATGGTCACCGTTGGCGGCGTGGAGTGCAGCGAGGAGACCGTCAAGGACGGCAGCTACGAGGTGCAGCGTCCCTTCGTGTTCGTCACCAACAAGTCTGTCGCTCTGTCTGAGCAGGCACAAGCTTTCTTCGACTTTGCCACCAGTGCCGATGCTGCTGACCTGATCCGCACTGCCGGTGCTGTTCCTGTGAATGAGTAATTGCGGAAAGCAATGATGCTATGAACAACAAAAAGATTTCTCTCCCCAGAACCCCTGCTGCGTGGCTGGAAGCGGTGATGAACTTCATCTTCTTCCTCTGCGGTATTCTGGCGGTGGGCTGTGTGCTCCTGATCTCGGTGTACATGGTCCTCTCCGGTGTGCCTGCCATCCGGAAGATCGGGCTGTTCCGGTTCCTGTTCGGCACCCGGTGGGCTTCCACCGCCGCCGACCCGGCCTACGGTATCCTGCCCTTCATCCTGTCCAGCGTTTACGGCACACTGGGTGCCACCGTGATCGGTGTGCCCATTGGCCTGCTGACGGCGGTGTTCCTCTCCAAGGCCGCAGGCCCGAGGGTGCGCACCGTGGTCGTGACCGCCATTGAGCTGCTGAGCGGCATCCCCAGCGTGGTGTTCGGCCTGCTGGGCATGCAGGTGCTGGTGCCCGCCGTGGCCAGGACCTTTGGTAAGGCCTCCGGTGCCTGCCTGCTGAGCGCCATCGTGGTGCTGGCGGTGATGATCCTGCCCAGCATCGTGTCGGTGTCGGTCACAGCGCTCAACGCTGTGCCGCCGGAGTATGAGCAGGGCAGCCTGGCTCTGGGCGCAACGGATGTGGAGACCTGGTTCAAGGTCAGCGTCCCCGCTGCCAGGAGCGGCATTGCCGCCGGTATCGTGCTGGGCATCGGCCGCGCCATCGGCGAGGCCATGGCCGTGATGATGGTGGCTGGCAACAGCCCCAACATGCCGGACAGCCTGTTCCGCAGCGTCACCTTCCTGACCACCGCCATTGCCAAGGAGATGAGCTACGCCAGCGGCCTGCAGAAACAGGCGCTGTTCAGCATTGCGCTGGTGCTGTTCGTCTTTATCATGGGCATCAATATCCTGCTCAATGTGGTGCTGAAGGGAGGAAAGCGCGATGAATAACAGTGCTTCTGCCTCCCGCCGCACCTGGAACCGCGTGATGAACGCTCTGGTCCGGGCCTCGGCTGTGCTGGTCATCGTACTGGTGGCAGGCATTCTGGGCATGGTGCTGGTGCGGGGCATCCCGCACATCAGCTGGAAATTCCTGACCACCACCGCCAGTGTGCTGAAGGGCACGGACGGCATCCTGCCTGCGATCCTCAACACGCTGTATGTCATCCTGCTGACGCTTCTGATCGTACTGCCGCTGGGTGTGGGCGCGGCTGTTTACCTGACCGAGTACGCCCAGAACCGCAAGGTCATCTCGGTGATCGAGTTCACCAACGAGACGCTGGCGGGCATCCCCAGCATCATTTACGGTCTGGTGGGGATGCTGGTGTTCGCCCAGACGCTGGGCTTCCAGACCTGCCTGCTCTCCGGCAGCCTGACGCTTGTGATCATGAACCTGCCCACCATCATCCGCACCACCCAGGAATCCCTGAAAACGGTGCCCCAGGCTACCGTGAGGGCGCGCTGGGTCTGGGCGCGGGCAAGTGGCACATCATCCGCACCATCGTGCTGCCCTGCAGCATCGACGGCATCGTGACCGGCTGCATCCTGGCCGTGGGCCGCATCGTGGGCGAAAGCGCCGCGCTGCTCTTCACCGCCGGTGCCGCCGAGGTCATTGCCAACGGCGTGATCAAGGCCTACACCTCCAACGGTGCCACCCTGTCGGTGCTGCTCTATCTCCGTGCCTTTGAGGACGGCGATTTTGACTCCGCCTGGGCCATTGGTGCAGTGCTGCTGGTGCTGGTGCTTGCCATCAATCTGGCAGCCCGGCTGGCCAAAACCAAACTGAAACAGAAGCTGTAAATAACTCCCTCCGTCATCGCTGCGCGATGCCACCTCCCTCACGGAGGGAGGCTTATCCTGCCCGCAACGCAAAAGGCTCCCTCTCAGAGGGAGCTGGCGCGGCATAGCCGCGACTGAGGGAGTCAATACAAGAGGAAAACTATGGAAAACGTATCACCCATTATCACAGCCAAAAACCTGAACCTCTGGTACGGGGATTTCAAGGCGCTGAAAGATATTTCGCTGGACATGGACGAGCGGGAGATCACGGCCCTCATTGGCCCCTCCGGCTGCGGCAAGTCCACCTTCCTGAAGACCCTGAACCGGATGAACGACCTTGTGCCCGGGGTCCGCATCGAGGGCGATGTCCGCCTGAAAGGGCAGGACATCTTTGCCCGCGAGATGCAGCCCACCGAGCTGCGCCGCCGGGTGGGCATGGTGTTCCAGAAGGCCAACCCATTCCCCATGAGCATCTACGATAACATCACCTACGGCCCAAGGCTGCACGGTGTGCACAACAAGGCAGAGCTGGACGAGCTGGTGGAAAGCTCCCTGCAGGGTGCCGCCCTCTGGAACGAGGTCAAGGACCGCCTGAAAAAGAGCGCTCTGGGCCTTTCCGGCGGCCAGCAGCAGCGCCTGTGCATTGCCCGCGCCCTGCTGTCAAGCCCGAAGTCCTGCTGATGGATGAGCCAACCAGCGCCCTGGACCCCGGCTCCACCATGAAGGTGGAGGAGCTGATGAAGCGAGCTGAAAAAGAACTACACCCATGGTCATCGTGACCCATAATATGCAGCAGGCAGCCCGTATCAGCGACCGCCACC
>ENA-OQIO01000638-OQIO01000638.1-human-gut-metagenome-genome-assembly--contig:-NODE-638-length-18237-cov-2.501657_pt1 | contig 18237 bp, 23 predicted proteins | sample MGYA00242573_ERZ504737 | MGnify/ENA primary metagenome ERZ504737 (study PRJEB26092, sample SAMD00036203) | human gut metagenome | host: Homo sapiens | study: EMG produced TPA metagenomics assembly of...
CGCCGATGGTCGCGCCGTGGACGGTGGCGCAGTGGCCGACGGACACATCGTCGCCGATGGTGACCTTGTTTGTGGATCAGGCGAGGTCCTGAATGTTGCAGCGCTTGCCGATGCGCACGCTCTGCATCTCACCGCGGCAAACACTGTTGTACCAGAACGCCGTGCCTTCACCCGCGACGACGTCGCCGAGCACCTGCGCGCCCTCCATGATGAGAATTTTGTCATCGGTGGAAAGGCGGTTAAAATTCATAGACATGGTTTTTCTCCTTTGTGAGCGGGCAAGCGCCCGCAGTATCATTTTTTACAGGGCAAAGTTGCCGTTGACGAACACGGGAATCTCGCGCCCGTCTTTCGTCGTGCCGATGATGGAAAGGTCAGCGGTGCCGACCATGAAATCGACGTGCGTGTTGGAATCATTCAGGCCCGCGGCCTTGAGCTCTTCCTTGCTCATGGCCTCGCCGCCCTTGACGCACTCGGGGTACGCCTCACCGAAGGCGAGGTGGCAGGCCGCGTTTTCGTCGAAGAGCGTGTTGTAGAAGAGAATCTTCTGGTTTGAAATGGGACTGTCGTAGGGAACGAGCGCGACCTCGCCGAAATACGACGCGCCTCATCCTCGGCGATGGCGGCTTTCAGGATGTCCTCGCCCTTTTCTGCGTGCGCCTCGACGATCTTGCCATCCTTGATGACGAAGTGGAAGTTTTCAATGATGTTGCCGTTGTGCACGAGCGGCAGGGCTGCGTAAATGACGCCGTCAATGCCGTCTCTGAGCGGGGCGGTGAAGACCTCCTCCGTCGGCATATTGGCGACGAACGGAAAGCCTGCGCGGCTGGTGTTGTCGCCGCCGGCCCAGACGTGCGTCTCGGGAAGCTTGATGTTGAGACTTGTGCCGAGGGAGTTCTGGTAATAGAGCGAGGTGAAGTGCAGATCGTTGAGCTTTGCGATGCGGCTTTTGAGCAGCGCCACATGCTCGCGCCAGCGCGCGACCGCGTCGCCCTTGCCGCTGATGCGGACGGAGGTGAAGATCGCGTCCCAGAGCTTGTCCATCGCCTCCTGCTCGGGAAGAGCGGGGAAGACCTTCTTCGCCCAGCTCGGAATGGGGACGGATGCGACGCACCAGGGGCAGGCATTGGACATTACGGCGCTTACGTAAGGCTGGATGGCCGTCTCGCTGCGGCTCGCGCGCGTCAGGCGGTCGGGGTCTACGCCGAGCAGCGCCTCAGGATCACGGGCGGAGATATTGAGAAATGCTGCGCCCTCGTCAGCATAGCCGTTGAGCATTTCTGCCTGCCAGCGGGAAAGACGTCGAACACGGAGTCATCCGCGCGCAGAAAGCGCTCGCGTTCAAGAAAATCATCCGACCAGCGCATCACGACTTCGCAGCAGCCGACGTCGTAGGCGGCGGCGGCGCACAGGCGTGCAAAATACGCGCACTCGACCGGGCAGCGATCACGACGGCCTGACCCTTCTGCACATTCAGGCCGACTTCGATGAGGAGTTTTGCATATTCTCTGAGCTTTTTTTCCATGAATGACCTCCAAAAAAGAAGGGCGGCTGTGCGTGGCACAGCCGCCCTTTACTGTTGCACAATGCCATACAACTTGCATCATAACACAGTTCATGCGCGATTGAAAAGAGTTTTTCGTATTTTTATCAGATTCCGAGAAGAAGCGAGGCAAAGTTGAAGTAGATCATCAGCGAGATGGCGTCCACGACCGTCGTGATGAACGGCGAAGCCATGACCGCGGGGTCGAAGCCGATCTTCTTGGCGAGCAGCGGCAGCGTGCAGCCCACGACCTTGGCCGCAAACACCGTGACCACGAGCGTCAGGCAGATGACGAGCGCGACCGTGATGGTGATGGGATTGCCGAAGATCATCCTGTCGACGAGCATGAGCTTGACGAAATTCGCTGCGGCAAGCGTGGCGCCGCAGACGACTGCCACGCGGATCTCCTTCCAGATGACGCGGAAGAGGTCGGAAAATTCGATCTCGTCGAGCGAGATACCACGGATGACCGTGACGCTCGCCTGTGAGCCGCAGTTACCGCCCGTGTCCATCAGCATCGGGATATAAGCCGTCAGAATGGCGAACGCGCTGAGCGCGTCTTCAAAGCGGGCGATGATCTGGCCGGTGAACGTGGCCGAGACCATCAGAAGCAGCAGCCAGGGATACGGGACTTGTACGTATCCCAGACGCTCGTCTTGAGGTATGGCTTATCCGTCGGCAGCATAGCCGCCATCTTTTCGATATCCTCGGTCGTCTCCTCTTCCATGACGTCGATGCGTCGTCGACCGTGATGATGCCGACGAGGCGGTCTTCCTTGTCGACGACCGGAAGGGCGATGAAGTTGTACTTCGAGAAGGTCTGCGCAACGTCCTCTTTATCCTCGAGCGTGGAGACAGAGATGACGTGCGTCTCCATGATCTCGTCGATGGTGTCGTCCTCATCGGAGAGGAGGATCGTTCGCAGCGAGACGATGCCCTGCAGCTTGCGCGCTGGATCGACGACATAGCAGACGTTGATGGTCTCTTTGTCCGTACCGGTGCGGCGGATGCGCTTGAGCGCGTCCTCGACGGTCATATCGCGCTTTAAGTCGACAAACTCCGTCGTCATCAGCGCGCCCGCGCTGTCGTCGGGGTATTTGAGAATTTCATTGATGCTCTTGCGCGTGTCGGGGTCCGCGTGCTTTAAGATGCGCTTGACGACGTTCGCGGGCATTTCCTCCACGATGTCGACCGCATCGTCCAGATACAGCTCGTCAAGGACCTCTTTGAGCTCGGTGTTCGAAAAGCCGCGGATCAGCATCTCCTGCGCGTCGGGATCGAGCTCGACGAACACCTCCGCCGCGGGCTCTTTGGGAAGGAGCCGGAACAAAAGGGGAATGCTGTCCTCGTCCAAATCTTCAAAAAGCGAGGCGATATCCGCGGGCTCCAGGTCTGCAAGCAGGTCGCGCAGCGCGGTATATTGTTTTCGCTTGAGCAGATCCTCGATTCTTTCCAGCAGTTCGTCGCGCATTTCTTCAAAGCCGACCATACCGACTCCTCCTTTCTGAAGATAGTGCCAAATCAAAGTGTTCAGGTGAATTTTGCGATAAAAAAATCCCCCATATCCTGCGTCCGGCGACGCGGCTATGGGAGCGACAATCAAGAAACACCCGCCCCTGGCGAGAAGTTTCCTTACCGTTCAAGCTTTAGCATCACGAGGCGGTGAAACTGCATTAGATGGCACCTTGCTTTCGATGCAACCTGTTCAAACCCTCTCATAGTGTCTCCACTACTCCGCGGCAGCAGTCCGTATCCTTGTGGTAGCCTTACCTACCGGACGATGTATGAACTTAACGGCACTATATTATGCACATTTTCCCGTGCTGTCAACCCCTTTTCCGGCTTTATTTCTGTAAAAAGTATGTCATGGTGCGCTTTTGCGCTTCCCTTTCGTAATGGGCTGTGCTATACTACATAAATTGAAGAGAAATCGACTTTTGAGGAGGTGAGCATCGCCCTTGCAGCAGTATCTTGACCGGCACCGCTTTTTGAAAGGCATCTACCTGATGGTCAGGCGGTACTTCGATCATCATGTCGGCCGCGACAGTGCGGCGCTCACATACTACCTTTTGTTTGCGCTTTTCCCGCTTTTGATCTTTTTGAGCAACTTAGTCGGCATCATGTCCGTGGATATCAGCGGCTTTCTGTATGAAATTCGCGCATTCATCCCGCAGGAGGCGCTCGAGATCATCGAGCAGTATTTCACTTATGTCAGCCGCGATTCAAGCCCACGGCTTTTGTGGTTCTCACTGATTTTTTCCATTTACTTTCCTTACCGCGCGGCAAGCTCGCTTCTGGGCTCTGTCCGTCGGGCCTACGGCGAGCACCGGCCCACGCAGTTTTTGCGCTATCAGCTCAAGCTCCTGCTTTATACGCTGAGCCTGATTTTAATGGTCGTTTTGTCCATCGGACTGTCCGTCGTCGGCGGGCGGGTGCTGAACTACGTGTCGAGCCACCTGTCGGCCTATATCACGCTGAGCGACGGCTTTATCCGCCTGTGGTCGAGCCTGCGCTTTGTTATCATCGGCGGCATCGTATTCTTCCCCATCGCGATGATGTACGGCCTTGCGCAGGAGTCGCACCGGATGAACCGCATCTGCCGGGCGCGGTGTTCTCGCTCGTGATGTGGCTCGTATTGTCATTCCTTTTTTCGTATTATGTTGAAAAACATCGCGCGCTACTCCGTCATTTACGGCACGCTCGGCGCGGTGATCGTATTGCTTTTGTGGCTGTATCTCGCCTCGGTCATGCTGATCATGGGGGCGGAATTCAACAGCGTTTTGATGATGCTGCGTAAGCAGCACACGGCGGAAGCCGAAGAGAATTTAGGAGAAACACAGAAATGAAAATCATCATTGTCGGTATCGGTAAGGTCGGCTACGCCATCGCCGAGCAGATGACGGGCGAAAACCACGATCTGGTCGTCATCGACCGCAACAACGCCGTGCTCGACCACGTTGACTCCATGCTCGACGTCATGTGTGTGGAGGGCAACGCGCGAGCGCCAGCGTCCTTTTGGAGGCGGGCGTGCGCGAGGCGGACCTTCTCATCGCCGTTTCGGAAAACGACGAGGTCAACCTCATCTGCTGCCTGATGGCGAAAAAGCTCGGCGCGAAGCACACGGTCGCCCGCGTACGCAACCCCGAGTATTTCCGCGATGCACCGATCCTGCGCCGCGAGATCGGGCTTGATATGATCATCAACCCGAAAATGCCGCCGCGCAGGAAATTTCGCGCATTCTGCGCGTGCCGTCTGCGTTCAGCGTGGAGACGTTTGCCCGCGGACTTGTCGAGCTCATCGGCTTCAGACCGAAGAGGGCGACAGCCTTGTCGGCAAGTCCCTCATCGACTACAACCGCGAAAATCCCAACAGCATCCTCATGTGCGCGGCCAAGCGCGGGGAAGAGGTCATCGTGCCGAACGGCTCGTTCGTCCCGCAGACGGGCGACCGCGTGTACGTCATCGGCACGCCCGCGGAGACGACGCGCGTGCTGCGCTCCGATGGGCAGGGCCATGGCGCATCCGCGCGTGAGCATCCTTGGCGCAGCCGCATCGCACAGTACCTTGCTGGGTGCTCACCGACATCGGCACGCACGTGACGATCGTGGAAAAGGACGAGGCCAAATGTCTCACGCTCGCGGAAAAGCTGCCGAAAGTCACCGTCATCCACGGCGACGGCACGAATCACGACCTGCTCGAATCCGAGGGTATCTTCCACTGCGACGCGTTCATCGCTGTGACGGACCGCGATGAGGAAAACCTCCTCATGGCGCTCACGGCGAAGCGCTACGGCGTGAAAAAGGTCGTGCCGAAGATGTCGCGCATGGGGTATCTCGACATCGTGAACCTCACGGGCCTCGACACGGTCATCTCGCCCAAGGCCATCATTGCAAGCCAGATCTCAAGTTACGTCCGCGGCCTTGCCAACTCGCAGGGCAGCGCGGTGGAGAGCCTGCACTATATCCTCGGTGGCGCGATCGAGGCGGTCGAATTCACCGCGACGAGTGCCACGCACTTTCTCGACCGGCCGCTCAGCGACCTGCATTTTCGAAACGGCCTGCTCGTTGCGGCCATCGTGCACAACGGCCGGATGGAGATCCCGAACGGCCATTCCCAGATCCATGCGGGCGACCGCGTGATCGTGGTGGCGAAAAAGCTCTTTTTGCAGGACCTCAACGATATTCTCGGCTGATGTGCCGGCTGCTTGCGGCAAGGAAGTTTTATTATGAACCAAAATCTTATTCTCAGAATCGTGGGCGTCATTCTCTGTATCGAGGCGCTTTGTATGATCCCGCCGCTGCTGCTGAGCGTGTTCGGCGGTGGTGTTGACCAGAGGGCCTTTTTGTACGCGCTGCTTATCTGCGGCGGCGTGGGAGTGCTGCTCTCGCTCATCCGCGCGGACAACGCGCGGCTCCAGACGCGCGACGGCTTTGTCTGCGTGGCACTGTGCTGGATCGCGCTGAGCGTGTTCGGCGCGCTGCCGTATTTTTTCAGCGGCAGCTGCAGCTTTATCGACGCCATTTTCGAGACCGTCTCCGGCCTGACGACGACCGGCGCGTCCATCTTCCCGTCGCCTGCGTCGCTGCCGCAGGGCATCCAATTCTGGCGCGCGCTCACGCAGTGGATGGGCGGCATGGGTATCCTCGTTTTGATGCTGGCGCTGCTGCCCAAGCTCAGCGAGGGCAGCGTGAACCTGATGAAAGCAGAATCCCCCGGCCCCATCAGCACAAAGCTCCGCCCCCGCACGGGTGAGACGGCGCGCATCCTGTACCGCATCTACATCGCGCTCACCGTGGCGGAGGCGCTGCTGCTGCGCATTGCGGGCCTCCCGCTGTTCGATGCGATCACCACGGCGCTGACGACGATCTCTACCGGCGGCTTTTCCATCCGGGATGCGAGCATCGCGTATTATCAGTCGCATCTTGTCAACTGGATCCTCATTTTCTTCATGTTTGCCGCAAGCGTGAACTTTACGCTCCTCTACCTCTGCGTGACGCGCCGCTTCCGCGAGGCGCTCAAGAGCGAGGAGCTGCGCGTTTACTCGCTGGTCGTGGTCGGCGCGTCGGCGATGATCGCGGCGGACCTGATCGTGCGCACGGGGCGCGACATCGGCTCGGCCATCGAGAATGCGGCCTTTCAGGTAACAACGCTCATTTCAACGACCGGCTACTGCACGGAGGATTTTGACCTCTGGCCGCAGTTCTGCCGCTGTATCCTCGTGCTGGTGATGCTTTTCGGCGGCTGCGCGGGCTCTACGGCGGGCGGCGTCAAGGTCTCGCGCATCGTGCTTTTGTGCAAGTCGCTGCGGCGTGATCTGCGGCGCGTGATGCACTCGCGCGAGGTGCGCCCCATCACGCTCGACGGACATCGCGTGACGGAGGAGACCGTCTCGTCCGTTTCGGTCTTCTTCTTCACCTATATCTCGATTTTGCTGCTTGGCACGCTGATTTTGTCGCTTGACAACATCGACTTTACCGCGGCGTTCACCGCCTCGCTCACGGCCATCAGCAACGTGGGCCCAGCCTTGGCGCAGTGGGACCGACATGCAACTTCGGCTTCCTCTCCGGCATCAGCAAGCTCACGATGAGCGCCATCATGCTGCTCGGCCGTCTTGAGATCATGCCGCTGCTTGTCCTCTTAATGCCCTCTGTCTGGCGCAGAAAATAAAAGAAAATCAAAAAGGGTGGATCGCAATTTTGCGATCCACTCTTTTTGAAAAGGATTCGCTGCGCTTCGTGCCTTGCCGCTCGCAGCGCGGCTGCGACACGCGCTCCGCGCAAAGAGTAAATTCCGACGCGCCTGTCGTCGAAATTTACGATCAAACAGATTTCGCGTCTGCGGACGCGAAATCTGCGAGGCGGTTCGCTCCATTTTAGCAGCAGGGCCGAGTTTGTGATGACAAGCACGCTGCCTGCGTTATGGACCAGCGCGCCGACATCAGGGTTCAGTGTGCCGATGATGGCGAGCACGATGGCGATGAAGTTGAGCGTGAGCGAGAATGTTATATTGAGCTTGATGGTGCGCATCATGCGCTTGGAGAGCGCGATGAGGTGCGGCAGCTCCTTGACTTCGTCGTCGACGAGCGCGATATCCGCAGCGTCCACGGCGATGTCGCTGCCCGCGCCGCCCATTGCGATGCCGACATCGGCGGCCTTGAGCGCGGGCGCGTCGTTCACGCCGTCGCCGATCGTGCAGACCTTATCGCCCGCGGCTGATAGGCGCGGATGTGGGCGAGCTTGTCGATGCCGCGCGGGCGCGGGCGACGGTCAGCTCTTCGAGAAGACCGCCGAACTGCATGATGAACGCGACCTCACCCGCGGCGAAGTCTTCGCCGATGCAGACCGACGCGATCAGCGCGAGCGAGACGAGCACGTCTGCCTTGATGTCGAACGCCGTGACAAGGCCGATGACGGCCTCTAAAATGATGGGGATGCCGCAGAGGAAGATCGCGGCCCATGAGGCGTCGAACGGCAAGGGGCCGAGATCAAAAATGCTGACGATCAGCGCGATGCCGGAGATCACGAGCAGTGTGATATCCTTTTTTGTGCCGCCCAGCTCTAAAAAATGCTCCAGCTTTTCCATTGCCAGTTTCACGGAAGTGACTCCTTTCCGTAACATAGGGGGTATGGGCTTATTATACATATGGGGGTATAGGTTATAAAGCGCGCAAAAAGAGAGAAGCAGCACAAAACTGCTTCTCTTCTTTCGTGCAATTCTACTGAAAACGAGCGCGTGAGAGGGTTTATCTCCTGCTCAGCCCATGTTCGAAAAGCGCTCGACCGCCTTCGTAAAGTTCTCGATCGTTTTGTCCGCGTCGCCGTGCTCGATGCCGTCGCGCACGCAGTGCTTGATGTGTCCCTCAAGCACGACCTTGCCGCAGCCGTGCAGCGCGGATTTGGCCGCATTGATCTGCGCAAGAATATCCTCGCAAGGGACGTCCTCGTCCACCATGCGGTCAATGGCCTGCACCTGGCCGATGATCTTTTTGAGCCGACGGTGCAGATTGTCGGCGTCCATACACTGTTTCATCGTTTGATCTCCATACCTGTTGGGGTATCTGCATTGTACACTCTGCGCCGCGATTTTGTCAATTTGCGCTGCCGCGCCGGTTTTGTGCGCCTTTGGCGAAAAAATGGCGTTTTGCGGCAATTTTCTCTTCCTCCGCGGTGTTGCAGAGCATAAAAAAGTGTGATAGGATATATTAGAAATAGTATGACCGGCGGCCATATTGCTGTCGGAGCGATTTTGAGGTAACCGAATGAAGAAAAGCGACAAAACACCCAAGCAGACCCACCGCCGCGCGGACCCGAACGTCATGGGCCTCCACGCGGATGTGGTGGAGCAGAATATCACCGAGACGCTGGAAACGAACTACATGCCCTACGCGATGTCCGTCATCGTTTCGCGCGCCATTCCGGAGATCGACGGTTTCAAGCCCTCGCACCGAAAGCTCCTTTACACGATGTACAAGATGGGGCTTCTCACCGGCGCGCGCACGAAGAGCGCGAACATCGTCGGCCAGACGATGCGCCTGAACCCCCATGGCGACGCCGCGATCTACGACACGATGGTGCGCCTTTCCAAGGGCTACGGCGCGCTGCTGCACCCGTTCGTCGACTCGAAGGGCAACTTCGGCAAGGTCTATTCGCGCGACATGGCGTGGGCGGCCAGCCGATACACCGAGGCGAAGCTCGCGCCCATCTGCGCCGAACTCTTCCGCGACATCGACTCTGACACCGTTGATTTTGTCGACAACTACGATAACTCGATGAAAGAGCCAGCGCTGCTGCCAACAACGTTCCCGAATATCCTGGTCTCGGCCAACCAGGGCATCGCGGTCGGCATGGCGAGCCAGCTGTGCGGCTTTAACTTGGGCGAGGTCTGCGATACGACGATCGCCTTTTTGAAAAATCCCGAGGTGCGCATCAGCGAGACGCTGCTCGCGCCCGACTTCCCGACCGGCGGCGAGGTCCTGTACGACCCGCGCGCCATCGAGGACATCTACAACACCGGCCGCGGCGGCGTAAAGGTGCGCGCCCGCTGGCGCTACGACAAAAAAGAAAATCTCATCGAAATTTATGAAATTCCCTACACCACCACGACAGAGGCCATCATGGACAAGGTCGCCGAACTCATCAAGGCGGGCAAGGTCAAGGAAATTTCCGACATGCGTGACGAGACCGACCTCTCCGGCCTCAAGCTGACGATCGACTTAAAGCGCGGTGCCGACCCCGACAAGCTGATGCAGAAGCTCTTCAAGGCGACGACACTGCAGGATACGGCGTCGTGCAACTTCAACGTCCTGATCGGTGGCATGCCGCGCGTGATGGGGCGTGCGCGAGCTTTTTAGACGAGTGGTGCGCGTGGCGCACCGAGAGCGTCAAGCGCCGCGTGTACTTCGTGCTCAAAAAGCGGCAGGACAAGCTGCACCTCTTAAAGGGCCTTAAAAAGATCCTGCTCGACATCGACAAGGCCATCAAGATCATCCGCGAGACGGAGAAGGAGGCCGACGTCGTGCCGAACCTGATGATCGGCTTCGGCATCGACCAGATCCAGGCGGAATACGTCGCCGAGATCAAGCTGCGCAATATCAACCGCGAATATATCCTGAAGCGCGTGGAGGAGACGGCATCGCTCGAGGCGGAGATCGAAGACCTTGAGGATACGCTTGCGCGCCCGTCGCGCATCCGCAAGATCATCGTCAGCGAGCTTGAGGACGTGCGCAAAAAGTACGCCGAGTCCCGCCGCACCGGCATCCTCTACGACTATGCCGAGGACGCCGAGAGCGAGGAGGACACCATCGAGGACTATCCCGTGACGCTGTTTTTGTCGCAGCACGGGTACTTTAAAAAGATCACGCCGCAGTCGCTGCGCATGTCCGGCGAGCAGAAGTTCAAGGAGGACGACGCGCTCAGCATGAGCGTGGAGAGCTCCAACGCCGCCGAGCTGATGTTCTTCACCGATAAGGCGCAGGTCTACAAGACGCGCGCGAGCGACTTTGCCGACGGCAAGGCGAGCCAGCTGGGCGATTACCTGCCGCCAAGCTCGGCATGGACGAGGGCGAGAGCGTCATGGGCATGGTGCTGCCGGGCGACTACAGCGGCTATATGATCTTCTTCTTTGAAAACGGCAAGGCCGCAAAGGTCGAGCTGTCGGCCTACAAGACGACCTCGAACCGCCGCCGCCTGACCGGCGCTTACAGCGACAAGAGCCCGCTCAAAGCGCTGTTGCATCTCAAGGAAGACCGCGAGATCGCCGTCTATTCGACAGAGCCGCGCGTGCTGATCGTCAACACGGCGCTTCTTGGTGTGAAGACGACGCGTACGACGCAGGGCGTCGCGCTTTTGACGCTCAAAAAGAAGTACGTGCTCGACACGGTGCGCTTCCCGGAGGAGACCGGCATCACCGACCTTGCCCGCTACCGCGGCCGCAGCATTCCCGCGACGGGCGCGCTGCTCAAGACGGAGGACAGCGACGACAAGCAGCTCTCGCTGATTTGACGTCGGAAGCCTGAGAGAAACATATGAGGGGAGAAAATTTATGAAAAATAAAAAACTGCGCGAGCAGGTGAAAAGCTATATCATTGTCACGCTTGCCTGCGTGCTGTATGCCTTGTCGTTCGATTGGTTCTATGCACCGAATGGCTTTACGGTCGGCGGCTTTACGGGTATTTCGCAGATCATTAACTTTTTTGCACCCATTCTGCCGGTCGGTACGATGGTCATCGTGCTCAATGTGCCGCTTTTTATCGTGGGACTTAAAAAATTCGGCTTCGCATTTTTGTGCAAGTCCATCTACACGATGACGCTGAGCTCCATTTTGATCGACGTTGTCGCAGCCATCCACGAGTTTGCGCCCATGGACCCGCTGCTTGCGTGCCTGTACGGCGGCGTGACGCTCGGCATCGCCTCAGGCCTGCTGTTCCGAGAGGAGACGACGACGGGCGGCTCGGAGCTCGGCGCGTGGATCGTGCGGTCGCACGTTGAGCGGCTGTCAATCGGCAACATCTGCCTTGGCATCGACCTGACGATCATTCTGATCTACGCCGCGGTGTTCCACAGCCTCAACAACGCGCTCTACGGCGCGCTCGCGCTCTATATCACGACGAAGGTGCTCGATCTGGTCGTCTACGGTCAGAACACGGCGAAGGTCGCCTACATCATCAGCGACAAGTATGAGGAGATCATGCAGGAGATGCTGCGGCGCGACATGGGCGTGACGCTCCTGAACGGCAAGGGCGGCTACACGGGCGCGGAGCGTCCGCTGCTGTTCTGCGCCATCCGCAAGAAGGAAGCGGTTTCGATCAAGCGCTATATCAAGGAGCTCGACCCCGACGCTTTTTCATCGTCTGCGACGCGAGCGAGGTGCTCGGTGAGGGCTTTGGCGAATACGACCCGCAGGCCTCTAAGGATATCAGGATACACGGAGGAAGCAGGAATGGATCTTACGACGGTGGAGAAGAATCTTAAAGAGCGCGGCTTCAAGGTATCCGCTTCGCGACGGCGAAGGAAGCGGCGGACTATCTGAACGCGCAGATCGACGGAGAGAGCGTGTCGTTCGGCGGCAGCATGACGCTCTCTCAGATGGGGCTTTTTGAAAGCCTCGGCAAGCACAACAAGATGTTCAGCCACTGGAACGTGCCCGACGGCATGAACGCTGCGAGGTGCTCAAACGCCTCGACGTGCGACAACTACCTGCTCTCGGCCAACGGCCTTGCCGAAACGGGCGAGATCATCAACATCGACGGGACGGGCAACCGTGTGTCCTCGTCGCTCTATGGCCACAAGAGGGTGTGGTTCGTCGTCGGCAGCAACAAGATCGCGCCGACCTATGACGAAGCGCTCTGGCGCGCCCGCAACATCGCTGCACCGAAAAACGCGCAGCGCCTCGGCGTGAAGACGCCGTGTGCCGTGAACGGCGACCGCTGCTACGACTGCAAGAGCCCGCAGCGCATCTGCCGCGGTCTTGTCGTGCTGTGGGAGGCCATCCGCAGCTGCGAGACCGAGGTCGTGCTCGTCGACGAGCCGCTTGGCTACTGAGAAAGAGAGATTTCGCCCAAAAGGAGGGAGCGCCGTGCGCAAAAAGTTCATTCCGCTTTCGCTGGCGCTCTGCCTGACGCTCTCGGGCTGCGGCGGCAACGTCGTGCTTGAGCGTTCTTACAGCGTCTCCACGCCACACAGCGAGGTCTACTGGGAAAACGAGGGTGCGGACACCCTGCGCGCCGACAGCTATCAGGACCTCGTCAATGCGCTGCTGCTGCTCCTTGGCGAGCACAGCGAGGAAGGCGTTGTGCGTATTTACAGCGAGGAAGACGCCGCGGCCATGGCCGAGCAGGCCTGCAAGGAAGTGCAGGAGGAGACGGCGCTGGGCGCGTATCTTCTTGACTACATCAGCTACACCGACACGCAGGAGCGCGCCTATTACGAGATGCACGTGCGCCTCGGCTACCGCCGCACGGCGGAGGAGCAGGCGGGCATTGTCACCGCGACGAGCACCGAGGCGCTGCCTGACCTTCTGCGCCTGACGGCGCGCGAGGGCGCGCTCAGCCGCATCGCCGTGCGCTTCACGTACTTCACCGCGGACCGTGACGGCATCCGCGACATGGTACGATCTGTGCAGGAGGAGGTCGACACCGGCTTTACTGAGCCGTGGCAGGTGAACTTCTACCCCGATACCGACGATGTCGGCATTGTCGAGGTCGTGCTGCGGGAAGCGTAAAAAAGGATAAGAAAAGAGCCTGAACAAAGCGTTCAAGCTCTTTTTGTGCTTTATAGGGGAGAGAGAAAACGTTAGGAGAGGATCGCGCGGTCGTTGGCGAACTCGTCGCCGCTGGCCTTCGTGAACTGCTCAAGAAGATCGGGCACGGTCAGCTTCTTCTTCTCCTCGCCCGCAATGTCGAGGATGACGTGGCCGTCGTGCAGCATGATGAGGCGGTTGCCGTACTGAATGGCATCGCGCATGTTGTGCGTGATCATCAGCGTGGTGAGCTGGCCCTCGCGCACGATGCGGTCGGTGAGCTCCATGACCTTGGCGGCGGTCTTCGGGTCGAGTGCCGCGGTGTGCTCATCGAGCAGCAGCAGCTTGGGGCGCTTGAGCGTTGCCATCAGCAGCGTGAGCGCCTGGCGCTGGCCGCCGGAGAGCGTCGAGACCTTCGTGGTCAGGCGGGACTCAAGGCCGAGGCCGAGACCGCCGAGCAGCTCGCGGTACTGCTCCTTTTCCTCCTTCGTCACGCCCCAGGAAAGACCGGCGGCGCTGGCCGGCGGCGGGCGGCGAGGGCGAGGTTCTCTTCGATCCACATCGAGGGGGCGGTGCCCATCATCGGGTCCTGGAACACGCGGCCGATGAATGCCGCGCGCTTGTGCTCGGGCAGGTTCGTGACGTCGGAGCCGTCGATGATGACCTTGCCGGAGTCGACAAAGAACGTGCCGGCGGTGGCGTTGAGCATCGTGGACTTGCCCGCGCCGTTGCCGCCGATGACGGTGACGAAGTCGCCGTCGTTCAGCGTCAGACTCAGGCCGTTCAGCGCGGTCTTGGCGTTGATGGTGCCGGGGTTAAAGGTCTTATAAAGTTCCTTGAGTTCAAGCATGGCCGTTGCTCCGTTCTTTGCGCTCTGGGGCTGCACCTTGCGGCGGAACATCTTGCTCTTCCAGTAGGGGATGGCGAGGAAGACCGCCACGATCAGCGCCGTGATGAGCTTTAAGTCGTTGGTGTTCAGACCGAGCTGCAGCACGATCTGGAGCACGATGTAGTAGATGATCGCGCCGATGGAAACGGCCAGCAGCGTGAGGCCGAAGTTCGTGAAGATCTTGCCGAAGATGACCTCGCCGATGATGACGGCGGCAAGGCCGATGACGATGGCGCCGCGGCCCATGTTGATGTCGCTCGAGCCCTGATACTGCGCCAGCAGCGCGCCGGAGAGGCGACAAGACCGTTCGAGACCATCAGGCCAAGCACGATATTCGAGTTCGTGTTGATGCCCTGTGCGCGCGCCATGTGGGGGTTTGCGCCGGTCGCGCGCAGCGAGCTGCCCTTCTCCGTGCCGAAGAACCAGTACAGGATGGCGATGACCGCGGCTGTGAAGAGAAGCAGCAGCGGCAGGGGATTGTTCATCGAGAGCTCGCGCACATAGCGCTGCGAAAGCAGCAGCGGATATTTATCAACGCTGAGTGCCTGGTTTGCCTTGCTGTCCATGATGCGCAGATTGATCGAATACAGCGCAAGCTGCGTCAGGATACCGGCGAGAATGGCCGGAATACCGCAGCGCGTGTGGAAAAGACCGGTGACGAGGCCTGCCAGCATACCGGCGAGCATCGCGCACAGCAGGGCGATCCAGGGATTGAAGCCGCCGCGGATCAGCATGACGCAGACAGCGCCGCCGGTGGCCAGCGAGCCGTCGACGGTCAGGTCCGCCACGTCCAGAATGCGGAAGGTGATGTAAACGCCGATGGCCATAATGCCCCAGGCGAGACCCTGTGCGGCAGCGCCGGGCAGGGCGTTCATCAGCGACGAAAGAAAACTCATGGGTTCTCTCCTCCTATCTCTTGTTGAGGCAGGAACGGGCTAAGCCCGTCCCTGCCTGCGGGGGGATGTGATCAGATTACTCTTCGATGGCAGTGTAGCCTCGAGAGGCTCGATGCCGAGCGTCTCGCACATGGAGGCGTTGTACTTCGGGGTGGCCTCGGTGAACTCGATGGGCATCTCGGAGATGTCGGCCTCGCCGGTCAGGATCTTGGCGGCCATCTTACCGGTGGTCACGCCGAGGTCATAGTAGCTGATGGAGAGGGTCGCGACGCCGCAGCCCTTGCAGATGCCCTCTTCGCCGCAGATGGAGGGCACGCCCGCGGGAACGAGAACGTTTGCGATGGCCTCGGTGTTGGAGGCGGCGGTGTTATCGGTGGGGACGTAGACAACGTCGGAGTAGTCGGCAGCGGACTGCGTGACGGAAGCGACGTCGTTGGTGTCGGTAAAGGCAAATTCCTTCGTTTCAATGCCCTTATCGGAGAGGCACTTGGCGACCTCTCCGATCTGGTAGCGGGAGTTGGGCTCGGCGGAGCAGAACAGCAGGCCGACCTTCTTGGCCTCGGGGAACCACTCGGTGATCATGTTGGCCTGAGCCTCGAGGTCAGCGAGGTCGGAGGTGCCGGAGATGTTGCCGCCGACAGTGCCGTTGAAGTCGTCAATATCAAGAGCAACGCCGTAAGCGGTGATGGAAGTGCCGAGGATGGGAATGTCGCTCGTGGCGGCAGCGGCGGCGGTCAGCGCGCCGGTGGCGTTCGCCATGATGAGGTCAACGCCGTCGGAAACGAAGCCGTTGACGATGGTGGAGCAGTTGGCGTTGTCGCCGGAAGCGTTCTTGTTCTGGAATTCGACCTGGCCGGGCAGCGCCTCATTCAGCGCGTCGATGAAGCCCTGGGTGGCAGCGTCGAGTGCCTCGTGCTGCACGAGCTGGCAGATGCCGACGGTGTACTTCGTGCCTTCGCCGTCGGTGCTGCCTGATTGTCGTCCTGTGCGGCCTTATCGCCGCAGCCGGTCAGACCCACGCTCAGGCTGAGAACGAGGGCAAGAGAGGCAACAAGAGAATGATGCGTTTGGTGTTCATGCTTTTTTTCCTCCAATTTTTATTTCTCGCTGATAACAATAAAACCCGCTGTAAGGACTTGTGTCCATACGGCGGGTTCCTTGACTCAACTCTTTTTGAAGTGACCTTCAAGTGTTGGTTCGAAAGACCTTTCAGCTACGGGCATCACAAATCGCTCTTACCTTGTCCTTAAAGTAAAAGTAAGAGTAATAGTAAAAGCGATATGCAACGTTGCTTACAACAGTCTTCATCACTCAAGCTCCAAGTCCTTTCAAAAAGATGGTAGTAATATAGCACACACAAAAATGGCCGTCAATAGCATTTTTATCCAAAAAACACTATTTATGTAGGAATTTGGCAGGGCACAGCACCGAAAAGCATGCTATTTACATTAGGAAGCGGCATGGGTGTGCTCGCAAAGCTCATTGATCTTCTGCTGTAAGCCCTTGAAATCCTCAAACGACTCGGGCCTGCGGCGCGGATCGCGCAGCAGTGCCGCAGGGTGATACACGGCCATCATCTGAAAGCCGTTCTTTTCGAACCACTGCCCATGCTCACGCGTGATCTTGAAGTCGGGCTTGATGATGCGCATGGCCGCGATGCGTCCGAGACAGACAATAATCTTGGGCCGCAGCAGCGCGACCTGACGGCGAAGATAGCCGATGCAGGCGTCCTGCTCCACGCCGAGCGGGTCGCGGTTTTCCGGCGGGCGGCACTTGACGATGTTGGCGATATACACATCGTCGCGCTTGAGGCCGATGATCTCAAGCATGTCGTCGAGCAGATGACCGGCCCTGCCGACGAATGGCACGCCCTGCGCATCCTCGTTCGCGCCGGGGCCTTCGCCGATGAATAAAACTTCAGCATTCTGATTGCCGACGCCGAAGACGACGTTCGTGCGCGTCTCCCACAGCGAGCATTCGCGGCAATTTTTACAGTCGTGTTCCAGAGCTTCCCAGGTATCAGGCATAGTTGTGTTCTCCTGTCGATTTTTTGTCATTTTACCATGATTCGCCGCGCTTTGCAACGCGCGCGGCACGCATTTTTCCATCTGCGCGGGCCATACTGAAAAAAACGGACGCGGAGGAAGAAATGGAACATATCTGGTACTGGTTTGCTTACAGCTTTTTGGGCTATTGCTTGAAAAGCTCTTCGCCGCAGCGACAAGCTCGAGCCACCGGCTGCGGCGGTGCTTCGTGTTCCTGCCGCTGTGTCCGGTGTACGGCTTTGCAATGGTCACGATTTTATTGCTGGGGGCGGAAAAGCTCCCCGGCGCGTGGGAGCAGATCTTGCTCGGTATGCTCGCGGCGACGGCGATGGAATACGCCGTGCACTGGGGCTATGAAAGGCTGTTTCAAGTGCAGTTCTGGGATTATTCTTCGACCAAATGCGACGTGAACGGCCGCATCTGCCTGCCGTTTTCCATCTGCTGGGGAATATTGTCGATGCTCGCCGTGCGGTATGTGCAGCCGGTTCTGGAGGGCTATGCCGCACTGCTTCCAGAGTGGGCCGCGGCGCTGGCGGTGTTCCTCGTCACGCTTGACGGCATCCTGACCGCGCGCGTCCTGCTCACGACGCACGATATCGACGCTTTGACGCCGCGAACGTTGCTCCGAAGTAAAAGAAGGCGAACCGCCTGACGGTTCGCTTCCTGACTTTATTCATAAATGTTTTTCGATCCAGCTCCACAGGTCGTTATAGACCACGGCACGGCAGTCTTCGTTCAGAATCTCGTGCCGCAGGCCCTTGTAGAGCTTCAGCTCCACGTCGCGCACGCCGGCGCGGCGGAAGGCCTCGTATGCGCGCTTGACGCCCTTGCCCATCTCGCCGACAGGGTCCTTGTCGCCGGAGATGAAGAGAATGGGCGTGTTGCGGTTCATCGACGCGATGTTTTTCGGCGTGCTGATGAAGCGGATGCCGCCGAGCATCTCGTAGAAGAGGCCGATGCTCGCCTTCTGACCGCAGAGGGGGTCGGCAATGTAGGCGTCAACATTGTTGTCGCTCGCGCTGAGCCAGTCGACCTCCGTGCGGTTGGGCGCGAACGCCTTGTTGTAAGCACCGAAAGCCAGCGCCTCCACGCGCGGGGAGTGCGCCTGGAAGCCGTGGCGCTTGCCCGCG
>ENA-OQIO01000639-OQIO01000639.1-human-gut-metagenome-genome-assembly--contig:-NODE-639-length-18219-cov-5.780069_pt1 | contig 18219 bp, 24 predicted proteins | sample MGYA00242573_ERZ504737 | MGnify/ENA primary metagenome ERZ504737 (study PRJEB26092, sample SAMD00036203) | human gut metagenome | host: Homo sapiens | study: EMG produced TPA metagenomics assembly of...
AACGGTTTTTATACCGTCATCGTTCAACACGAGTGTGGCATCATAGGACTTGCCTGTTTTCTCAGAGAAAATGCCTTAACCGGGATTTCGCCGTCTTTCAGTAAAGCCGCTGCCATCTTCTTCGACAGCGTGATTTTCTTTGCTGTGAGGAACTTGTTGTCACGCCACAGACCGAAACGGCAGGCATTTGTCTCGCAGAAGAAGCCCTTTTTGCTCTCGGTTACATCGCCGCCGCAGCGAGGGCATTTGCCGACCACATCACGACCGGACGGAAACAGGACTTCCGCACCTTTGATAACGGAATAGGTTTTGACAAGCTCATTCACCATAAGGCTGATTTCAGCCATGAACGCATCGGCTTCCAACTCGCCATGCTCTACCATTTGAGCTTGTGTTCCCACTCGGCGGTGAGCAGAGGAGATTGAAGCTGTTCCGGCAGAACCGTAATCAAAGAGATACCTGCGTTCGCCGGAATGAGATTTGCCGATTTCTTGGCTTTCCTGCGCTCCACAAAGCCTGTGGCAATCAGTTTTTCGATGATACCGGCACGGGTAGCAGGAGTGCCAAGACCTTTGCGCTCGGCATCGTCGGCATATCCTTTGCGATGTAGTGGGCTTCTTTTTCTTCCTGCTTCAGCAGAGCGTTGTACAGGTCTTCAAGAATCGGCATATTTTCGGGCTTCGGGTCAGCCAAATAATCCCGATATACCAAGCGCACACAACGGTCGATAACCGTTTTCTCAACCGGCTGCAAGCCATCTTTGCCGCCGACAATAAGCTCACAGAGAGATAGGATAAGTCAGATTTCAGCGACAGCGGATTTTCCTCGTCGCTGTAGTTGAGGTTCAAGTCCATCGGATTGATATAGTGGGGAGAGGTCGGAGAAATGCGAATGACCTGCCCGTGCAGTCGCTCCACGAGAGGACCGTATGAGGGTTGTTACCAGCTTCAAAATGTCCTTTTCGCTGTGAATGTAAGCAAAGGGGTTATAGTGCATGGACTTCTTGAAGTTGATAGTGTTAAAAATCTTGATTTTGTAGTTGTTGCGTTCAAGCAGCTTGCCGACCTCGCAGACCACACTACCTTTCGGGTCAGTCACAACATATGAACTGTGTAACTGCATAAGGTTTGGCTTCAGAAAGAACCTTGTCTTACCGGAACCGGAGCCGCCGATGACAAGTACATTCTTGTTTCTGGCATTCTTCGGGTCTTTGGGTCGGTTCGACATCATAAGGCTTTCCGTCTGTGTGAGGATAATGTTGTTCTCAAACACGGGGTCCATAAAGGGAGCAATATCCTCCCGTGTACCCCATGAAGCGTTTTGTCAAGTGCTTTTTTGAGTTATTGACGCAAATTATCGTGAAAGTGCGAAAGTGCAAAGTGCAAAGGGTCTGCGTTTTGCACTTTCAGCTTGCGGGTTCGGGTGGCTGCTTCCTCTTGATGAAGTTGTACCATTGACCGCCGACACGCCTTGCGCCTAAAATGCCGCCCATGTTGCGCTTGGCGTTCTGTACCGTCCTTTCGGATATTCCGGCTTCGGCTGCGGCTTTTACAATGTCCTCGCTGGCAAGCTCTTTCCCGTCTGCAAGCAGGTCAAGTATCAGCCTTTCGGCTTGCTCGGTCTTGGTGGCGGTGTTGCCGCCCGCGCCGGACAGCAGCTCGTCGGCGGTTATATCATATTCGCCTATCCACGAAAAGCCCGTTTCCGGGTCAAGGCAAAAGGCAACGGGCTTGCCCTCCGGCGCAAGGAAGATTTGTCATGGACGATAACGCGCACATTCGGTTCTCGCTTCACGCGCCCGATCAGCAGGACGCTCCTTGCTGCGGCGCGGAAGTCGATAGAACCTAAGCCCCGGTATGCGCTCTGCCCTCCGGCAGCTTTGTTGAGATGTCCGATAAGGATAACGGCGCACCCGGTACGCTCGGCAACATCGGCAAGGCGGCGGAACATGGGGCGCACTTCGTTTGCCCGGTTCATGTCGGTTTTTTCGCCCATGTACGCCTGTATGGGGTCAAGGATAATCAGCCGCGCCCCGTTCTGCGTGATTGCCTTTTCTATGCGCTCATCGGAGAGGGTAAGCTCCCGCTTGGCTTCATCAATCACAAGCACCCGGTCAAGGTCTGCGGCGGCTTCTATCAAGCGTGGCTTGACGGTATCGCCCAGCCCGTCCTCGGCGGTCTGGTAAATTACTTGGAATGGCGGCAAGGGCTTCATTCCCGGCAGCGTTCCCCCGGTGGTGCAGGCGGCGGCAAGGCGTAGGGCAAAGGTGGTCTTTCCCTCGCCGGGATTGCCTTGCACAATGGTTACTTTCCCAAAGGGGATATACGGCTCCCATAGCCATTCAACGGTCTGCGTGTCAACCTCGCTCATGCGGATAATCTCAACGGTTTCTTCCTGCGGCGGCTCTTTCAAGCCGTAAATCGCTTCCCGGATATACTTCCCGTCCGCGATTTCTCCCCGGCGCGTCTGCACCTCGTTCCAATCTTTGAAAAGGGGAATAAGACGGTGGACGGTCAAGCCCTCCGGCATAAGCTCCACAAGGCGGCTGCAAGCGTCGCTTCCGGCTTGGTCGCTGTCAAGGCAGAGGTAAACGGTCTTGATGTTCGGACGGTCAGAGAGAAAGCGGAGCAGGGCTTTTTCTCCCACGCCGCCCAGTGCAAGGTAGCTTTGTTTCTGCCATTCCTTTTTGAACAGGCAGAGGAAAGATAACAGGTCTAGCGGGGCTTCAAAAACAAACAATCTTTCGCCCTCGCCCCGGTAGCAGAAGTTAAAGGCTTTGTCGCTGCCTTTCACATCAAGCCGGAAGCTCCCGGCTGTGCCGCGCTGGTGGGCGTAGCGTGGTACTCCGTCCTCGTCCCGCCCTACGAATACGGCGTTGTGGTGGGCGGCTTCCTCGTAAATATCCCCGGTGGCAAAGAAAAAGCCCGTCACATCTTCATCAATGCGGCGGGCGGCTGTGAGGTAGTTCCTCGCTGTTCGGTTGTCGGGGCTGCGGGGCGCAGTCGGAAGTCAGAAAAGGACGCGGGGGTTGGTCTGTCCGGCGGCGGGGCTGCACCTTTTTCTCCTGTCAGCAGTTCAACGGCTTCGGTAAAGCTCTTTCCGTAAAACTCCATGACAAAATCAATGGGTGCGCCGCCCTTACTCTGGCTGTGCCTGTACCATTTGTTTCCCCGGACGGTCAAACTGTCGTGCCGTTTCCAACGGTATTCCTGTCCGGCGCGGGTAAGCTGCTCGCCCCGTCCTTGCAGAAAAGAAACAAGGTCGGCTTGGTTGGCGCGGTCTATCTGTTCTTGGGTGTAATACATGGTTAATACCTCTCTTTCTGTGGTTGAATTGTTCATAGTTTTGAAGTAAAATAAAGTCAACAAACTTGAATTTGACAAAGGAGTGTGATTGTATGAAGAAGTTGATAACACTTGTCTTAGCATTAGTTTGTGTGTTAGGTTTGGTCGGTTGCAATCAAAAGGCTGTTAGTGCTTCAGAAGTGTATTCTTTCCCCGAACCTACAACAATGATTACAGTGTCTTTCTACTCACAAGGAGAAGAAACTGCATTTGAAATTGGTTCAGAGGAATATGACTCCAATGATTTATCTACAACCCCTGTTATTAACTGGTTCTATGATTTGAAGCTGACTGCTTGCGATGAGCCAGAAGCAGTAGAAGGCTTGGAAAGTTATGAATTCTATGTGAAAGGTGAAAGTGCTTTTACCTACGAAGATAGAGGTAGCGAAGCATATATTATCATTGGTGGGAGCTACTACAAGGTAAGCAATCCTTCTGCTCCACCGATTAACTAACCCAATTCCAGTTTATCGGAAAGTGTTTAGGACGGACAGGCAAAACCGCTTGCCCGTCCTTTTTCTTATCGCTCCTGTTCATGCCGCTTGGTGCGGTTCTGCGTCTGCTCCGGCTGGTCGGCGCGGAGTGCAATATCCACACACCTGCGGATTTTTTGAAGCTCGGCAACCTCGGCGCGGGTCTCTTTCAGCGTGTCATATTCCGCTTCCCGCTGTGCTTTGAGGGCAGTATATTCTTTCTCCCACGCGGAGATCGGCAGGGTTTTCACGCCCTCCGGCAAATGGGCATGGAGATAGCGGTTTGCCGCGTCCCATAGGGTAAGCTCGGCGCGGCGGGCTTCCGCAAACTTCTCCTGTTTTCCTTTCCAGCGGATTTGCCGATACTCGTCCTGTATGGGCTTGTAGGTCTGATAATTTCTGCCGTACTCCATGAGTTTTTGCAGTTCTTTCATGCGCTGCTCTGCGGTTTTCATTCCCTCCCGGATTGAATAGGCTTTATCACTGACAGAGGAAAGAGAAGCGTCCAGTTCATCAAGATTAGAGATACCATGCTCGGAAAGATAGTTGACCGCTGCCGCTATGGTTTTCAGTTCGTCGGCTGTGTGCTGTTGTTGCCAACGCTGCGAATACTTCCGGCTCTTTTCTCTCTGAACGCTCAAATACTTCATCAACAGATTTGCAAGGTTGGGAGATTGCGGCGGCTGTTCCGGGGCGGTTTCCCGCGCTTTGAACAGGTCGGCAATCCATTCCTTGAGCTTGCTAATCTGCGCCCGGATTTCCCGGATAAGGCGGTTTGTCTTTTGAATACTGCGGTTCAGTTCGCCTTTCTCGGTGGCGATACCTTTCTTCTCCATCTGGCAAGCCGCCACGCCCATGTGGACGGTGGGTATCTCGTCAATGCCGCGCTCGGCGTTGCTGCGGTGGTCGATACGCTCCGGGCTTCCGTTCCTCTCCAAAAAGTCGTTGGTAAAGTCAGCCCATGCCTTGCGCCACAAGAGGGTGTTGTCTTTGTCGTTCCAGCCTGTGAGGTCAACCTTGTGCGTCTTATATCTGCCGCTTGGCAAGTGGATACGCTCGCCGTTTTCGTCAAGGTCATATTCCTTTTTGGATTTCGCCGCCCATGCTCCGCGCTCGTCAAGGGGGCGCATAGTCAGCATGATATGACAATGGGGATTGCCGCTGTCGGTGTCGTGAATGGCGTAATCGACGCACATTCCTCTGGAAACAAATTGAGAGGAACAGTATTCCCGGACAAGCCGGATCTGTTCCTCTCTGGATAATTCTGTGGGGAGCGCCGCGTCAATCTCTCTGGCAAGCTGGGCGTTCCCGGCTTTCTCGTAAAGCTCCACGCTGTTCCACAAGGTTGAACGGTCAGCGAACGAGGGCGGTGCGTGGGGCGGCAACATGATTTCTGTATGGACAACGCCGCCTTTGCGAGTGTAGTCATGGGTCATTCCGTCCCATTCGTTTGTCAGCTTTTCGCCGCTTCGGTAGGCGGCTGCGGCAACGGCTGATTTGCCTTTTCCTCGGCTCACAATACCGATGTTCCAATGGTAAATGGCTATGGGTATCACCTCCCGGATAGGATAATAAAACCCCGCAAAAATGGTACAGACGCCAACGGCGGGTGTACTGTTTTTGTGGGTGTGCAGGGATAGCCGCGAAGCGGCGCAAGGGGTGCAGCCCCTTGTTGCGGCAAAGCCGCCATATCGGAGCGCGGGATAAAATCCCTGTGCGGAGACAAGCCCTCGGCAGAGCGCACACGCCGTAAGGGTGTATAAGTGCGCCCTTAGTTCCTAAGGGATTTTCAGCTTGTCGCTCCCTCTGCTCGTTTTTTCAGATATTCCCGCGCTGGTTCACTCGTCAAGGCAAGCCGGAGAAGCGCGGCGGCTTCCTCGTCAGTCATGTTCTTTGCTTCCGGCACAATGCTTTCAAAGACTGCGCCCCGGACGATAAGGCGGTGGCTGCGCGTTCTGCGTTCTTCTTTGGATAGCTTCTGACGCAACATCTTTTCCCGGTTCTCAAACTGCCGGATTTTCTTCTTTCCGTCCTCAATCTCGGCTTGCAGCTCCTCACGGGTTTTCTCTCTCGGTTTTGTCATAGTTGGTCGCTCCTTTCTGCCTGTCGGCGTAGAAAAAGGACAGTCGATTTCTCGGCTGCCCTTTTGGATGGGTATTAAGTTTTATTGTGTGCTGTTTTATCTTACCCTTATTGTTTTGACACTTTACTTAAACGGGATATTTCATCATCATTATTCAATAATCGTGTTGATAGCAGACTGTACCGCTTTATATCTCCCTCATTTGAGTGTGCCGCTAAACAGGTAATTAAATATGCTTTTCCATCTTTTTCATACAGAACAACAATGTTATAGGAAGATGCCATTGTTCCTGTTTTCATTCCTTTAACATTTGCATTATAGTACGGTGAATTTTCATCTAAAAATTCATTTGTATTTTTCCATGTAAATTCACCTTGCGGAGTTTGAATTGAAAATTCGCTTTTTCCAATACATTCTTTAACAAAATCGTAGTTAAGGAGCTTCAACGCTACGCGGTTAATGTCATCTAAATGAGAGTCAGCTTGCATAGACGCGCCACTTGGGTCATTATATAAATTTGTTTTGGAATAGCCTGCTTCGATTAAATACTCACTAAGTTCTGTCATGAAATAATCTATATATTCCGTTGCTGTATAACCTTCGCCTAATTCGTTTTTAGCGATATGATATGCCAACGCATAGGCTGCGTCATTTCCGGAAGGAACAAGCATAGCCTCCATGATTTGTTTAACTGTGTATTCCCCAGCATACAGATTTGCTAAAGATGAACCACCGGAACAAGTTCTAATACCTCTTGATTTACTTCAACAATATCTTCCAAATCTACTTTTCCCAAAGCATAATCAATGGCAAATAGTTTTGCCAAACTTGCTACTGTGGGAAGTTGCTATCGCCCTCGTAAAATAAATATTCCTCCTGTTCAATATCATAAACAGAAAATGAAAGAGCGTCCTGCGGAATGTTAAGCTCGTTCGTACTTAGTTGAAAATCAATTTTTTTATAGATGTCCTTTAAGAAATCAAAACGATAAATCCCTGTTTTGTGTAGCCCAATTACTGCAACAAATGCTATAAACAACACTGTTACAAAAGCTATTATCTTTTTACATTTTCTATGCTTCTTCATATTTTTTCTCCCACGAATTTATATCTGCCATTCTGTGCCTTTGAGAAAAGTATAGCACAAGAATATGAACAAATCCACATTATTTCAACAAGTTTGTAGTGCTGTTTTCTCTGGCATATCGCCGCGTTGCTTCCCGTCGTTCCTCGCTGTATGGGGCGGTCAGACGGAAAGAGAAGCGCCCCTTGCGGATTTCAAACTCCATGCAGCCCGTTTCGGGGTCTGCGTCGGTCTGGCGGCACTGGTCGGGGTGCTGTCTGGCGTAGGCGGCAAGCCGTTTCTTCAAGTCGGTGTTGTGGGTGCGGATATGGATTAGCGGGTCTTTCTCGTCAAACCAAATATCGGTGGTCTTTTCCTGCTTCGTAAGCCCTGTTCTCATAAACTCTCCTTTCTGCGCCCCTGTTACGCAGTAGGGGCATTTTTCGGGTGTTTTTCCCGGCTCTTGACTTGGGGAAAATGAGGATTTTCAAATAGAAATCGCCCGGACAGGGAATGGTTCGTCGGGGCGGCTGTTATCGCAAGATTTCTGTTTTTTCCGGCTCTTGACCGTCAGACGCGGATAAACGCGAACTGTCGGCAAGCACCAGTTTGAGCAGCTTGTCGCGGAATGTTTCTGTGCTGCTGTGATTGAAAAATAACTCCGCAACAATGGTCTGCCCGTTCCTCTGGGTCGTGATGATACTGTCGGGGGTCTGTTCTGCCATAGGCGGCTCCTTTCTTTGGGCGTAAAAGAGGGATTTCCCATAACTCGGAAAATCCCTCTTGGTTGACGGTTATTCTGTTTTACTGTGTGGGCTGTGCGGCGGCTGCCTGCGCCTTTCTCCTTGCCCGGTATTCCCGCGCTTTCATGCGGTCATACTCCCGCTGCTTTTCAAGGTTTCGCGCCCGGTACTCCCTTGAATACTGCCGGTGGTATGCGCGGCTCTTTTCCTTTTTGGCTTCTTCGATTTCCTCCCGCATTTGCCGGATTTCCTGCTCGGTCGGTTCCGCAAGCTGTGTCACTTCATTCTCAAACTTGCCGATATAATTGAAATATATGCTGATGTGCTGGATTGCGTATCTCGCCCTTTTCTGGTCGCGCTCATGCACTTCAATCCGGCTGATAAACTCGTTGAGAATGGCGGGGGTAAGTTCGGTAAAGGCAGCATGGCGTTCCGTCAGCTTCAAAAACTTCTGCGCCCGTCCTCCCGCGTTCTCATAAGCGGACAGCTGCTCTTGGAGCGTGGCAAGCTCCGCTTTCAGCGCATAGTATTCTTCCGAATACTTCTGCGACATCTGCTCATAACGGTCTTGTGGGATCGTGCCGAGGGCGTTGTCCTCATAGAGCTTATTCAGCACCTTGTCAATCTGTTCAAGGCGCGTCGTGATTTGCGGAATACGCTTCTGCTGTTTCTTGGTCTGGTCGGTCTGCTGCATGACAAGGTTCTTTTTCACTAAGGCTTCAAACTCCGCCCGGTTGCTGATAGAATAGTCCTCGATTTTCTTCAGCACTTCCGCGATGGTCTGCATGAGCAAGTCCGCGTCCATGATGTGCGGGGAATGGCATTTGGGGTTCTTGGCTTTCCCCTTGTGGTACTCGCTGCAATAGGCAACGTGCCGCTTGCCGCCGTTTCGGTAATCTATGCGAATGTGCATTTTTGAACCGCAGTCTTTACAGAAAAGCAAGCCGGACAGAGGGTGGATTTCCCCGTCCCGTTGGGGCGTTTGACAGGCGCGTTTTCCAAAATCCGCTGTACGGTTTCAAAATCGCTGCGGCTGATAATCGGCTCATGCACATTTTCTGTGATGTGCCATTGGCTTCTGTCTACATAGTGGTTGTGCTTGTCCCGGAAATGCTTTGTGGTCTTGAAATTGACAACATCGCCGCAATACTCCTGCCGTGTGAGGATATTGGTCAAGGTGGCTTTGTTCCACTTGCAGCGGCTATCCTCGTTGAGCGTCTTATTTTTACAGGTTCCCCGCCCCCGGTCTTTCATATAGAAAGTGGGGGTAGGGATTTGCTCGTTTTTCAGATGCACGGCGATTTGGTTGCGGTTCTTCCCGCCGATAAACAGACGGAAAATCAAACGGACAACCGCGGCGGCTTCCTCGTCGATTATCCAAAAATCCTTGTTGTCCGGGTCTTTGACATAGCCGTAAGGGGCTTCGGTGACAATCGGCTTTCCACTCATGCCTTTGGTCTTAATGCCCGTTTTCACTTTCTTGCTGATGTCCTTTGCGTACCACTCCGACATGATATTGATAAAGGGCGCAAACTCCAGCGTGTCGGGCTTCTCGCTGTCTATGCCGTTGTTGACCGCGATAAAGCGCACGTTGTTCCGTCTGAATATCTCCATCGCGTTGCCAACTTGGAGATAGTCGCGCCCCCAACGGGTAAGGTCTTTCATAATGCAGACACCGATTTTCCCGTTTTCCACATCGTCCATCATGCGGGAGTAGGCGGAACGGTCAAAAAACCTGCCGCTTTCGTCATCGTCGATGTAGTGCCGGATATTGGTTAGGTGCTGCCCTCTGGCATAGTTCTCCAAAAATATTTTTTGGTTCTGTATGCTGTTGCTTTCGCCGCCGTCCCTGTCCTCGTCGCCTACGGAAAGGCGGGAGTAAAGGGCTGTAATTTTGCTATAATCAGTCATGTGCATAACCTCCTGTGCGTCCATGTATGTGTCATTTACACTTAAAATTATGCACTCCAGCGGGCAGAGCCGTATTCGATTCCGTGGCGGTACTTCTTAGCGTTTTTGCCTTTCAGGTAGACCGCCATGCGAAGGACCACCGCACCGGCTATGCCAATCAGCAGGTCCGTTGGCTGGAAACTGAGCCACGGGGAGGAAAGCGCCGCCGTGAAGCCGTCCCCGATAGAAAGCAGCTTGCCGGAGAGGTCAGCACCGGGCGCAAGCCGGAAAGCCTGTGCCAGCTTATCAAAGGGATATACGAACAGAAGATACGGAAGGTTCAGCAGAAGCAGTTTTTTCATATTCATCTCTGCACGCTCCGATCTTTGACCTTTACTTTCTCCCGGTCAATGGTGCGGTGTTCCGTTTTCTCTGCCGCCTGTTTCTTCGCCTGGGTCAGCCGATCCCGGATGGAGGGCTTTTCCTCCCGACTCATTTTGCGGCTGGCAAACTCCTGAAATGCCGCTGTGATGGCGTCAGCATCCCGGCTTTTGAAAAAGACCAGGTAACGGGGCTGTTCGGCGGCGGTGTCCTTCTTCAATGCAAAATCCACATGGTATTTCTTCGCCACACGGGAGAAAGCCTTGATATTCTTGTCACTGATCTCAATATTGGCAAGACCGGCGTTCTGGCTGGCAAGCTGTTTAAGGCTCTGCCTGCCGCGGTAGATTTTTGGCTTCTGGCTTTTCTGGATTTCCTCCAGGAACTTTTTGACGGCCTTTTCAAAGACCTGCTCACTTAGCTTGGCTCCGTCAACAATGAGCGTTACGGCGCCCCGCGTTACTTCCTCCTGCATTTAGCCTCGCCCCCTTTGCCCGTCCCCGTACATATCGTGCTGCACCAGGAAGAATAGTAGCTGTTGATGGTGGTCGGGGCGTTATACAGCGCCGCCAGAAGATATTTCTTGATATTGCGGACATAGGTGGTGTTATCCTTCATGCAGTCCATAACATACTGAACATGGGAACTGTCCAGCTTCATAAACCGGGACTTTACCACCTCTGCCGGATAATCGTCTCCGGCAATGCGAATGACTTTGCGGGCAGAACATACGGTATCCACGATCAGGTCAACGATCTCGTCAAGCTGCTCACGGTCGATATGGCTGTCCTGCACCAGATAGCTGTACTCGATGTTATCCAAAATCACTTCACGATAACATTCTCTGGCTCCCATCCGATCCGTTCCCATCCTTGCCCCTGTGGGGGTAGGGGGATTTGATTGGATAGGATTTGATAGTTCCGTACTTGATAAATCAGTCTTTGTTTGATTAGTATTTAATTGTGCGGGGTTTTCCGTACACGGTTCCGCCGTATCCGGGATACCCATATCCGGGTTTTCCGTATATGGCTTTGCCGTACCCGGTAAAGGCGTACCTGGGCTTGACGGCGGCTCGCACTGAGGCATTTCGTAAATGACATACTCGGTATCCGTGATCTTGCCTTTTTCATCCCGAAGCTGGGTGCGCCGGATATACCCGTGGGTTTCCAACTCCTTCAATGCCGCACCGATGCTGTCCACACCTTCCCGGCAGATCGCCGCAAGACCTCTGGTGGTGTAATTCCACTCGTCAGGGAGCGACAACATCATGGACAGCAGCCCTTTGGATTTCAGGGTCAGCGTTCGATCTTTCAAGTGATGGTTCGACATGACCGTATAATCACGGGTCTTTTCAATACGAAAAACAGCCATCTTCGCACCTCCTTCCTGCGAAAATAAAAAGTGTTGGTTTTGAGCGGTTTATCCGTCTGTATGCCTCCGTTACCTTCCACATGGGAAAACATCCACGCCCTGTTCAGAACGCAAGCCACAGAGGGAAAAACAGAAGATATCCCACTGATTTTGATACAGTTTTCAGTCGGCTACCTCTCACGGTCTTTATGGTCATAGTGGAGGTCGCCGGAAAGCACCTTCGCATGGTTGCGGATTTTGATATGACCCTTTTCCTGATTCTCCAAAGCCTTGCTGTATCCGGCGTCAGTCAGGAACAGGCGCATTTTCTCACCCTTCCAGCCAACAGGCGAGTCATGGGTAAGAACATCAAAGACGATCATGTGTCTGGTCGCCGGGTCGAAACGCTCCAAAGCCATAATGTCATGGCCGGATAACTTCTGCGCCCCGGATCGCTGCCTGGCTTCTGCCAGCATTTCCCCGATGGTGCGGGCCTTCTCCGGCAGACGGTATTCGGTCTGCACCTTGCGGATCAAATCCATGCACTCCTGATCCGACAGGGGGCGGAGCTTGTCCAGAAGGCCTTCCGCCGTTTCTTTCGTTGCCGGGTTCGGCGCATAGCGCCATGTCATGTAAATCTCATTCAGGGCAGCGTTCTGATTGGTACTTTCAATCTGAAACACCATCCTCATTTCTGCTTCTGTCAGTTTCATTGCCAGCCTCCTTCAAAATGGGTATAAAAAAACGCCATAGGTTTTTTGACCTACGGCGTTTCTTGCGATATTCACAATTCCAAACTCTCCAGCCACTCGTCAAAAGATTTCTTGGAAACGCGGATCGCATTGCCTATGCGGACGATCCTGAACTCCTCCTGCTTGACGAGCTGATATGCAGTTGTGCGGCCGATGTTGAGCATGGCCGCAATCTGTTCCACGGTATATGTGCGCGGTTCCGGCAGTGACTTTTTCTCTTTCTTGTCCATAGTAACCTCCATGTATTTGCCTTGTCATTTTGACTAAGGGAGTGAAGAATGGCAGTAGCAATCGGCTTTGGCTGGGTGTCCTCTTGCTAAGAATTTGCTAATAGGACCACCCAACGGACACATAAAACTGCGTCAGAATAGGTGTTTTGCACCATAAAGTTCGTTTACTACAAGTCATTCTGCGTAAGGGATGATATTGGAAGTTACATCCGAACCGTGTATCACATGGTAAGCCATACTCCTAAGACTTTATTGTAGGTTCGATTCCTACAGGGAACGCTTGATAAGAGGCGGAAATGATTAGCTGATTAGCAAAATCGTTATCCGCTTTTTCTTTTTTTTCGAAAAATGATTGCTTTGAAAATCAGCTGTTTCTGCTAACAAATCCATAAAAATGTTAGCTGACAGCTAATAAAAAGCAATCATTTGCTAACAAGAAAAATTTACAGTCCTGCAAACATCGATTAGCTGAAATCTATATTTAAGAGTTTCTAAAATGTGTTCTCTAGAAGACAAACTTTTATGTGCATGTGAAGATTCCTATTTGCCGGAGAAATATATAGAACAGACTAAACAACTGATCACAACACGAATCGCAGTACTAAAGGAGGGCTGAAACACCCCTACATACAAAATGGAAGATTCTCCTAATTTTGTATGTAAGGGTGTGCTCACCGAGCGCACCACTGCAATAAAGCCCTCGTCATATTTTGTCAATCACGAGTGATAGACTTTGATTTGAAATTCTCACATTAGGAATTTTCGTTTAACCGCCACAGCGCAGCTGCTAGATAAAAATCATAGGTGGCCGGCATAAGGGTGAAATCGGTGTTTGTTATCTGCTTTATCTTATTAAGCCTGTATGTCACAGTATTTCTATGCAAAAACAAGGTGGCTGCAGTGGTGCTCAACTGGGAATCGCAGTCGATTAGGTACACTGCAAGGGTTTCCATCAGGCTGTCACTGTCGTCCTTTAAGGCTTCTATTATGGATTTGATTTGATCGTTTCGATTGCCTCTATTTATAGCTAGATTTGTGATTTCCTGCGAAAATATAACATCATACATGTCGCGAAATTTTCGGTGGATGAAAATTTTGCTCATTGCTGCTGAATTTGCACAAAAGTCTGAGTATATTTTCCTCATTGAAGTTAGATTTTTGCTAGACTCCAAGAAAAACAAGGCTCCCTCATACTCGTTTATGCATTTCTCTATTTCCGTAGCTATAATGCCATCATCCTTTTGGGAAACCATTATAGAACTTAGAATTACAAGTCTGTCGTCAATAATATCCTTAACGTAGAATCTTTCACTTTCCTTCAATATGCCTTCAATCTGCCGAAGAATGTCTGTTAAATTGTCTTTTTCCGATTCTACTACAAGAATAGTTGAAAGCTTAGAAAAAGGCACACCACTAGCTTCAAGGAATTTTTCTCCTATTACGCGCGATGATTTCAAGATCAAAGTAATAACAGTATTATAATTCTGCATATCGAGGGTGTAGCCCCATAAGGTTGAGAAGAAATTTGTGCATGCACAAATTTCATTTAGCTTGTGTTCACTAATGCTGTTTTCGTTGCTTGAAGCATATAATGTAAGCCAGGTATTTCCTGCGTGGGGGAACTCTTTTCTATACAAATAAAATGACTTATCCTGCAACATTATGCTTTTACAGAAAAGGTCCGTTGAGCCATCAGCGAAGGCATTAAAAAAGAATTCTGGACCAAATTGTCCAAAGGACGGCTTATATATAGATGTGAAATATAACCGTTTTTGTTATAAAGCACAAGGTTACAGTTATAAGTTTCAGCTATTACATTTAGCAGGGTTTCCATGCTTCTTTTATTGTAAGGAATCTGCTTCAATCTATTCTCCACAGTGTCTGAAAAGGAATCCGTAGATGCCTGATCGTAGAAAACAGCCCCCATTACATCTTTAATTACATCACTATAACTAACACTATATTCTGCTTCGTCTTCAATAAGAATTAAAGGTATGTTCATAACGTCTGCAGTCTGCAACAACTCGTCAGACACCTGAGGGATGACGTCACCCACGTAAAACAGCACTAGTGCAACGCCTCCAGCATCATATAAGTTTCTCATTTCCTCGCATTGTCTAGTAGGATCATCTTTAATTGAATAAAATGACGTGACTAACAACTCATTGGGATTGAATACACTAATTGCCTCTACAGACTTTGCAGGTATTTCTATTACAGATACTGATGATACTATTCTACCCAGTCCATTCTTGCCTGCAATCACTCTCGCAGAATGAAAAGAGGGTAGTCTTAAACAATCTTGAACAGTAACACTCATGGCTCCTCCTAGTATAATTTTTTCCTTTATGATATCAAAACTCACAGTCATAAACAAGGCTTTTGTGCAAAAGCACAATATGATTGATAAATAATTCTGTCATCTGCATAATTATCATTTATAATAGTGTGTGCTATCATAGAGAAGATTCAAAAGGAGGTCCCCATTATGAGTACAAATGAAAATAAAGGTAAGAAAGCAGAAGTCACAGCTCTGCAGGCGATTTCTGCTGAAGACAGAAAAGACTGGATTTCGTTAGCCTTCGTTCAGGCCGGCATATGTGTATGCGTTCCTGCATTCCTATTGGGAGCGTTATTAGCGGAAGCAATGCCTATATGGCCAGCAATTATTTCAGGGTCACTAGGCTACTTAATTGTAGTAGTAGGTATGGTTGCAACGGGAATGATAGGCTGTGACCTTGGACTAGCATCCTGCACATGCTGTCAGGCCGGCTTTGGAAAAAGCGGAGCTAGATTTATCGTAAGTACAATCTTTGCTGTTAACATGATTGGCTGGTTTGGAATCCAGAATGGAGTATGTGGAGAAGCTTCAGTAACGCAATGCTAGCTATGACCGGATGGGATATTCCAGTTGTAGTTTCAAACACAATTTGGGGAATCATAATGCTTTTGACTGCAGTATATGGAGTGCATGCGCTAGAAAAACTAGACAAGATTTCTATTCCATTACTAATGATCATTATGTGCTACGGAACATTCCTAGCATTTAAGGTTTACGGAACAGGAACCTTAACGATGAAGGAACTGTACAATCTATGAGCTTCATGTCAGGTGTAGCACTATCATTTAACTTCACTGCTGTAGGTACAATCACTGGTCCTGACTATACTAGATTCCAGAAAAGCAGAAAAGACACTGTTAAATCTGTATTCTACGGTGTATTCCCAATGGGTGTAATAACTCTGATTATGGGAATCGTTCTTACAAAGCTATCAGGACAGTATGATATCAGTATGGTTCTAATTGAAGTAGGACTTCCACTCCTGGGCATCATTGCACTTGTTATTTCAACATGGACAACTAACTCAACAAATGCTTACAGCGCAGGTCTTAACATTGTTATGGCACTTAAGCTTAAAGATAACCGAAGAAGAGAAGCTACTTTAATTTCAGGAATTGTTGGTATTGTATTATGCGACCTGGGTATCTTGGGACACGTTGAGGGAGTGTTAAGCTTACTATCATACGTTGTTTGTCCTGTTGGCGGAGTAATTCTTGCTGACTACTGGGTTGTAGGAAAAGGTAAAGCTAAGAACTTTAGACCACAGGACGGTGTAAACTGGGCTGGTGTAATTGCTTGGGCATTAGGTGCAATTATTTCTTATACACTAGTTAAAATTGAATTCGTTGGTATCATTATAGGTTTTGTTATCTATCTTATTGCAGAGCGCTTTATTCCATCTGCATCAAGAGATAACGCCGAAAATATAGCATAAATTATCACAAAAAAAGAGGAGACAGAAAAATGAGAGAATTAAACAAACAGGACATGATCGATCTATTGTACGGATGTGCAGTGCTTGGTACCGGTGGTGGCGGTCCACTTGCTGACGGTTTGGCTCTTTTAGAAGAACATTTCGAAAAGGGAAAAACTCTAAAATTAATCACTTTAGATGAACTTCCAGATGACGAGTATGTTGTTACTCCTTATGGTTGCGGTGCTCCATCAGCTAAACCTGATCCTAGATTAGCTCATCTGAAGCATAGCGAAACAGCTCCCGCAGTTTTAGCTGTACAGGCTCTAGAGGAATCTTTAGGTAAGAAAATGTATGCAATTGGCTCAACTGAATTAGGTGGAGAAAATACAGCTGAGGCTCTTCACGTTGCACTGTTAATGGATTTACCTCTTATTGACGCTGACCCAGCCGGACGTTCAGTTCCTGAACTGCAGCATTCTACATACTATGTAAAGAACGTTCCTATTTTCCCTATGGGCGTAGCTACAAAATTTGGTGAAAAAATTGTAATTCAGAATGTAGCGAATGACCTAAGAGCTGAAGATATCGTTAGAGCTATTGCTGTTGTAAGTGACAACCTTGTAGGTGTAGCTGATCACGCAAACGTTGGTAAGGTTATCAAGAATTCTCTAATTCCTGGTGCAATTACTTACGCTCAGGAAATCGGTAGAGTTCTTAGAGAAACAAAGGAAGCTGGCGGAGATGTTGCTTCTGCTATCTGTGATGATAAAGAAGGTAAAGTATTATTCAGAGGCCACATTTCAGATTACACTTGTGAAACAAGAGATGGCTTCAACTTTGGTGAAATTCATCTAAAGGGCGAAGGAGATTATACGGACGAAGCATATCGCATCTGGTTAAAGAACGAAAACATCATCTCATACCGCAATGGCGAAGTTGATGTAATTGCTCCAGACCTAATCTGCATGATTAACGGAGAAGGAAATCCAATGACTACACCTAATTTTGAAGTTGGTGATAAGATGACAGTAATTGCACTTCCATCCCCTGAAATCTGGACTACTCCAGAAGGTTTGGAATGCTTCGGACCTAAGCACTTTGGATTTGATGTTGAATACAAACCATTTGAAAAATAATTGAAGATGTACAAGGGCCGGTTGTATAATAATATATGATCGGCTTTTGTTTTAGAAATTATTGCGAGGAACTATCGCGAAGAAGTAAGGGAGTGATATCATCAATCCGTAAATATGACGATGAATCAAAGAATTTTACAGTTCCCATTATCGTATGGTATTGACCGATTAATGGATTCTTCTGTGACCTTACGAAATATGTTACTTGTATCTTCCGGTCACAAGTTAAGATATTCAATTTCATATCCAACTCATTTTGCTTTTCCTCCGATAGAATCTTTCTAGGTTCATAAAGAATCTCTTGTTGTCGAACGGTTTCATCCAGTCTCCGAAGTGTGCAAAGGTGCAAACTGTTTTGCCCTGCGTCCTATATCCATCGGATGCCTTCTGGAAACCGTCTTGGTAAATATAAATACGGTTGATATACACTTGCCAGCACTTCTGATTGTTCAAATGTAATTGATATAATATAAAAAAATCAAATCGGGAGTTGTCTCACACGTTGTATATGAAAATATCATGAAAAACAAGAAGGCAAGAGGCATAGATATACAGATAAGGGAAGGAGCCAAATCACACTAATTTGACTCCTTTATATTTAAAAAACTCACTAACGTTAATCGATTATAGTACACTTTCACAAAATAGGTTACAGATATCGCTTACTTTGCATTTTCACTTTTTATTAGAAAAGAATAGTTATAAACAAGAAAATATCTTGTACTTACGATAGGAAATAAAAAATATCAAAAAATTGATGATTAATGGTGAGCTTGTGATAGAATGGATAAAAGAAAAAAGCATAAAGGACGTAGTTGTGGAAAATATTTGTTATGATTAGAAAGTTGCTGAACGAAGATATTGATAGAGTTGCTGACATATGGTTAAAGACAAATCTGAAAGCACATTATTTATTTCCAATCAATACTGGAAAAGTAATTATGAAACTAGTAAAGAAAATAGATGTTACAATCCGAAATCTATGTGTTTGAAGCAGATAAAAAGATACAAGGATTG
>ENA-OQIO01000640-OQIO01000640.1-human-gut-metagenome-genome-assembly--contig:-NODE-640-length-18202-cov-6.330235_pt1 | contig 18202 bp, 21 predicted proteins | sample MGYA00242573_ERZ504737 | MGnify/ENA primary metagenome ERZ504737 (study PRJEB26092, sample SAMD00036203) | human gut metagenome | host: Homo sapiens | study: EMG produced TPA metagenomics assembly of...
AAAGTCGAGTCCGACTTCGCCGATGTAGCGCTCTTGGGCAGCAACTTCGCAAAGCAGATTGACTTCGGCAAAACCACAGTGCCATCGGCGAGCCACCAGGGGTGAAGCCCAACGCCGGCGATGATGCCTGGTTGGCGACAGGCGCGCTCGTTTGCGGCCGAAAAGTCGCGCGGATTGACGCCGCAGTCAAATAGACCCAGCCCCGATGCCGCCGCCTCGCTGGCTGCAGCATCGGGCGTGAGCATCAAATCAAGGTGACAATGCGTGTCAAAGAATCGCGGTTCCATCGCAGGGCATCCTGCTAGTCTAGGCGCTGGCCATCGGCGCGCACGCGCTCGGTGCCGCGGCCACTGATCTGGCGGATAACCTCTCCGGCGATCATCTGGCCCATGATGGGCGGCATAAAGCTGGCGGTGCCCAACTCGGTGCGCTCGTGGATATTGGAAGGGTCGCGGGGCCGTGTCTTAACCGATTCCTCGCAGCTAAACAGTACATGCAGACTCTTGATTCCGCGCTTCTTGCATTCTTTGCGCATGATGCGGCTCATGGGGTCACGTACCGTATCGAAAATGTCGGCAAAGCGGAGGCACTCGGGATGGAGCTTGTTGGCCCCGCCCATGGAGCTAACCAAACGAATGTCGTGGTCCTGAGCATATTTGGCAATGGTGAGCTTGGCCGAGATGGTGTCGATGGCGTCGACGACGTAGTCGAGCTTGCCACCCGTCTGCTCCAAAACGCTCGCGAAGAACTCGTCGATGTTATTGCTCAACAGGTATTCGGTGCGCTTGATAACGGTGGCGGCGGGATTGATATCGCGAATCATGGCTTCCATAACATCGACCTTGCGCTTGCCGATGGTGCTGTGAAAGGCGATAGCCTGGCGATTGATATTGCTGGGCGCGATGATGTCCTTGTCCAGAATTACAAAATGACCGATGCCGCCACGGGCGAGTGCCTCGCAGCAGTTGGAGCCCACGCCTCCGCAGCCGAGCACCAGCACCGTAGCATCAGCGAGCTTATCGAGTGCCTCGCGGCCCATGATGATCTCGAGCTTGGTGTCGCGTGTCTCGTTGGGAGTTGCGGCTGTGGTTTCGGTCATAGACATCCTCCGATGGGGAAGCGAATCGTGTTTTAGCTATCGTCATTATAGGTATTATCGCGATTCCATTTGAGCCCTAGGGGCTTGTTGAAATGAGGCAGTGATTCGCATAAGATGAAGCAGATGGCACCCGTTGCAGCGGGTTGGCCAACTCCCAAACACGTTTGTAGCGTGAGAAGTGGCCGTCTTCGCATTACGCGGGGGCGGCTATTTTTTTGAGTATAAGATTAGACAGTTAGACAAACATCTAAATATCGAGTATAGTGTGCGTGTCATGAGGGGTGCTGAGAGGAGGTCCTATGCCGGGAGAGGGTTTTAAAGCGCTGGCCGATCCTACGCGGCGGCGCATTTTGGAACTGCTGCGCGAGGGCAATTGCACGGCCGGGGAGCTTGCCGAGCATTTTGACATCAGCAAGCCATCATTAAGCCATCACTTGGCGACGCTCAAAAACGCCGGGTTGGTGACTGACGAACGTCATGGCCAAAACATCGTTTACAGCTTAAACACCACCGTCATGCAGGACTTGATCGGTTGGTTTATGGGCTTTACAAACACGGAAGGTGATAAGGGTGAATAACGAAAACAAGGGCATTCACGCCACGGGGGTATCGTCGCGCGTGTGGATTGCGCTGGTCGCTCTGTGCGTCGCCAATGTCGTAGCGCACCTCATGGTGATGCCGAGCTTGCCTGCGCAGATTCCCACGCACTGGGGCGCGAACGGCGCCGTCGACGGTTGGGGTCCTAGCTGGATGGCCTCCGCGCTCGGCGTGCTGCCTCTGGCGCTTCTCGCAATGTTCTGCGTGGTGCCGCGCATCGACCCCAAAGGTGAGGCATATCGAACCTCGGGCAAGTTCTATCAGGGCTTCGTAATCGCCTTCACCTTGTTCATGTGCGCCATAAGCTGGCTGGGAGAGCTTACGGTCTGGGGCGTGGTGCCGGCGGTCGGTTCGGTCAACGTGCTGATTTCCGGTGTTGTCGGTTTGCTGTTCATCGGCGTAGGCAACTACTTGCCGCGTGTGAAGCAGAACTATACGCTCGGTATCAAGACACCTTGGGCGCTTGCCGATCCCGAAAACTGGCGCCGTACGCAGCGTTTTGGCGGCGCCTGCTTTATGGTGCTGGGTATTGGCCTGATTGTGATGGGCGTGGCAGGCAGCGTGCTTTCGAGTGAAGTCGTCGCCGCGGTGATTGCGGTTCTGGCGTTTGGTTCGGTTGGAGCCGTCTACCTCTACTCGTATCTGTTGTGGCGCAAATCGCAGCGAGCCGCTCGTTAAGGTTGCGGAAAACTAGCGTACGCAGTTCATAGTATGTTCTGGGGGACTTTTCCCAGGTAGTATTAGGGGGTGTGGGCAACCATGCCCCTTTTTCGTTACGTTTCAGAGCTGGTTTTCTCATTTCGTTTCCACTAAAGCGAATCAAGAATAGGGAAACAACAGGTAGAAAGGATAAAACAGACAAATGGCGGAGTTTATCTACCAGATGTATCAGGCTCGCAAGGCCCATGGCGACAAGGTAATCCTTGACGACGTGACCCTGAGCTTCTACCCCGGTGCCAAGATCGGCGTCGTGGGCCCCAACGGTATGGGCAAGTCGACCCTGCTCAAGATTATGGCCGGCATCGAGGAGGTCTCCAACGGCGATGCCAGGCTCACCCCCGGCTACACCGTGGGCATCCTGCAGCAGGAGCCGCCACTCGACGACGACAAGACCGTCATCGAGAACGTGCGCATGGCGTTTGGCGATATGATCGCCAAGGTCGATCGCTTCAATAAGATCGGCGAGGAGATGTGCGACCCGGACTGTGACATGGACGCACTCATGGCCGAGATGGGAAAGCTCCAGGACGAGATCGATGCCGCCGACGGCTGGGATATCGATTCCAAGCTCGGTCAGGCCATGGACGCCCTGCAGCTGCCCGATTCTGACATGCCGGTCAACGTGCTTTCCGGCGGCGAGCGCCGCCGCGTGGCCCTGTGCAAGCTGCTGCTCGAAGCTCCCGACCTGCTGCTACTCGACGAGCCCACGAACCACCTGGACGCCGAGTCGATCCTGTGGCTCGAGCACTTCCTGCACAACTACCAGGGTGCCGTTCTGGCCGTCACGCACGATCGCTACTTCCTGGATAACGTTGCCGAGTGGATCTGCGAGGTCGACCGCGGTCACCTTTATCCCTACAAGGCAACTACTCCACGTATCTGGAGACCAAGGCGCCCGTATCGAGGCGCAGCAACCGCGACGCCAAGCTCGCCAAACGCATGGAGGCCGAGCTCGAGTGGGTGCGCAGCTCGCCCAAGGCCCGTCAGGCCAAGAACAAGGCCCGTCTGGCTCGCTACGAGGAGATGGAGGCCGAGGCCCGCGCAAGCCAGAAACTCGACTGGACCGACATCCGCATCCCTGTGGGCCCGCGTCTGGGCAACAAGGTGCTTGAGGCCCATCACCTGCACAAGGAGTTCGACGGCCGCGTGCTCATCGATGACCTTTCGTTCACCCTGCCGCGCAACGGCATCGTGGGCGTCATCGGCCCCAACGGTGTCGGTAAGACCACGCTGTTCAAGACGATTGTGGGTCTGGAGCCGCTGACTTCGGGCGAGCTCGAGGTGGGCGAGACCGTCAAGATTTCTTACGTCGACCAGAACCGTTCCGGCATCGATCCCGATAAGAACCTGTGGGAGGTCGTCTCGGACGGCCTGGACCACATGATGGTCGGCGAGACCGAGGTTCCGAGCCGCGCTTATGTGGCGAGCTTTGGCTTTAAGGGCCAGGACCAGCAGAAGCGCGCTGGCGTGCTCTCCGGCGGCGAGCGCAACCGTCTGAACTTGGCGCTTACGCTCAAGCAGGGCGGCAACCTGCTGCTTCTCGACGAGCCCACGAACGACCTCGACGTCGAGACGCTGTCCTCGCTCGAAGCGGCGCTGCTCGAGTTCCCGGGCTGCTCGGTGGTCATTAGCCACGATCGTATGTTCCTGGACCGCGTCGCCACGCACATTCTGGCGTGGGAGGGCACCGACGAGAATCCGGGCAACTGGTATTGGTTCGAGGGCAACTTCGAGGCCTATCAGGCCAACCGTATCGAGCGCCTGGGCGAGGACGCAGCCCAACCGCATCGTATCCACCGCAAGCTGACGCGCGATTAGTCGAGCTCAGGTGACCTAATGAGAAAGGGACGATACCTTGAGGGTTATCGTCCTTTTTGTTACTTGGTGGAAGGCTCGACTTTGTCGATAGCCCAGGTGGCTCCGAGACCGCCGGTGGTGTTGCGGCGGATGCGCACGGCAACCTCGCGGCGCTCGCCGGCCTGCGTGTAGCGGAGGGGGAAGATTGCGCGGTTTCGCGCGGCCTCGATGGTGCCGCGTTCGCGGGCGATCCAGTAGTACTCGCCGACGATGCCGAGCGTGTCGGCGCCGTAGGGGAGATAGGTCGACAACTGGTGCAGAAGCGGGCCGGGGCAGAAGACCTCGGTTGCGAAATCGATAGGGAAGTCCTCGGGGATGGTCGGCGCTGCGGGCGCGGGGGTTGGGGCCGCAGCGGGTACCGAAGCCAGTGCCGGTGCGGGAATTCGGTCGCAAGCAGAGGCGGGCACAGATTCGATGACGGGTGCGGGCTCCAGCGTCGCTTCCGGCGTGATCGTGGAATCTGCGGGCTCCTCGGTGACGGGTGCGTCTACAGCTGCGGTTTTAACCTCAACCTGCGTCGCGTTCTCGTTCTCGACGCTCGACTTTGCCTCGATGGGCGTGGATGCCATGGTGGTGATGCCGGCGTTTGCGTTCTCGGGGTCATAGACGACCGTGAGCGAGATGGCGGGCTGCGGCGTCTCGGGCTCCGGCGCCGACTCGGTAGCGCCTTGATCGGCGGGCTCGTCGGACTGATCGTCCTCGGCCTCGCTGCCAAAGACATCGCTGTTTTGGAACGCAGGTGTCTCGGGCTGGTCAGCGGCTTCTTCGGTTGTCGACTTGGGAGCTTCGTTGAGCTCCGCAGTGGCTTCCTGCTCGGATATGACTTCGGGATCGGTCGTGGCGGTGATTTCGGTTTCGGCTTCTGCCGTTACCTCAATAGCGACTTTGGTCTCGGGCTCGGGCTCCGGAGCGACTTCGGCCACGGGCTCGGGCTCGGGACGCTTAACGTGCTTAGGGCGCACGGCCTTGAGGTCCTTCTCGCCGCGCTTTTTCTTTTTGTAGGACTGCTTGGCTCCCTTGGCTGCCTTGGGCTTATCCTCGCCCTTGGCAAGGGCAGTATCCCAGGCATCGTTGGCGATGACGGTGGCATACAGGCGACCGCCCTTAAAGACAGTCAGCTTAATGCAGTCGTCGAGCTCCTCGAGCAGCTCGCGCGTTGACTCGAAGCCCAGGTCATAAGCGGCCATGTCGCCCGCGGCGAGCGCCTCTTCGACCTGCGTCATAAACGTTTGCTTGCCGCATCCAATCGCATCGCGCAGCAAGCGATACAGATAGATGTGGTTGCCCAGCGATAGCGTGGGCCTAACTATTGTCTTGCTCATGGCAAATCTCCTCTTTACACACGTAAAGCATCTTACCATCGCATAGCGTTTGCCATGGCGGCACCCAAGGCAAACGGGCGCGAACCGTTATCGATTCGCGCCCGTTGTACAGGTTGCCTATCTGGGGATGCAGCGCCTAGTTGCCCGATGCCGTGCCTTGGCTCGAGCTGTCAGATGCCGTGCCGATGTGGTGCCACTCGAATTGCTGTTGTTGCTGTCTGCTGTGCCCGTTCCCGACGTGGTGTCGCTCGTCTGGCCGCCCGCGTTCGGCTGCGAACCGTCAGTCGTTTGGCTTGAGTCAGTCGTGCCGGACGGCGTGCCGCTGCTGTTCGTAGAGGAATTGGCACCCTGCGATTGGTTTTGGGTGTTCGAGGACGAATCGGCAGAGGTGGAACTGTCTTGTGCGCCGTCCGTCTGTGCCTGCTGGTCTTGCGAATGGGTGTTGCCATTTGCATCACTTTCCGTCGTGCGCGACGACAGAATCGGCTCGGGACGCTCGCCCAGACCCTCACCGGCGGTGGTGATAAGGATGGCGCCGGTGCAGGCGATGACCGCGACGATGGCGATGGCGATCGAGAAGACGATGACCTTCTTTTGCGTCTGGCTGCGCTCTGCCGCGGCCTTGGCGCGCAGGCTGTTAGGGGCGACGCGGGCCGTGGTCGCGCGCCCCGCAATCTGGCGCATCTCCTGCGTAGTCGCGGCGCCGCCCAGGTGCTCCTCGGCATTAAACTCAACGGGCTCGTAGGCGCCGGCGGGGTAGTCGACGTCGGCGTGCGTGCCTTGAGGGCTTCGGCGCTGGCAGAGATAAAGTGGCGGTAGACCTGCGAGGACACAACGGTGATGACCGAGCTCACAGCGGCACCGATCACCGATCCGGCGATACCGATCTTGGAGGCAAGCGCGACGCTCGTGGCGGCAGCTGCGGCGCCGGCGATGATCTGGGGAATGGAAATGTCGTCAAACAGGCCCTTTTTGGGCGCGATGGCCATGGTCTGTCCGATGGAATGGTTCTCGTGCACGCCGTTGTTGAGCGATGCCGGCGTCATGACGCGCGTGCGCGGCGCGTCGGTGTACTTGGTTGTCATACGGGGTCCTCCCGGTGTAAATCTGCTTCGTTTCGTGTGACCATCAGGGTACCCACCAGATGTGAATCGTACGTGACATTTAACAGATACCATCAACTCATCAATAGCTCACCAAGTTGGTGGGATGCGGTTGCGCCCGGCGGTTGAACTACAATAGGGCTTGCTAATTGTGTTGAATGGCGTCTACGCACGGGAGCATTCTTATGAATCTTCACCTTTCTCAGTCTGATGGCTTTTTGCGTGTGGCGGCGGCGTCGCCGCAGATTCGCGTGGCCGACGTCGAGGGCAATGCCGAGGTTGCGCTGGCGGCTGTTCGCGAGGCTGCCGAGTGCGGCGTTCGCGCGCTGGTGCTGCCCGAGCTTAACTTGTGCGGCTATACCGCGGCCGACCTGTTCCATAACCGCACGCTGCTGCATGCCTGTGAGGCCGCTCTGGTACATATCCTCGACGAGACTCGTGAGCTGCCGATTGTCTTTACCATCGGTCTTCCCGTTGCAGTTGCCGAGAATATCTACAACTGCGCCGCCGTGTGCTGCGCGGGCGAGCTTTTGGGTCTTACGGCCAAAAAGTATCTGCCCAACTATGGCGAGTTCTACGAGCGCCGCTGGTTTGCTCCGGCGCCTGCGGATCCCGTGTGGGTTGAATTTGCCGGTCAGGGTCCGGTTCCGCTGGGTTCGGGCTTGTCTACCGCTGCTGTGATGAGGGCGCCGAGGACCTGGTGCTGGGCGTTGAGGCCTGTGAGGACCTGTGGGTGCCGGCGCCGCCTTCGACCGAGATGGCGCTTGCCGGTGCGACGGTGATTCTCAACCCGTCGGCCTCGGATGAGATTATCGGTAAGGCAGACTATCGCCGCAGTCTCATCTCCAATCAGAGTGCGCGCCTGTACTGCGCCTATGCCTATGCGGATGCGAGCGAGGGCGAGTCCACGACCGATATGGTCTTTGCAGGCGAGAACCTTATCTACGAAAACGGCTCCAAGCTCGCCGCCACCAAACTGCTTACCTGCGATATGGCCGTCGCCGATGTCGATCTTGACCGTCTGGTTGCCGAGCGCCGTCGCTCGACGACGTGGACGCGCGCGGACGATGCGCCGGAGGCCACGACCGTTGTATTTTCGTTTGAGGGCGTGCTGGCAGACGAACCTGTCCTGCGCGATGCCTGCGATATCGACCGTGTCTTCCCCCGCGCGCCCTTTGTGCCGGCCGATCATGGTGACCTGGCCGAGCGTTGCGAGACCATCCTCGACCTGCAGACCGCCGGCTCAAGACCCGCCTTGCCCATACGGGTACCAAGGCTGCAGTCATCGGTCTTTCGGGCGGCCTGGACTCCACGCTGGCACTGCTTGTGACCGTGCGTGCTTTCGATGCATTGCGGCTGCCGCGCACCGGTATCACGGCCGTGTCCATGCCTGGCTTTGGCACGACGCATCGCACTAAGTCCAACGCCGAGTCGCTTGCTCGCGACCTGGGTGTGAGCTTCCGCGAGGTTTCGATCCACGCGGCCGTGGAGCAGCACTTTAAGGACATTGAGCACAACCAGACCGTGCAGGACGTGACCTACGAGAACAGCCAGGCCCGCGAGCGTACGCAGATTCTGATGGATTTGGCCAACCAGGCTGGCGGCTTTGTCATCGGCACGGGCGACCTGTCGGAGCTGGCGCTCGGCTGGGCTACCTATAACGGCGACCACATGAGCATGTATGCCGTCAACGCGAGCGTGCCCAAGACGCTTGTGCGCCATCTGGTGCGTTATGCTGCCGATGTCTTTGGCGGGCGTATTGCCGAGACGCTGCTCGACATCCTCGATACGCCGGTATCTCCCGAGCTTCTGCCGCCCACGGGCGACGGCGAGATTGCGCAGAAGACTGAGGATTTGGTGGGCCCGTACGAGCTGCACGACTACTTCCTCTACTACCTGCTGCGTTTTGGCTTTGAGCCGGGCAAGATCTACCGCATGGCGCTCAAGAGCTTCGAGGGCGTCTACGACGCCAAGACCGTCCACACGTGGTTGCGTACGTTCCACCGTCGCTTCTTTGCTCAGCAGTTTAAGCGCAGCTGCCTGCCCGATGGTCCCAAGGTGGGCTCGGTGACGCTCAGCCCGCGCGGCGATTGGCGTATGCCGAGTGACGCCAGCTCGCGTCTGTGGCTTGCGCAGATCGATGCGCTCAATGCAATTGACTAAGGTTGGCTAAATTGAACCAATACGAGGGTTGCAAGCGTTACACTTTTGCAATCTGATGGCCCGTATCGCGCGGCGCTCTTGTCGGAGCGCCGCGTTTTTCATATCGAAAGGTGGCACCATGCAGGCATCGCAGCGTCTCGACCGCTTTGGCGCGGAGGTCTTCGCCTCGCTCAACAACAAACTGCTCGCGCTGAAGGCTCAGGGCAAGACCATTTACAACATGAGCGTGGGCACGCCCGACTTTAAGCCGTACGACCACGTGGTCGAGGCGCTCACGCAAGCAGCCAAAGATCCCGAGATGTGGAAGTATGCCCTGCGTGACCTGCCCGAACTCAAGCAGGCCGTGTGCGATTACTATGAGCGTCGCTTTGGTGTCTCCGGCATTACGCCGTCCATGGTGCAGTCGTGCAACGGCACGCAGGAGGGCGTGGGCCATTTGGGCCTGGCCCTGCTCGATCCGGGCGACACTATTTTGGTTCCCGATCCGTGCTACCCGGTCTTTGAGGCGGGTGCCAAGATCGCCGATGCCAAGCTCGAGTACTATCCGCTGGTTGCCGAGCACAATTACCTGCCCTATGTGGCGGGCATCGATCCCGAAGTGGCCGACCGCGCCAAGTATATGATCGTGTCGCTGCCCGCCAACCCGGTGGGCTCGGTGGGCACGCCCGAGATCTACGAGGAGATCATCGCTTTTGCCCGCGAGCACGACCTGCTCATCGTCCATGACAACGCGTACTCCGACATCGTGTTCGACGGCGAGCCGGGCGGCAGCTTCTTGCAGTATCCCGGTGCGCTCGAGGTGGGCGTTGAGTTCTTCTCGCTCTCCAAGTCGTTTAACGTCACCGGTGCTCGCATCGGCTTTTTGGTCGGCCGCGAGGACGTGGTCTCTGCCTTTGCCAAGCTACGCAGCCAGATCGACTTCGGTATGTTCTTCCCGATCCAGAAGGCTGCTATCGCCTGCCTGAACGGTCCGCGTGATGAGGTCGAGGCGCAGCGTTTGAAGTACCAGGAGCGTCGCGATGCCCTGTGCGACGGTCTTGAGGGCCTGGGCTGGGAGCGTCCCAACGCGCATGGCTCCATGTTTGTGTGGGCCAAGCTTCCCGGTGGTCGCACCGATTCCATGACGTTTTGCGAGGAGCTCATGGAGAAGGCCGGTGTTGTGGTGACGCCGGGCGCGAGCTTTGGTCCTTCGGGCGAGGGACACGTGCGTATGGCGCTGGTTTTGCCGCCCGACCAGATCGCTTTGGCTGTCGAGGCCATCCGCGAAGCGGGCCTGTATTAGAAAGCTATTTCGGCTCGTCAATAGCTCGAAACCGATTTCGTGCAGTTATTTTACGAATCTGCAAATAATTTCGGCAAACGGTCGATATTTGGCTGCGAATAGGAGCATAATCAAAGTCCCGATTGGATGTATTGGGATTACGGCAAGCCGCTCGGGTCGTTCCCGGGCGGCTTGTTTGTGGAGAGAGATGGGAGTTTCTAATGGTTAACGAGAAGAAGGTCGCTATTGTCGGCTGCGGTTTCGTCGGTTCGTCTTCGGCGTTCGCGCTGATGCAGAGTGGTCTGTTCTCCGAGATGGTTCTCATCGACGTGGACAAGAACCGCGCTGAGGGTGAGGCTCTGGATATTGCGCACGGCATGACGTTTGCCGAGCCGATGAAGATCTACGCTGGCGATTATTCCGATGTCGCCGACGCCGCCATGATCGTCGTCACCGCTGGCGCTGCCCAGAAGCCCGGCGAGACCCGCCTGGACCTGGTCAACAAGAACGTTAACATCTTTAAGTCCATTATCCCCGAGATTAAGAAGTCCGGCTTCGACGGCATTCTGCTCATCGTCTCCAACCCGGTCGACGTTCTGACCTACGCCGCCATCAAGATGTCCGGCCTGCCCGAGGGCCATGTCATCGGCTCCGGTACCGTGCTCGACACCGGCCGTCTGCAGCAGATGCTCGGCGCTCACGTCGAGGTTGACCCGCGCGACGTTCAGGCTTATGTCATGGGTGAGCACGGCGACTCCGAGTTTGTCGCTTGGTCCAGCGCCCAGGTTGCCGGCGTGCCGCTGAACACCTTCTGCGAGCTTCACGGTCATCTGGAGCATGAGGCTGCCGAGAAGCGCATCGCCGAGGACGTCAAGAACTCCGCCTACACCATCATCGAGAAGAAGCACGCCACCTACTACGGCGTCGCCATGGCCGTTAAGCGCATCTGCACTGCCGTCATGCGCGATGAGCAGACCGTTCTGCCGTTTCCTCGCTCATGGTGGGCGAGTATGGCCTGTCCGATCTTGCCATCTCCATGCCGACGGTCGTTGGCCGTGACGGCGTTGTCTGCCGCGTCCCCGTGCCGCTGAACGATGGCGAGCAGCATGAGCTCACCGCCTCTGCAAAGGCCCTCAAGGACATCATCGACAGCGTCGACTTCTCCTGCTAAATCAAGCTTGCTAGAGCAAAAAGTTACAATGAAGGCGTCCGGGTCCACACGGCCCGGGCGCCTTTTTGGTGCAAGGTAACCTGACCCCAATGCACCATAGTTGATGGGAGGGCCATGTCGGATTCGCCTAATTTTTTGACCTATGCCCAGACGGCGTTTGATCCGTTTGAGGAGAGGCCGTTCTGCGCGGTGGATAGCCTCGTCTTTGCGTGGTTGTCCTATTTGCGTTTGCCGGGTGATATGGCGGAGCTGACGAACTGGCAGGGCCTAGACGTACGCGAGCTGCTGCGTGCCGAGTGCTACCGGGACATGATTGACGACTTGTGGGATCCAGAGGGGAGCAGGGCCTTGTTGGAGGCCGTGGCAGCAAGCCCTCGCTACCGTGGCGTGCACGTTTGCGGCTATCGTGCCGTGAGCGATGTGGTGGCGACAGAGCAGTTTGCAGCCATGGCGTTCCGGTTTCCGGCGGGGTTTAGCTATCTTTCCTTCCGGGGGACCGACAGCACGATTGTGGGCTGGAAAGAGGACTTTAACATGGCGTTCCGGTATCCTGTGCCGGCCCAGGAATCCGCGGCGCGTTATGTGGACGAGGCGGCGGATGCGATTGACGGGCCGCTTTTGTGCGGAGGTCATTCCAAGGGTGGAACCTTGCGGTGTACGGTGCGGCGATGTGCTCCGATGTCGCCCGTGCGCGAATCGAACGGGCGTATTCCCATGATGGTCCGGGTTTCGTCGAGGAGTTTCTGAACGGCAACGCCTTTGCCGATCTTTCCGGTCGAATCGACAAGACGCTACCTCGGTCGTCGATCTTTGGCATGATGTTCGAGACGCAGGAGGACTATGCCATCGTTGAGAGCACCGAGTTCAGTCTGCTGCAGCACAATCCCTTTAGCTGGGTGGTTGATGGTCGCGACTTCGTGTACTGTGAGCGCCTGTCCGCCGGTGCTCGATACGTTGATGGCTCCATTCGCGAGATGCTGCTTGCAGTTTCGCCTAGCGAGCGCGAGCGTTTTGTAGATGCGTTGTTCTCCGTGTTTGAGGCTACGGGTGCTGAGCGGTTTGCGGATATCGCTGGGAATCTGCGCGAGAGCCTGCCCGTGATGCTCCAGGCTGCGCAAGGGTTTGACAAGGATACGCGACGCTTTGTCTCGCAGACCATCGTGGCAATTCTTAAGTGTGCGCTGCTGCCCAAACGACCCCAGATCGACATGCCCGCCGCCGGCAAGAGTTTGGCAGAACAGCTCGAGGCTTGGCAGTCCGAGCTCCTGCGCTAGCCATTGGTGCAAAGCAGCCTGTCCCCGATGCACCAATCTTCGATGCGCCTGGGGCGGCTCGACCGCTATACTGGTTCGTGCCGAAATCGATCTAGAACGGAATGCCGTATATGAAAATCAATCACGCGATTCTGCATATCCTGGACTTTGACTCTGCCGTCAACGTTATGAGCCAGCGCGAGCTCGATACCGAAAGCCGTGCCGTGCGCAATTTCGTAACCACGCATCTGCGCCGTGCACGCACCTCGGCCGACAATAAACGCGCCACGTTTGCCGAGAACTCTGCGTTTGGCGGCGAGCTCAAGGGCTATTTCTTTGGCGAGCGCGAGTTCGTGGACCTGTCGCAGCAGATTGCGGAGTTTATCTCTTCCGAGCTCACCAAAGCCGAGAAAGCCGAGTCCACCGACGTGCTCGTGGCCGATTTTGACGACGATGAGGATGCCCGCTGGTTTGCCGTGATGCTGCTGGGCTCCAAGCAGGCTTTTATGCACGAAGTGGGCCGCGAGGAGGGGGAGGTGCGCAACGACATCGCGCGCCACTACGCCATTCTGCCGAACCCCTCGCAAAAGGTGCCGAGCTATGCCATCGTGCGCGCAAGCACCATGGAGATCGGCTACGTGGACAAGAAGCGCAAGATTGCCGGCGAGGATCGCATGCTCATTCCCGACGGCCTGCTGCAATGCGACACGGGCGTTTCGGGTAAGGAGGTCATCGACACGGTGACGCGCGTGGTCGAGGAGGTCGCTGAAGAGCACGGCGCCAACACGGCCGTAGCGCTCGCCAAGGTCAAAGCCGCCGTTGCCGAGAAGGTTGAAGACGACGAGGAGCTGCCGCCTTGGGATATCGTCGATGAGGTCTTTGAGGACGAGCCGGTTATCAAGGAGAGCGTGCGTGCGGCGCTGACCGAGGAGAAGGTGCCCGAGCGCGTGCCCGTGGAGCGCAAGCAGGTCGAACGCGCGGCCGTGCGCAATCACAAGATTCGTACCGACACGGGCATCGAGATCAGCTTCCCGGCCGAGATGGGTTCGAACTCCGAGTATATCGAGTTCGTCAACGAGCCCAACGGCCTCATCTCCATCGAGCTCAAAAACATCGGGTCAATTGAGAATCGATAAACTGCGCTTGAACTTCAGACAAAGCAAAGGCCGAAACCCTTCGGGACTTCGGCCTTTTTGCTTGGAGCTGAATTGAGTTGCAGACTGAGCATATGTCAGCGAAAACGCCCCTAGGCGAGCAAGGTGACGTGAAAGAGGAGGGAAGCGTACTTCGGTACGCGACCGACGATTGAACGTCAGATTGCCGCTTAGGGGCGTTTGCAGCGTCGAGAGATCCGTCGTTCGTTAGAACGACGGAACCAAAGGTGCAGCGTCGACTAGTTGCGCGGTTTGGTAAAACCGCGTAACCCTAGAGCTGGCGCAGGCCCTCTTCCAGGCCGGTCTTGCTGTCGGTCTTCTCGTCGCGCATCTTGATGACGCGGGCGGGGACACCGGCCACGACGCACCGGCGGGGACGTCCTCGACGCACACGGCGCCGGCGGCAACGACAGCGCCTTGCCTACGTGCACGCCTCCAGGACCACGGCATTGGCGCCGATCATAACGTCGTCCTCGATGATGACGGGCGTGGCACTGGCGGGCTCCACGACGCCTGCCAGCACGGTGCCGGCGCCGATGTGGCAGTTCTTGCCCACGGTGGCGCGGCCGCCCAGCACAGCGCCCATGTCGATCATGGACCTTCGCCAATGACGGAGCCGATGTTGATGATGGCGCCCATCATGATGACGGCGCGATCGCCAATCTCGACACGGTCGCGGATGATCGCGCCCGGCTCGATGCGGGCGTTGATACCCTTGAGGTCGAGCATGGGCACGGCGGAGTTGCGGCAGTCGTTCTCTACGTCGTAGTAGTCGATGGAGTCGGCGTTGGCGTCGAGGATTGCCTTGAGCTCATCCCAGTCACCAAAGACGGTCTTGCCACGACGACCGCCGTAGACGTGCGCATTGCCCCACTGGACCTTCATGCCCGGCTTTTCGCGCACGTACAGTTTGACGGGCGTTTTCTTGGGCGCGGTTGCGATGTAGTTGATAATCTCCTGTGCATTCATCTCGGCTGCATTACTCATTTGCTGTCTCTCCTTTGAGTGGATCCGGTTGATACCTGGTTAGGCAAACATGACCTGGTCGAACGTATAGAAGCCAGGCTCGCGGGTGACGAGCTTCTGCGCGGCTGCCAGGGCGCCGTTGACGAAGATCTGACGGCTCGTGGCGCGGTGCGTGAGCGTGACCTCCTCGTCCTGGCCGAAAAAGCTTACCTCGTGCACGCCGGCGACGGTGCCGCCGCGCAGCGAGTGCATGCCGATCTCCTTGGGGTCGCGCGCGCCGCACATGCCCTCGCGGCCATAGACGGGGTGGTAGCCTGCCTCGGGCTCGGCTTCGACGACGGCGTCGAGCAACAACTTGGCGGTGCCGCTGGGGGCGTCGACCTTTTGATTATGGTGCGTCTCGACGATTTCGCAGTCAAAGCCGGGCAGCTCGCGCGTGGCCTGGGCAACCAGATGGCGCAGGGCGGCGATACCGATAGAGTAGTTGCCCGAGTGCATAACACGGGCGTTCTGACCCAGCTCGCGCAGGCGATCCACCTGCTCGGGCGTATAGCCCGTGGTGCCGGAAACGAGTGCGGCACCCGTGCGCTCGACATAGGCGACAACGGCATCGAAGGTCACGACGTTCGAGAAGTCGATGATTACATCGGCGGCCGGTGCGCTCTCGAGCTCGGACAAGTCGAAGCCGATCTGGGCGACGATGTCAAAAACGGGCTCTCCAGCGGTGTTGACAATGCCCTCGGCGGTGGTGCGGATGAGCGAGCCCATGCGGCCCGTTCCCATAATGACGGTCTTAATCAAGCAGACCAGCTCCTTTCAGAGCATCGGTAAGTGCGGAGCGCGTGTCGTCTGCCATGGGGCACAGCGGCATGCGGTAGTTTGCCTCGATCATACCCATCTGGGCGAGTGCTTCCTTGACGGGGATGGGGTTGACCTCGCTAAAGAGGGCATTGATGAGCGGCTGGCCGGCAATCTGGATATCGCGGGCGCGCTCCACGTCGCCGTCCAGATAGGCGCGGCACATGTCGTGCACGAGCTGCGGCTGAACGTCGGCCCACACGCTGATGGTGCCCGAAGCGCCCAGGCTCATGAGCGGCACGGTGAGGGCGTCCTCGCCCGAGTACATGCGGAAGTCGTCGGACAGCAGGTGGGCGATCTTGGCCGCGTAGGCGACGTTGCCCGAGGCTTCCTTAATACCCATGATGTTGGGATGTGCGGCCAGGCGCTCTACGTTGCGCTCGCTGATGCCGCAGCCGCAACGGCCGGGGATGTTGTACAGGATGCAGGGGATGTCCACGGCATCGGCGACGGTCTTAAAGTGCTGGTAGATGCCCTCTTCGTTGGACTTGTTGTAGTAGGGGGTGATGAGCAGCAGGCCGTCGGCTCCCATGCCCTGGTAGGTGAGCGACTTGGTGAGCATCGTCTGCGTGGAGTTGGAGCCCGAGCCGGCGATGACAGGGACGCGTCCTGCAACATGCTTGACCACGGCGGCGACGACGGAGTTGTCCTCGTCATCGGTCATCGTGGCGCTCTCGCCGGTGGTGCCCAGGGTGAGGATGGCGTCGGTGCCGTTTTGCAGGTGGAAATCGATAAGGCGCTCGAGTGCGTCAAAGTCGACGCTGCCGTCCTTTTTAAACGGCGTAACAAGGGCGACGATTGAGCCTCGAGATTGCGGATGTCCATGTTCTTCTCCTTCGCGTCCGCGATCTGGATGCGTTTGTTCCATTGGGCGGCGACTGTCAGGCGCTCGTCTTGGGCGCGACGGCGGGCACTTTCGGCGCGCGACTTGGCCAGCAGCTCTCGGCCGCTCGGCAGCACGTCGAGCGTGGCAAAATAATCGCCCGGGCGCTCGGCGCGGCGGATGAGGTCGGCTGAGCCATCGGGACGCAGCAGGACCTCGGCGGAGCGCAGCCGTCCGTTGTAGTTGTAGCCCATGGAGTAGCCATGCGCGCCGGTATCGTGGATCACGAGCACATCGCCCATGTCGATCTGCGGTAGCTCGCGGTCGATGGCGAACTTGTCGTTGTTCTCGCATAGGTTGCCCGTGATGTCGTAGGTGTCCGTGACGGGCGCTGTGGTCTTGTCGTCGCCACCCGCTGACCCATTACCGTAATGTGGTGGTAGGCGCCGTACATGGCAGGACGGATCAGATCGACGGCGCTTGCGTCGACACCGATATAGTCCTTGTAGATCTGCTTTTCGTGGATAGCCTTGGTGACCAGGCAGCCGTAGGGCCCCATCATAAAGCGGCCCATCTCGGTGCAGATGGCCACATCGCCCATACCGGCGGGAACCAGGATTTCGTCGTAGGCCGCGTGCACCCCCTCGCCGATGGCGTGAATGTCGTTGGCCTGCTGCTCGGGCAGATAGGGGATGCCGACGCCGCCGGACAGATTGATGAAGGCGACATGTGCACCGGTCTCGCGCTCCAGGCGCACGGCAAGCTCAAAGAGGATGCGCGCGAGCTTGGGGTAGTAGTCGTTGGTGACGGTGTTGCTGGCAAGGAATGCGTGGATGCCAAAGTTCTCGGCGCCTTTGGCTTTGAGCATGTGGAAGGCCTCGAAGAGCTGCTCGGTGGTCATGCCGTATTTGGAGTCGCCGGGGTTATCCATGATGCCGTTGGAGAGCTGGAACAGGCCGCCCGGATTAAAGCGGCAGCTGACCGTCTTGGGGATGGGGCCCGCGACGCGCTCAAAGAACTCGATGTGGCTGATGTCGTCAAAGTTGACGATGGCGCCCAATTTGTCGGCGAGCTCAAAGTCCGCTGCCGGCGTGTCGTTGGACGAGAACATGATGTCGTGTCCCGTGATGCCCAGCGAGCGGGCGATCATGAGCTCGGTATAGCTCGAGCAATCGCAGCCGCAACCGTATTCGTTGAGAATGGAGATGAGCGCCGGGTTGGGATTTGCCTTGACGGCAAAGTATTCCTTAAAGCCTGGGTTCCATGCAAAGGCATCGCGCACCTCTTGCATGTTGCGGCGGATGCCCGCCTCGTCATATAGATGAAACGGCGTGGGGAACTGCTCGACGATATGCTCGAGCGTCTCCTTGTCCACAAACGGCTGCTTGGCCGCATATGCCTCGTTGGGAGTCAATGCCATGTCCCGTAAACCTCGCTATCCAGACGGCGCCATCTGCGCATCGAATCCGCATAGCGTGGACCCAATGTCCGGATAGCGCTCCTGCATTGCTGCAGACAGTCCTGCGGGTGTTTCCCGCAGGCCCACCAGGTTGTTCGTGCCCGAAAAGCCCAGTTCGGCGGGTTTCGCCTCCCCACGGGGTCAAAGCCTGCCGGCTCGCCCGCGGTTCTTCGTGCCCGCGCCTCTATCAAGTGGTAACGACCCTACCACGTTGCACTTTACCAAACAAGAGTATTCGTATATAACGTTTAAAAAAGGCTCTGTTAGACCAGAATTGACATTCTGCCTCAATCATCTTTTTGAAATTGCAAAGCTATCGACCCCTTGCCGGGTTTGAATCCGCAAGGTCGATGCGCTCAAGATCGGTCGGGTTAATCGTGAGGGCCCTATCGCCCC
>ENA-OQIO01000642-OQIO01000642.1-human-gut-metagenome-genome-assembly--contig:-NODE-642-length-18181-cov-4.491248_pt1 | contig 18181 bp, 17 predicted proteins | sample MGYA00242573_ERZ504737 | MGnify/ENA primary metagenome ERZ504737 (study PRJEB26092, sample SAMD00036203) | human gut metagenome | host: Homo sapiens | study: EMG produced TPA metagenomics assembly of...
TTTGGTGTCTGATAAATCAGGTTTGTTGTCAGGATACCGTTGATGATACCTTCTTCATAAGCTTTGTCAAATTTTTCCATTCCGTTTGTGAACAGACCAAATGTAGCAGCAGCAAAGATACGGTTTGCTTTACGTCTCTTTAATTCTGTAGCAACTTCAATGATACTGTCTCCGGAAGAAATCATATCATCAATAATAATTACATCTTTGCCCTCTACAGAGCTTCCAAGGAACTCATGAGCAACGATAGGGTTGCGTCCGTTTACAATCTGAGTGTAATCACGGCGTTTGTAGAACATACCCATATCCAGACCAAGAACGTTGGCAAGATATACAGCACGGTTTGTACCACCTTCATCCGGACTGATCGCCATCATATGTTCACTGTCGATCTGAAGATCCTTTACCTTGCGAAGAAGACCTTTGATGAACTGATAAGTTGGTGAGATTGTCTCAAATCCACTCAGCGGAATCGCATTTGATACACGAGGGTCATGAGCATCAAAAGTGATAATATTGTCAACTCCCAATACGGACAAGCTCCTGAAGTGCAAGTGCGCAGTCAAGAGATTCACGGGAAGTTCTCTTATGCTGACGGCTTTCATAAAGGAATGGCATAATAACGTTAATACGGCGTCCCTTACCACCTACAGCAGCAATGATTCTCTTTAAGTTCTGGAAATGGTCATCCGGTGACATATGGTTTGTGTTTCCTGTCAGAGAGTAAGTAACATTATAATTACATACATCGACCATCAGGTATATATCCTTTCCACGTACGGATTCTCCAAGGATACCTTTGGCTTCACCAGAACCGAAACGCGGTACGCTGGCATTGATCAGATAATTCTCTTTCTCATATCCGGAGAAAGCAACATCATTCTTGTGCTCGTGAGCGCTTTCGCGGCGCCATTTAACAAGGTAATCATTTACCTTATTTCCAAGCTCTTCACAGCCAAGTAAAGGAATGATTCCAAGGCTTCCTACTGGTATGTTCTCCAAGATACGTTCTGAACGACTTAACATGAGTCATAATCCTCCTAATGTTCTAACTTCTTTTTAATACGTATATCATCACCGACTATTTTCAACAGACTATATCTGCTTGTAATTCTGGAGAAAGAACGCTCAGTATAAAGATCAGCGAGTGATCCAAAGAAAGGTTTGTTGAAATAATCGTTGATTTCCTATGCAGTAGCCTTTCGTTGATGCAAGTAAAAAACTGTGATGCAATAAAGGCATTTGTGTACTCTGTACCAAGATCATCAATAATAAGCAGATCACAGTCAAAAATGTATTCACACATGTTATGTGCATCAATGTCATTTTTGTCAAATGCATTCTTGGCAAGAGTATTAAAAAGCTGTGGAGCAGAAAAATACAAAACAGAATATTCTCTGTTCATAATCTCTTTTGCGATACAGGTGGAGAGAAAAGTTTTCCCAACACCGACATCTCCATAGAAAAAGAGATTGTTAAACTCTGTACCAAAGCTGTCGATAAAATGATGGCAGATGCGCAAAGTATCTTCCATCATGGAACGAGAAGAACGTCCCGTTTTCTTATCGTAATGTGAAACAGGATAATAGTCAAGTCTGAAATTGCTAAAATCTGCTTCTACAGGGAATTTTTTAATATTTGACTGGTCATAAAGCAATCCAATGATCGCTTTTTTGAAACAATGGCATTTTTTATTACCAATGTATCCAGTGTCTTTACAATCCGGACAGTCGTAAACCGGCTCCAGATAATCTTCTGGGAAGCCGGCTGATTTGAGCAGATGAATCTTACGATTACGTAATTCTGCAAGATCTTTCTTTAAAGCATCAACTGCACTGGTATCTCCATCAAGTAGTTTCTTTCCATACTGAATAGACAGTGAGGCAATGGAGTCATCAAGTGCTTTGAATTCAGGGAGCTTTTTATAGACTTCTTCATACCGAGCCACCTGAATGTCATGGCTATGTAATTGTTTTTGCTCATATTTACGCATGATTGCATGGTACTGTGAATTTTTTAATCCCATGAAAAGACTCCTTTTAATTTCTCTTTAAAATAATTGACCTTCTAAATCATTGCTTTTTCGTTAGTTGCTCTTCAGAAGCTGCTCTTCCAGAGAATCCATGTCGTAGGAACGTCTCTCAAAATTATTCAGATTTCTTGTGACATTCTTTGGTTTTGTGACAGGACTTCTATGTAAGGAACGTTCTTTCTGGAATTCATGATCCAAGGCATTGATATCAGTCAGATGATGAATATTGCATTCATACCATTTTGTGAGAATGGAGTCAGCATATTCAAAACTTGGCTGATGGGTGGCAGAGATTGTTCTGCGACAGGCTTCCTGAATGATGTCAGTGGAAAATCCATAAGTATCAGCCCATTTATTAATATATTCAAGTTCGGAAGAGGCAGGTCCTCTGTTCTTAATGCCGAATGCATTCAAAACCGTGTAGCAGTTTCGGCTGTATGCAGCAGCCTGTTCTTTTGCCTGTGATATAGTTTCAACTCCGTTCTCTACCCAGGAAATGGCAACCTTCTGGATATAATGCATACTCTTATGTCCGTTCTCTACACAGGATTCAATCAGATATTCAATCAAATCAGCAGACATATGCAGCGTATCATAGAAATAAGTAATTGTGTCGACATCCGTATGCGTCAGTGTCTTGCCAAGGTACTGTTCTGTGATAAACAGGAGAGACTTGATCTCCTTCTGGGCACGGAATGTATCAAGAGGAACCGCATTGGAAACAGGAGTCTGGATACTGCTTTCTACCGGTGCAGAAACAGCTTCTGAGCGGAACTCTGTTACCGGAGCTACCGGAGTTTGAGTTGGAATTGAATCCTGTGGATAGCCTGATGTACAGCCGGAAAAATCAGTTGTATCTCTACAAGTATTCTCTTCTTCATCGCGAAGAAATTCAACGGCAGTGATTCCACCGTCCGGTCCGTGTCCAAGTCTGAGAAGACCGACAGATTCCCAGTAACGGAAAGCGCGAAGAACATCGTTCTCTGTATTATTCAGATAATCTGCGATCATGGAGATGCTCAGAGAAGATGCAGCATCCTCAACATGGCGGAGAAGAAAAAGGTATACTTTTACAAACTCTCCGTTCGCATTCGCCATATAATGATCTACAAAGCTGTTCGGCAGCATTGTCATATTCATCTGAAAATTATTCTTTAAAACCAAAGTCTTCATAACTTATCCTGCTTTCTCTATGTATTAACCAATTGCCACTTGCTCTGTCTGATGAGGGGCAACCTGAAATCTATATCTTCTTCTCTTTAGTGTGAATATTATAACATCATATGAGAATCTTAAAAAGAATTTTCGAGTGGGTAACTAGGACTTTTTTGTAGATAACTATGTGGAGAAAATGTGGATAAAGTGTGGAAAAGTTCACATGCATGTGGATATCTATGTAAACTTTTCCACAGAATAGTTTAGTAAAGTTATTGAGAAATCCTTATTTTAAAAGGTCTTCACCGATTTTGACAACATCTCCGGCTCCCATTGTAATCAGGAGATCTCCGGATTTGCAGTTTTCTTTAAGGAAAGCTTCTATTTCTTCAAAACTTGGAAGGTAATGTGCATCTGTTCCAAGTTTACGTGCTTCCTCTGCAAGATCGGCAGAAGAAACTCCGAGAGTATCTGTCTCACGAGCTGCATAGATATCTGCAAGCACCAGATGATCCGTGTGAGAAAGAGCTTCTGCAAATTCATGGAAGAAAGCCTTTGTTCTCGTATAAGTATGTGGTTGGAAGACACACCATACCTGATTGTGTGGGTAGTGCTGTGCAGCCTTCAGAGTAGCGGCAATCTCTGTCGGATGATGTGCATAATCATCGACAACAGTTACACCGTTAAATGTTCCCTTGTATTCGAAACGACGGTCTGTTCCACTGAAAGAAAGAATTCCTTTTTTAATTGTTTCCATTGGAATCTGAAGCAGTTCAGCAGTAGCAATAGATGCAAGTGCATTTGACACATTATGATCACCTGTTACAGAAAGCTGGATATGGTCAACCACTTTTCTGTTCTTTATAAGATCAAATGCAACAAGCCCTTTTTCATCATAAGTGATGTTAGCAGCACTGTAGTCAAGCATATCAGAAGAACCATAAGTGATCACATTGCAGTCAAGACCTTCATAAATCTCCTGATAATTGTCGATATCACCATTGATGATCAAAGTTCCATCAGAAGGAAGAAGTGCTGCAAACTGATGGAAAGAATGTCTGATGTCTTCAAGATCCTTGAAGAAGTCCAGATGATCTTCCTCAATATTTAGGATGACACTGATCTTCGGATAAAAATGAAGGAAACTGTTTGTATACTCACAGGCTTCTGTGATAAAAGTCTCGGATTTTCCAACGCGGATGTTACCACCGATTGCCTTGAGAATACCGCCGACAGAAATTGTAGGATCCAGATCGGCTGCAAGTAAAATATGAGAGATCATGGATGTAGTAGTAGTTTTTCCATGAGTACCGGATACAGCGATCGGTGTCTTGTAATTTTTCATCAGCTGTCCAAGCAGCTCTGCGCGTGTAAGCATTGGAATCTTGCGGGCAACAGCTTCCATAAGCTCTGGATTAGCTTTATTGATCGCAGCAGTGTATACAACACAGTCAATTCCGTCAGAAATGTTCTCGGCACACTGTCCGTAATGGATGATGGCACCTTCAGACTCCAGCTTCTTTGTGAGTGGAGACTCCTTTGAATCTGAACCGGATACAGTAAATCCTTCTTCCAGAAGAATCTCAGCAAGACCGCTCATACTGATTCCGCCAATTCCAATAAAATGAATATGTATCGCTTTCAAATTGATTTTATACATTGAGATACGCCCTTTCTTTAATAGATTTTATAAAATAACTTGTGATTTTAGTCATAAATCTTCTATATCGTTTATATTATACTATATATCGAAAAAAAGAAAGAAGATCTTTTTGGTAGAAATTGATAAAAAGGAGAAAAAAGTATGAAAAAATTTGTAAAATATGTTTGTTATTTCTAAATATATGGTATAATGATTTTAGCTTACTTGAAATGAGGTGACGTAATGTATAAGAAGGAAATGATTGCCATGCTGCTGGCGGGTGGACAGGGCAGTCGACTTGGAGTACTTACATCAAAAGTTGCAAAACCAGCAGTTGCTTTTGGTGGAAAGTACCGTATTATTGATTTCCCGCTTAGCAACTGTATTAACTCGGGAATCGATACGGTTGGTGTACTGACACAGTATCAGCCGCTTCGCCTGAATACACATATTGGAATTGGAATTCCGTGGGATCTGGACCGCAACGTTGGAGGGGTATCAGTTCTCCCACCATATGAGAAGAGTACAAACAGTGAGTGGTATACAGGAACAGCGAATGCCATTTATCAGAATCTGAATTACATAGAGACTTATAATCCGGACTATGTACTGATTCTTTCAGGAGATCATATTTATAAGATGGATTATGAAGTGATGCTTGATTTCCACAAGGCAAACGATGCTGATGTGACAATTGCAGCAATGCCGGTGCCGATGGAAGAAGCAAGCCGTTTCGGAATTGTAGTGACAGATCAGGACAGCAGGATCAAAGAATTCGAAGAGAAGCCTGAGAAGCCAAGCAGTAATCTGGCATCGATGGGAATCTATATCTTCAGCTGGCCGGTTCTTAAAGAGGCACTTATCAAGCTGAAAGACCAGCCAAACTGTGATTTCGGAAAACACATTATTCCATATTGTCATGAAAAAGGGGACAGGCTGTTTGCATATGAGTACAACGGATACTGGAAAGATGTTGGAACACTTAGCTCTTATTGGGAAGCGAATATGGAACTGATCGATATCATTCCGGAGTTTAATCTTTATGAAGAATTCTGGAAGATCTATACGAACAGTGCGAATATTCCTCCACAGTATATTGCAGAGAATGCTGTTGTAGACAGATGTATCATTGCAAATGGAACAGAAATTTACGGAGAAGTCCACAGTTCTGTTATTGGAGGAAGTGTTACTGTAGGAAAAGGCAGCGTAGTCCGTGACTCAATTATTATGCAGGGAGTTACGATCGGAGAAAACTGCGTGATCGAGAAAGCAATCATAGCAGAAGACACGGTAATTGGAAATGATGTTTCTATCGGAATCGGAAGTGAAGTCCCGAATAAGATGAAACCGAATATTTACAGCGGTGGACTGGCTACGATCGGAGAGAATTCAGTGATTCCGGGAGGAGTACAGATTGGAAAGAATACCGCCATCAGTGGAGTGACATCATCCGAGGATTACATAGATGGAGTACTTGCAAGCGGTGAGACATTGATAAAGGCAGGTGACAGAGTATGAGAGCAGTAGGAATTATTTTAGCCGGCGGTAACAGCAGAAAGATGAAAGAGCTGACTTCAAGACGTGCGGCAGCAGCAATGCCGGTTGCCGGAAGCTATCGTGCAATTGACTTTACATTAAGTAATATGACAAACTCTCATATCCAGAAAGTTGCTGTGCTGACACAGTACAATGCCCGTTCTTTGAATGAGCATCTGAATTCCTCCAAATGGTGGGATTTCGGAAGAAAACAAGGTGGATTATATGTATTCACACCTACGATCACAGATGATAATGGTTACTGGTACAGAGGAACAGCAGATGCGATTTATCAGAATCTGGATTTCCTGAGAAGATGTCATGAACCTTATGTAATCATTACATCAGGTGATGCAGTCTATAAGATGGATTATAATAAAGTGCTGGAATATCATATTGCGAAGAAAGCAGATATCACTGTTGTTTGTAAAGAACTTGGAGCAGGAGAAGATGCGACAAGATTCGGAACCGTTAAGATGAATGAATCTTGCAGAATCGAAGAATTTGAAGAAAAACCGATGATTGCAAGATCACAGACAATCTCTACAGGAATTTATGTGATCCGCAGAAGACTGCTGATCGATCTTGTAGAACAATGTGCGGAAGAAGAGAGACATGATTTCGTAAATGATATCCTGATCCGTTATAAGAATGTAAAGAAGATTTATGGTTATAAGATTGAAAGCTATTGGAATAATATTTCAACAGTAGATGCATATTACAAGACAAATATGGATTTCCTGAAACCGGAAGTGAGAAAATATTTCTTCAAGGATCTGCCAAGTGTATATTCGAAGGTGAGTGATCAGCCACCGGCAAAATATAATCCGGGTGCGATCGTGAAGAACAGTCTGGTTGGAAGCGGAAGTATTATTAATGGAACGATAGAGAACTCAGTTATTTTCAAGAAAGTATTTGTTGGAAATAATTGCGTGATCAAGAACTCTATCATATTGAATGATGTATATCTTGGAGATAATACATACATTGAGAACTGTATTGTAGAGAGCAGGGATACGATCCGTGCGAATACAAGACATGTAGGGGAAGACGGAATTAAAATAGTTATTGAAAAGAATGAAAGATATGCATTATAAGCCAAGATAAGCACAAAAACCCTGAAAAAGGGTGTTCATATTCCGTGATAATGCAAAAGAGAAAGGGGAACTGTAATATGCAGATTACAGATGTACGTGTACGTAAAGTTGCGAAAGAGGGAAAGTTAAAAGCAGTAGTATCTATCACAATTGATGAGGAGTTTGTTGTTCATGATATCAAAGTGATCGAAGGTGAAAAGGGGCTTTTCATTGCAATGCCAAGTAAAAAAGCATTAGATGGAGAGTATCGTGATATCGCACATCCGATCAATTCAGGAACAAGAGAACGAATTCAGTCAACAATTCTTGCAAGATATCAGCAGGCACTTGAAGAAGAGCCGGAGCCATTGGTTGTTGACGAGATGTAGGGTATTGTGGTGCTGCTCTTATTTGGATAAATGACAAGTAAAGGCAGGGCTAATACAATAGATAGGAAACAGGCGAAAGGAAAAGTGCAGTGATTGCCCGATCACTGCACTTTTCCTTTTTGTCTTATAAATGAAAAACCATTTTTTCACCGGTTGTCGGATGTGTGAATTCCAGTCGACAGGCACAAAGCATTAACTGTCGTGAAGTGCATGCGGCAGTGCCATATTTCCGATCCCCGATCAGAGGGTGTCCAGCATGTGCAAACTGCACGCGGATCTGATGATGACGCCCGGTATCTAGCTGAATTTCCAGTTGGGAAAAAGGTTCACCAGAAGGAAGTGTATCTGTATGGATTACTTTATAATGAAGTCGTGCATACTTTGCATCAGGCACATTTTCTTCACAGACACGGGAGGTGTTGGTTCGTCCGTCTTTTACAAGATAGTCTTCCAGAGTTCCTTCGTTGTGTTCGAAAATGCCTAAAGCCTGTGCACGGTAATATTTCCCAAAACCAGATGTGGTAAGCTGGTGGGAAAGTTCCCTTGCGGCAGCAGGTGTTTGCAAAAACAAGAAGTCCTTCTACCGGTTGGTCCAGCCGATGGATGACAGCAAGATAAGGTTCGCGTGAAGCGGTTTTTTTAGCAGTATTTTTTATCAGATGATTTTTTAAAATACTGACCATATCTTTTCTGCCAATGCGGCTGCTCTGGTAGGAACTCCAGCAGGTTTATGACAGACGATAATATCCTTGTCCTCATATATTATTTCAGGGGTAAGTGATGAAATCATAGTTGTATCCTTCTTTCTTGACAATCGCTAAAGTTGCGTCTAAACTGAGAATTAATAATGTTATAATGATACATGATGCAAACGAATCAGGTCAAGCTTTTAAGGAGAACATCAATGAATAATGACTGGGAACATTTTGGAGAAGAGATAAAGCAGACAATACAGGATGCAATTGATACAAAGGATTACAGCAGACTGAATCAGATGGTGTCGGATACAGTGAACCATGCGATGGACTGTGTCTCAGCAGGAATTAAAAACGGTGGATGGTACAGAGATCCGAAGACAGGACAGCCATTATATGGAAATACAAAGAATGCCGGAAACAGGTCAGGTGCAGAAAACCAGAGATATCGTCCGGTACCGGTAAGCCCAAGATATCTCAAAGGAACTTCGGTAAAGATCGGCGGAACTTTTCTGGCAGCGACAGGAGCAGTATTTGGATTGACTTCCGTTATTTTTCTTATCATCACTTTGATTGGAAGTGTAATCACAGCGTTTGATGTGGTCAGTGGTCTGATCATTGGAATTTTTGCAGTTGCTTTTATATCTTTTGCAGTGATGACTTATGTAGGAGTAGATATGGTATGTACTGTGGGAAGGTTTCGCCAATATGTATCTGTTCTGAGAGACCGGGAATTTTGTGATATTAAGGAAATTGCTTCTGCGACAGGACGAGATGTCAGAAAGGTTCTGAAAGATGTGAAAAAAATGATTACAAAAGGCTGGTTCTGTCAGGGACATCTGGATGAGAAAGAATCCTGCCTGATGGTTAGTGAACATGCATGGAATCAGTATACAGCTCTTATGGAAGACATGAAACAGCGCAAGGCAGAGGAGCAGGCTGCTCAGAAAAAGATGCAGGAAGAGTATGACAGACTTTCACCGGAAGTACAAAAGATCGTACAGGCAGGAGATGAATATGTGAGAAAGATTAAGGCAGCGAATGACGCAATTCCGGGAGAAGTGATTTCGGCAAAGATTTCCCGCATGGAACTGCTCGTGGATCGTATTTTTGACCGCGTGGAGCAGAATCCGGATTCTGTGAATGATATGCGAAGAATGATGGATTATTATCTTCCGACAACGATGAAACTTCTTGAAGCGTATGAAGAGCTGGATGCCCAGCCAGTACAGGGAGAAAATATCATTTCTTCCAAGAAAGAGATTGAAGATACGATAGATACATTGAATATTGCATTTGAGAAATTACTGGACAGCCTGTTCCAGGATACAGCATGGGATGTATCTTCAGATATTTCAGTACTTCATACAATGCTTGCGCAGGAAGGTCTGACAGAAGACGGGCTGAAGAAATAATGATATCCCAAACAGACAATGAATCAAAACAGTTACAAACAGAAATGGAGGATTACTATGAGTGATGCATTCAAGGATGTAAGTACAGTGCCTACACTGACACTGGAACCGTTTCAAGCGGAAGAAGAAAAGAAACCGGCGGTGCAACCGGAAGAACCAAAGCTGGATGATACGATCCTGACAGAAGAAGAGCGCAGGATGGTAGATGCATTTGCACAGCAGATCGATCTGACGAATTCTTCTATGATTCTTCAGTATGGCGCGGGTACACAGAAAAAGATGGCAGATTTCTCAGAAAGTGCTTTGGAAAATGTGAAGTCAAAGGATCTGGGAGAAGTTGGTACACTGCTTACGAATGTTGTAACTGAACTGAAGAGCTTTGATGAAGAAGAGAGCAAAGGATTTCTTGGAATATTTAAGAAAGCATCGAATAAAGTTGAATCTATGAAAGCAAAGTATTCGAAAGCTGAAGAAAATGTGAATCAGATCGTGAAAGCACTGGATAACCATCAGGTGCAGCTGCTGAAAGATGTTGCGATACTTGATAAAATGTATGATCTGAATCTTACTTATTTTAAAGAGCTTTCTATGTACATTCTTGCAGGAAAGAAAAAACTGGAAGAAGTAAGAAGCACACAGCTTGCTGAATTGATGAGCAAAGCTCAGGTAAGCGGTCTCCCGGAAGATGCGCAGGCAGCAAAAGATCTGGATTCGATGTGCAACCGTTTTGAAAAGAAGTTACATGATCTTGAACTGACGAGAATGATCTCCATCCAGACCGCACCACAGATCCGACTGGTTCAGAATAATGATACACAGATGGTAGAGAAGATCCAGTCTACAATCGTGAATACGATTCCGTTGTGGAAGAGTCAGATGCTTCTCGCACTTGGAGTAGAACATTCTTCACAGGCGGCGGCAGCACAGAGACAGGTGACGGATATGACAAATGAACTGTTGAAGAAGAATGCGGAGACATTAAAAATGTCCACAATTGAGACTGCAAAAGAGTCTGAAAGAGGAATTGCAGATCTCGAGACATTGAAAGCAACAAATGAATCACTGATCTCTACATTGGATGAAGTGATGAACATTCAAAGAGAAGGAAGAGAAAAACGCCGGGAAGCGGAGGTGGAACTTCGCAATATGGAAAATGAATTGAAAGCAAAGCTTCTGGAAATCAGAGGATAAAGCTTTTTGGCTTGACAGCGGGTGTTTTATCAGTTAGAATTTCATTTGATAACTGACGTTGAACGGGAATAGTAGATACGCAGCATGCTTCAGAGAGAAGGCGGCAGGTGAGAGCCTTTGCATTACGGTATGGAACCGGCCCGGGAGTCCCTGTATGAAAGTACAGCGTAGGTCCTGCGTTAAAGGAGAAGAAAGTGAATGCAGATACAGAGATCATTTGTGTTGGTTTTGATTATAGAATGGATGTATTGCATTAATTAGGGTGGTACCGCCGGAGATATTCGGTCCCTATCGTGGGGATGCGATATCCCGGCGATTTTTTATATGTTAGGAAAATATTTCCTGATAAAAGCAAACTGCTGTCAGGGGACAGCAATGCAAAAAAAACAAAAAGGAGAAGAACAATGGCAAAGAAATTAGTACAGAATATCACTGCCAGAGAAGAAGATTTTGCTCAGTGGTATACAGACGTTGTGCGTGAAGCAAAACTGTGTGATTATTCGGGTGTTAAAGGATGTATGAACTACCTTCCGAACGGATATGCTCTGTGGGAGAATATTCAGAAGAACCTGGATGCACGTTTCAAAGAGACAGGAGTAGAGAATGTATACCTTCCGGTTATGATCCCGGAAAGCCTTCTTCAGAAAGAAAAGGATCATATCGAAGGATTTGCACCGGAAGTTGCATGGGTAACACATGGTGGACTGGAAGAACTTCAGGAAAGATTCTGTATCCGTCCTACATCTGAGACACTGTTCTGTGATGTCTGGAGCAAGACAGTTCAGTCTTACCGTGATCTTCCTAAGGTGTGGAATCAGTGGTGTTCCGTTCTTCGTTGGGAGAAGACAACAAGACCATTCCTTCGTTCCAGAGAGTTCCTGTGGCAGGAAGGACATACAATCCATGCAACATACGAAGAAGCAGAAGAGCGTACAAAACAGATGTGGAGAGTCTACAGAGACTTTGCACAGGATGTTCTTGCAATCCCGGTAGTTTCCGGACGTAAGACAGAGAGTGAGAAATTCGCAGGAGCACAGGATACTTATACAATCGAAGCGCTGATGCATGACGGAAAAGCACTCCAGTCAGCAACAAGCCACTTCTTCGGAAGTTCCTTCCCAAGTGCATTTGGTATTCAGTATTCAGATAAGAATAACGAACTTCATGAAGTATACGAGACATCCTGGGGACTGTCTACAAGAATCATCGGTGCGCTGATCATGGTACACGGAGATGACAGTGGACTTGTTATTCCACCGAGAATCGCACCGGTGCAGACAATGATTATTCCGATCGCTCAGCATAAAGAAGGTGTTCTTGATAAGGCAAATGAACTTGTTGATACACTGAAGGCAGCAGGATACAAAGTGAAAATCGACGATTCTGACAAAGCACCTGGATGGAAGTTCAGCGGACAGGAGATCCTTGGAATCCCGACACGTATCGAGATCGGACCGAAAGACATCGAGAATAATCAGGCAGTTATCGTACGACGTGATACAAGAGAGAAGATTGTTGTTTCTCTGGATGAGCTTACAACAAAACTTGCCGAAGTTCTTGAGACAATGCAGAATGATATGTATAACAGAGCAAAAGCATTCCTTGACTCTCATATCAATGAAGCAACAACAATGGACGAGATGAATGAGAAGTTCAATGAGAACCTTGGATTCATCAAAGCAATGTGGTGTGGAGACGAAGCTTGTGAAGATGAGATCAAGGCTCAGACAGGTGGAGCTACATCAAGATGTATTCCGGAAGAGGAAGAGCATCTTTCAGACGTATGTGTATGCTGCGGAAAACCGGCGAAGCATATGGTATACTGGGGCAAGGCGTATTAATTAAAAATAGCAGATGGTTTCTCTGAAAAAAGAGAGTACCATCTGTTATTTTTGTGCTCAAAATAATACGAAAAATAATATGGAAAATGCGAAAAAAGCCTTGACTTTCGGCGCTAAACGTAATAAACTAAACAAGCGTGTGGAAAAAGACATTGTTCTTTTGATGCGCAAATCAGGATAACGAATTGATTATCCGCAGCCCCTTGAGGCATAAGCCCAAGGTAACGAATAATTCATAGGAGGTGAAAAGAATGCCAACATTTAACCAGTTAGTTAGAAAAGGACGTCAGACTTCTGAGAAGAAATCTACAGCACCGGCACTTCAGAAAGGATACAACTCCCTGAAGAAACGTGCAACTGATGTTTCTGCACCACAGAAGAGAGGTGTATGTACAGCAGTTAAGACAGCTACACCTAAGAAGCCTAACTCAGCTCTGAGAAAGATCGCCAGAGTTCGTCTGTCAAACGGAATCGAAGTAACAAGCTACATTCCAGGTGAAGGACACAACCTTCAGGAGCATAGCGTTGTTATGATCCGTGGAGGAAGAGTTAAGGACCTGCCAGGTACAAGATACCACATTATCCGTGGAACACTTGATACAGCAGGTGTTGCTAAGAGAAGACAGGCTCGTTCTAAGTACGGTGCTAAGAGACCGAAAGACGCTAAATAAGAAGTCGCGGATTGCAGTATAGTATTTTAGATAAGTGTAACTAATAGTTAAATCGTATCACAAACAGAACTATGATTAGTCGTAGGTTGCGGATGCTATATAGATTTCGCGGCTGCGAGCACATGGAATGTGATCTCATAGAAAGACACATGTGAGTACCGATGAATTAATCCCGGAAAAACCGGAAAATATGATTAAGGAGGGAAGGACCGTGCCACGTAAAGGACATACTCAGAAGAGAGATGTATTAGCGGATCCAATATACAACAATAAAGTTGTTACCAAACTTATCAACAACATCATGCTTGATGGTAAGAAAGGCGTAGCACAGAAGATTGTATACGGAGCATTTGAAAGAGTAGAAGCTAAGGCTGAGAAGCCGGCTATTGAAGTGTTTGAAGAGGCTATGAACAACATGATGCCAGTTCTTGAAGTTAAAGCAAGACGTATCGGTGGAGCAACATACCAGGTACCGATCGAGGTTAGAGCTGACAGAAGACAGGCACTCGCACTTCGCTGGTTAACTATGTATCACGTCAGAGAGGCGAGAAGACACAGGAAGAAAGACTGGCAAATGAAATTCTTGATGCAGCTAACAACACAGGTGGAGCTGTAAAGAGAAAAGAAGATATGCACAAGATGGCAGAAGCAAACAAGGCGTTTGCTCACTATCGTTTCTAATTATTTTAGGAGGAAAAAATCTTGGCTGGAAGAGAATATCCATTAGAGAGAACCAGAAATATCGGTATTATGGCTCATATTGATGCTGGTAAGACTACACTGACAGAGCGTATTCTTTACTATACCGGTGTTAACTATAAGATTGGTGATACTCACGAAGGTACTGCTACCATGGACTGGATGGAACAGGAGCAGGAAAGAGGTATCACAATTACTTCAGCCGCTACAACATGTCATTGGACATTGGAAGAGAAGACAAAAGTGAAACCGGGCGCTTTAGAGCATCGTATCAATATCATTGATACTCCGGGACACGTTGACTTCACTGTAGAGGTTGAGCGTTCACTCCGTGTACTTGATGGAGCTGTCGGCGTATTCTGTGCTAAGGGTGGTGTTGAGCCGCAGTCAGAAAACGTATGGCGTCAGGCAGACACATACAACGTACCACGTATGGCATTCATCAATAAGATGGACATCCTTGGTGCTGATTTCTACAACGCTGTAGATCAGATCAAGACAAGACTTGGAAAGAACGCTATTTGTCTTCAGCTTCCAATCGGAAAAGAAGACGAATTCAAAGGAATCATCGATCTGTTCGAGATGCAGGCCTACATCTACAATGATGAGAAGGGTGAAGACATCACTGTAACAGATATTCCGGAAGAGATGCAGGATGAAGCTGAGCTTTATCACACAGAACTCGTAGAGAAAATCTGTGAGCTGGACGATGACCTTATGATGGAATACCTTGAGGGTGAAGAACCTTCTATCGATGCAATGAAAGCAGTTCTGAGAAAAGCTACATGTGAGTGTACAGCTGTTCCGGTATGCTGCGGTACTGCATACAGAAACAAAGGTGTTCAGAAACTCCTTGATGCAATCATCGAGTTTATGCCGGCTCCAACAGACATCCCGGCAATCGAGGGTGTTGATGAAGACGGAAACGAAGTAGTAAGACACTCTTCTGATGAAGAGCCGTTCTCTGCTCTCGTATTTAAGATCATGACAGACCCATTCGTAGGTAAGCTTGCTTACTTCCGTGTGTATTCAGGTGTTATGAACTCCGGTTCTTATGTACTGAATGCTACAAAGAACAAAAAAAGAGCGTGTTGGACGTATCCTTCAGATGCATGCCAACAAGCGTGAAGAGCTGGATAAAGTATATTCAGGAGATATTGCTGCAGCAATCGGATTCAAGTTCTCTACAACAGGAGATACAATCTGTGACGATCAGCATCCAGTAATTCTTGAGTCCATGGAATTCCCAGAGCCAGTTATCGAGCTCGCTATCGAGCCTAAGACAAAGGCTTCACAGGGAAAACTTGGAGAGTCTCTTGCAAAACTTGCAGAAGAAGACCCGACATTCCGTGCTCATACTGATCAGGAGACTGGACAGACAATCATCGCCGGAATGGGTGAGCTTCACCTGGAGATCATCGTTGACCGTCTTCTTCGTGAGTTTAAAGTAGAAGCTAATGTTGGTGCACCACAGGTTGCATACAAGGAAGCATTTACTAAGGCTGTTGATGTAGATAGCAAATATGCTAAACAGTCTGGTGGACGTGGACAGTACGGACACTGTAAAGTTAAATTTGAGCCTATGGATGTTAACGGTGAGGAGACATTCAAATTCGAGTCTACTGTAGTTGGTGGAGCTATTCCGAAAGAGTACATTCCGAAGATCGGAGAAGGTATTGAGGAAGCTATGCAGTCAGGTCTTCTTGGAGGATTCCCGGTTGTTGGTATTCACGCTAACGTATATGACGGATCTTACCATGAGGTCGATTCCAGTGAGATGGCTTTCCATATTGCAGGATCACTTGCATTTAAAGATGCTATGAAGAAGGCAAATCCGGTACTTCTTGAGCCTATCATGAAGGTTGAGGTAACAATGCCAGAAGAGTACATGGGTGATGTTATCGGTGATATCAACTCTCGTCGTGGACGTATCGAGGGTATGGATGATCTTGGCGGTGGTAAGATCGTACATGGTTATGTACCACTTGCAGAGATGTTCGGATACTCTACAGACCTTCGTTCCAGAACACAGGGACGTGGTAACTACTCAATGTTCTTCGAGAAATACGAGCCAGTACCGAAGTCTGTACAGGAAAAGGTGTTATCCAATAAAAATGCCTAAAATATCATAAAAGGTTGAAAATCGGCTAAGTTTGAAATATAATCAAACTTAGCCAGGTTTAAAATAGAAAACCAAAACAAGGTTGCCCCATTGAGGGTTATATTTTTAAGGAGGATATTCAAAATGGCAAAGGCTAAATTTGAAAGAACAAAACCGCATTGTAATATCGGTACTATCGGACACGTTGACCATGGTAAAACAACTCTTACAGCTGCTATCACAAAAGTACTTTCTCACAGAGTAGAAGGTAACGCATCTGTAGATTTCGAGAACATCGATAAGGCTCCAGAAGAAAGAGAGCGTGGAATCACAATCTCTACAGCACACGTTGAGTATGAGACAGCTAACCGTCACTACGCACACGTTGACTGCCCAGGACATGCTGACTACGTTAAGAACATGATCACAGGAGCAGCTCAGATGGACGGAGCTATCCTTGTTGTAGCTGCAACAGACGGAGTTATGGCTCAGACTAAAGAGCATATTCTTCTGTCCCGTCAGGTTAACGTACCATATATCGTTGTATTCATGAACAAATGTGACATGGTAGACGACGAAGAGCTTCTTGAACTCGTAGAGATGGAGATCCGTGAAGTACTTAACGAGTATGACTTCCCAGGAGATGACACACCGATCATCCAGGGATCAGCTCTTAAGGCTCTTGAAGATCCAGACGGAGAGTGGGGAGACAAGATCATGGAACTTATGGACGCTGTTGATACATGGATCCCAACACCAGAGCGTGCTACAGACAAGCCATTCCTTATGCCAGTAGAGGACGTATTCTCTATCACAGGACGTGGAACAGTTGCAACTGGTAGAGTAGAGCGTGGAACACTTCACGTATCTGACGAAGTTGAAATCATCGGTATCCACGAGGACGTTAAGAAGACTGTTGTAACAGGAATCGAGATGTTCCGTAAGCTTCTTGATGAGGCTCAGGCTGGAGATAACATCGGAGCACTTCTTCGTGGTATTCAGAGAACAGAGATCGAAAGAGGACAGGTTCTTATCAAACCAGGTACAGTAAGCTGCCATAAGAAATTTACATGCCAGGTTTACGTACTGACAAAAGACGAGGGTGGACGTCATACTCCATTCTTCAACAACTACCGTCCACAGTTCTACTTCAGAACAACAGACGTAACAGGTGTTTGCGAGCTTCCAGAAGGAATCGAGATGTGTATGCCTGGAGATAACGTAGAGATGACAGTTGAACTGATCCATCCAGTAGCTATGGAGGAAGGTCTTCGTTTCGCTATCCGTGAAGGTGGACGTACAGTAGGATCAGGTACAGTTGCTACAATCATCGAGTAATTAATATCTAGTTAGATTTAATATCGATACTTAAAATGAAATATGCCCGCAGGACTTCAGTTCTGCGGGTTTTTCTATATATGTGCCTGAAAAAATCCTATTGAAACTCGTCACATTTCTAAGTATAATATCACTGTATTAAGAAATACTTTGAAGAACGTCTGTTAGTGAAGATTCTCTAACAGACGTTTTTGGAGATAATCAAAATCATATGGCTAATGGGAGGAATTTATGGACAAGGCATGTTTAAAGAGGGTAAGTACCGTGGCAAAAGTCATTTTTGGAAACGTTTTCTATGCTTTTGTGATCAGACTTTTTCTTTACCGGGAAATCTGATGACAGGAGGAACAACCGGTATCGGTTTGGTAGTGAAGCTATTTTACGGGAGCATCAATTTCCG
>ENA-OQIO01000644-OQIO01000644.1-human-gut-metagenome-genome-assembly--contig:-NODE-644-length-18163-cov-2.637780_pt1 | contig 18163 bp, 22 predicted proteins | sample MGYA00242573_ERZ504737 | MGnify/ENA primary metagenome ERZ504737 (study PRJEB26092, sample SAMD00036203) | human gut metagenome | host: Homo sapiens | study: EMG produced TPA metagenomics assembly of...
CGATGTTGAGCTGAACTTCCTCCACCAACCGCCGCTCTGATTTGATGCCATACAGGTATCCGATCAAGAGCATTTTGAACATACTGACAGGGTCGACAGATGGACGGCCTGTTGCCGGATAATATGGCGCCAGAAGATCATAAATGAAATCAAAGGATACCATCCGCTCGATCTTCCGCAGCAGGTGGGTTTCTGGAATCAGTGACTCTATATCTACGAAAAGCATTGCCATTTGTCTGCTTTGGCGTCCCATCATGCTGCATCCCTCCTTATGGTTATTCTACCATAGAACGGACGTATTTGCTACCTTTGTCAACAGGTCCCTTATTGTACATTATCGTTTGATTCGATGGCAACATTATAGAATATCGTGCGGCGCGGCGCAAGAGAAAAGCGCGGCCCCGCCGCGCTTTTTCCTATCCCATCAGCATCAGGATAACGCCGTACACGACGCTTGCGAGCGTGCCGAACACGATGACCGGCCCCGCGACGACGAACATCTTTGACGCCATGCCGGTGATGAAGCCCTCGCTTTTAAAGTCGATGGCGGGGGAGACAACGGAGTTGGCAAAGCCCGTGATCGGCACGAGCGTGCCGGCCCCGGCAAAGCGCGCGATGGAATTGTAAAGGTTTAAGCCTGTTAAAAGTGCGGAGAGGAAGATGAGGCAGATCGAGGTCGCCGTGCCTGCGTCCGCCTTTGCAAGGCCGAGCGAGAGAAAGCCGTTCTGGATGAGCTGGCCGAGCGCGCAGATCGCGCCGCCGATGAAAAAGGCAAAGGCGGTATCCTTGAAAATGGGCGATTTGGGCGCAAGGCGCTTGACATACTCCTGATATTCCTGAGGCGTCATATCCATGAAGAATCACTCCTTTTGTCGTAGTGTTTGCGGAAAATGGATGAAATATCCGAGCTCAGCCATCTTGCACGCGGCGCGGTTTGTGCTACAATGGGCGAGGAGATTTTTAGTAAAGGAGTTGACGCGATGCGACCGCTGGGACTGTATCTCCACATTCCGTTCTGCAAGGCGAAGTGCATTTACTGCGACTTCTACTCGCTTCCTCATTCGGAGGAGAAGATGGACGCCTACACCGCGGCTTTACAGCGCGATCTGATCCGCTGGGCGGATCAGGCGAAAGGCCATACCGTTGACACGATCTACTTTGGCGGCGGCACGCCGAGCTATCTCGGCGCAGACCGGCTCTGCCGCATTTTAGAGACGGTCTTTGCCCATTACCGCGTGGACAAAAACGCTGAGATCACGACCGAGGCGAATCCCGATAGCGCGCGGGAGGTATCAGCACTGCGGCAGCTCAGAGAAGCGGGCTTCAACCGCATTTCGCTCGGGATGCAGTCGGCGAGCGACGACGAGCTGCGCCTGATCGGGCGCGTCCACACGCATAAAGAGACGGTTGAGGCCGTACATGCCGCCCGCGCGGCGGGCTTCGACAATGTGAGCCTCGATCTCATCTACGGCCTACCCGAGCAGACAATGGCGCACTGGCGGGAAAACCTGCAAGCGGCCATCGCTCTTGAGCCTGAGCACCTTTCCTGCTACGGGCTCAAGATCGAGGAGGGCACGCCGCTCGACCGCAAAAAAGACGCCCTGCGCATCCCCGACGACGATGAACAGGCGGAGGAGTACCTTGCAACGGTCGAGCTGCTCGAAAAGGCGGGCTACGCGCAGTATGAAATTTCGAACTTCGCGCGTCCTGGGCGCGAGTCGCGCCACAACCTCAAATATTGGACGATGCAGGAGTATCTGGGCTTCGGTCCTGGCGCGCATTCGGACTTCGGCGGGCGGCGCTTCGCCTACGCGCGCGACTTGAATGCTTACATCAAGGGTGAGGAGCACCTTTCCGAAAGCACATGCCCCGCGGAACGCGAGCGCGAAGAAGAACGCGTCATGCTTGCCCTGCGCACCGCGCGGGGGCTCGACCTGTCGGCGCTCAAGGAGGACACGCGGGACGCCGAGGCAGTGCTCGAAGAGTGCGCGCACCACGGCCTTTCCCAAAAGGAAAACGGCCGCTGGCGGCTGACGCCGCAGGGCTTTCTGGTGTCAAACGCCGTCATCGTGCGGGTGCTCGAGGCGCTTTCCCTCTAAATTTTGCAAAAAAAGTGGAAACTTTTTCCGCGTTTTCGCGTCTTTACTTATGGCAGGGTATCTGCTATACTATGTTATGTTTACCAATTCAAGGCATTTTCAGCAAGGAGGCAAATCGTGAAATCCATCATCCGTAAGTTTTTGTCGCTGTCGCTGGCAGTCGTGCTGGCGGCGGCTCCGCTCAACGCCTTCGCGTCTGACGCGCTCGGCGACGATCTGACGAGCTCAAGCGTCGAGGTCAACGAGCGCACCGAACTCAACGCCGGCACGTTCTGGAGCAATACGTATTCTGATCTCCGTCAGGAGAATTATGTGGTCTACTCGCCCAACGCACGCGTCAAGCCCATCGTGAGCGGCGGCGACTACACGACCCAGCTTACAACGGTCTCGACCGCCGCGAAAAAGCTCGAAGCGCGCGGCTACCGCGTGGTCGCGGGCATCAACGGCGACTATTACGACACGGCGACGGGCATCCCGCTTGGCAGCATGATGACCGAGGGCGTGCTGCGCAACGCCTCGAGCGAGTATTACGCCATCGGCTTCCGCGACGACGGCAGCACGGTGATGGGCAAGCCCTCGCTCCGCATCACGGCGCAGTCGGATTATGGCCGCAGCCTGACGGTCACGGCTTTCAACTACGTGCGCCAGAGCTCATTCGGCATCTATCTCTATGACTCTACCTTCAATGCCCGCGCCACGACCGGCACGAGCGAGGAGGGGCGTGGATGTTGTCTGCTCGGCGGTCGGCGGCTCGCTCGGCCTGAACGGCAGCCTGACGCTCGTGGTCGAGCAGGTCATCGAGGGCGGCAAGGACACGCCCGTCGGCGCGGGACAGTATGTGCTTTCGTCGAATTTGAAGGCGGCGGGCTATGTGGAGCAGCTGCGCGCGCTCCAGCCCGGCGAGCGCCTGACGCTTTCCGTCAGCGCGAACGGCAGCGAGTGGAACGGCGTGACGAATATGATCGGCGCGCTCTATCAGCTGGTCGAAAACGGTCAGGTCTGCGCGGGCTTGTCAACGGCGCGGCCCCGCGCACGGCGGTGGGCCTCAAGCGCGACGGCTCGCTCGTGCTCTACACGATCGATGGCCGCCAGAGCGGCTATTCCATCGGCGCGACGCTGACGCAGGTCGCCCAGCGCATGGTGGAGCTCGGCTGCGTGACAGCGCTGAGTCTGGACGGCGGCGGCTCGACCGCGATGGTCGCGACGAGCCCCGACAGCACGGTATCGACGCTTGTCGACAAGCCCTCCGGCGGCAGCGAGCGCGCGGTGACGAACCATGTCTTCCTCGTGGCGAACAGCCAGCCGACGAACATCGTGGGTCACGTGTATCTTGAAAGCGAGAGCACGCGCGTGCTCCCGAACGCGCAGGTGAAGCTCACCGCGACGGCGCTCGACACGAACTATATCCCCATGGCAAATTCCAATGTCTCCCTGCGCGCGGATAAGGCGCCATTGACGGCAATGTCCTGACCGCGCCCGCCTCCGGCACCGTGACGGTGACGGCGAACGCGGGCGGCGCGAGCGCGCAGACGAAGATCGATGTCATCACGCAGCCCGACAGCATCAGCGTCAAGCAGAACGGCAAGACCGTGAGCGCCATCACCGTGAGCGCGGGCGAGACGGCGACGCTGACCGCCTCGGCGATGTACCGCCATTTGCCGGTGCTCGGGCGACAACAAGGGCTTTACCTGGACCGTGCAGGGCAATGTCGGCACGATCGAAAACGGCGTGTTCACGGCGTCCGGCAGCATCGGCAGCGGCAGCGTGACGGCGAGCCTCGGCCGCATTTCCGTGACGGTCCCTGTGACGGTGACGGCGCGCGCCTGCGCACGCTCGACGGCTTTGAGACCTCGTTCGCGACCGTGACCGGCACGCGTGCGATGCTCTCCTACAACAGTGAGATGACCCGCGTGCACAACGGCTACGCCTCCGCACGGCTTGACTATGCGACCAGCAGCGAGGGCAACGCTACATCGGCCTCAACTATGCCATTCCTTCAAATTACGACCAGCTCAACTTCTGGGTCTACGGCGACAATAGCGGAGCGCAGCTCGCGCTGGTGACGGATACTGGAAGCGTGAACCTGGGAGCTCTCAACTTCTCCGGCTGGAAGCTCCTGACGGCGAACCTCGGCGCGGCGACCGCGATCACGGGTATGATCGTCTCTTCGGACACGGAGCTTATCAGCGCCGTGTACCTTGACCAGCTCGTGCTCTCCTACGGCGGCCTGACCGATACGACCGCGCCGAAGCTCTCGCTCCAGTACAATGCGGCGAGCAACACTGTGACCGGCACGGTGAAAGATGACATCGACGGCGCGGCCATCCCGACCATTCACGTGACCTACGACGGCAAGAGCTACACGTCCTACACCTACAGCCAGTCGAGCGGCGCGCTGAGCATTTCTCTTCCCGCCGCTGACGGCGCGCAGCACCGCGTGAATGTGGTCGCGGGCGACGCGAGCGGCAACCTGAGCCGCGCGGGCATGAACGCCGGCACGTCGAGCACGACGCCCGCCTTCAACGACATGAAGGACCACTGGGCAAACGACGCGGTGGCGTACCTCAAGCGCAGCGGCATTTCGAACGGCTCGAACGGTAACTTCCTGCCGGATACGAACATCAGCCGTCAGGAATTTGCCGTGCTGCTCGCGCGTTACTTAGGTTCTTCGCAGGATTATTCCTCCGTGCAGCTCCCGTTTGCCGATACGAATGAGATCGCATCCTGGGCGCTGAACGGCGCGAAGGCGATGTACTCGCTCGGCATCATCAAGGCAGTTCCGACGGCTCGGGCAAGCTCTACTTCAACCCCACGGCCAACGTGAGCCGCCAGGAGGCGGTGACGATGCTCGGTCGCCTGACCGAAAAGGGCTACGCCCAGGGCGCGCTCAAGTTCACCGACAGCAGCGCGATCCAGTCGTGGGCGGCGGAGTACGTGAGCACGCTCAGCGAGATGGGCATCCTCACGGGCTTTAACGACGGCAGCTTCCGCCCCAACGGCGCGATGACGAGGGCACAGGTGGCGACAGTCTTATATAAATTCTAAAATGAAAGGGAACGGCAAAGCCGTTCCCTTTCATTTTAGAGGGGGATTGCAGGCCGCTGTGCGCATAATTCGCCCGCCGTCGGCGGGCGAATTCCACACTTGCAGCCTGAGAAGAGTCATTTCCAACGCGCATGTCGTTGGAAATGACGATCAAAATTATTTCGCGTCTGCGGACGCGAAGCCTGCGATGCTTGGGTGCGGTGGCTGTTTCGCGCTCGAAGAGCGCAAAATGCGCGCCTGGGGTGGTGCGGAGACACTGTTTTGTGCTCGGGGAGCACAAAATGCGTGCTTTTTAGAATGCTGTTTTGCGCCCGGTGGGCGCAAAAGGCGCATCTTTCGCTTTGATGAGGCTTAGATAGGACATTGAACGCTGCTTTTTTGCGGAAAATGCGCAAAAAGGGGCTACCTTTTTGCGCGGCGGCGTGCTATGATAACTTTGTATTGGTATCTGCATGAAAAAAGGAGGCGGAGAGAATGAAGCGCGCGGGGAAAATGCTGGTGATCGGATTATTTTCACTGCTGCTTTCGGGCTGCATGTTCACGACGCCGGAGACGTCGCTCTACCGCCTGCCGAAGCTCGCGGGCGAGTATGAGTCGCTCGAATCGCAGATCGACGCGCTGCTCACAAACGGCGCGGAGTATGCCGCGCCCACGTCGGGCAGCAATTTGCAGAGCGTGCAGATGATCGACCTCGATGGTGACGGCAGCGAAGAGGCGGTGGCCTTCTTCCGCCGCGCGAGCGACAAAAAGCCGATGAAGATTTACATCTTCAAAGCCGACGGCGACAGCTACGAGCGCTACGCCGTGATCGAGGGCACATCGAGCCAGATCTACAGCGTGAACTACGCGGATCTGGACGGCGACGGCTCAAGGAGATCCTGGTCGGCTACAAGAGCAGCTCGGATGTGCAGGGGCTTGCCATCTATCCGCTCTCTCCCGGCACGTCGGAGTCGCTTTTGACGACGGGCTATTCCCGTTACGCGAACCTCGACATGAACGGCGACGGGAAGCAGGAACTTTTAATTATTTGCAGCGACGAAGAGAGTACGGCGCGCGTCGATTACTACGACTGGGATGACGGCGCGCTGCACGCGAAGTCCTCGCTGCGCCTGTCCGCCTCGGTGGCGGAGCTGAGCCGCCTGACGGCCGGCACGCTGACGGCGGGGAGAACGCGCTGTTCGTGACGGGCGTGACGGGCGACAACCTGACCGTGACGGACGTGCTGGCGCTCAAGAGCGGGCGGCTGCAGAACATCGCCCTCGGCGCGGACGCAAATCAGGTACCCGCGGAGGAAATTTTCCTCGGCCTTTTCCCGCGCGATGAAAACAGCGACGGCGTGACCGAAGCGCCGAAGACGCGTCCCTTGCAGCGCTTTGACCGCGAGAGCGAGCTGCAGTATTACGTTGTCTGGGAGCAGTACAGCATCGACGGCACGGTGACGGACGTGCAGAGCTGCTTCCACAATGTGGCGGACGGCTGGAGCCTTGTGCTGCCGGACGAGTGGGACAAGGACCATCTGACCGTCGAGCGCAGCGCGGGCAGCGGCGAGACCGCTGTGTCCTTCTACCGCGCGGGCGAGGGCGGACTGAGAGAGAAACTGCTCACCGTCTACACCCTGACGGGCGAGGCGCGCGAGGGACTTGCCAACATCGGCAGCCGCTTTGTGCTCACGCAGCAGGTGGAGGCGGTATACGCCGCACGGATCGGCGATGTATGGAATATCACGCTTGATGAGCAATCGCTGCGCGAGCGCTTCTCGCTCATCACGGCGGAATGGACGATGGGAGACAACTGAGAGGAGAAACGATATGAAAAAAGTGCTGGTGCTGGAGGATGAAGCCAGTATCCGTAGTTTTATTGTCATCAATTTGCAGCGTGCGGGCTACGAGGTCGTGGAGGCTGAGTGCGGCGAGGAGGCGCTTCAAAAATTGCAGGAAAATCCCGACACGAAGCTGTGCCTGCTCGACATCATGCTGCCGGACATCGACGGGTTCGAAGTCTGCCGCCGCATCCGCATGTCGAACGCGCAGGTCGGCATCATCATGCTGACGGCGCGCACGCAGGAGATGGACAAGGTGACGGGCCTGATGACCGGCGCGGACGACTATGTGACAAAGCCGTTTTCGCCCGCCGAGCTCACCGCGCGCGTGGACGCGCTGCTGCGCCGCATGGGCGAAAACACGCCGGCCACGCATACCGGAGAGTTGTATCAGCCGCCGTTTCTGCTGAACCTGACGAACCGGACGCTTGAAAAAAACGGCGAGCGCGTCAAGCTGACGCAGATCGAGTACGCGATCGTCAAGCTCTTTATGGAAAACAGCGGCAAGGCGCTCGCGCGCGAGGAAATTCTCGACGCCGTGTGGGGCAAGGGCTACTTTGGCGAGCTCAAGATCGTGGACGTGAATGTCCGCCGCCTGCGCCTCAAGATCGAAGATGACGCGCAGGAGCCGAAGTACATCTCCACCGTGTGGGGCTTTGGTTATAAATGGACGGTGTGAGCGCACCGAACGAAGGAGGGGCAGCGATGCCGGACAATCGAAAAGGCTTTGCTTCGGCGCTGCACATCCGTGGCCTTCGTCAGCGGTGGATGTTTTCGGCGGTGCTGCCGATCTTGCTGCTGCTGGTGCTGGCGGTGGCGCTTTTCAGCGTGGGCGTGCAGGAATACTATTACAATGCGATGCGCTCGGGCCTTGAGAGCCGCGCGCGTATCGCGGCGGAGACCTTCACGGGCTACGGCGTGAAGAGCTACAGTGAATATTACCGCCTCGCGTCGTACTCCGCCGAAACGTTTGAAGAAAAGGACACGATCGAGCTCCAGTTCATCAACACGAACGGACGCGTGCAGGTCTCGTCCTACGGGCTGACGGCGGGCACGCTGCCCGGCACGAGCGACGTTGACAGCGCGATCGGCGGTAAAATGGCGTCGTTTCAGGGCCGCGATCCGCAGACGGGGGAGAATATCCTCGCGGTGTCGTATCCGCTGTTTTTTAACTCCCGCGTCGTCGGCGTGCTGCGGTACGTGACATCGCTGCGCGAGGCGCAGCATCGCGTGTTGGTCGAGTCGCTGCTCGCTTCGGCGGCGGCACTCGTGTGCATGGCGCTGATTGCGGCGTCGAATGCTATTTTTATCAACAACGTCGTCCAGCCCGTCGCAGTCGTGAGCGACGCGGCACGCCGCATTTCGGGCGGCAGCTACGGCATCATGATCGAGAACCACTACCGCGACGAGCTCGGCGAGCTGGTCGACAACATCAACGACATGTCACTCAAGATCAGCCAGGCCGAGAAGATCCAGCAGGAATTCATCTCGTCGGTCTCGCACGAGCTGCGAACGCCGCTGACCGCCATCAGCGGCTGGGCAGAGACGCTTTCCGCTGACCCGGGCGCGAACATCGACCAGACGAAGCGCGGCCTCGGCATCATTTTGAAAGAGTCCCGCCGCCTGACGACGATGGTCGAGGAGCTGCTCGAATTCACGAAGATGCAGGACGGGCGCTTCACGCTGCGCGTGGAGAGCGTCGATCTTGCCAGCGAGCTCGAGGACGCAATCTACACCTATTTCGAGCTCTTCCGGCAGGAGGGCATCGAGGTCAGCTACAAGGGCCCTGACGAGGATGTGCCGCCGATCGTGGCAGACAGCGAGCGCATGAAGCAGGTCTTCTGCAATGTGCTCGACAACGCGGCCAAGCACGGCGGCGCGGGAAAGCGCATCGACGTGAGCGCCGCGTGCGAGGATGGAAAATTTGTCATCCGCGTGCGCGACTACGGCCCCGGCATCCCGGAGGAGGAGCTGCCGTTCGTCAAGCAGAAATTCTACAAGGGCTCGTCGAAGGCACGCGGCAGCGGCATCGGCCTTGCCGTGTGTGACGAGATCGTGCGCCTGCACGGCGGCACGTTCGACATCGCCAACGCCGAGGGCGGCGGCGCGGTCGTGACGATCTCGCTGCCCATGTCGTGAAAAATAGAACGGGTGTTGCATTCTTGCAAAACCCGTGGTATGATATCGCATAGAAAAAGGAGAACCATTCATGGCAGAAGAAGCAAAAAACAAGGCTTCCGCGTCCAAGTTCCGCACGAGCATCGGCGGACAGGCGTTGATCGAGGGAGTTTTGATGCGCGGTCCGGGCAAGCAGGCTATTGTCGTCCGCTCGCCGGACGGGCTGGTCGAAAAGGTCGAGGAGCTGACGCTCGTGCGCGACAAGTACCCCGTTTTGGGCTTACCCATCATCCGCGGCGCGGTGACGTTCGTCGATTCGATGGTCAAGGGCGTCAAGGCGCTGATGTTTTCGGCGGACTATTTCCCCGACGAGGACGTCGCCGAGCCGAGCAAATTCGACCAGTGGCTTGAAAAAAAGCTCGGCAACGAAAAAATGCAGAAATTCATCACGGCGCTGGCGGTCTTTCTGTCGCTGGGGCTGACGATCCTGCTCTTTTTCCTGCTGCCGACGTTTCTGGCCGGCTTTATCGACCCGTATATCAAGAGCGCGGCGGTGCACAATCTGGTCGAATCCGTCATCAAGCTCGTGATCTTCTTCGCTTACATGATCCTGTGCTCCAAGCAGAAGGACATCTACCGCGTGTTCCAGTACCACGGCGCGGAGCATAAGACGATCTTCTGCTACGAGGCGGGGCTGCCGCTGACGGTCGAAAACTGCCGCATCCAGCCGCGCCACCATCCGCGCTGCGGCACGAGCTTTCTCTTTGTGGTCGTGGTCGTGTCGATTTTAGTCTCGAGCCTTGTCTTCAGCTTTGTCAACTGGCGCAACATGTGGGTGCGCATGGCGCTGCACCTGCTGCTGCTCATTCCAATCGTGGGCGTGACGTATGAGTTTAACCGCTACGTCGGCGGGCACGACAACAAGGTGACGCGCTTTCTGGCGCGTCCGGGCCTGTGGCTGCAAAACTTTACGACCAAACGAGCCGGGACGACAGCATGCTCGAGGTCGCCATCCGCGCGCTCGAGCTGGTCATTCCCGAAGAAAAAGGCAAGGATGCGTGGTAAGCATGGCAACGACGTATAATAATCTCTATCTGGATCTGCGCACGGAGCTGAGGCGCGCGGGCGACGAGGAGGCGACGCAGTCGGCGCGCGAGCTCGTCTGCGCCGCGGCGGCAAAACGCGCGAGGAGCTGGTGCGCGACGGCTCACTCTACGCCTCGCCCGAGGTGGAGAAGAGTGCGCACGAGCTCGTCAAGCGCCACTTGGCGGGCGAGCCGGTGGCGTATCTCATCGGCGAGTGGGAGTTCTATGGTCTGCCGCTCGACATTTCGCCCGCGGTGCTCATCCCGCGCCCGGATACCGAGGTGCTGGCGACAAAGCTCATCGACGCGGCGCGCGGCGCGGGGGCCTGCCGCATTCTGGATCTCTGCGCGGGCAGCGGATGCATCGGCCTTGCCGCGGCGGCAAACCTGCCGAACGCGCGCGTGCTGCTCGGCGAATATGACGAAGAGGCGCTCAAGATCTGTCGGCAGAACATCCGCCGCAACCGCTTGACGGCGCGGGTGGCAAGCCTGAAGATCGACGCGCGGGAAAAGCCCGCGCGCACGCTGGGCGAGTTCCAGTTTCTGGTCAGCAACCCGCCGTACATCCCGAGCGCGGACATCGACACGCTCGACGCTTCCGTGCGCGAGCACGAGCCGCGCCTTGCGCTTGACGGCGGCGCGGACGGGCTCGACTTCTACCGTGTGATCTGTGAAAAGTGGCGCGATGCCCTGTGTGAAAACGGCATGCTCTTTTTCGAGGTCGGCATCGGGCAGGCGGATCAGGTGCTGCGCATCATGCGCTCGCACGGCTTTGGCGACATTCAGATCGTCAAGGACCTCAACAACATCCCCCGCGTGGTGTACGGCACGCGCGTGGAGACCATTTGAAGCAAATTTAGTTTACATAAAGAATCGGGAGGAACGCGAACATGGCAGAAAAGTCTCAGACGAAGGCAGCTGCGGCGATGGCCGACGACAAGAAGCGGGCGATTGAGACCGCGATGCAGCAGATCGAGCGCACCTATGGCAAGGGCTCGATCATGCGCTTTGGCGACAACACCGTGAGCAATGTGGAGGCCATCTCCACGGGCTCGCTGGCGCTCGACCTGGCGCTCGGTATCGGGGGCCTGCCCAAGGGCCGTATCATCGAAATTTACGGGCCTGAATCCTCCGGTAAGACGACGCTGGCGCTGCATGTGCTCGCCCAGGCGCAGAAGGCGGGCGGCGAGGTCGCGTTCATCGACGCCGAGCATGCGCTCGACATCACCTATGCCGCGCGCTTGGCGTCAAGGTCGAGGATATGCTCGTCTCCCAGCCGGACACCGGCGAGCAGGCGCTTGAGATCACCGAGGCGCTCGTGCGCTCCGGCGCGATCGACGTCATCGTGGTCGACTCTGTCGCGGCGCTCGTGCCGCGCGCGGAGATCGAGGGCGAGATGGGCGACAGCTTTGTCGGTCTGCACGCGCGCCTCATGTCGCAAGCGCTGCGCAAGCTGACCGGCGCGGTCGGCAAAACGAACACCATCGTCATTTTCATCAACCAGCTGCGCGAAAAGGTCGGCGTCATGTACGGCAACCCCGAGGTCACGACCGGCGGCCGCGCGCTCAAGTTCTATTCGAGCGTGCGTATCGATGTGCGCCGCATCGAGGCGCTGAAAAACGGCAGCGAGATCATCGGCAACCGTACGCGCGCCAAGGTCGTGAAGAACAAGATGGCACCCCCGTTCCGCGAGGCGGAGTTCGACATCATGTACGGCGAGGGCATCTCGCTCATCGGCGAACTGATCGACCTCGGCGTCAAGCTCGGATTGGTGCAGAAGAGCGGCTCGTGGTACTCGATGGGCGAAACGCGCATCGGTCAGGGACGCGACGCGGCCAAGCAGTATCTGAAAAACAATCCCGAGATCGCCGATAACCTCGAAGCGGAGATCCGCCGCAACTTCGACAAGCTGATGACGGGCCAGTCCCGCGTGGCGGCGAAGGCTGCGGGCCGCGCCGTGGACGTCAGCGCCGACGATTTCAAGGATGAAGATTGAGAAGATCGAACGATCGAAGCATAAGCAGGAGCGCGTTCTCGTGTATCTGGAGGGGGGAGACCTCCTCCGGATCACCGAGAGCGAGCTTCTGCGTTTCGGTTTATGTATAGGACTGGACATTGACGATAGGACTGTGGTAGAATTGCAGCAGTCCGGCGCGCGGAGCGAAACGCGCGTGCGCGCGGCGAACATGATCTCGTCCCGTCCGCTGTCGAGAAAAGAGCTTGCGAAAAAGCTCAGGGAAAAGGGCTCGGTCGAGGCCGACGCCGAATCGGCGTGCGACTGGCTCGAGGAGATCGGCGCACTCAACGACGCGGAGTATGCCGCAATGCTTGTGCGCCACTACGGCGGCATGGGCTATGGCGAGGCGAAGATCCGCGACGAGCTCTACCGGCGCGGCGTGCCGCGCGAACTGTGGGAGGACGCGCTGTCAAAGTCGCCCGACGCGCAGGAGGCCATCGCGCGCGTGATCGCGCAGAAGACAAAGGGCCGCGTGCTCGATGAAAAGGGGCGCAAGCGACTGTCTGACATGCTGCTGCGGCGGGGCTTTGCGTGGCGCGATGTGCGTGCGGCAATCGCCCAAATCAGCGAGAATGCGACGGAATTCGATTACGAAGAGTAGTCGCTTGGCTATTTTTTACAATTAGTTTACGATCAGGAGGGGTTCTATGCCCTATAACGTTTCTTTCATTTCCCTGCTGCGCCAAGAACCAGGTCAACTGCGAGCAGATGATGGCCACGGTGCAGCATGCGGGACACAACGTCGTCCTCTCGCCCGAGGGGGCGGACGTGGCCGTGGTCAACACCTGCGGATTTCTGGCCTCTGCCTGCGAGGAGGCCATCGATAATATCTTAGAGATGGCGGAGCTCAAAAAAGAGGGCAAGCTCAAAAAGATTATCGTCACCGGCTGCATGGCGCAGCGCTACAAGGACGATGTGCTCCATGAGCTGCCTGAGGTCGACGCGGTGCTCGGCACCGGCAGCTACGGCGAGATCGCCGCGCGGTCGATGAGGTCATGCGCCCGGCGGGCTGCGCCCCTGCTACATGGGCGACATTCAGAACTGCGTGCAGGGCGGCGCGCGCATTTTGTCCACGCCGTCGTGGTATGCGTATCTGCGTATTGCCGAGGGCTGCGACAACTGCTGTGCCTACTGCGTCATTCCGCGCCTGCGCGGCCGTTACCGCAGCCGCCCGATGAACGAACTTCTGGACGAGGCGAGTGAGCTTGCGTCCGCGGGCGTGAAGGAACTCATCGTCATCGCGCAGGACATCACGCGCTATGGCACGGACTTGAACGGCGAGCACCAACTTGCCGCACTCCTGCGTGAGCTGTGCAAGCTCGATTTCCACTGGATCCGCTTACACTACCTCTATCCCGATGACATCACCGATGAGCTCATCGACACGATCGCGCAGGAAGAGAAGATCGTGCCGTATCTCGATATCCCCATCCAGCACTGCAACGACGACATCTTGAAGGCGATGAACCGCCGCGACACGAAAGAGAGCATCCGCAAGGTCTTCCACGACCTCCGCGCGCGCATCCCGGGCCTTGTGCTGCGGACGTCGATCATCGCCGGTCTTCCCGGCGAGGGGGAGAAGGAGTTCGAAGAGCTCTGCGACTTCCTGCGCGAGGAGAAGATCGAGCGCGCGGGCGTGTTCCCGTTCTCGCCCGAGGAGGGGACGAAGGCCGCGACGATGGAGCACGTTCCGATGGAGGAGGCCCAGCGCCGCACGGAGCTTTTAGTCGACGTGCAGAGCGATATCATCGACGAATACAATGAATCCGTCCTCGGCGATGTGCGCGAAGTGCTGTGCGAGGGCTGGAGCGAGGAAGCGCAGTCCTATGTCGGCCGCAGCTACGCCGAATCCGTGGATATCGACGGAAAGATCTACTTTTCCGCAGAACGTGATATCATGGCAGGCGAGTTCGTCAATGTCCGCCTGACCGGCACGATGGACGGCGAGCTGACCGGCGAAGCGGTCGAATAAGTAAATGCCCTGCAGGCAGGAGGAAAGAGAGATATGACAACTGCAAACAAATTAACGATCATGCGCATTGCGCTGATCCCTGTATTCTTAGTGGTGCTGTACCTGGACTTCGCGGGTGCGAGATGGTGGGCGCTCGGTATTTTCATTGTCGCGTGCCTGACGGACTTTGCCGACGGCTACATCGCCCGCCACTATAATCAGATCACAAATTTCGGCAAGTTCATGGACCCGCTGGCGGACAAAATGCTCGTCATGGCGGCAATGTGCTACTTTGTCGAATGTGGCAGATGCCCGGCTGGTGTCTCGCCATCGTGCTGCTGCGCGAATTTGCCGTTTCCGGCATGCGCCTTGTCGCCGTGGAGCAGGGGCGCGTCATCGCGGCCGCGTGGTCGGGCAAGGTGAAGACCGCCTCGACCATGGTGTGCCTGTGCCTGATGCTGGTGTTCCAGAGCAACCTTTTGAATGTCGTGTGCATCGCGGTCATCGTGGCGACGACCGTGTACTCCGGCATTGAGTATTTCGCAAAGAACCTCGACGTCTTCAAAGAGGCGGACTAAATCCGTTATTTCATCTTCTCAAAGGAGATCTATCATGTATTTATACAATTCCGCGACCCATAAAAAGGAAGAATTCAAGACCCATACGCCGAACCATGTGGAGATGTACACCTGCGGCCCGACCGTGTACCACTTTGCCCACATCGGCAACCTGCGCTCCTACATCATGGAGGATGTGCTGGAAAAGTACCTGCGCTTTTCGGGCTACAGCGTGAACCGCGTCATGAACATCACCGACGTCGGCCACCTGACGAGCGACGCCGACGAGGGCGAGGACAAGATGGTCAAGGGAGCTAAGCGTGAGCACAAGACCGTCATGGAGATCGCCAAGTTCTATACCGACGCGTTCTTCGCCGACTGCAAGAAGCTCAACATCAAGCGCCCCGACGTCGTCCAGCCCGCAACGGGCCTGATCGACGATTATATCAAGATCATCACGAAGCTGCTCGACACCGGCTATGCTATATCGCCGGCGGCAATGTGTACTTCGACACGAGCAAGCTCTCTCGCTACTATATCTTCAACGACCACAACGAGGAAGACCTCGCCGTCGGCGTGCGCGAGGGCGTGGAGGAGGACGAGAATAAGAAGAACAAGAACGACTTCGTCCTCTGGTTCACGAAGTCCAAGTTCGAGGATCAGGCGCTCAAGTGGGATTCCCCCTGGGGCGTCGGATATCCGGGCTGGCACATCGAGTGCTCCGGCATTTCGATGAAGTACAACGGCGAATACCTCGACCTGCACTGCGGCGGCGTGGACAACGCTTCCCGCACCACACGAACGAGATCGCGCAGAGCGAGAGCTACCTCGGTCATCCCTGGTGCCTCCAGTGGTGCCACGTGGCGCATCTCAACACTTCGCACGGCAAGATGTCTAAATCCAAGGGCGAATTTTTGACGGTCTCGCTGCTTGAGGAAAAGGGCTATGACCCGCTGGCGTACCGTTTCTTCTGCTTACAGAGCCACTACCGCAAGAGTCTTGTCTTCACGTGGGAAAACCTTGACAATGCGGTCGCCGCGTACAACAAGCTCATCGCGAAGATCGCGAACATCAAGGACAAGGGCGGCGTGGACGAGGCCGTTCGCGCCGAGTACCGCGCAAAGTTCATGAAGGAAATGGACAACGACCTCAACACCGCCATGGGCGTGACCGCGCTCTACGATGTGCTCAAGGCCAAGACCACGGGCGCGACGAAGCTCGCCATCATCGGCGACTACGACACGGTACTGAGCCTCGACCTTCTCAAAAAGGCCGAAGCCGAGCGCGAGAAGAAGGAGAAGGCCGCGTCCCAGCAGAGCGCGGGCGGCTTCACGGTCGTCTCTGAGGACGGCACGGCGGACGAGGGCATCGAGAACCTGATCCGCCAGCGCGCGGAGGCCAAGAAGGCGAAGAATTTTGCCGAGGCTGACCGCATCCGCGACGAGCTCAAGACGAAGGGTGTCGAAGTGACCGACATGCCCGGCGGCGCAAAGTGGAAGCGCGTGTAAAAGAATTTTTTAGAAAACGCAGGCGCGGCGGACCATCCGCCGCGCCTGCTTGCCTCTTTGGGGCAGAATAAGAAGCAGAGAAAAATCATCACGGAGGACGCCATGAGCAGAAAAGCGAGAAACCGCATGACAAGAGAGACCATCCCCGAGGCTTCAGCGCCCCGATGGCGTTCGTCGATTTGCTCCCTGTCGTATTTTTCGGCCTCTCTGCGGTGAAGGCGGGGAACCTGTTCCACAGCGGACTGTTTGTAGCGGGTGCGGTAGTCTGCCTGCTCTCGGGTGTTGTGAAGGTGGGATGGAAGCTCATCGCGGCCGTCTCCCAAAGAAACATCTGGCCGATGTTTGTGCAGATGCGCGTCCTGATGCCGGTCGGTTTTTTGACGATGTTCGCGGCGCTGATCGTAGACCGCGCAGGGCTGAACGGGGAAGCGATGCTTGCAAAGCTGAGCGGTTTTCCGGCATGCCTTTTCTTCCTTGCGGGCGCGCTTGGGATAATTTTGATGCTCGTTTTCGCGTTCCGGATGGTTCGAGCGACTCGAAGGTGAACTGGATGGAGCAGACCGTCAACAGCCTTGCGCAGATCTGCTTTTTCATCGGGCTGATGCTGGCCTGACGCTCTGCATCGAAAGAAAGAAAAGGGCCGCCTGTGGACGACTCCCTTTGCATCAGGCTATGAAGAAAAATGAATGTGAGCGCTGTTTCAATGAATATCGAAAATGAATCAAGGTAAAGGATATTATTCAATAGTCGCAATGCGCAGAGCGGAATTTTACTCGCTTTTTGGCGGCGGATATGATATGCTTTTCCCAACTGATGGTCAGAAAGGACAAGGTTCCATGATCAATATTTTCGATATGATGGGGCCGGTGATGGTCGGTCCGTCCTCGTCTCACACGGCGGGCGCGGCGCGCATCGGCAATATGGGAAGAACGCTGCTCGGCGAAGAGGTGACGCGCGCGGACATCGGCCTGTACGGCTCGTTTGCTGAAACGGGCTACGGCCACGGCACGGACCGCGCGCTTTTGGCGGGACTTCTCGGCATGAAGCCGGACGACCTGCGCATCCCGAACGCCTATGAAGAGGCGAACCGCGCGGGTATGGCGTATTCGTTCCGCACGGTGGAGCTGCGCGATGCGCACCCCAACACCGCGCTTTTGGAGCTGACGGGCAAAAGCGGCAAAAAGCTGACGCTTCAGGCGTCGTCCATCGGCGGCGGCGCGATCGTCGTCAACAAGATCGACGGCATCGACGTAAACTTACGGGCGACTTCAACACGCTGATCGTCCGCAATCAGGACGAGTCCGGCTCGGTCGCGGCAATCACGTCGATTTTAAGTCAGGTGCACATCAACGTGGCGAACATGAGCGTGAACCGTCACCGCCGCGGCGGTGACGCGCTGATGGTCATTGAAACGGATCAGCACATCAAGCCCCGGCAGGTGGAATTTCTCTCGGAGCTGCCGGGCATCCTGAGCGTGACCTATTACGATAAGGAGGACGATGAAGATGGCGCTGGATTCGATGAAGGAAATCTTTGAGCGCTCGGCGCGGGAGAATATCCCGTTCTGGGAGATCGTTTTGCAGTATGATATGGAGGAGCGCCAGGTGAGCCGTCAGGCTCGATGGCGAAGATGCTGTCGACCTGGCAGGCCATTCAGGATGCGGCGGACTCCTATACCGGCACGCAGCGCAGCGTGAGTGGTCTGGTCGGCGGCGACGGGCTCAAGATGCGCCTGTACGCGCGCCGCGGAGAGAGCATCGGCGGTGAATTCATGGACGAGGTCATCGTGCAGGCTATCTCCATGGCGGAGTCGACGCTGCATGCGCCGCATTGTGGCAGCACCGACGGCGGGCTCGTGCGGTGTGGTGCCGGCGGTGCTGCTGCCGCTGTGCGAGCGCGAGCATTACACGCAGCACGAGCTGCTTGAGGCGCTGTATGTTGCCTCGGGCATCGGCGCGGTGATCG
>ENA-OQIO01000646-OQIO01000646.1-human-gut-metagenome-genome-assembly--contig:-NODE-646-length-18082-cov-4.419382_pt1 | contig 18082 bp, 23 predicted proteins | sample MGYA00242573_ERZ504737 | MGnify/ENA primary metagenome ERZ504737 (study PRJEB26092, sample SAMD00036203) | human gut metagenome | host: Homo sapiens | study: EMG produced TPA metagenomics assembly of...
CGTTCAATTTTTTTAAGTAATCGATCTCCATCCGAAGCCGTTGATTTTCTGCAATCAGATCTTCTTCTATTTGCTTATCCAGCTTTGGCTTCCGACCTTTCTGCGTCCCACTGGCGGCACAGGCTCGCCCTCGACGTTCTACCAGAAGTGCCTCTTCGCCTTCTTCCAGATAGATGCGCTCCCAATCTTGAAGCGTACGTCTTGGAATTCCATACTTGCTGGACGCTTCATAAAAGCTTAATTTTTCATTGTGAAGCTGTTTGATGATTTCTACCTTTTGAGCTCCGTTGTACTTTCGTTGTCCCTTTGGCATACAAAAACACCCCATTTCCTAAACAGTATACCATACTGTCTAACAAATGGGGTGCAGTTCATCTCAGGTCAGCGGCCTTTCTGTCTGCGCTTATTCGGCTGTGTTCAGCTGCGCCTTGTGGTATTGCAGGGTATACAGCTGGTAGTAGCGGCCATGCCGGGCCAGCAGCTGCTGGTGGGTGCCCTGCTCCAGAATTTTACCGTGGGACAGCACGATGATGTTGTCCGCATGCTGGATGGTGGACAGCCGGTGGGCCACAATGAGCATGGTGCCCACGGTACGCATCTTTTCCAGCGAATCCTGAATCAGCAGCTCGGTCTCGGTGTCGATGTTGGCAGTAGCTTCGTCCAGGATCATCACGCTGGGCTTATGGATGATGGTGCGGGCAAAGCTGAGCAGCTGCCGCTGCCCGGCGGAGAAGTTGTTGCCGCGCTCACGCACCTCTTCGTCCAGCCCGTGGTCCAGCTTGTTGATGAACTTGTCGGCGTTGACGTAGCGGCAGACCTCCATGATCTCGCTGTCGGGGATACCCTCTTCCCGCAGAACGATGTTGGAACGGATGGTACCCGAGAACAGGAACACATCCTGCAGCATCTGGCCGAAGTGCTGCGCAGGGAGGAGATCTTGATCTTGCGGATGTCGATACCGTCGATCAGGATCTGGCCCTTCTGGAACTCGTAGTTCCGGCAGATCAGGGAGAGGATGGTGCTCTTGCCGGAGCCGGTGGAACCCACAAAGGCCACCGTCTGGCGGGCATCCACATGGAAGGAAACGCCCTGCAGCACCCACTCGCCGGGAACGTAGCTGAACCACACGTCCCGGAACTCGATCTCGCCCTTCACCTCGTCCAGCTCAATGGCATCGGGGGCATCCTGCATCTTGGGCTGGATGTCCATGATGGAGAACACCTTTTCTGCCGATGCCAGCGCCGACTGCAGCCAGTTGAACTGTTCGGCCAGGTTCTGGATGGGGGTGAAGAACTTGGAGATGTACATATAAAAGGTGACGATGGTACCGCTGGAAATGGTCTGACCCAGAAAGCTGACGTTGTTCAGGTGACCCATGCCGCCCAGATAGAACAGGCACAGGATCGAGCTGACATAGAGCATATACACCAGCGGACGGAACACGCTGAACACGAAGATCTGCTCCTGATTGGCCCGGGCCAGCTTCTGGCTCTTTTGGCGGAAGTCCTCCATCTTTTCGTCCTCCCGGCCAAAGATCTGGGTGACCTTGATGCCGGACAGGTTTTCTGACAGATAGGTATTGATATCGGTGGTCGCGTTCTTGAGCTTGCGGTTGGCGCGGCGGGAGAACTTGCGGAAGATGACCGTGAAGATCACGATGAAGGGCACAAAGCAGAGCACCATCAACGTCAGCTCGTAGTTCAGGCAGAGCATGGCCACCAGAATGCCCAGAATGACAAAGCTGTTCTTGGTCAGCTGGACCAAGAGGTTGGTGAACATCATGGAGATGGCGTTGGTATCGTTGGTCACACGGGTGACCAGCTTGCCCACCGGGATCTCGTTGAGCTGCTCGTGTGCCAAAGATTCAATGTGGCTGAACAGATCCTCGCGCAGATCGGAGATGATGCGCTGGCCCACCCGCTGCAAAATCACGGCCTGCAGATAGGTGCTGCCCATAGAGAACACCAGCACGCCTGCATACACTGACACGCCCAGGAAGAGGGCGCGGAGTTCAAACTCCCCGGCCACCAGCTCCTCGATGCGGCCCACGATGAGGGGTGAAATGATATCGTAGGCAATGGAGAAGAGCATCAGCAGGCCCACAATGAGGAATTTGCTCAGGTAGGGCCGGGCATAGCGGGCAAGGCGGCGCATGATCTCGCCGTCCTCCATGTTGCGCTCAAAGCCCATGGCGGTCTTTTTGTCCTTGACGGCGGCATAGGCTGCCACCAGCAGGGCGGTGATCACGCCGATGACAGCGCCCACCAGAACCAATGGATTCAGATGCATCATGCGTTTTCGCCTCCCTTCGTCTCATCCTCCAGCCGCTGCAGATCGACCATCCGGCGGTACTCCGGGCAGGAAGCATACAGCTGATCGTGGGGCCCGACGGCTTCCACCCGGCCCTCGTTGAGGAATACGATCTTATCCAGCCGCTCCACCGTGGAAATGCGGTGGGCAATGAGCAGGGTGGTCTTGCCTGCCCGGCTGTTCTTGAGGTTGTCCAGAATGATCTTCTCGGTGCTGGTATCCACCGCCGAGACGGAGTCATCCAGGATCAGGATGGGCGCGTCCTTGAGCAGGGCGCGGGCGATAGAGATGCGCTGCTTCTGACCACCGGACACCGTCACGCCGCGCTCGCCCAGAACGGTCTCGTAGCCGTCCTTGAAATCCACGATATTATCCCGCACATCGGCCATGCTTGCCGCCCGCTCGATGTCCTCTGGGGTGGCATCGTCCACACCAAAGGCAATGTTGTGGGCGATGGTGTCCGAGAACAGGAAATTATCCTGCGGAACGTAGGCACAGGCATTGCGCACCGAGTGGATGGAGAGGCTGTTCACATCCCTGCCGTCCACGAACAGGGTTCCGTCCGGCACATTATAGGTGCGCAGCAGCAGGTCCACCAGGGCGGTCTTGCCCGCACCGGTCTTGCCCACGATGCCCACGCTCTCGCCGGGCGCAATGGTAAAGGAGATATCCCGCAGCACATCGTACTCGCCGTCCGGGTAGCGGAAGTTCAGGTGGCGGAACTCGATGCCGCCTTTGGGGTCGGTCAGGTCGGCCACGCCGGGGCGGTCGGCCACATCGATGGGGGCATCCAGCAGCTCAGTGATGCGGTTCAGGGAGGCCCTGCCGCGGCTGGTCTTTTCGATCAGCATGGACACAGCCATGATGGGCCAGACGATGGCCTCAAAGTAGCCGATATACTCCACCAGCTGGCCGGCGTTGAATCGACCCTGATAGACCAGATAGCCGCCGTAACCCAGAATGATGCAGATCACGGACTCCACGAACAGGGTCACCAGCACCTCCAGCAGGGTGGCGATCTTCGTGTAGGTCACGTTGATCTCCTCGTTTTCCTTGTTCAGCTTCCGGAAGGCCTGCAGTTCCTTGTACTCCTTGACAAAGGCCTTGATGACCGCAATGCCGGAAAAGTTCTCCTGCGCGAAATCGGAAAGGCCGGAGAAGGCCTGCTGCCGCTCCTCCCAGCGCCGGGTCATCACCTTGCTCATCTGGGTGCCGATGGCAAACATGATCAGCGCCGGGATCAGGGCCAGCAGGGTCAGCCGCACATCCATGGTCCACATCTTATAAAGGGCCAGCAGACCCAGGGTCAGCGCGTCGAAGAACATCAGCACGCCGTCGCCGAAGCACTCCTGAATGGTGTCCAGGTCGTTGGTGTACAGGCTCATCAGGTTGCCGACCTTGTTCACCTGATAGTACTGCTGGGACAGCCTGCGGCTGTGGTCGAACATCCGCTCCCGCAGGTCTGCCGCGACCCGCACCGCCGAGCCGAAGAAACAGATGCGCCACAAAAAGCGTCCAATGACCATCAGCACCACGATCCAGATCATGGGCAGGCAGATGTGCTGCAGCAGCACTTCCTTGGTAAAGGGCAGCGTCTCACCGTTCACCACCACCTGGCCAAGGTTCACCCCGTTGATGACCAGCCGGTAGAGCTGCGGGATCAAAAGCTGGATGTAATCCACCGTCAGCAGGGCGGCAAGGCCCAGCAGCAGTACGGGAGCATGCTTGAGGTAATACCGGTTGATGTACTTGCCGAATATCACTGCGTTTTTCCCTCCTTTTCCAATTCCAAAAAAGCTTTCAACGTACAAAAAAGCCGCTGCATCACACGACGAATCATGTTTTGCAGTGGCTTGTTTTGTCTGGAGCGGCCGACGAGGCTCGAACTCGCTACCTCCACCTTGGCAAGGTGGCGCTCTACCAGATGAGCTACGGCCGCATATAAAGTGCCTCCGATCGGAATCGAACCAATGACACGGGGATTTTCAGTCCCCTGCTCTACCGACTGAGCTACAGAGGCATATAAGCTGCTTCCAGAGAAGCAGCAACGACCCGGATCGGGCTCGAACCGACGACCCCCAGCGTGACAGGCTGGTGCTCTAACCAACTGAGCTACCGGGCCACATGGTGGAAGTTAACGGGCTCGAACCGCTGACCCTCTGCTTGTAAGGCAGATGCTCTCCCAGCTGAGCTAAACTTCCACAAAATGGAGCGGCCGACGAGGCTCGAACTCGCTACCTCCACCTTGGCAAGGTGCGCTCTACCAGATGAGCTACGGCCGCACATTTCATGTGGTCTGCCGGGGTTTCGCTCCCGGCGACGTTGGCTATTATAGCGTAAAACGCAGGCTTTGTCAACAACAAATTTCCAAAAAATCAGACTTTTTGCAAAACACGCCTGTCTGCGCCTGTTTTTCAAAAACAAAGCCGAAACCGGAATGAAGCCGAAATGTTTCAGCTTTGCGGCGGCAGACACAAAGAAAATTCGGTTGCTTTCCCTTCTTAAAGAGGTTATAATAAACTTGTCAAAAAGTTGCACAAAAACACGTCTGCTGTGCCGCGCGGGCGGGCAGACGTGTTTTGTGCCGAGATTTTGCCAGAAAAAGGAGCAACCGCAATGTACAAGATCACTGAAAAGGTCGCGCTGAACCCCACCGTGACAAAGATGGTCATTGAAGCCCCGCTCATTGCCAAAAAGGCAAAGCCGGGCCAGTTCATCATTGTGCGCCCGTTTGAGGACAGCGAGCGCATCCCCCTGACCGTGGCCGGTTACGACCGTGAAAAGGGCACTGTGGATATCATCTTCCAGATCGTGGGCGGCACCACCATGGAGCTGAACAGCCTGAACGCAGGCGACAGCGTCCATGACTTTGTGGGCCCCTTGGGCCGCGCCACCGAGACCGAGGGCCTGAAAAAGGTCTGTGTTGTGGGCGGCGGCGTGGGCTGCGCCATCGCCCTGCCCATTGCCAAGGAGCTGCATGACCAGGGCTGCACCGTCCACAGCGTCATCGGCTTCCGCAATAAGGATCTGCTCATCCTCGAGGACGAGTTCAACGCCTGCAGTGACGAGCTGCGCATTATGACCGATGACGCAGCTACGGCACCAAGGGTGTGGTCACTGCCGCTCTGGACGAGCTGGTGGCCGCCGGCAACCAGTACGATCTGGTCATCACCATCGGCCCGCTGATCATGATGAAATTCGTCGTCAAGACTGCCAGAAGCACGGCTGAAGAGCATCGTCTCCATGAACCCCATTATGATCGACGGCACCGGCATGTGCGGCGGCTGCCGCCTGACCGTGGGCGGCGAAACCAAGTTTGCCTGCGTGGACGGCCCTGACTTTGACGGTGACCTCGTCGATTTCGACGAAGCCATGGCCCGCGGCACCATGTACCGCCCCTTTGAGGCAAAGGCCCGCGAGAAGGCCTGCAATCTGTTCAAGACTGAGGAGGCAAAGTAAGATGGCTTTCAATATGGATCCCAAAAAGTGCCCCATGCCCACCCAGGACCCCACGTCCGCAACAAGAACTTTGAGGAAGTTGCACTGGGCTATACCGAAGAGATGGCCGTGAACGAGGCAAAGCGCTGCATCCACTGCAAGAACAAGCCCTGCCAGACCGGCTGCCCCGTGGGCATCGATATCCCCGAGTTCATCGGTCATGTGGCCGAGGGCGACTTTGAAGCCGCCTATCAGGTCATTGCCCGCTCCTCCTCCCTGCCCGCCGTCTGCGGCCGTGTCTGCCCGCAGGAGAGCCAGTGCGAGGGCAAGTGCACCCGCGGCATCAAGAACGAGCCGTGGCATCGGCCGCCTGGAGCGCTTTGTGGCTGACTGGCACCGTGAAAACGTCCACACCGCCCCCATCGTGCCCGCATGGAACGGCCACAAGGTCGCCATCATCGGCGCTGGCCCTGCCGGTCTGACCGCCGCAGGCGACTTGGCCAAGCTGGGCTATAAGGTCACCGTCTATGAGGCCCTGCATGTGGCCGGCGGCGTGCTGATGTATGGCATCCCCGAGTTCCGTCTGCCCAAGGCCATCGTGCAGCAGGAGATCGACGGCCTGAAGAAGATGGGCGTGGATTTTGAGTGCAACATGGTCATCGGCAAGGTGCTGACCATCGACGAGCTGATGGACGAGTACGGCTACGAGGCCGTGTTCGTTGGCTCCGGTGCCGGTCTGCCCCGCTTCATGGGCATCCCCGGCGAGAGCCTGAAGGGTGTGTACTCTGCCAACGAGTTCCTGACCCGCTCCAACCTGATGAAGGCCTACCTGCCCACCAGCAAGACCCCCATCCGCACCGGCAAAAAGGTGGCCGTTGTGGGCGGCGGCAACGTGGCCATGGATGCTGCCCGCAGCGCCCTGCGTCTGGGTGCTGAGACTGTGTACATCGTCTACCGCCGCGGCATGGCCGAGCTGCCTGCCCGTAAGGAGGAGGTCGAGCACGCCGAGGAAGAGGGCATCATCTTCAAGACCCTGTGCAACCCCGTGGAGATCCACGCCAACGACGAAGGCTTCGTCAAGTCCATCACCTGCATTGAGATGGAGCTGGGTGAGCCCGATGCTTCCGGCCGCCGCCGTCCCATTGAAAAGAAGGGCAGCGAGTTTGAGCTGGATGTGGATACCGTGATCATGAGCCTGGGCACCAGCCCCAACCCCCTGATCCGCTCCACCACCCCTGGTCTGGAGACCAACAAGCACGGCTGCATCGTCACCGAAGGCGACGAGGGCAAGACCAGCCGTGAGGGCGTGTACGCCGGCGGCGATGCCGTGACCGGTGCCGCCACCGTCATCAAGGCCATGGGTGCCGGTAAGGCAGCCGCCAAGGCCATGGACGAGTACATCCAGAATAAGTAAGGAACACTTCCCTTCTCCATAAAAAAACAGGTGCACCTGAACGGTGCACCTGTTTTTGTGCATCACTATATTTTTAAGTCGTTATGAGGCCCTGTTCCAGACAGTACCAATAGATGCCATCCTCCATCACGGTACGGCAGTGTGCGGCAGCAGCCGCCTTCAACTTCTCAGAGGCATTGCCATAGCCACACCGGTGCCCACAGCCCCAAACATCTCCAAATCGTTGTTGCCATCTCCGAACGCCATGCTATCGGCTTTGGAGATGCCATAGAACTCCAACACCTTTTCCACGGCAATCCCCTTGCCGCCGCTGGCCGGGATGATATCCACGGCGCGGTCCCACCATGCGGCGATCTTCGCGTTCTCCACATCCTTCAGGATGGCTGGGTACTCCGCTTCCCTGCCACTCATCAGCACCTGAAAGATCTCGCCCTGCGCCATAGCATCAAAATCGTCGGCGATCACCAGCTCGACCCCGCCGATGGCAAAATACTCCGCCAGATCAGGGTCGGAGCCGTTAGCGGCCAGCCGGTCCTTGGTGGCCAACGCCATGGGCCGCCCCAACGCTTCGGCGTTCCGGCGGAGCAGGGCAATGTCCGCTTTCGGGATGAGATTTTTGAAAACATCGCGCTCCGGCGTGAAGCAATAGGAGCCGTTGTAGGTCAGGAACGCATCGAAAGTGACCCCTTCGAACTTCGGCACTTCCATGGGAGCGCGGCCGGTGGCGATGCAGAGCTTGATGCCGTTCTGCCGCAGTTTTTGCAGCGCCTCCACCGTTCTGGGGCGGATGCCCTCCTTGAGCGGCACCAGTGTGCCGTCGATGTCAAAAAAGATGATCTTGGGCTTTGTCATAGCGTTCCTCCCGCATTTTTCTTATATCATAGCACACTTGCTGCCGTTTGCCAAATGTATCCCAGTTGTTGTGCAACCTGCTCAATTTTCCGAGGTGATTTTTGTCGGCTATTTCTGGCGCATTGTGATTGATTTTGACTGAAATCTTGCTATAATAAGGACAGGAAGCTTCATAAAGCTTCAAGTTCAATCACAAAACACCAAAGGAGTGACCTTTCCTCATGTTGGCAGAAGAACGCTTCGCCCTCATCCTTGACCTGCTGGCGCGGCAGCGCACCGCCACCGTGCAGGAGTTGTGCGAGGCGTTGAACGCAAGCGAATCCACCATCCGGCGCGACCTGAACGAGCTGGACAAGCAGGGCAAACTGAACAAGGTGCACGGCGGGGCCACCCTGCCGGACAGCCCCTTCCGCACCGACGAGCCCACCATGGCCGCCAAGGAAGAGCTGGCCGTCAGTCAGAAACAGAGCATCGCCCAGGCGGCAGCAGAACTGATCCTGCCGGAAGATTCATCTATCTGGATGCAGGCTCCAGCACACTGGCTCTGGCACGGGCGCTAAGCGGCCCGGCCTGAACGCCAGCTATGTGACCAACGGCGTGGCCCACGCCCGCCTGCTGGCCCAGAAAGGCTGCCGGGTGTTCCTGCCCGGCGGGCTGCTGCGGCCCCAGACCGAGGCCATCATCGGGGCGGCAGCGCTGACTGCCATCCAGCAGTACAATTTCACCAAAGCGTTCATGGGGGCCAACGGCGTAGCGCTGGATTCCGGCTTCACTACCCCAGACCCCGAGGAGGCCGCCGTCAAGGCTGCGGTCATCCACCGGGCGCGGGAGACGTGGTTCCTGGTGGACGACACCAAATTCGCGCAGGTCTACCCCGCCGTCATCTGTGATCTGCACAGCGGTGCCATCCTGACGAACCGATGCCCCAACCCCAAATACCGGCAATACACTCTGATAAAGGAGACCGAGGTATGATCTACACTGTAACCTTCAATCCTGCCATTGATTATGTCGTCCGTCTCGACAGACCTCTTGAGGTGGGCGAGGTGAACCGCGCCGCCGGGGAGGACTGCGTGCTGGGCGGCAAGGGCATCAATGTTTCCGGCGTGCTCCGGGAGCTGGGCTGTGAGAGCGTGGCTCTGGGCTTTGTGGCCGGTGAGACCGGTGCCTGGCTGGAACGTGGTCTGGCCGCGCAGGGCTCCGGACCGATTTCATCCATCTGGCCGAGGGCATGACCCGCATCAACGTCAAGATCAAGGCAGGCACCGAGACTGAGCTGAACGGCGCAGGCCCCAGCATCCCGGAAAGTGCCATGCAGCAGCTGGAAGCCCAGCTGGACACCCTGCAGCCTGACGACATCCTCATTCTGGCGGGCAGCATCCCCAAGAGCCTTTCCCAGAGCACCTACGAGCGGCTGCTGGCAGGGCTGGAGGGCCACGGCGTGCGGGCCGTGGTGGATGCCACCCAGGATCTGCTGGTCAACGTCCTCCCCTATCACCCCTTCCTGATCAAGCCCAACAATCACGAGCTGGGCGAGATCGTGGGCCGGGAGCTGAAAACGGACGCAGAGATCACCGCCGCCGCCCGCGCCTGCAGGAAAAGGGTGCCCGGAACGTGCTGGTGAGCATGGCCGGGAACGGCGCTCTGCTGGTGGATGAGCACGGCGAGGTGCACCGCATCGGCTGCCCCAAGGGCAAGGTCGTGAACAGCGTAGGCGCAGGCGACAGCATGGTGGCCGGTTTTGTGGCAGGTTATCTGCAAAGCGGCAGCTATGAGCAGGCCCTCCGGCTGGGCACCGCCTGCGGCAGTGCCACCGCGTTCAGCCTTGGGCTGGCAACGAAAGAAAAGATTGCCGAACTGATGCAGAAAATTTGAATCAGAGCCCTCTTTGCGGTCTGCGGCGCAGACCGCAGCTGAGAGGGTTGCACAGAGAGAGAAAGGAGAACCCTTATGCGCATTACGGAATTATTCACCGCAAAGTCCATCGAGCTGGATTCCGCGGCCTCCAACCGGGACGAGATCCTCTCCCGCTGGTAGAGCTGCAGGCCACCCACGGCAATATCACCGACACAGAAGCTACAAGAAAGCGCTCTACGCCCGGGAGGATGAGGCCTCCACTTATGTGGACAACGGCATCACCGTTCCCCACGCCAAGACGAATGTGGTCACCCGGCCCAGCCTGGCCGCCCTGCGTCTGAGCACCCCGGTGCAGTACAACGCCGAAGATGACGGCAAGACCGACCTGCTCTTTGCCATTGCAGCCCCCGAAAACGGCAGCCTGCATGTGGATATGCTGGCCCGCATGATGCAGATGCTGATGAACGAGGACTTTGTGGAAAAGCTGAAGGCCGCCAGGACCCCCGCCGAATTCCTTGCCCTCATCGATGCACAGGAGGAGGCCCAGTTCGGTGAGGAGAGCTTCACCCAGCAGGCTATCCCCCAGAGCGGCTACCGCATTCTGGCCGTGACCGCCTGCCCCAACGGCATTGCCCACACCTACATGGCCGCCGAGGCGCTGGCCAAGGCCGGTGACAAGCTGGGCCTGCCCACCAAGGTGGAGACCAACGGCTCCGATGGTGCCAAGAACGTGCTGACCCGCGCCGAGATCGAAGCCTGTGACGGCATCATCGTGGCAGCGGACAAGAATGTGGAGACCGCCCGCTTTGACGGCAAGCCCGTGCTGTTTGCCCGGGTGGATGACGGCATCCACAAGCCCGAGGAGCTGCTGAAAAAGGTGGCCCACGGCGAAATTCCTGTTTACCACGCCAAGGGCGGTGCTACCGCCGCCGAAGAGGAGATCTCCGGCGACAGCTTTGGCCGCAAGGTGTACAAAGATCTGATGAACGGCGTGTCTCACATGCTGCCCTTTGTGGTGGGCGGCGGCATTATGATCGCGCTGGCCTTCCTGCTGGACGATTACACCATCGATCCCTCCAACTTCGGCATGAACACCCCCATCGCCGCCTTCTTCAAGACGGTGGGCAGCGCCGCCTTTGGCTACATGCTTCCCATTCTGGCAGGCTTCATCGCCATGTCCATCGCCGACCGTCCCGGCCTGGCCGTGGGCTTTGCGGGCGGCGTGCTGGCCATGAACGGCACCAACTTTGCAGGCCTTGCCAATGGTGAGACCACCGGCATCTCCGGCGGCTTCCTGGCCGCTCTGCTGGCCGGTTTCGCGGCCGGTTATGTGGTCGAGTTCCTGAAAAAGATCACCGAAAAGCTCCCCGCCAGCCTGAACGGCATCCGTCCCATGCTGATCTACCGCTGGGCGGCATCCTTATCATCGGTGCCGTGATGTGCGGCATCAACCTGTCATGGGCATGATCAACACCGCCATGACCAACTGCCTCAACGCCATGGGCGGCACCTCCAAAGTCCTGCTGGGTGCCATCGTTGCCGGTATGATGAGCATTGACATGGGCGGCCCCTTCAACAAGGCTGCCTACGTCTTTGGCACTGCCGCGCTGGCTCCGGCAACTACGAGGTCATGGCCGCAGTCATGGTGGGCGGCATGGTTCCTCCCATCGCGATCGCTCTCTCCACCACCTTCTGCCCCAAGAAGTGGACCCCTGACGAGCGCCGCAACGGCATCGTGAACTACGTCATGGGCCTGTGCTTCGTCACCGAGGGTGCCATCCCCTACGCAGCAGCCGACCCGCTGCGCGTTCTGCCCAGCTGCATCATCGGTTCGGCCCTGGCCGGTTCCCTGTCCATGGTCTTTGGCTGCGGCCTGCGGGCACCCCACGGCGGCATCTTCGTGTTCCCCGTGGTGGACCACGCCGCTCTGTACTGCGTGGCGCTGGCCGTGGGCAGCGTGGTGGGTGCCGTGATCCTGAGCCTGCTCAAGAAAAACCGCACCGACGCAGCCTGATCTGCCATTCTCCTTCTTCCTTTACCATATAAAAAGGGCCCGTCAGCGCGCACCAAAATGCGGCAGGCGGGCCCTTTCGTGCTTATCCCTTGATGATCCGGAGCAGGGTCTTGTCCAGCTGGATGGTGCGGTTCCAGGGGTTCAGGATGATGCCCTGGATCTCCGGCACCTGCAGTGCGGCATCCAGCAGCTTTTCAAGCTCCACCAGAAAGGTGGACTGCACCGCTTCCGCGCCTTCATCTCCTCTTCAAAGCTGGTAAGGCATACCACCAGCTGGCCCCATCGGCCGTGCGGAGGCCCGCAGTGCATCTGCTCACTGGCCGGGTTCGGCTCCACCGCCACCACGACCTGTCCGTTTTCCCGCATCCGCCGCCGGATCACGGTCAGGGTATGCGCCAGCTGCTCCTGTGTGGGCTCCTGCTGTAACTGGCAGACCGCCTGTTCGATCTTCTCGTTGCCGTTCAGGCCTCGTCCTTCTTCTGCGCCATAAGCTCTCCCGTTCTTTTCGTTTATGTTTTATGCTTGTATTATATCCGGACTTTACGAAAAATGGAAGCGCTGGCCAGAGATTCTTTCTTTTTTCGTCTGCTTTCGGGTGTTTTTTCAAAAATCAGTAGCCCCCGCCCCGAAAAAGTGTTACAATGTTTTCGTCTGGTATCATTTCAGAAACGACAGGACGCGCCGTTTTTTCGTGAGCCGTTTTGTCGGAATGGGAGAGATAAGGTAATGAAACGAATCCTTCGTTCTGCCGTCAGTCTGCTGCTGTGCGCCGCCGTGGCGCTGGGCGGCACTGCCTGCGGCCGAAGCAAGCTGCCCACCACCATCACGATCTGGACCTATTACAACGGCGATCAGCTGGAATGCTTCAACCAGCTGGTGGAACAGTTCAACTCCACCGTGGGCAAAGAGAAAAACATCCGGGTCGAAAGCTCCAGTCAGGGCAGCGTGAACGACCTGGAGACCAGCGTGCTGGCCGCCGCCGAGGGCAAGGTGGGTGCCGAGAAGCTGCCCAACATCGTCTCCTCTTACGCGGACACCGCCTTTACGCTGGATCAGATGGGCCTTGCCGTTGACCTGAGCCCCTACCTGACCGAAAAAGAGAAGTCCGCCTATATCGCCGGTTTTCTCGAGGAGGGCGACCTGATGAACAACGGGGAGCTCAAGGTCTTTCCCATAGCAAAATCCACTGAGCTGCTCTACCTGAACGTCACCGACTTTGTCCCCTTTGCCGAGGCCACAGGCGTGACCTATGCGGATCTTTCCACCGTGGAGGGGCTGAACGTAGCCGCACACAAATACTACGACTGGACCGATGCCCAGACGGCTGCACCCAACGACGGCAAGGCCCTGTATGGCCGCGACGCGCTGACCAATTACCTGCTCTGCGGCGCACAGGAACTGGGTACGACCATCTTTGATGCAGAGAACGGCGTGATGACCCTGCACTTTGACAAGCCGACCTCCGCAAGCTGTGGGATAACTACTATGTCCCCTACATCAAGGGCTGGTGCAGTGCCAGCGGCAAGTTCCGCAGCGACGATATCAAAACCGGCAGCCTGCTGGCCTATGTCGGTTCCTCCTCCAGCGCTTCCTTCTTCCCCACCCAGGTGCTGACCAGCGACACCGAGAGCCACGGCATCCAGATGGCCGCGCTGCCCTGCCCCAGCTTTGCAGGCTGTGAGCCGGTGGCCGTCCAGCAGGGGGCCGGCATGGTAGTCATCCCGGGCACCGAGGACGAGATCAGCGCCTGCGTTGCCTTCCTGAAATGGTTCACCCAGCCGGAAAACAACCTGCAGTTCTCGGTGCAGTCCGGCTATATGCCCGTGACCTATGCCGCCAACAGCATGTCCGCCCTTGAGAACAGCGGCCTGACGGTCTCCGAGCGCATCCACAAGGTGCTGAGCCTGTCCATTGATGCCATCGATCGCAGCAAGCTCTACACCACCCATGCCTTCCCGGATGCCCTGAGCGCCCGCAATACCCTGCAGTACGCGCTGGAGGACCGTGTCACTGCCGACCGTGCCACGGTGCTGGAGCGGCTGGCTGCCGGGCAGACCCCCGAGGAAGCCGAAGCCGAGTTCCTGACCGATGCCTATTTTGATGCCTGGTACGACCAGACTCTGGCCGCTCTCAGCGCCTTTGCGGGCTGAGATGCCCTTGGAACAACCACAAAAGGAGAGCCCTTCAGATGCAGAACCGCAAGCCGCACAGACAAAAGGCCCCTCAGACGGGCCATTCTATCTTCGGCACCATCCTTTTCTCCCTGCTGGCTGTGCTGGCGGTGGAGATCCTGCTGCTGACCTTTGCCGCCCACGCCACCCGGCTTGGCCCCCAGCTGAACCAGAACGCCGAGGATATCCTTGCCATGCAGGTGGACAACCGCAGCCGGTATCTTCAGTCCATCTTCCACGATGCGCAGGAGCTGACCAGCCTTTCCGATGCCATCAATGGCCTGACCCAGCAGCTTCTGGACGAGGGAGAGATCAGCCTGAGCACGCTGGACAGCAGCAGCGACGCGGCTATCCCCTGCTGGAAGCCGCCGCGCCGGAGCTCATCAGCACCCTGCGCATCAAGTCGGTGACCGGCGTGTTTCTTATCCTGAACACCCATGATCTGGACAAGCGGGAGCAGGACAGCCGGCTGCCCGCCATCTACCTGCGGGATCTTGACCCGGATGCCGCTCCCTCCCAGCGCAACGCTGACCTGACCTTTGTGCGGGCACCGGCCCAGCTGGTGCAGTCCCTCTCCATTGCCACGGACAACAGCTGGTCCCCCACCATCCGCTACCGGGCACTGGGAAACCGCGGCTTCCTTTATCCCCCTTTTCAGGCCGCTTATAAAGACGGAGCCAGCCTTGCCGCCTCCGATTATGGCCACTGGACCTCACAATCCTATCCGGTGCCCGGGGACACCCACGAGGCCATTGCCTACAGCCAGCCCCTGATCCTGCCGGACGGCACCGTTTACGGCGTGATCGGCGTGGAGCTGCTGGCCGACTACCTGTGGGAGAACCTGCCCTGCTCTGAGCTGCAGAACAGCGGCACCTATTTCCTTGCCGTGACCGATACGGAGGAGCTCTCTACCTCTGAACTGCAGCTGCATCCGGTGCTCCGTTCCCACTGCGACGGGCAGCCGGGTTCTGCGGACGAAAGCCTTACGCTGCGCCTCCACAGTGCCCAGACCCGCCGCTACCTCTTCAGCGATGCCCTCTACATTGCCTCGGTCTCCCCCTTGAACCTCTACAGCCGGAACGCTCCTTTCTCGGGCGAGCACTGGCTTCTCGTGGGCTCTGTTCCCGCGGTGCAGCTCTTTGCTTTCGCCCAGCGGCTGCAGCAGCTGCTCTCCTTCATCATTCTGATCACGCTGGCCGTTGGCTTTGTTTGCAGCTGGCTGATCAGCAGGCGGCTGGCCCGGCCCGTTGCCAAGCTCTCGGCTGAGGTAGCCGCTGCCGAAGCGGATTCCTCCGCATCCCGCATCTGTCCGCCACCGGCATCCGGGAGCTGGATCAGTTCTCCTCCGCCTTTACCCAGCTGAGCAAAGACGTGCTGGACTCCTCCACCCGCTTTTTGCGCATTATGAAATTGGCCAGTGCGGAGCTGGGCGGCTATGAGCTGCGCGATGACAGCGTTTATGTGACTGATAACTTCTTCTCCATGCTGGGCCTTGCACAGGAGCAGCCCGATCCGCTCACGCCAAAGGCTTTCCGCGCCTGATGGGCACACTGGAGCAGCGGTGGTTCTACCGCCTGTCCCCGGCCAACAACAAGGTCTTTGCCATCCCCCAGCCCGATGGCAGCACCCACTACATCACCCTGCGTGTCACCCATATCCTGGGCGAAAACGCCTCCGAGGTGGGTCTGGCTGAGGATATGACCACCACGGTGCTGGAGCAGCAGCGCATTGAGCACGAGCGCGATTACGATACCCTGACCGGTCTGTACCGTCGCCGTGCCTTTGACCGCGCCTGTGAAGCGCTGTTCCAGCAGCCCGAAAAGCTGGGCTGTGCCGCCCTGCTGATGATGGATCTGGACAACCTCAAGCAGATCAACGACACCTACGGCCACGACTGGGGCGACCAATACATCCGCCAGACCGGCCAGTGCTTTGCAGCCAACACGCCCGCCAACACCATCTGCTCCCGCCTTTCGGGCGATGAATTCCTGATCTTCTTCTATGGCTACCAGGATCAGGCACAGCTCCGCGCCCAGCTGGAGCTGCTGAGTGCCGCCCTGCAGCGCAGCGTGTCCATCCTGCCCAACGGCAAGCAGCTGCACATCAGCATCTCGGGCGGCATTGCCTGGTACCCCACGGACGGCCACGACCTGCTCACCCTGAAAAAATATGCCGACTTTGCGATGTATCAGGTCAAGCATTCCCACAAGGGCCGCATGTGTGATTTTGATATCGGCAGCTACCATCAGGAGCATACGCCGCCCAGACCCAGCAGGACTTTGAGCTCCTGCTGCAGGAGGAGCTGGTGTCCTACCACTTCCAGCCCATCTATCTGCCCGCAGCGGCCGGGTCGCAGCCTACGAGGCCCTCATGCGGGTGGATCTGCCACCCTGCACTCCCCCGCTCAGGTCATGCAGCTGGCCCATGAGACGGGCCGCCTGTATGAGATCGAACGGATCACTGTGTTCCATTCCAGCGCGATCTTCCAGCGCATGCAGGCACAGGGCCTGTTCCAAAGCGATGCCCTGCTCTTCATCAACTCCATCGCCAATGTCAGCCTGACGAATGAGGATGTGGAGGAATATGCCCAGCGCTACCCCGAGCTGCTCAAGCGGCTGGTGGTGGAGATCACTGAACAGGAGGATCTGGACCACGCATGTCTGGAGCGGAAGCGGACGTTCCGGGCTTCTCCGGCTCCTTTGCGCTGGATGACTACGGCAGCGGCTACAGCAACGAGCTGAACCTGCTGGAGCTCTCGCCCCGGTATATCAAGATCGACATTTCCATTGTGCGCGGGATCGATACCGACCGTGATAAGCAGCAGATCGTCTCCAACATTGTGGCTTACGCGCACGCCCGCAGTATGCAGCTCATCGCCGAGGGCATTGAGACTGAGGCCCAGCTGCGCACCGTCATCGGTCTGGGCGTGGACCTGCTGCAGGGCTACTACCTCAGCCGCCCCGCCGCAGTGCCCGCCCCCATTGCACCGGCAGCGCAGGCGGTGATCGACCAGCTCGAACACCAGCGGTTTGATCCTCTCGGTTTATGATCTTTCCGGCTCCTGCGGGGGAGCCTTTTGTGACCCCATTCAGAGAAAGGAGACACGATGAACCACGAATCCAGTTCCGCTCTCCCCGCCGCCATCCGGGTGCGGGGCGCGCGGGTGCACAACCTGAAGAACATCGACGTAGATGTGCCGCTCCACAAGATCGTCGGCATTGCGGGCGTGTCCGGTTCCGGCAAGTCCTCGCTGGCGCTGGGTGTCCTCTACGCCGAGGGCTCCCGCCGCTATCTGGAGGCCCTTTCCACCTACACCCGCCGCCGGATGACCCAGGCCGAAAAGGCGCAGGTGGACGAGATCCGCTATGTTCCCGCCGCACTGGCCCTCCACCAGCGGCCCGGCGTGCCCGGAATGCGTTCCACCTTTGGCACTATGACCGAGCTTTTGAACAGCCTGCGCCTGATGTTCTCCCGGCTCTCCCACTACCCCTGCCCCGCCTGCGGCTGCATGGTGCCGCCCAGCCTGAACATTGCGGCCGAGATCCCGCTCTACTGCCCCCGGTGCGGCGCGCAGGTGCCGGTGCTGGGCGCGGAGCAGTTCGCCTTTAACAGCACCGGAGCCTGCCCAGACTGCGAGGGCACCGGCATCGTGCGGGTGGTGGACGAATCCACTCTGGTGCCGGACGAGAGCCTTTCCATCAACGAGGGCGCAGTGCTGCCCTGGCAGACCCTGATGTGGTCGCTGATGAAGGAGATCGCCGAAAAGATGGGCGTGCGCACCAACGTTCCCTTCCGGGAGCTGACCCCGGAAGAGCGCGACATGGTGTTCCACGGCCCCGCCAAAAAGGTGCATCTGCTCTACCAGAACAGCAAGACCGGCGCGGCGGGCGAAATGGATTTCACCTACTTCAACGCCGTTTATACCGTGGAGAACGCCCTTGCCAAGGTGACGGACGAAAAGGGCATGAAGCGGTGGAGCGATTTCTGAAGCAGGGCCCCTGCCCCGCCTGCGGCGGCTCCCGCCTG
>ENA-OQIO01000647-OQIO01000647.1-human-gut-metagenome-genome-assembly--contig:-NODE-647-length-18059-cov-3.769518_pt1 | contig 18059 bp, 24 predicted proteins | sample MGYA00242573_ERZ504737 | MGnify/ENA primary metagenome ERZ504737 (study PRJEB26092, sample SAMD00036203) | human gut metagenome | host: Homo sapiens | study: EMG produced TPA metagenomics assembly of...
CTACTAAATAAACAACGGGCTGAACAGCAAGAAATGCCATTCAGCCCATCACATTATATTTTGTATTCTATAAACCTACGATTTTATCATCAATCTGAGAGGTTTACACAGAATAATTTACACTACCCATAAAGAAGGAGCTGTACACAGTTTTGTGTACAGCTCCTTTTTCCACGCGGAAATAATTATATTTAAAATAATAATTATTCTTCAACGATAGCTTCTGTAGGACAGACACCTGCACAGGTACCGCATTCTACACAAGTATCAGCATCGATAACATATTTTCCATCACCTTCGCTGATAGCTTCTACTGGACATTCACCAGCGCATGTTCCACATGCTACACATTCGTCAGAAATTACATATGCCATAATTCAAATCCTCCTTTTCGTATTTACCGATATACTCTCGGCTATATGCTCATTCTAATATAAGTAGTGCAGGATTACAAGTACAAATTTACGTACAATCGCAGGAGTTTGTATGATTTTGGTGTGATACAATAGTTGCCTACGGGAGAAAATGGTATTATAATGTGCGTATCACAGGAAAGGAGATAAACAGAATGAGAAAAATTTCCAAAGATATGATTATTGCCGATCTGGTTACGATCGATCCAAATATCGTAGTAATTTTAATGCGCGCCGGTATGCACTGCATTGGTTGTCCGTCTGCACAGGGAGAGACCCTTGAAGAAGCAGCAATGGTTCATGGACTGGATGTAGATCTGCTGGTAGATCAGATTAATGATTATCTGGCACAATAAAAAATCGTGTAAAGAAAAACGAAACGGCAGGAAGAATTCAGATGTCCTGCCGTTTCGTTTTTTTACGCATTGTATATCAATAATTGACTCCGTGAACCGATTTCAACCGAAACCTGATTTTGAAAATTATACATGCAATAATAACAGCTGCTGCAGTGCCTGATCAGCTATCAGAATCTCACCGTGTTCTTTGAAATAGGCTTCTGTTGCAGCGGTGCAGGCTTTGCCGGTACCATATTCGGAGAGCATGTTGCAGACTCTGTTAAAGTCTTCCGGATTCATGCCGGACTGATGCAGGATCAGTACGTAAGTAGTCTCACGGTCTTTATAAAGTGTGTTTGTGCCGGTATACCATCCGTTTAAAGCAAGAGCCGCCCGGATAACGGTGTCCAGACTGGAAAATGTGAAGATACGGGTCAGATCCGGACGGGTCTGAGCAATGTCATTTTCCGCTGCCTCTGTATCAGAGTGCGTTTCTGCAGTATCCGGCTGAATCTTTGTTTTTCTGTCGGAGGAATCTTCGGTTTTATTTTTTTCAGAGGAAGCAACAGGCTTTTTGAGTCGTCCTTCACACAATTTCTGGAAAAGATCCAGGATGTCGTCTGCACCGGTAACAGACGGCCCTTCCGTCTGGGAAGGAGCAGTTTCATCGGTACCGGCAGCAAACTTGGAAAAACGGGTATCCAGTTCTTCCGGGTCTTCTACTTTTGTGATGATCAGTACGATACTGTCCGGTGTAATCGGAATTGCTTCAATCATCAGTGGAACATTGTCGGCTTCAAAACCAAACTGATCCTGAGCCTGTAGCATCATATCACGAAAAAGATCTTTTGCTTTTTCGGATCCGTAAGCCAGTTCACTTAACTTTAGCTGGCGATCCGCCAGATCTTCGCTGGTCAGTGTGCAGCGAATCTGGGTATCATTAATTTTTCTATTTTCACAGATATCACATCCTTACTATCAACCATTGTTCTAGAGCGTGTCTGAAAAAACTGTATCATTCACTTGTCTGCGAATCCAATTGTACAGTTTAAAAAGCCTCAGCGTAGCTAGCTACAAAAAGAGCATATTGAATCATTGTTATTATATACTATATGCAAACCGGATGTAAAGGATTAAAATCTCTGCATTTGTTATTTCACAGTAGTTTCTGCAGGTGATAGAAAAAGATTGCAAACTGTACGGAAGAGGATTTTCGACGAATAAAGACAGAATTCAACAATTTTGAGAAAAATGTGTAATATTTTAATGGTTTTCGGCCTTTTCGTAATATTCTTCTTGCATTATGGGAAAAATCAGGTATAATAAAAACCAGAAGAGGTGGCACGGTTCCTGGAAAGGATGTGAGGCCAGCCACTGTTTTGATAATCTATAAACATTTCAAAAAACGTTTCAACTATTTACAATTTTATTCAATTCATTAGCGTATAATATCGTATTTTCCCCAAAGTGTAAAAATGAATGTAATTAATTTAATTGATGGGACGAGTGTCATCTTTTCGAAAAATAATGGTGCTGTGCACTTAAGAAAGGATCATATATCACAAAAAACATGAAAAAAAATAAGAAGCAAAAGGATGATTTTCGAAAGGAACTGGATGCTTATCAGGCACAGGGGATTTCGTTGTGGCTGGACGGAGAACCCAGCAGTCCGAAGGAAATCTGGAAAGCACATAAGATCGCAGAAGATATTTCCTATATGAGAGATTACGTTCCGGATTCTTACGGACGTCTGCTCCGACTGGAGTTCGATGCGGTGAAGAAAGAAGATGGTTATACACAGAAATTATAAATGGAAACAGAAAATGTAAAGCAGCAGAGAAACAATAATGTCCTATAAGGTTCCCTCCCTTGCATAGAAAAGCTGTTTTGCAAAAAGAAGAAGCCACAGCAGAAAAAATTCAGTTATTCTTGCTGTGGCTTTTTTGCATTGCATATCCTTATTGGTACGGTGGACCAATTTTGATTTTTACGCGAGCAACGAGTCAAAGTCAAAGATAAAATATATTGTAACTGTTCAGTACCTTCACAGTTACGAGCCAAAATGCATTTATGTCTCGGGATTTTGACATATTCATGTCAAAACACCTCGCGGGACAGTGGCTACTGAATAGTTACAATATATTTGCAATGTAGAAAAAACAAAAAATATGTCAAAAAAAGATGACGGGAAATCATTCTGTTGTTATAATAAAGGGCAGTAGGAGGTTATCAGAAATGAAGAAAAAAATAACACCGGTTTTTTCGGTGATCATATTGATTTTTTTAGTGATCTGCGCAGGGATCCTTTCTATATTTATTAAAAAATATACTCCGTCCGGAACAATCATAGACGGAAAAGACTATTTTCAGCTCACCGGAGATGATGAGGCGGGGCTGGTGGTGAACCATCAGCTTGAAGATGCAAAAGTAAAAATGATCGACGGAAGGTATTATGTAGAGAATTCTGTCGTTGCTACATATATTAACAGCAGATTTTACTGGGACAGTCAGCAGCAGGTGATGCTGTATACGTTGCCAACGGAAGAATTTCAGATTGTTCCTGAGAGTACGCAGTATGTGACATCGGCAGGTACTCAGATGACGGATTATGTGATACTGAAACAGATTGATGGCGGTGTTTATCTGGATCTTGAATTTGTCAGCCAGTATACGGATATGACGTATACTGCTTTTGAAGATCCGGCTCGTGTGGTGGTTCGAACAAAATGGAATGATCTGCAGCTGGTAACGGCACAGAAAAACAGTGAGATTCGTCAGAAAGGCGGGATTAAGAGTCCTATTGTGGCCAAGGTAAAAAAAGGAGATACGCTGTATCTGCAGGAGGAGCTGGACAATTGGAGCAGAGTTGCTACGGCAGATGGCTACAGTGGATATATAAAAAAAGAGGTACTTTCGGACCCGAAGGATGATAATGAGGAACATGCAAGTACTGCACCGGAATATACCAATATCAGCAAAGATTATAAAATTAATCTTGCGTTTCATCAGGTGACCAGTATGGATGGAAACGCAACATTGGCACAGATGGTGCAGATGCACAGGGAGTGAACACGATTTCACCAACCTGGTTTTCAGTGACGGATAATAATGGAACAATTTCTTCACTGGCAAGCGCTGATTATGTAAACCAGGCACATGCTATGGGGATGGAGGTCTGGGGACTGATCGATAATTTTAACAGTGGAACGGATAATCTGACATTCCTGTCAAGTACAGCGGCACGTGCCAATATCATTCAGCAACTGATGACACAGGCAGCCTCAGTGGGATTGGATGGAATCAACCTGGATTTTGAATCAATTACAGAAGAACAGGCACCGCATTATATTCAGTTTGTACGAGAACTTTCGATTGCCTGCCGTAATCAGGGAATAGTATTTTCCATTGATGACCCGGTTCCGACTTACAGCAAACATTATGACAGAACAGAACAGGGAATTGTTGCAGACTATGTGATCATTATGGGTTACGATGAACATTATGCAGGGAGCACAGATGCAGGTTCGGTGTCTTCACTTGGATTTGTAAAAGCAGGTATCGAAGATACACTGAAAGAAGTGCCGGCACAGAAAGTGATCAATGCGATTCCATTTTATACAAGAGTCTGGATCCAGCCGTTTGGTGCGGGAAATCTGACCAGCGAAGTGTTGGGAATGGATGGAGCTGCAAATTATATCAGTGAACATGGTATGGATACTTACTGGGATGATGAAGCCGGGCAGAATGTAGCGAGTGTAGAAGCTGAGGATGGAATCTATACCATCTGGGTGGAAGATGAACAGTCCATCGGGGAGAAGATGAAACTGATACAGGAGAATCAGCTGGCAGGAGTAGCTGAGTGGAAACTGGGATTTGAGCGGGCATCTGTATGGCCGGTGATCGCACAGTATCTGCAGTAAAATAAAAGGAGTATAGACAAGAAGGGAAAGGGACAAAAAGAGATGGCAGAAGAAAGATTTAAAACGACGTTGATGGGTGGTTTTGATAAAGATGATGTATTGAATCAGGTTCGCGAGATGAAGGACGCAGCATATGCGGAAAAAAGCAAACTGATTAAAGAAAAAAAGGAACAGGAAAAGCAGATTCAGGAACTGAAAAAACAGCTTGCGAAAAAGGACAGTGAAAAAGCAGCAGCACTGCAGAAACAAAAAGAAGCACATAAAGAAGAAATCGCTCATCTGGAAGAACGAATTCAGGAAAAACAGAAACAGAAAGAAAAACTGGAGCGTGAGATCAGCGAAAAATATCAAAAATATATTGACCGCTATGATCTGATCGGTGGACTGGTGCTGGAATCTGAGGAGAAAGCGGAAAAGATTATCAGAGAAGCAAATGAAAAAGCAGAACAGGTACTCAACGATGCAGATCAGCAGGCAGAGACTACAACACAGAATGCAAGAAAAGCAGCAGATCAGATTGTGTCAGAGGCCATTGCTACGAGAGATGAACTGATGGACGAAGCGAAGAAAGAAGCAGAGAAATGCCTGGCAGCCGTACAGGCAGAAGTGGATGCGAAACTGGCTGATGGAAAACGAAAATACATTGCTGTACAGGATGAGATGAATGAAATTGTAGAACTGATCAATCAGGCACAGATTCGTTTTATGGCTTCTTATAAAGAAGTACATAAGATTGTCAGTGCGATGCCGGAAACCATGCGAGAGCTGGAAGATGAAGAGGCATCCAGAAAAAAAGAAGACGAAAGTACAGTTGCTGCACAGAATAATCTGCAGACGGGGGAGTCGGAGTATGAAGAAGATCTCGACGAGGAAGAGGAAGATTTTTCCGAGGAAGAGATGAAACAGATGATGAACCGTCAGGATGAAGAATGAAAAACACAGGACTTGAACCAGACTCCCGGGCATATATTTTAATAAATATGCTCCGGGAGTTTTTTATGATGAAAAAGAAAATATGGGAACTGGGAATGACGGTGCTACTTCTGACCGGTGTGTTCTGGCTGGCAAGGACGGGAGCAAGACTTACAGGGGCAGATGCCGGAGCGGGGAATGGTGTGGTATTGATAGACAGTGGTCACGGGGGCAGTGATCCGGGAAAAATAGGGATTCATCAGGAAAAGGAAAAAGATATTAATCTGCAGATTGCAAAACGGCTGAAAAAGCAACTGGAAAAAAACGGGGTAAAGGTCTATATGACGAGAGAAAATGATGTAGATCTTTCGGAAGGAGACGGAGGAAACAGTAAAGTACAGGATCTGAAAAGACGTTGTGAGATGGTTCGGAAGATTCAGCCGGACTGTGTATTAAGTATTCATCAAAACAGCTACCCGGAAGAAGCAATTCATGGGGCACAGGTCTTTTATTATGAGGATTCTTCAGAAGGAAAAAAGCTGGCAGAGATATTACAGAAACATTTGGTGGAAGTGCTGGATAAGGAAAATCACAGACAGGCCAAAGGGAACAGGACTTATTATATGCTGAAAAAGACAGAGGCAACACTGGTGATTGTAGAATGTGGTTTTTTAAGTAATAATCAGGAAGCCTTATTGCTGACAGATGAAAAATATCAGAACAAGGTGGCAAAAGCAATCTGCAGTGGTACCTTGGAATATCTGAGCAGCCTGGCAGAGAAAAAGTGAAAATAAAAAAATCACAGGAGCCTGAGAAGTCTTGTGATAAATTTACACTTGCCCATCGCACGTTACTCTAGTATACTGTTATCAGATGTGAAGAAATAAGGTGAAAGAAAATGAAAACAAAAGTGATTCGCATGAATCCCCAGGAATTAGATATGGAAGGTATCCGGGAAGCCGGAGAGATTCTGAGACAGGGCGGTCTGGTAGCATTTCCCACAGAGACGGTATATGGACTTGGAGGAAACGGGCTGGATCCGCAGGCATCTGCTAAAATCTATCGGGCGAAAGGTCGGCCTTCCGATAATCCACTGATCATTCATATTGCAGATATGGAAGATCTGGAGAAAATTGTAAAAGAGGTGCCGGAGAGTGCAAAAAAACTGGCATCAGTTTACTGGCCGGGACCATTGACAATGATTTTTCAGAAAAGCGATATTGTGCCTTATGAGACGACCGGTGGAATGGATACTGTGGCAGTGCGTATGCCGGATCATCCGCTGGCACAGGCACTGATTCGGCAGGGGGAGGCTATGTTGCGGCACCCAGTGCCAATACATCGGGTCGCCCGAGTCCAACGATGGCTTCCCATGTGGAAGAGGATCTGGATGGGAAGATTGATATGATTCTGGATGGCGGACCCGTGGGGATCGGCCTGGAATCAACAATTGTGGATTTTACGGAAGAGATTCCGACGATTCTGCGTCCGGGATATATTAATCAGGAGATGGTAAGACGTGTGATCGGTCAGGTGCAGATGGATCGGGGATTGATCCAGGCAGACAGTAAGTCAAACCGAAAGCTCCCGGAATGAAATACCGCCACTATGCACCGAAAGCGGATCTGACCGTGGTGGAAGGATCAACGAAAGCTGTACAGGAGAAAATCTGTGCGCTGGTGGAAGAAAAGATCAGAGCAGGAGAAAAGGTGGGCGTGATTGCTACAGAGGAGAGTATAAAGGCTTATCCGGAAGGAATTGTAAAGTGCATCGGAACAAGGGCAGATGAAGAGAGCATTGCGAGACATCTGTTTGCTGTACTGCGGGAATTTGACGACTGTGGAGTGACTTATATTTATTCAGAAGCTTTTGATACGCCCCAGATGGGACAGGCGATTATGAACCGTCTGATGAAGGCTGCAGGTCAGAAAAAGATTCAGGTTTGAGGATGAACTATGGTAATACGGTATAAAAAACTGATTTTTGTAGATACCAATGATAATTGCAGGGCGCCGATGGCAGAGATGATCCTGAAAAGAAAATTTCTTACCAATCCGTTGACGATTGAGTCCAGAGGGATGGTGGTATTATTTCCGGAACCGCTGAATCCGAAAGCGGAGGCAGTACTGACCAGCAACGGTTACCCGCAGCCAAGTCATATTGCCATGCAGTTAGAGCAGGAAGATATCAACAATGATGTTCTGATCCTGACGATGGAGGACAAACAAAAATCGCAGATCTGGGAAACGTATGAGAATGCGCCCCATGTCTATACAGTAAAAGAATACGTGGGGGAGAGCGGAGATATACCGTCCCTGCACGGTCAGCCACTGACTGTATACAGTCAGTGCTATACGGAACTGGAATTATTGATGAGAAAACTGGTAACAAGGTTAAACGAAGAGGAGGAACTGTAACATGATAGCAATTGGTTGTGACCATGGCGGATATGAACTGAAGAAGGAGATTGAGGCATACCTGGACAGCAGAGGACTGGAGTACCGGGATTATGGATGCGACAGCACAGATTCCGTAGACTATCCAATCTATGCAAGAAAAGTGGCTCATGCCATCGTTAAGGGAGAATGTGAGAGAGGAATCCTGATCTGCGGAACTGGAATCGGTATCTCTATCGCAGCCAACAAAGTACCTGGAATCCGTGCAGCATTATGTACCGATTGTTTCTGTGCACAGGCAACCAGAGAACACAACGATGCCAACGTACTGGCACTGGTGGAAGAGTTGTAGGACCTGGACTTGCCATTAAGATCGTGGAGACATTCCTGGATACTCCATTTTCCAACGATGAACGTCACATCCGCAGAATCAAACTGATCGAGGAGCCGACAGACGGAGAGTAAAGTGCAGTAAAATACATGAAAAAGAAGGTAACAGATACAGTTATGAATGAAATTCCCGACTGTGATACAGAATGATAAAAGAGCGCTATGTCGGAAACGGCAGAAAGGAGAACAAATGTCAAAAGTAGTAGTTATGGATCACCCGTTGATTCAACATAAAATCGGAATTATCAGAAGAACAGAGACAAGTAGCAAGGAATTCAGAGAGATGATCGGTGAGATCGCGATGCTGATGTGCTACGAAGCGACCAGAGATCTGAAGCTGGAAGAGGTGGAAATTGAAACCCCAATCACAAAGATGACTGCGAAAGAACTGGCAGGAAAGAAACTGGCTGTAGTACCGATTCTCCGTGCAGGCCTGGGAATGGTAGAAGGTATGCTGGCAATGATTCCGGCTGCAAAAGTAGGACATATCGGCCTGTACCGTGATCCGAAAACTCTGGTACCGGTAGAATATTACTGCAAACTTCCGGCAGACAGTTCCGAGCGTGACATTTTCGTTGTTGATCCGATGCTGGCAACCGGTGGATCCGCAGAAGCAGCAATTACCATGCTGAAACAGAAAGGTGTAAAAAATATCCGCTTTATGTGTATCATTGCAGCACCGGAAGGTGTAAAGAAACTGCAGGAAGTACACCCGGATGTGGATATCTATATCGGTGCACTGGATGATCATCTGAATGATCACGGCTATATCGTACCGGGTCTTGGCGATGCAGGAGACAGAATCTTCGGAACAAAATAAGAGGGAGTCGGATATCAACCCCTTGACAAATCAGGGAGTTTCCGATAAAATCCTATCAGCAATAAAATAAAAAAGGCGATGAAGGGAATAGTACACAGGTGACAATCAACAGAGAGGAAATCAGAGGTGGAAGATTTCTGTGCGGAGTGTGTGGAACCGACCCCGGAGCTGTCTGTGAGTAAGCAGACCGCGACTTTGGCGTTAAAAAAGAGTGAAAGAAAGTGAGCAGTCTTCGGGCTGTTAATTAGGGTGGTACCGCCGGATAAGCATCTGGTCCCTTTTTGGGGATCAGGTGCTTATTTTGATCTGGAATCCCCTGGAGATAGAGAAATGTACTCTCGGATACAACTGACAAAAAATCATCTCACAAAATCAGGCACAGAAAGATTCCGAGAGTACGTGAAAACAAAAATGGAGGAAATAAAGATGGCAAAAGACAAAAAAATGGTAGAAGCGATCACTTCCATGGAAGAGGATTTCGCACAGTGGTATACCGATGTAGTAAAAAAAGCAGATCTGATTGATTACACCAGTGTAAAAGGATGTATGGCGATCAAACCGGCGGGTTATGCGATCTGGGAAAATATCCAGCATGAACTTGACCGAAGATTCAAAGAAACAGGCGTAGAAAATGTGTATATGCCAATGCTGATTCCGGAAAGCCTTCTGCAGAAAGAAAAAGATCACGTAGAAGGATTTGCACCGGAAGTTGCATGGGTGACACACGGTGGGCTTGAACCGCTGCAGGAGCGTCTGTGCATTCGCCCGACTTCTGAGACTCTGTTCTGTGATTTTTATGCAAAAGAGATCCAGTCTCACAGAGATCTGCCGAAAGTATATAATCAGTGGTGTTCCGTTATGCGTTGGGAAAAGACAACCCGTCCATTCCTGCGTTCCAGAGAATTTCTGTGGCAGGAAGGACATACCGCACATGCAACGGCTGAGGAAGCAGAAGAGAGAACCATCCAGATGCTGAATCTGTATGCAGATTTCTGCGAGCAGGTACTGGCAATCCCGGTTATCAAAGGAAGAAAGACAGACAAAGAAAAATTTGCAGGTGCAGAAGCTACTTACACCATCGAATCCCTGATGCATGACGGAAAAGCCCTGCAGTCCGGTACCAGCCATAACTTTGGCGATGGATTTGCAAAGGCATTCGGCATCCAGTATACAGACAAAGAAAATAAATTACAGTATGTACATCAGACATCCTGGGGTATGACAACCCGTATGATCGGTGCGCTGATCATGGTACACGGCGATGACAGCGGACTGAAACTGCCGCCGAGAATCGCACCGGTACAGGCAGTGATTATCCCGATCCAGCAGAGAAAAGAAGGTGTTCTGGAAAAAGCCGCTGAACTGGAAGCTGCACTGAAAGCAGCAGGTATCCGTGTGAAAACAGATGCTACCGACAAGAGCCCGGGATTCAAATTCGCTGAGCAGGAGATGCGTGGTATCCCGGTTCGTATCGAGTGTGGACCGAAGGATATCGAGGCAAATCAGGCAGTTGTTGCAAGAAGAGATACCGGTGAAAAGATCGTTGTCGCTTTACCGGAACTGGCTGAGAAAGTAACAGAAATCCTGGATACGATTCAGACAGATATGCTGGAGAGAGCAAGAGCACACAGAGATGCACATACCTATACAGCAACCACCTACGAAGAGTTTGTAAAGACCATCAATGAAAAACCTGGCTTTATTAAAGCTATGTGGTGTGGCGATCAGGCATGTGAGGATAAGATCAAAGAAGATACAGCAGCAACTTCCCGTTGTATCCCATTCAACCAGGAACATCTGGCAGATACCTGTGTATGCTGTGGAAAACCGGCGACAAAGATGGTATACTGGGGCAGAGCATACTAAAAGAAAAAGTGTGGGAACATCAATAAAGGCATTCGGCTGTTATCGGTGTTCAGAACGAATAGCATGAAACAGAAAAGGAGTGGATAGAATGCGGTTACAGTTACCGGCAGCAGTAAACATGATTATTGATGTGCTTCAGGCGCATGGGTATGAGGGATTTGCAGTGGGTGGCTGTGTCCGGGATTCGGTGTTGAACAGAACGCCGGATGACTGGGACATAACCACATCTGCCACTCCTTATCAGGTGAAAGAACTATTTTACAAAACCGTGGACACCGGTCTGCAGCATGGAACCGTGACGGTCATGGTACATGGTGTCGGCTATGAAGTGACCACGTACCGGATTGACGGGGAATATGAAGATGGCAGGCATCCGAAAGAGGTACAGTTTACCTCAAATCTGACGGAAGATCTGAAACGTCGTGACTTTACGATCAATGCCATGGCTTACAGCAAAGATCGTGGGCTGATTGATGAATTTGGCGGGATGAATGATCTGCAAAGAAAGATCATCCGCTGTGTGGGAGATCCGTGGCAGCGGTTCGGTGAGGATGCACTGAGGATCCTTCGGGCGGTACGGTTTGCAGCGCAGCTGGATTTGAGATTGAAGAAAATACCAAAAAGGCAATTGTGGAACTGGCACCGACGCTTTCAAAGATCAGTGCGGAGCGGATCCAGACAGAGACAGTGAAACTATTGATGTCGGATCGTCCGGAGATGTGGAGAAGTGTGTATGATCTTGGCATCACACGGATCATCATGCCGGAGTTCGATGCGATCATGGAAACGCCGCAAAATACCCCGCATCACATGTACAATGTGGGGGAACATACATTAAAGGCGCTGAGCCTGACGGAAAAAGACCGGATCCTGCGTCTGACGATGCTGCTTCACGATATTGGAAAAGCAAGTATGCGGACGACCGATGCAAACGGTGTGGATCATTTTAAAGGGCATGGTCCGGCGGGAAAAGAAATCGCGAAAAAAAATTCTTCGCAGACTGAAGTTTGATAACGATACGATCGCACAGGTGACACATCTGATCTACTGGCACGATTATCGACCGGCACCGGAAGAAAAAGCGGTCCGGCGGGCGATCCACAAAGTGGGAGAAGATCTGTTTCCGCTGTTTTTGAAGGTACAGCGGGCGGATAACCTGGCGCAGAGCATGTATCTGAGAGAGGAGAAGCTGGCGCGGATCGACGGTGTGGAAAAACTTTACCATGAGATCATGGAAAAACACCAGTGTGTGTCGCTGAAAACACTGGCAGTGACCGGCAGGGATTTGATCGCAGAAGGAATGAAACCGGGACCGCAGATGGGAGCTGTGCTTCAGGAACTACTGGAGATGGTACTGGATCAGCCAGAGATGAATGAGAAAGAAAAATTGCTTGCCTGGTGGAAAGAACATGGGACTTGTCAAAAGGCAGAGGGTACTTTATAATATAGGGTACTTTAGAAATAAAGAGAAATATAAAGCTTCGGCGAAAACCGGGCAGAAACAATGGATATCAGAAAATCAGGAGGAGACGTTCATGAAGAGAGAAACCGTAATCGTACTCGATTTTGGTGGACAGTACAATCAGTTAATTGCGCGACGCGTACGTGAGTGTAATGTATACTGTGAAATTTATTCTTACAAAACCGATTTGGAAAAAATCAAAGCTATGGAGCCGAAGGGAATTATTTTCACCGGCGGTCCCAACAGTGTATACCTGGAGGATTCTCCTTCTTATGCAAAAGAAATCTATGATCTGGGTATCCCGGTTCTCGGTATCTGCTATGGTTCTCAGCTGATGATGCACCAGCTGGGCGGAAAAGTATGCAAGGCGCCGGTTCGTGAATACGGTAAGATCGAAGTAACCGTAGATCAGTCTTCTGCATTATTTGAAAATGTATCCGAAAAGACCATCTGCTGGATGAGTCATAACGATTATATCGAGCAGGCAGCGCCTGGATTCAAGATCATGCTCATACACCGGACTGTCCGGTAGCAGCAGTGGAAAATGTAGAAAAGAAACTGTATGCAACTCAGTTCCATCCGGAAGTTCTTCATACAAAAGAAGGAAAACAGATGCTGGCAAATTTCGTATTTAACGTATGTGGTTGTGCCGGCAGCTGGAAGATGGATTCTTTCGTAGAAGAGTCTATCAAGGCGATCCGTGAAAAAGTCGGTGACGGTAAAGTATTGTGTGCACTGTCCGGCGGTGTGGATTCTTCCGTGGCAGCTGTTCTGTTATCCAAAGCAGTTGGCGATCAGCTGACCTGTGTATTCGTAGACCATGGTCTTCTGAGAAAGAACGAAGGCGATGAAGTAGAGGCGGTCTTCGGTCCGGACGGCAATTATAACCTGAACTTTATCCGGGTCAACGCACAGGAACGTTTCTATGAGAAACTGAAAGGCGTGGAAGAACCGGAAGCAAAGCGAAAAATTATCGGTGAGGAATTCATTCGTGTATTTGAAGAAGAAGCAAAGAAAATCGGAGCTGTGGACTTCCTGGTACAGGGAACTATCTATCCGGATGTTGTAGAAAGTGGTGTTGGCGGAGAATCCACCGTAATCAAATCTCATCACAACGTAGGTGGTCTGCCGGAGCATGTAGATTTCAAAGAAATCATCGAGCCTCTGCGTGACCTGTTCAAAGACGAAGTAAGAAAAGCCGGTCTGGAACTTGGCATTCCGGATTACCTGGTATTCCGTCAGCCATTCCCTGGTCCTGGGCTCGGTATCCGTATCATCGGCGATGTAACCGCAGAAAAAGTACAGATGGTACAGGATGCAGATGCCATCTGGCGTGAAGAAATCGCCAAAGCTGGCTTGGACAAAGAAGTAAACCAGTACTTCGCAGCGCTGACCAACATGCGTTCCGTAGGTGTTATGGGTGATGAAAGAACATACGACTACGCCATCGCACTGCGTGCAGTAACCACCACAGACTTCATGACTGCAGAAAGCGCTGAGATTCCATGGGATGTCATCGGAAGAACAACCAGCAGAATTGTAAATGAAGTGAAGCATGTAAATAGAGTAATGTACGATTGCACGGGGAAACCACCGGCAACGATTGAGTTTGAATAATTAGCAAATCCCGAGAAGCCTTGTAAATACTGGGCTCCCGGGGATTTTTTATGTCTCCGTGATGTTAACGTGATGTTAAAACTTCTATTTTCCAGATATTCCGTATATTCTTTCGTACTTCGGAATGGTGGTTTTGACGATAAAAACATCAAGATCTTTCAGGCTGCCATTCTGAAGCTCGCATGATGAAATAGCATCTGAGAACATGGCCAGAAGAAAATCACGAAGATCTTCCGCTGGCTTAAATGTGGATATAATCTTTACAATCGTGTCTCCGAAAGCGATCCAGTCAAGGTATGTTTCGAGCTTATATCCATAGATCGAGTCCCTTGCTATATCAACACCGTATTTCTGAAAGATGGACCGATTATTTTTCCGGATATGTTCATTCCCGTGTGCTTCAGCCGCAGCCAGTATTCCCAGGCTTACAGATCCCAATGGGGATCCGGGAACAGGGGTGGCATGCTGCGCCTCTGGTATAAAGAATTCGTCTTCTCTATCCTCTTCCTCTTTCTGCATTAGCAACTCAATATCCTTTGCCAGTTCTTTGTCTGATCCGGGGTAAAGGTGGGAATAAGTATCCCATGTCGTTTTGATGGACTCATGGCCGAGCCGGCGGGAGATCTCCTCGATTGGTTTCCCCATGTTAATGAGCATCGCAACGTGACTGTGCCTTAAATCATGAACCCGGATATCTACATCTCCTGATCGCTTGATCATCCGCTTGAACTCGCTGTACAGTCCGCCCTTCTTAAAATAGAAGATTCGTTCATCCGGATTAAGCTGCATACTGTCAATAAAGTCGAGAACTTCTTTGTGGAGTGTTCCGGGAACGGTAACCCTTCGGATGCTCCGCTTTGTCTTTGGCGTCAGAAAATATTCTACACCATCTACAACGGCATAGTTCTTATTGATGTCGATGACAGGATCTTCCCGCGGCACATCTTCCGGGTGATGGCCAGCACCTCCCCCTCTCTTACGCCAGTATAGAAGAGTATCTTAAAGGCGATGCGATACGCCGGCTTTTGCTCAAACTGCAGGGCGTGCTCGAACTGATCCTGCGTCCAGAAATTCATTTCCGATGCGCGGCTCTCCCCGATGCTCCCGGCTACATAACAGGGATTTATCCTTAGACGATAGTATTTTACTGCATAATTAAATATAGACGAGAGCTGCGAATTGATTGAATGCAGATATGTTTCGGCATAGGGCTTGCCGTCTTCGTCTCTGTAATCTATGAGTGAATTTTGCCAGCGCCGGACCAGATCTGCATCTATGTCGCATATCTGCATAGCTCCAAAGAAAGGAATCAGCTTTGACTCTATGATGTATCTCTTGCTTTTGAGAGTAGTAAGTTTCAAACGGCTATCCATATCCTCGAGATAGTTTTTTGCAAGAGAAGAGAACAGTATTGTGGGCTCCTTGGAAAATCGGTCCAAAAAGCTCTGTTCGTATTCTCTGGCGGCGCCTTTGGTGTCGAAGCCCCTTTTGCACTTATGTTTTTTCTCACCGAGCCAGTCGGTGTAGTAAAATTTGCATACCAATGCGTCTTCCCGTCCGCTGTCTGATATTTGTATGCGGGCATAATTAATCTCCTTGTCGCATAAGATTTGACAAATGGGACTCTACCGGATATAATGTACTTAACAAGGGAACCGTTGGTCAGTGTACACCTGACGCCGGGAAAATAAGTTCTATAAAAATAGCGCCTTACTTTACCAGAGCAGGGGCGCTATTTTTGTGCTTCATTATCGTTACGACAAGGGTAATTACAGCACAAAGCATGATGACAAAAGTAAACAAGTCACTGTATGTAACCATAAGCACCAGCCTCCTTCCTTTCGTCCGGCGGCTGCATAGCACCTCAACGGTTCCCCGGTTAAGTACATTATATCGATGATCTTATTTGTCTTTTAAATTTTCTAAAGCGCCCATGAACAGCCGCTTTCCTCTTTTCGACATCCCTCTATAATAACGTATGATATCCTCCTCTTCTTCGGAGGATATGATTTCTGAATATGGTACGGAGCCGATGAGGAAATCCATCGATGTATTTAAAGCCTTTGCGATCTTGGCCAATATATCGATATTCGGAGTGACGGATCCGGCCAGAATTCCAGATAGTTCTTCCTGCGGAATGTCTGCGGTTTCGGAAAGTTGTTCGGACGATAAGCCTCCCTGCACCAAAAGTTCGGAGATTCTGATGCCGATGTAAGGCTTCATCGTCTCCGGATCCAGAGCTATCCATTGCGATTTAGATTTTCCCAGTAAGTAATCTGAAGGAACATGGAAAAATTCTGCTATCTTATTTAAAACCTGGGCTGACGGGTTCGTGTAACCTCTTTCTATATTAGATATTACCTGGCCAGAACATCCGGCATATTCACCGAGCTGCAACTGAGTGACGCCGATATCTGAACGAAGGCTTTTTATTTTTTCTCCGATATTACTCATACAAAGCTCCCTGTTTGGCTTCTAATTTTTTTAGAGCGTTACCATCCCACAGTACAACTCCAAGGCTATCGGCCAATTCGGTTGCTGATTTTGTAAATTTGTTATTGGTAAGTACGATGGCAACATGGCATTTATAAAAATTCTTTCCTGCAAAAGCTTCTTGTACAGCTTTATTTCCAACTGGTTTAGAGTAAAATTTGCATTGTATCCCATATTTAATTCCTTGGGAATAAGCTATTATGTCTATCCCCTGATCACCGCTTGAACTTGTCACTTCAACTTGCTCAAAATTATTTTTAGAAAGAAGAGAAGCGCAATATTCTTCAAATTCAGATCCACTTTCTGGAGAGTATGCAGAATCTGTGTAATTTTCCTGCATGAAAGTATAATATGTGGCTTCGGAATAGCCACATTTTCTGGAAGAGTATATTCCTAAAGTCCTTTTTATTCCTTGCACTATTTCTGTATATTCTTTAGCAGCAATGAGTCTGTCTTTCACTTCGGATGAAAGGCTATCTACGTTGGAAATTGCAAAAAGTTATTCCAAAAATCCTCCTGTTTATTAAAATCGTTTAGTGCATTTACATTCGAATCCGCTAAAAAATAATTTTCGTCAAATGATTCTACTGTATTCTCAAAACAGAAGGAAATAATTTGCTGATTTTTCTCATTTGCATCTGCTGAGTTCTCTGAAACGTGAGCCTCTTTATTTTCTGATATAAATTTCTGATAAAACAAGACATCTTCATTTTCGGAAACGTTCACAACACGTTCCTCATTTCTTTGTCTTTTAAAATTTACAACAACCGCATACACGATAAAGGCAATAACGGTAAGCAACGCGATGATTATCAATACCGAAATGACACCTCCTACTATTTCCAGTATTGGAGATAGTATTGCAATTAAGATAATGGCGGCGATTACTCCTGATAAACCAGATGGCCCATGTTCTTTTTTCATAACCTATTTTTTCCCCCTCCGGTACCACTCGAAGGGGATTATTTTGCTTCTTTTAATTCCCCTTCATATTCACGACTTAATCGTTTCAGATATCCTCTTAATTCCCCTTTAAATTCTAATTGAGCATCACGGGGAAGCTTATGGATTAGAGAAAGCCATTCAGCATCTTCTACTGTCAAAGAAGATTTTTCGTTCCCGGAAAGTAAATATTCACAAGAAACGCCCAAAAACTCACAAATTGGGATTATCATTTTAGCCGGAGGATCAGTCCCCCGATTTTTCCAGTTAGTCATAGTGCTGGTGCTTATACCCAATGCCCTGCACAAATCCGCTGCTTTTAGAGACTTTTCCTCTAATAGTGCTAAAATCCGCTGGATAATCATGTACAGCTACGTACGTCTGAGCATCGATCGATGTACAGCTACGTACGTCTGAGCATCGATCGATGTACAGCTACGTACGTCTGAGCATCGATCGATGTACAGCTACGTACGTCTGAGCATCGATC
>ENA-OQIO01000648-OQIO01000648.1-human-gut-metagenome-genome-assembly--contig:-NODE-648-length-18038-cov-3.529228_pt1 | contig 18038 bp, 17 predicted proteins | sample MGYA00242573_ERZ504737 | MGnify/ENA primary metagenome ERZ504737 (study PRJEB26092, sample SAMD00036203) | human gut metagenome | host: Homo sapiens | study: EMG produced TPA metagenomics assembly of...
TTTACAGTATCCTCAAAACGCACAATTTGTTACGTAGAAGTGTAAGCTTCTTCTGATAAACTGCGGAGCAGTTATCCGGTGTAGAGTTGCACAGAGAAGAGGATGATTTAAATTTTATAGAGGTATTTGGATGTGAGAAAGCAGTGAATGCATGTGATTGGATCTGCCTGAAATTACAAAAAAGTTTTTAATATCAACTTAATTATTTTTAGTACCTTATAAGGTTGAAAAAAGCACTTTGCTGTGATACAATCTTGAAGATTTAGGAAAAAATAAGTGATAGACACAATATAAAGATAAGAAAGGGAGATTGTATGAAAGCATTTCTGATATTAGAAGATGGCCATGTGTTCAAAGGTACAAGCATTGGTTCAACGAGAGACGTTATCAGCGAAATCGTCTTTAATACTTCCATGACCGGTTATCTGGAAGTAATGACCGACCCTTCCTATGCAGGACAGGCAGTATGTATGACTTATCCCCTCATTGGGAATTACGGAATCTGTTATGATGACCAGGAGTCATCAAAGCCATGGGTGGACGGCTTTATTGTCCGCGAATTATCCCGTGTCCCAAGTAATTTCAGAAGCGTGGACACGATTCAGCATTTCTTAACAAAGCATGATATTCCAGGTATTGCCGGAATTGATACCAGAGCCTTAACGAAGATCCTTCGTGAGAAAGGTACCATGAACGGTATGATCACCGTCAATGAAAATTATGATTTAGATACAATTATCCCCCAGTTAAAAGCATATACAACAGGTAAGGTAGTAGAGAAGGTAACATGCCGCGAGAAAGAGATTTTAAAAGGCGACGGTCCGAAAGTAGCACTTCTTGACTTGGGAGCAAAGAGAAACATTGCACGTTCCCTGAATGAAAGAGGATGTGAGGTTACAATTTATCCGGCACTGACACCTGCGGAAGAGATTCTGGAGGCAAATCCGGATGGCATTATGTTAAGTAACGGCCCTGGAGATCCAAAGGAATGTACTTCTATTATAAAGGAAATAAAAAAATTATACGATTCTGAAGTTCCGATCTTCGCAATCTGTCTTGGACATCAGCTTATGGCTCTTGCAACAGGTGGAGATACCCATAAGATGAAATACGGACACAGAGGCGGAAATCATCCGGTCAAAGACCTTGCAACAGGACGTGTTTACATTTCTTCCCAGAACCATGGCTATGTAGTAGATGCTGAGGGACTTGAAGAGAAAAACATTGCAAAACCTGCATTCGTTAACGTCAATGACGGCACAAACGAAGGTATGGCATACGAAGGAAAGAATATCTTTACTGTACAGTTCCATCCTGAAGCATGCCCGGGACCGCAGGATTCCAGTTACCTGTTTGACAGATTTATGGATATGATGGGAGGAAATAAATAATGCCAAGAAATAAAAGACATTAAAAAAAGTACTTGTAATTGGTTCCGGCCCGATTATCATCGGCCAGGCAGCAGAGTTTGACTATGCAGGAACACAGGCATGCCGTTCCCTGAAAGAAGAAGGCATTGAGGTTGTTCTTCTTAACTCCAACCCTGCAACCATCATGACAGATAAAGATATCGCTGACAGAGTTTATATCGAGCCTCTGACAGTAGAAGTAGTAGAACAGCTTATCCTGAAAGAGAAACCGGACAGCGTCCTTCCTACACTGGGCGGCCAGGCGGGATTAAACCTTGCCATGGAGCTGGATGAGAAAGGTTTCCTTAAAGAACACAATATCAGACTGATCGGTACAACTGCCCAGACAATCAAGAAAGCGGAGGACCGTCAGGAATTTAAAGATACTATGGAGAAGATCGGTGAGCCGATCGCAGCATCCAAGGTTGTTACAACAGTAGAAGATGGTCTTGCATTTACAAACACCATTGGTTATCCGGTAGTTCTCCGTCCTGCTTACACACTCGGTGGAAGCGGCGGCGGTATCGCCCATAATGAATATGAACTTCGTGAAATCCTGGAGAATGGTCTTCGTCTTTCACGTGTAGGTGAAGTTCTGGTAGAGCGCTGCATCGCAGGATGGAAAGAGATTGAATATGAAGTAATGCGTGACAGCGCAGGAAACTGCATCACAGTCTGCAACATGGAGAACATTGATCCGGTTGGTGTCCACACAGGTGACTCTATCGTAGTTGCTCCATCTCAGACACTGGGAGATAAAGAATATCAGATGCTCCGTACTTCAGCCCTGAACATCATCACAGAACTTGGAATCACAGGTGGATGTAACGTTCAGTACGCTCTGAAACCGGACAGCTTTGAATACTGTGTAATCGAGGTAAACCCGCGTGTAAGCCGTTCCTCTGCACTTGCAAGTAAGGCAACAGGTTACCCGATCGCAAAGGTTGCAGCAAAGATTGCCCTGGGTTACACACTGGATGAGATCCCGAATGCGATCACAGGAAAAACATATGCAAGTTTCGAGCCAATGCTTGACTACTGCGTAGTTAAGATTCCGAGACTTCCATTTGATAAATTTATAACTGCAAAGAGAACCCTTACTACTCAGATGAAGGCAACAGGTGAGGTTATGAGTATCTGCCATAACTTCGAAGGTGCCTGATGAAAGCCATCCGTTCTCTTGAACAGCACGTAGACAGCCTGATGTCCTATGATTTCACACAGCTTACAGACGAGGAACTCCTTGCAGAGCTGGAAATCGTAGATGACCGCAGAATCTGGAAGATTGCAGAAGCAATCCGTCGTGGTATGCCACAGTCCATGCTTCACGACATCACAAAGATTGATATCTGGTTCATTGATAAGCTGGCAATCCTTGTTGGAATGGAAAATGCACTTAAAACCAGAAAGCTTACAAAAGAGCTTCTTCTGGAAGCAAAGCGCATGGAATTTCCGGATTATATCATTGCTCGTCTGACAGGTAAAACAGAAGAAGAAATCAAAGCTCTTCGTGAAGAATACCAGATCAAAGCAGCATACAAGATGGTTGATACCTGTGCAGCAGAGTTTGCTGCAGCAACACCATATTACTATTCTGTATACGGCGATGAAGGCACAGAGAATGAAGCAGTAGCAACACCGGATAAAAAGAAAATCCTGGTACTTGGTTCCGGTCCGATCCGTATCGGTCAGGGTATTGAGTTCGACTTCTGTTCCGTACACTGTACATGGGCATTTGCAAAAGAAGGCTATGAGACCATCATCATCAACAACAACCCGGAAACAGTAAGTACAGACTTTGATATTGCAGATAAACTGTATTTCGAGCCTCTGACACCGGAAGATGTTGAGAATGTAGTAAATATCGAGAAACCGGACGGAGCAGTTGTACAGTTCGGTGGTCAGACAGCTATCAAATTAACAGAAGCACTGACAAAGATGGGCGTTAAGATTCTCGGAACATCTGCGGAGAACGTAGATGCAGCAGAGGACCGTGAGCTCTTTGATGAGATTCTTGAAAAATGCGAGATCCCGAGACCAAAGGGACAGACAGTATTTACTGCTGAGGAAGCTAAGAAAGCAGCAAATGAGCTGGGTTATCCTGTTCTGGTTCGTCCTTCCTATGTACTTGGTGGTCAGGGCATGAGAATCGCTGTAAGCGATGAGGACGTAGAAGAGTATATCGGTGTGATCAACCAGATCGCACAGGAGCACCCGATCCTTGTTGATAAATACCTGATGGGTAAGGAAATTGAAGTAGATGCTGTATGCGATGGCGAGGATATCCTGATTCCTGGTATCATGGAACATATCGAGCGTGCCGGAATCCACTCCGGTGACAGTATCTCCGTATACCCGGCTAAGACCATCAGCGAGAAAGCAAAAGAGACAATTGCAGAATACACCAGACGTCTTGCAAGAGCACTGCATGTTATCGGTATGATCAACATCCAGTTCATTGTTCTTGGAGATGATGTATATGTGATCGAGGTTAATCCTCGTTCCAGCCGTACTGTACCGTACATCAGCAAGGTAACAGGAATTCCGATCGTTCCTCTTGCAACGAAGGTAATCCTTGGATACAAGTTGAAAGACATGGGCTATGAACCGGGACTTCAGCCGGAAGCAAAACACTATGCGATCAAGATGCCTGTATTCTCATTTGAGAAGATCCGCGGCGCTGATATCAGTCTTGGACCGGAAATGAAGTCAACAGGTGAGTGCCTTGGTATTGCTGAGACATTCAATGAAGCGCTTTACAAAGCATTTATCGGAGCAGGTATCCGTCTTCCGAAACATAAAAACATGATCATCACTGTTAAAGACGAAGACAAACAGGATATCATCCCGATTGCAAGAAGATTCGAAGCGCTTGGATACAGAATCTATGCTACACTGGGAACTGCCAAAGTCCTCAAAGAAAACGGAATCAAAGTTATCCGTACAAACAAGCTGGAGCAGCCTGCACCGAACCTTATGGACCTTATCCTTGGTCATAAGATCGACGTTGTTATCGATACTCCGCCACAGGGCGTAGAGCATCAGAAAGATGGTTTCGTCATCAGACGTAACGCCATCGAGACAGGTGTCAATGTCCTTACTTCTCTGGATACAGCAGAAGCACTGGCAACCAGCTTGAGAATACAGATCTGAACAATTTATCTCTTATTGATATTGCTACGATTGCAAGAAGATAAAGAACTGATAAATAATATGAAATGATGAAAAGCAGCCGTAATTTTCTCTGTCGGAGAAAAGGCGGCTGTTTTTATCTTATAGAATCAGCAGGAAAAATACAGATTACAGTTGTATCAGTGGCATGGTGTGTAATATAATCATATGAGTATTTACAGTGAGTCAGATAGATATATGTTGGTCTTTTGCATTACTTATTATCTGGCAGAAACCTGTCTGATCTGGTTGAAAATCGTTGTAAATAAGAATAACAACAAAAAAGAAAACAGGAAGGGAAAGATTATGGATTTTATTGAACTGTTAAAGGTCATTTTCCTTGGGATTGTAGAGGGAATCACAGAATGGCTCCCGATCAGCAGTACCGGACATATGATCCTGGTGGATGAGTTTCTGAAACTGAATGTGACAGAGGATTTTAAGAATCTGTTTTTCGTAGTGATCCAGCTTGGCGCGATCCTCGCGGTTGTAGTTCTCTACTGGAACAAATTGTGGCCGTTTTATATCAGACCAATTTCAAAGAAACAGCAGGCAGTGCTTAACAGGCATGGTGCAGTGTCCAGAGGAATTCTTGCTTTTGTGGAGAAGTTCTGTGATAAAGAGAAATGGGTACTCTGGTTTAAAATTATAGTAGCCTGTATACCGACGATTGTTATCGCACTTCCGTTTAATGATGTCATTGAAGAGAAATTTAATAACTATGTAGTAGTTGCCATTGCACTGATCGTATATGGTATCCTCTTCATTGTCATTGAGAATTATAACAAGAGAAGAAGACCAACCTGTACAAATCTGGAAAATCTGTCATTTAAGACTGCACTCATCATCGGTCTGTTCCAGGTACTCTCCGTAGTTCCGGGTACATCCCGTTCAGGTTCCACCATTATCGGAGGTATTCTTGCAGGAACCTCCCGTACAGTAGCAGCAGAATTTACGTTCTTCCTGGGAATTCCGGTCATGTTCGGAGCCAGTCTGCTGAAAATCCTGAAATTCGGTTTCTCTTTCACAGGAACAGAGGTGATGATCCTGATCGTGGGAATGATAGTGGCATTTGTAGTTTCCATTATCGCAATTAAATTCCTGATGGGATACATAAAGAAACATGACTTTAAGGCATTCGGATGGTACAGAATCGCACTTGGTATTCTGGTGCTTGGATACTTTATCGGAAAAACACTTCTTGGTTGTAAATAATGTATAAGAAAAGCCCTGCTGTATAAGCGGCATGTACGTTATAAGCGTATATCCCGGACAGCAGGGCTTTTTATTATGTTACAGGTTTCTTATATGCAGATCATTTCGCCGGTATAAGAGGTATCATAACCTGTCAGATGATGAATCTCAGTTTTGAAATCTTCAGACTGTACAATTTCCACAAGAGCAGAGAACCCCGGCTTTCTCACAGATTCCGCAGGAATTGCCAGATACATCTGCATATCAGTCACAGGGACGAAATCAAGTCCCGGAAAGTAACGTGCGATCATTTCTTCTCCAAAAGCAACATTCGCTCTGTGCTCAAAAACAGCAGATGCAGATGACATATCAGAGACAGCTTCATTTCTGTATCCGCTGATTTTTTCAGAAGAGATTCCCCGTTCTTTCAACAGACGGTCCAGATAAACTGCGGGCACTTCCCTTTTCACGATTCATAAAAACAACTTTCGGATCCGTCAGGTCCTCCACAGAAGAAATCTTTTCAGGATTTCCGGCCTGTACATAGAAGCCGACAGAGTATTTATATAAAGAAAGAAGTATTAGCGGGATTCCGGGAACCAGGTGACGGATATCATCTATATCCAGACTGGTAGCAGCGATATGTGCTTTTTCGAAATACAGGGAATAAAGTCCGTTATAGTCATTCATATGAGACTGCAGGACAGGAAGTCCATCGGGATGAGCGGACATTTTGCCGAGAAGAAGCTCCAGGGCGGCAGAAGTCTGGCCGCTTAAAATGATACCACTGGAATGAAGCAGATAATCTCTTTTCAGCAGAGAGCTCTCAGGTTCAAAATTAACAGAAGTGTATGGAATATCCTGCCCGATTCCGGAATTGCCGGAACTGCTTCTGTTAAGATACTGTGTCAACTGCTCTTCGCTGACCCTGAGTTGTTTTCCGATTTTTGAAGATTCCAGCTCACCGCGCTTGATAAGTTCATAGACCGTCGTCTTTTTGATCTTCAGACGGTCTGCGACCTCCTGAGCTGTGTAAAGTTTATTCATCAATACCTACCATGACATTAGTAGCCTTGATCACTGCATAAGCATCAGAACCTACTTTCAGGTTTAATTCTTCAACTGCTGCACAGGAGATGGTTGCTGTGATAATGTTTCCACCGCCGATATCAATAGAAACGATGGAGTTTACAGCTCCGTTATTGATACTTACTACTTTCCCTTTTAACTGATTGCGTGCACTTAATTTCATGATAATCACCTCACTGTTTTATTATTTTTTCTATAGATTTATCGTTACTGTTCACACTCCACTATTCCGCGAGGTGTTTTGGCATGGATATGCCAAATCCCGAGACATACAAGCCAAAATTCCATTGCCACAGGCAATCTGGAATGAATTTTGGCTGCGTTACTGAGAACGGAGTGAACAGTAACGATTTATCTGATACCCGATTAAAGGCCGGAAAGTTGTTTATGGCAGTAAAAATAAGGCTTTCGACCTTTTATCATTTACATGATAACATATACAAATAAAATTGACAAGAATACAAAAGTTTGTACAATAGATACAAAAGGAAACAAAACTGAATAAAACAAAACGAAACTAAATGAAAGGCGGCAAAAATATGAGAAAGAAATTAATTGCAGCAATGATGGCAGGAGTACTGAGCGCAGGAATGCTCAGCACAGGAGTTTTCGCAGCAGATACAGACTTAAAAGGTGAAGTCAACACATTCATCGCAGCAAGCTTAAGCAATGCAATGGAAGAAATCCAGAAAAATTTCAATGAGACATATCCTGATGTTGAAATCCTCTACAATGCAGACAGCTCAGGTACATTACAGACACAGATCGAAGAGGGCGCACGTTGCGATATCTTCTTCTCAGCAGCTGATAAACAGATGAATGCTCTGGTAGACGAAAATCTGGCTAAGAAAGATACTGTAGAAGATATCCTTGAGAATAAAGTCGTTCTGATCAAACCTAAGGATGGAGAAACAAAAGTTACAGGATTTGAGAACATTACAGATGCAGCCAATATTGCACTTGCAGGTGACAGTGTTCCGGTTGGACAGTATGCCAGAGAAATTTTTGACAACCTTGGAATTACAGATGAAGTAAATAAGATGGAGATCAATGAAGGTAAGAACGTATCTGAAGTTCTTGCAGCAGTAAGCGAAGGAAGTAATGAGATCGGTATCGTTTATGCTACAGATGCAGCTTCCGTTGTAGATAAAGTAGACGTTATCGCAGAAGCTCCGGCTGATGCACTGAAGACACCTGTTCTCTATCCGGTAGGTCTTATCGAAGACAAAGAGGCATCTGAGGATGATACAGCAGCTACAGAAGCATTCCTTGAGTACATCAAATCTGACGACGCTATGAAAGTATTCGAGAAATACGGATTCACAGCATACAAAGCAGATGATGCTTCCGAAACAGATGATAAAGATGCAGAAGCAACAGAAGAAGCAGATGACACAGAAACAAATGCTGAGACAGAGACAACAGAGGAAGCTAAATAAGAATGAGTGAATTTCTGGCAGAAATAAACTGGAGTCCCTTGTGGATTTCATTGAAAACAGGTTTCACAGCGACTGTGATCGCGTTCTTTCTGGGAATATTCTTTGCGAGACTGGTAATGAAGATGAAACCTTTTTCCAGAGGCATACTGGATGGTATTCTGACCATGCCTCTGGTACTTCCCCCGACAGTGGCCGGTTTCATTCTGCTTCTGCTGTTCAGCCTGAGACGTCCGTTCGGGGCATTTCTGCTGGATAATTTTGACATTAAGATCGTACAGACCTGGAAGGGCTGCGTGATCGCAGCATCTGTAATTGCGTTTCCGCTGATGTATCGAAATGCACGCGCTGCATTTGAACAGGTGGATGTGAATCTGATCGCAGCAGGCAAGACACTTGGCATGAGTGACAGAAGAATCTTCTGGACAGTTGTCATGCCGACAGCAGGACCCGGAATCGCATCCGGTACAGTCCTTGCCTTTGCCAGAGCAATCGGAGAATACGGTGCTACATCCATGCTCGCAGGAAACATTCTTGGCAAGACCAGAACCGTTTCCGTTGCCATTGCTTCGGAGACTGCGGCAGGAAATTATGGCATGGCCGGTTTCTGGGTAGTTGTGATCTTGATCATTTCATTTGTGATCGTTGCGGCGATCAATATCGTTTCCGGTAAGGGAATGAAGATGGGCAGGTGGATGTAATGGCAGTCAGTGTGGATATTGAGAAGAAACTTCATGGCTTCACTCTGAAAGTAAAGCTGGAGAGTGATGGTTCTCCAATGGGGATCCTTGGAGCATCCGGAAGCGGAAAAAGTATGACTCTGCGCTGTATTGCAGGAATCCAGACACCGGACTCAGGAAGAATTGTTGTAAATGATAAAGTTCTTTTTGATTCAGAAAAGAAAATCAATCTTAAACCGCAGGAGAGGAAGGTTGGCTATCTTTTTCAGAACTATGCACTTTTTCCTACCATGACTGTAGAGAAGAATATTGCATGCGGATACAGAGGGGATAAGAAACATCTTAAGGCAAAAGTGGCAGATTACATAGAGCGCTATCAGCTTAACGGGCTGGAGAAACGTTATCCGGGACAGCTTTCCGGAGGTCAGCAGCAGCGTGTCGCACTGGCACGAATGATGATCGGAGAACCGGAAGCATCCTTCTGGATGAACCGTTCTCAGCACTGGATGGATATCTGAAAGATATCATGCAGCGTGATATGCAGAACTTTCTTAATGAGTACACAGGTGATATGATTCTGGTCACTCACAGCCGTGATGAGGCTTACAAGTTCTGCGGACATCTGACAATTCTGGACAGCGGTCAGGCACTTACTACAGGAGAAACCAAGAAACTCTTTGAACGACCCGGTATTCTGCAGGCGGCCAGACTGACAGGGTGTAAAAATTTCTCAACTGTACAGAAAATGGGAAAACACAGTATTTATGCAGTGGACTGGGATCTGATGCTGCAGACCGAAGATGTGGTGCCGGATGATGTTACGCATGTGGGAATCCGCGGTCACTGGATGAAAGGTGCATCTGAAGGCGGAGAGAACCACATGGAAGTGGAAGTTATGGAATATATTGAAACGACCTTTGAACATCAGTATTTACTGAAGAACAAGAAAGGCGGAGACTGTCAGCCGGTCTGGTGGATGTGCCCCAAAGGAAATTTTGAGGAAGATCCGCATGCAAAAGTTCCGAAATATATCCATTTTCCGGAAGAGCATCTGATGCTGCTGAAAGAAGCGAAATAGAATATATAAGAAATAATAAAAAGCGTTTTATTTTCAACAGAGATTTCTGGTGAAGATATAACGCTTTTTTAACCGAATCAAGTAAGTCCCTGCGGAGCAGTTATTCGGTGTAGAATCGCGTAGCCATGTAGCTGTAAGAGTCTGCCGGTTTGATCACGCAGATGGATGTTATCAAATTGTCTGAGAAATCTATGACGGATGATTCTTAGAATATTTTATGTAGTCCACAACCATCATCGCCAGTTTAAATGTCAGTGCATCTTCAAACGCGCGGATATCCAGTCCGAATTTTCTCTGGAGTTTTTCGAAACGGTACACCAGAGTATTTCTGTGTACATAAAGCTGTCTGGAGGTCTCGGAGAGATTCAGGTTATTTTCAAAGAAGGTACGGATGGTGATCAGGGTTTCTTCGTCAATAGAATCCAGAGTTTCCTCTTTGAAGATCTCGTCGATAAACATTTCACATATGGAAACAGGAAGCTGGTAGATCAGTCTGCCGATTCCAAGCTGGTTATATCCGAATACATTTTTATCTGCGTTAGAAAATCTTGCCTACTTCAAGGGCTGTATGTGCTTCCTTGTATGCGTCTGGAAGCCTGGAAATATCCTCTGCCAGATTACTGTAGGCAACCCATGCGGAAGTCATTGCTTCTGTATTTAACATATCTACAAGCATATATGCAATTGATTCCAGATCCTCATAAGTTTCTGTAGACTGTAATTCTCTGATGATGATAATCCCTGTATCATCAATAGCTGTGATGAAATCTCTGGTACGGGCAGAGAAAATATTCCGGATCGTAGCGAGAGCGTTCTCATCCTTGGTCTGTTTGGTTTCCACAAGAAATACGGCACGCTGAACAGAAGTTGCAATGTGCAGTTTCTTGGCGCAGTTAAAGGCATCTACATCAGAATAACTACCAAGGAGAAGATTCTGCATAAAGGTATTCTTGTCGCTTTTCTCTGCATAGGCAGCCAGGAGACTCTGTACCTGGCATACAGCCAGCTCTCCGATGGTAGCAGTACTTTCTGCTTTTCCCCATACGATCAGAATATAGGAGATGGAATGGTTCTCCATGATCTTATACAGGCAGCAGCTTGTATTGGAAACACACAGGGCACTGCTTTGGCGAAATTCTTCCAGTTTTGATTCTGCAGGAAGTTTTTTATCACAGGTAGAGAGAAAGATATGGTTATCAGAATCCAGCAGACAGAAATCAATCTGGCTGATATTCTTCCAGTCTGTCAGGCATTTCTGTAAAATCTGTTGTATTTTCATTAGGTCAATCCTTTCTTTTGGGGTATGAGTCAGCTTATAGCAATCCTTGCAAATTGTCTGATCGAAGTAATCAGGCAGCCAATTCTATATTATAACATAAAAACCCGGGGAAAACTCCCCGGGTTTATTAAAGATTCCTGAAAATTAGTTGCAGATTGTAAGTTCTGTTTCTTTATCAAAGAAATGAGATTTTTCCATATCGAATGCGAATTTGATCGGATCACCGGTCTTAGCTGTTGTACGAGGATCAACTCGTGCTGTAACCTGAGTTCCGTTTACATCGAAGTATAAGAATACTTCAGCTCCGAGAAGCTCGTAAACTTTAACTACGGATGTCATCGGTGCGCTTGGAGAAGCTTCGATGAACATCTGGGAATCATGGATATCTTCCGGACGGATACCGAGAACAACTGTTTTACCTACATAGCCGCCATCTTTAAGAGCTTTTGCTTTAGCAGCTGGGATAACCAGTTCATGCTCGCCAACTTTAGCGATAAGGTTGCCACCTTTTTCGGAGATAACAGCGTCAAGGAAGTTCATCTGCGGAGATCCCATGAATCCTGCAACGAATAAGTTGCCTGGTTTCTGATACAGGTTCTGAGGTGTATCTACCTGCTGAACAACACCGTCTTTCATAACAACGATTCTGGTACCAAGAGTCATAGCCTCTGTCTGGTCATGTGTTACATAGATGATTGTAGCACCCAGTCTCTGGTGGATCTTGGAAATCTCGATACGCATCTGTACACGAAGTTTAGCATCCAGGTTGGAAAGAGGCTCATCATAAGGAATACCTTAGGATTACGTACGATAGCACGTCCCATAGCAACACGCTGTCTCTGACCACCGGAAAGAGCCTTCGGTTTACGATCAAGAAGTTTCTCAAGGTCAAGGATTCTTGCAGCTTCACGAACTGCTTTATCAATCTGGTCTTTCGGAACTTTACGAAGTTTAAGTCCGAATGCCATGTTATCATATACTGTCATATGAGGATACAGAGCGTAGTTCTGGAATACCATTGCGATATCACGGTCTTTAGGCTCTACATCGTTCATAACTTTGTCACCAATCTTTAATGTACCGCCGGAAATTTCTTCCAGACCGGCAATCATACGAAGTGTAGTAGATTTACCACATCCTGAAGGTCCTACGAAAATGATGAATTCTTTATCTTCGATCTCCAGATTGAAATCTTTAACTGCCTGGAAACCATTTGGGTAAGTTTTGTTAATGTGCTGTAATGATAAGCTTGCCATGATTATTATTCCTCCAAAATTATTTCATAGTGTTTTTGCTGATTGATTACTCGTTTTTTCATCTGTAGACAGTATAGCGAAAAGGAGGGGGGATGGCTAGGGAAGAATCGTACAAAGATTTTTTTTGTTTCTTGTCATTCTGACGAAAAGCCGTAACCAGTATCTGGGGATTCCGTCAAACTGTCAAAAGACATAAGAAAAACGCAGGACAAAATGACGAAATTCTGTCTGCGTTTTTCAAAATTGGAGTTAAAATATGGCTCTTTTTTACTACCTGTTACTCAAAGTATATATAAGATTATGGTTTGGCTGAATCAAGTCAAAAATCTCTGACAATATGAAGGAACGGATGAGAAGAGACGAATATCGGGCTAAAATTACAGGAGGATCAGAGAAAGCAAATCATCAGGAAGCATTTTGCGCAAATTCTGTGTTGACCAGTTCTGCATACGGTGTACGTTCCTTCAGTTCTCCTGCGTCTTCCAGGATATCCTGCAGCAGTTCAAATCCATCCTGCCCGAACACCAGATTTTCTTTCCAGGTATCCTGATCGTAATAACGTTTTACGATGGCTGTGATGGTATCCAGATCTGTTTCAGGGAACTGAGGCTCGATGATTTCTGCAATTTCTTCAGGAGTGTGGCTCTGGACAAAATCCATACCTTTTTGCAGAGCATCAGTAAATTTTTGCATGATATCAGGATTTTTTTCCATATAGCTGGTTCTGGCACTGTAGGAGGTGTATGGTACGTAGCCGGAGTCAACGCCCAGGGATGCCACAACATACCCGGCACCTTGCTTTTCAAGAGCAGTAGCAGACGGCTCAAATTCTACGGTGAAATCGGCTGAATCATCTCCGGTAAAGGCAGCAGCAGTAGCGCCGAAGTCAATGCTCTGGTCAATAGACAGATCTTTCTCAGGGTCAAGACCATTCTTTTTCAGGATATACTCAAATACCATTTCCGGCATGCCACCTTTGCGGCCGCCAAGAACTTTCCTGCCCTTCAGATCTTCCCATTTAAAATCCGGCATTTCTTCTCTTGCCACAAGGAAATTTCCGGCTCGCTGGGTAAGCTGCGCAAAATTCACAACAGGATCAGTAGCTCCTTCCTGATAGGCATAGATAGATGCTTCTGCTCCCATAAATCCGATATCTGCCTCACCGGAAATCAGAGCAGTCAGAACTTTATCCGCACCGAATCCAGTTATCAATGTCAGATCCAGACCTTCTTCCGAAAAATATCCCTCTTCGATTGCCACATACTGTGGCGCATAGAAGATTGAGTGTGCGACTTCATTCAACGTAACTTTCGTAAGTTTTTCCTCTCCCCCATCCTTCTCTGCAGCAAAAGCTGTCATCGGCAGCGCAGTCACCGCCAGAATAACTGCTGCCGCTAGTGAAATCCATTTTTTATTTTTCATGCAGATACTCCTTTTGAGACTTCTGCTGTTAGGATATTCCCTCAACTCAAAAATGGTGCATTTTTTCTTGATAATTCATTTATATATTTCTAAAAGTAAAATATAATTGACTTTTATACAAATAAATGATATCTTATAGTCATCAGGGAGGTGAAGCAAGCTTGCCAAAGAATATTGCTATCAAAGTAGCACGAGCACAAAAGGATATGACGCAGAAGGCATTGGCGGAGGCTGCCGGTATTTCGCGGCAGACTATGAATGCAATCGAAAAGGGTGAATACAATCCAACAATCAAGCTATGCCGAAGAATCTGCCGTATCTTGGATAAGAGTCTGGATGATTTATTTTGGGAGGATGACGAGGATGAAGAAAACGAAAAGTAATCTGGATGAATTACAGGAACTGAAACTTCTGAAGATTGAGCACAATGGATGCTGGCTGGCTTTCTGGGGATTGCTGGCTGTAATACTGACCAGATAGCCATAGGAAATGACAGCAAACAGGATCTTTCCGGAGAATGGATCGTATTTATGTGCCTTGCTTTATATCTTACAGTAGGATGCATAAGAAACGGAATCTGGGACAGAAAGCTGAAACCAAATTTTAAGAACAATATCATGGCCAGTAGCATCGCCGCAGTTGTTATGGGGATTTTGTGGTTTATCATTCTTATCGGAATTATCACAAACTCGTCGGTTCCATTGCAACTGGAGTTATTATGTTTTTTTCTATAGAGATTTTATGTTTCCTTGCATTAACGCTTACTTCTAAAATTTATAAAAAAAGACTGAAAAAGCTTGAAGATGATTCTGAGGATGAATGATGATACCTGGGGAAAAGCCAGAGGGGACTGTATTTGAGCCATCAAACACCGTCCCCCTTGGTCCTTGGTCAATGTATAAAAATGTCCTTGCCGAATATAATTTAAAACAAAGATGATTTCTGATTGACTTTCTTAGTTATATCAGTTATATTATCTTTAGTGATCAGATTGCAGAAACTTGAGAAGCCTGCGATCGGGGGAGGGTGCCGAGGCCCCTCTCCTTTTTCTTTATCTGGAACATTTTGCAGCGAGGTACATATGAGCAAACCGTTTATTACATATACCGCACAAGTTGAAAAACTGAAAAATGAAAAAAATCTAGTTATTACAGATGATGATTTTGCGGTAGAATCCCTGCAGAATATCAGTTATTATGCATTAATTGGTGGATATAAACATCCTTTTATTGATATTCATACCCGCAAATACATTAATGAAGCGTGTTTTGAAGATATAGTTGCTCTTTATGAATTTGATGAAGAGTTACGTGGGATTTTCTTTAAGTATTTATGCCGCGTGGAAAGAAAATGCGTTCGTCCATTTCTTATCACTTCTGTAAAAAACATGGAGAACGTCAAGAAGAATATCTCAACTCCAATAATTACGGCAATATTCCCAAAAATAAAAATGGAATTACCAAATTAATCAAAATGCTAGATATGATGGCAAACAAAAACAAGGATCACGAATATCTTGTTTACCAGCGTAACAAATATCATAATATTCCGTTATGGGTGATTATGAATACCCTTACTTTTGGTCAGATATCAAAAATGTTTGAATTCTTACCTCAAAATATGCAGGGAGCAATTTGCCAGGATTTTGGAAATGTCAAGAAAAATGAAATGATAAAATATTTAAAGGTATTAACGCTGTACCGAAATGTATGTGCTCATAACGAAAGGTTGTTTTCCTATCATACATATATTGACATTCCAGATACATTGTTACATAAAAAATTAGGCATTTCTAAAAACGGTTCAAAATATATATATGGAAAAAATGACTTGTTTAGTGTAGTCATTACTTTTCGTTATCTACTTCCAAAGACTGATTTTTTACTGTTTAAAAAGCAATTATTGCATATTTTTGACCGATATGAAAAGCGGAATTCAAATTTGAAGTTGAATGATCTTTTTGAATATATGGGGTTTCCGATTAACTGGAAAGAGATAACAAAATTTCGCAAAATATAAGTGGAGATACATCAATGGTATCTCCACACTTGTTTAATTTGTCAAAGCGATAATTGTTTTTGCTAATGTTTCAAAGGTAACACTAAAATCATCTCTATTACGTTTCATATTTTCCCAGACACTCCCCGTCTTTTCAACTTGTTCTTGCGTCAACTCAAAAACAGGTGTATTGTTCATTTGTGATTGAGCAATTAGACTATTAAAATCTGCAATATTTATTAAATTGTAATTAGTTCTTTTTTGAATAAGCATTCCATTTTCATCCAATATAGGAACTAATTTTTCTGCAACAATTTTATTAATATCGTCAATCCATTCTGAAAATGCTTTTACCGGCGAGCCATTTCGCGGGCGGTATCGCTGTTGTATAGTACCTAGAAATTTAGGTACAGTATCATTCATCTTGTAAATTGCGTTTTTAAAAACCTCTGCTTTTCGCAAATTATCATAAGTAGAACACCATTTAGGAAACACTTTAATAAGTGATTCTATGGCCATATAGCAAAAATAATCTGGGGCACATGGAATAATAAAAAAATCACTTCCCATCAAAATGTTGGCATTTGTGGCAGATATGCTTGGACTCATGTCAAGTAAAACAAAATCCAAATGATATTTTTCACTAGTCATAGTGATTAATTGTCTTAATGCACCAGGAACATTTTGCAACACAACTAAAGATCCTGTCATATTTTCAGCAATATTGTATGTTGCGTCATATTCAGAAAACTCTATATGTCCAGGAAGTAAAAATAGATTTTCGTTGTGTTCAAATTCATAACAAGTTGTCGCTTCAAGCGGTCGCATTTCATTATTGAGAACCGGTGATAGTGCTGATTTTATATTATAATTATTTGCTTCATAAAACTGTGTTAGCTTATTTTCCTTATCGGCATTTAAACATAATCCTGTAAGGTTACATTGGGGATCAGTATCTATCATCAATGTTTTATATCCCAGTTCGGCTAATTTCCAGCCCAAATGAAAAGTAGTAGTGGTTTTACTAACCCCACCTTTGTTATTAAATAATGCAATTATTTTTGCCATAAAATGGTTTCCTCCTAATGTAAAGATATATTTATTATAAATCAATATCCTCATAATCAAAAGAGACATTTTATTTAAGAAATGCACTATTCAACCCGTCTACCCAATTACACAAAATCACAATCGTCTCATAATTTACATTGATGTATGTACACCACCTTTGCGGCCGCCAAGGACTTTCTTGCCTTTCAGATCTTCCCATTTAAAATCCGGCATTTCTTCTCTTGCTACAAGGAAATTTCCTGCCCGCTGGGTAAGCTGTGCAAAGTTTACAACAGGATCGGTAGCTCCTTCCTGATAGGCATAGATAGATGCTTCTGCTCCCATAAATCCGATATCTGCCTCACCGGATATTACAGCCGTCATTGTCTTATCTGCTCCAAAGCCAGTTATAAGCGTCATATCAAGCCCCTCATTTTTAAAATATCCTTTTTCGATTGCCACATACTGCGGAGCATAGAAAATAGAATGTGCTACTTCGGTGAACCTCACATGACTGAAGTCACGTGCTTCCAGACGCTTTAGGCGTCAGAATGAATATCGGCGGATACGCCTGTAACTTAGGTGCGCAGTTATGCGTATTTCCCATGCCGGATATGGCTGGTTCCCACATTACAGGTAGTCCGCTGTATATCTGCCTGTATCTATGCTGCTTTTAAAAATTCCATTTCTGAATGGAGTTTCCTCAGATCTGCATAGACACATGAGGTTCTACGCTTTACAGAAGGGACTTTTGCCTCCAGTAAAGACCTTTCCGTTGCCGGAAGGGGTTTTAAAAGTTCCCTTATAAAATACCTCGCCCCTATATTACAGGATGCTGACAGGTCACAATTATATCGTTTTCCTGTCTGGAAAGTACAGAGGCTGTGATTTCCCAGTCACGTGTACCACCCCGGAACCATCATAAGCCAGTCTGCTGGTATTCCATGCACAGATCCTGGATACCCGCATCCCTTTC
>ENA-OQIO01000649-OQIO01000649.1-human-gut-metagenome-genome-assembly--contig:-NODE-649-length-18035-cov-3.354143_pt1 | contig 18035 bp, 20 predicted proteins | sample MGYA00242573_ERZ504737 | MGnify/ENA primary metagenome ERZ504737 (study PRJEB26092, sample SAMD00036203) | human gut metagenome | host: Homo sapiens | study: EMG produced TPA metagenomics assembly of...
TTATGTGAGAAACTGATTGAGGTTTCCATGAAAAAATATCCGGCGCAGGATTTCACACTATAGAGCGTGTCTGCAGTAATTTATAGAAGTGTTATAGATGCATTATTAAGAGAATTGCTATAACAGGAAAGAAGATATAAAAAATATTATGAAAAACTTAACTCTTGAAAATATCGCTCGCGTATGCGGCGGTACTTATTATGGTCCGGCTGATAAATTACAGGAAGAAGTAATGTCTGTTATCACAGACAGCAGAAAGGCAGAAGAAGGATGTCTGTTTGTACCTATTGTGGGGGAACGTGTAGATGCTCATAAATTTATCCCACAGGTAATGGAAGAAGGGGCACTGGCAACCTTGTCGGAACGGATACTGGATAACGCTGATTTTCCTTATATCGCAGTAGAATCTTCTCTGCAGGCAGTGAAGGATATTGCAGAGTTTTATTTAAAGCAGCTTCAGATCCCTGTTGTGGGAATTACAGGAAGTGTTGGTAAGACAAGTACAAAAGAAGTGATTGCATCTGTTCTGAACCAGAAATACCACACTCTGAAAACACAGGCAACTTTAACAATGAACTTGGTCTGCCTCTCACAGTTTTCCGTCTGCGTGATGAAGATGAAATTGCAGTTCTGGAAATGGGAATCAGTGATTTCGGTGAGATGACCAGACTTGCGCAGATTGCAAGACCGGATACCTGCGTGATCACGAATATCGGTACCTGCCATCTGGAGAATCTGGGAGACAGAAATGGTGTTCTGAAAGCAAAGACAGAGATTTTTAAATTCCTCAGACCGGAGGGACATATTGTATTAAATGGCGATGATGACAAGCTTATCACAGTAAAAGAATATGAAAAGATAAAACCTGTATTTTTCGGAATGAGTAATGAATGTCAGGTTTACGGTGATAAGATTGTAAGCAGAGGTTTAAAGGGAATGACCTGCACCATTCATCTGGGGGATACTGCATTTACAGTTGATATCCCGATGCCGGGGCGCCATATGGTATATAATGCGCTGGCAGCAGCTGCAGTTGGAAATATTTATGGACTTACAACTGAGCAGATTAAAGCCGGAATCGAGAGCCTGGAGCCGATCAGCGGTCGTTTCAGAATGATCGAAACAGATAAATTTCTGATCGTAGATGACTGCTATAATGCAAATCCCATGTCCATGAAAGCCTCTCTGGATGTTCTGCAGGATGGTGCAGGACGCAGAATAGCAGTCCTTGGCGATATGGGTGAACTTGGAGAGAATGAAGTTCAGCTTCATGAGGAGGTAGGAGAGCATGCCGGAAAATGTGATATTGATGTTCTTATCTGTACAGGTAAACTGTGCAGAAATATGGCAGAGAGAGCACAGCGGACAAATCCGGACCTGAAAGTAATCTATGAGCCGGACAGAGAAAGTCTGCTGGAGCATCTGGAAGGTTATGTACAGGATGGTGACACTATTCTTGTGAAAGCTTCCCATTTTATGAAGTTTGAAGAGGTAGTTACGAAACTGGAAAATATGTAAACACTTCGAGACATTTTTGTCTTTTTATGAGAGAATTTGATGAGCGATTTTAGTTCCATGATACCGGAAACAGCAGTATAATAATCCTGTCAGTTTATGAGCAGGCAGCGAAGCAGATAGTCTTATCTGTTCAAGTGAGGAGGATGTTATGCTGGAGAAAGTTATGGAACTGCATTTCCTGCTGTATGCCATGATGTTAATGGGCGGACTGGGAGCACTGGGGATGCTGACCACACATCTTACCTACCGAAGAATGATCAGAAAAAATACAGAGGTTAAATCAAATCTCAAAGAGAAATGGACAAATCTTTGGAAAACAAGAGACAGGCTGTTGAACCGTATGAACCGGTTTGTCTGGTATCCGTCACTTTTCTGTATCGCTTTTCTTGGACTGGCTTTTTTCCTGTATTCCAAAGATGTACGATGGGACGGAATGCCGCTGGCATATCTTTATGTGGCTGCGATCATTCCGACAGCATTGCTTTTGCTGAGACAGGCGCTGGATTTTACATACAGAGAAGAACTTCTGATGAATTCTTTTTCTGATTATGTGGAACATGCCCGCACATGGGTAGAAGAAGTGCCGGTGCCGGAGAAGGCTGACGAAGCTGTAAAAGAGGAAATCGTTGAACATATTGCGGACAGTATCCGCCAGACTGCAGCAGCAGGAAGCCATTTCAGCGGAATGCTTACACCCGAGGAAGATGAGATTATGAGAGAAATCATAAGAAGAATTTAATGAAAATAAAGACATGAAAATTCACTGCAAATGAGATACACAGGATCAGAAACAATATGGCAATGTAAAGTTTCTGATCCTGTACACATTTTAATACAGAATAATTTATTATTCGTCATCCTCTTCAATTACCTGGATCTCCAGATAATCAAAATCAATCTGCTCTATAAAATTATCCTGATAAAATCTGGCTTTTCCATGTTTCTTAAAATGTCTGACTGTAGATTCCAGCCAGATTGGGTTTCCCAGATCCATTTCATAACAGATACTTCCAGACCACGAAAAATCTTGTGGGTCCGCGTATCTTCGGAGTCATCGCAGATTACAGTATCTTTCAGTAAATGATTATCTTTCCATAATTTTCCCCATAAACGGAACATATCGGTAATACCTCCCTGTCAGAACTGCCACAGGCGGCAGAAATCTCATTTTCTAAGTGATTCCCAGTATAGCGGATTTTGGTAGGAAAGTAAAGAAAGTAAAAAAATGCTACTGCTTGTAGTAACTAAAATGTTACTGTTCACTCCGTTCTCAGTAACATAGCCAAAATTCATTCCAGATTGCCTGCGGCAATGGAATTTTGGCTTGTATGTCTCGGGATTTTGGCATATTCATGCCAAAACACCTCGCGGAATAGTGGTGTGTGAACAGTAACACTAAAATACTTATAGTCTTAGGCTTGATTATTCCGGTGGAATATTCTATAATAAAACCTAAATTTCCATAAATTAGCGTGTCAAAGTGCCGGTTCAGGAGAAAATCAGTTTTCATCTGGAAATTTGAAGACTGGTGTGGATAAGGTGAGTTCCATAACTGCATTTGTGATATGCAAAAAAACAGAATGGAGGAGACATTATGAAATTATACGATACCGGTGTGTATTTGCTGAATGGTCAGAAGATTGTTCCGGAGAATCAGGCAGATTTTCCTGTTTCCAAAGAGGAAGCTGCAAAGAGTACAATTGCCTATTCAATTCTGAAAGCACACAATACTTCCGGAAATATGGAGAAACTTCAGATTAAATTTGATAAACTGACTTCTCATGATATCACTTTTGTCGGAATTATCCAGACTGCACGTGCTTCAGGCCTTGAGAAATTTCCGGTGCCATATGTACTGACAAACTGCCATAATTCACTCTGTGCCGTAGGCGGAACTATTAATGAAGATGATCATATGTTTGGACTTACCTGTGCCAAGAAATATGGCGGCGTATATGTACCGCCCCATCAGGCGGTTATCCATCAGTTTGCAAGAGAAATGCTTGCAGCAGGCGGTAAAATGATCCTCGGTTCAGACAGCCATACACGATATGGCGCACTGGGAACCATGGCAATGGGTGAGGGCGGACCGGAGCTTGTAAAGCAGCTTCTTTCCCAGACTTATGATATCAATATGCCAGGCGTCGTTGCCATTTATCTTACAGGTTCTCCTCGTCCGGGCGTAGGTCCTCAGGACGTTGCGCTTGCGATTATCGGCAAAGTTTTTGCAAACGGATATGTGAAGAATAAAGTTATGGAATTTGTAGGACCCGGTGTTGCAAATTTAAGTGCTGATTTCCGAATTGGCGTAGATGTAATGACAACAGAGACCACCTGTCTTTCCTCTATCTGGCAGACAGATGAGAAGATTCAGGAATTCTATGAGATCCATGGCAGAAGTGAAGATTACAAAGAACTGAAACCAGGTGAAACAGCATACTATGATGGCTGTGTAGAGATTGATCTGAGTGAGATCAGACCAATGATCGCTATGCCATTCCATCCAAGCAATACATATACAATTGATGAACTGAAAGCAAATCTGGATGATATTCTGGCAGATGTTGAGAAAAAAGCACAGATCAGCTTGATGGAAAAGTTCCATATACATTAAGAGACAAAGTAATTGATGGTAAACTTTATGTAGAACAGGGAATCATCGCAGGATGTGCAGGTGGTGGATTTGAAAATATCTGTGCAGCAGCTGATATCCTTAAAGGCAAGAGCATTGGTGCGGATGCCTTCACATTGAGTGTATATCCGGCAAGTACTCCGATTTATATGGAACTGGCTAAGAATGGCGTTCTGGCAGGACTTCTTGAAACGGGAGCTGTTGTGAAGACTGCTTTTTGCGGACCTTGCTTTGGTGCAGGGGATACTCCTGCAAATAATGCATTCAGTATCCGTCATACGACCAGAAACTTCCCGAACCGCGAAGGTTCCAAAATCCAGAATGGCCAGATTTCTTCTGTTGCACTTATGGACGCACGTTCTATTGCGGCAACTGCAGCAAACAAAGGTTTCCTGACTTCAGCAGAGGATTATACGGGTGGTTATACAGGACAGAAATATTTCTTTGATAAGACAATTTATGACAATCGTGTATTTGACAGCAAGGGTATAGCTGATCCGGGTGTAGAGATCCAGTTTGGTCCGAATATTAAGGACTGGCCGGAGATGGCTGCACTTCCGGAGAATCTGATCGTGAAGGTTGTTTCTGAGATCCATGATCCGGTTACTACAACAGATGAACTGATCCCGTCCGGTGAGACATCTTCTTATCGTTCCAATCCACTTGGACTGGCTGAGTTTACACTTTCCAGAAAAGATCCTGCTTATGTAGGACGTGCGAAAGAAGTTCAGAAAGCTCAGAAGGCTATTCAGGAAGGAAAATGTCCGGTTGAGGCATTACCGGAGATGAAACCTGTAATGGATGTGATCAAAAAGGATTATCCGAATGTAAGCAAGGAAAATCTTGGTGTGGGAAGTACGATCTTTGCAGTGAAACCAGGTGATGGTTCTGCGCGTGAGCAGGCTGCTTCCTGTCAGAAAGTGCTTGGCGGATGGGCAAATATCGCCAATGAGTATGCGACAAAGAGGTACCGTTCTAATCTGATCAACTGGGGTATGCTTCCATTCCTGATTAAAGAAGGGGAGCTTCCGTTTGCAAACGGAGATTATCTGTTCTTCCCACAGATTCGTAAGGCAGTGGAAGAAAAGGATGATGTGATCCGGGGATATGTTGTCGGTGCTGAGGGACTGAAGGAGTTTGAAGTGGCTCTTGGGGAGCTTACGGATGATGAACGTGAGATTATCCTTAAGGGATGCCTGATTAATTATAATCGAAAATAGGAAGTGATGAAGATGCAGCTATCCTCTCTTTATGTTGAGAGTGGCTGCATCTTTATTATAGCAATTCTCTAAAATAATGCATCTTAATCCAGCCCATCAGAGTGTGAAATCCTGCGTCAGATATCTTTGCCGTGCGTCAGCACGCCTGCAGATATCTTCCTTGTCTTTCGCACTCTGCCGAACTGTCTTAAATGCATTATTTACGAGGATTGCTATAGATATAATAGAGCCCTCCGGGCAGAATGTACTGCGGCGGAGAAAGATAAATAGTCTGAAAATTATCAAATAAATAAAAATATTGTAAAATTAGTGCAAATAAGACAAAGATAAACAGAAAATATTAAAATAAAATGTAAAAATGTATTGACAAATAATAACGAGAGTGTTATTATAACACCATCAAAAGAAACAAGAAAACGAATTAAACAATCAAAGAAATTCATTCAATTCATAGCATATATAAATGTTCCAATGAAAAGGATGAAAATAAAAGAAAGGTTCGGGTGATTCCATTGGGAAAGAATTTATAACTCCATCAATATGAGAGTGACGGGTATCGCATTTCCTGCAAGAAAGACCTGATACGGAGATTATAAAAAAGTATTTTCCTTATATAATATAAGAGCATACGCACAGTCTGATTAATAAGGAAGGAATGTATCAAAGGTATTATAGAAGCGATAACTTATATTGAATATCTGTTGCAGACCTGATACAGGGATTTTGGTAAATGTGTAAAGAAATATTTACCGGAAGAGCATAACCCTTATCTCAGTAGTTAGCCTGAAAGCAGAGGTTCAGGTAACAGATAAACTGAAGGTAAGAACGATGTTTTGAGAGGCATATAGAAGTTTAAGTATATGGTTTGAAATCCTGCATCAGAAGAATATCCGGTATATAAAATTACAGGATATTGAGAGAAATATTAAGGTACTTTTTCAGTGATACTTTACATAATTCAGAACATCTGCCATTAATGTTCGATAAATATGAAAAGCACATAAGGAAATTAAACAGTTGTGAATTTAAGAAGTTAGGTTTATGATTGCTTAGCACGAAAAATAATGAAAAAGTGTATCCGATATTTCATAAATGAAAAATAAATTATAATACGTGAAATTATAATTTAAAATCTATAAAACTTTCTAAGTAAGTTCCGATGAACTGAATAACTGATATCATAAAAGCATAAAAGCAGGAATGGATCAGATTATAAACAGTACATATGGATTATGAGCAGGAAACAGAATAGGAATTTTAAATAAACATAGAAAAATTTAATAGTGAACTTATAAAGTAGTTTGTAAATAACATATTATTTTATTATAGAAAGAATACTAAGAGGAAAATAAATTGAATAACGAAGAACATTGAAGCGGTCATCATTTTTGAAATCAGGAAAAGTAAAAAGTGATGACCGTTTTCAAATTGTATTCATATATATTCGTTATATATTCGTTTATTGCGTGAAATGGAATTTTAGGATATACTCTCCATGAAAAGGAGAGTTTTTTTATGTGGATAAAAGATATCAGAGATTATATTTTATATGAAGATAAAGATATTCTGGTCTGTCACAAACCGGCAGGGCTTGCAGTTCAGAATGCGCGGGTTGGCAGTATGGATATGGAGAGCCTCTTGAAGAATTATATTGCTCAGAAGGTGCCGGGTAAGATGCCGTATCTGGGTATTATCCATCGCCTGGATCAGCCGGTGGAGGGGGTTCTTGTATTTGCCCTGAATCCGAAGGCAGCAGCAGATCTCAGCAGACAGATGACAGCGGGAAAAATAAAGAAGACTTATCTTGCAGTTACAGAAGGAACAGTGAAGGTGAAGAGTGCAAAACTGGTGGACTGGCTGAAGAAGGATGGCAGGACCAACAGCTCTGCAGTGGTTGAGGGAGGGACTTCCGGAGCAAAAAAGGCGATATTGTCTTATGAAGTTCTGGAAACCTGGAAAAATAAGGAAGATGCACAGGATTGTGGCGAAAGAAATCTGATTCGGATTGATCTGGATACAGGCAGGCATCATCAGATTCGTGTGCAGATGGCGCATGCCGGAATGCCTTTGGTTGGTGACAGAAAGTATAATCCCGGTCAGAATAGTCAGGAACCGCTGGCTCTCTGTTCTGCAAAACTGGGATTTCAGCATCCGGTGACAAAGAAACAGTTGGAGTTTCAGGTGCAGCCTGCAGGTATGGCATTCAAAAGACATTGATATAGCGCAATTTTTGATGTATAAAAGTGAAAAATGTGTAAAATCTCTGGACGAATTTCGTAAAGTGTGTATAATGTAGAAAGTAATATGCAGTTATAAGGTTTATAGCAATTCTCGTAAATAATGTATTTAAGAGGATCGCTACAGGTAATTGTTCGATGTTAATTATTCTGTGAGAGTACTGAGCAGATATCGATTTTTAGTTGACAGAAATTATACATTATTTTATGAAATTGCTGTAATGTGCAGTATAGCACTGAAAGGAAGAGGAAATTAAAATGAAAAGAGCGGCGGCAGCAGCGATAAGTTTAATGACAGGACTGGCAATGCTGACAGGATGCAGCAGAGCGGAGGTGGAAGAGACAATCCAGCCGTTGGTGGCAGACGCTATCGAAGAATCCGATTCAGAGGCAGAAGCAGTGAAGGAAGAGGATGAGAGTCCGCTGATTCCGGAGATTGATACAGATATAAAAATCCATGCCGGTTCAAGGATCGCAGTGGTAAGCAAATGTGTCAAGGGTGAATACTGGAAGATGGTTAAGAAAGGCATGAAGATGCGGTAAAGGAAATTAATAAAGCATATGGTTATAAAAAAGATGACCAGATTACCATGACTTTTGAAGGCCCTGATAATGAAGAGGACGTAGAGACTCAGATCAATACAATAGATGCTGTTATTGCAGAGAATCCGGATGTTCTTTGTATTTCGGCAAGTGACATGGATTCCTGTGAGGCACAGCTTGAAGCTGCAAAGGAAAATGGAATTCCGGTTATAGCATTTGATTCTAATGTAGCCGAGAAGAAACTGGTGAAGGCATATCGGGGAACCGATAATGTGCAGGTAGGAAAGATGGCTGCTTATCAGCTTGGCAGTGCACTCGGAAAGATGGGAAAGGTTGCGGTTTTCTCCGCACAGCAGAAGACAAAGAGTGTTCAGGATCGTGTAGAGGGATTCATGAATAATATCGGGAAGTACGGAGACATTGAAGTTGTGGAAACTATTTATTCTGATCAGGTAGATGATATGGAGGCTTCCATGAAGGAAGTTCTGGAAAAATATCCCACACTGGATGGTGTATTCTGCACCAATGCAGATATTACAGAGATGTATCTGAATCTGGAGAAGAGTGATGAGCATGATGCACCGGCTCTGGTAGGGGTTGATGCAACTACTAAGCAGCAGGAAGCAATCCGTAATGGAGAAGAGATTGGCTGTGTTTCTCAGCAACCTTATGCTATGGGATACCAGACAATCTGGGCAGCAGTTGAAACAACGGCACCGAAGAAATCTGTTGTGATCGAGAAAAATGTACTGAGCAATCCGGCATGGATCGATGCAGACTGTCTGGATGATCCGGACTACAGTGGATATTTATATACAGAATAAGAATTAAAGATAAACGCTCCGGGAGGATGTACAGGGTCTCAAATGCATTAATTAAGAGGATTTTCTATAAGAGGAATGTGTCTGCTGGGACAGACCGGTAATACAGAACTTATATATAAAGCAGAATTATATACGAAAGAAGAAGCATGAAAACAGTGATGAGTTGTTTTCGTGCTTTTTTGTGTTATAGAATATTACTCTGTAATGTTCTATGACACAAAAAAGCTCTCCGGGCAGGCTCCTTATTTATATCTCTTCTTCTTTGAAATAAAAATATAAACAAATCAGAGGCTTTGACTGTATAAAAAGATTTATATTGATGATATAATCACATACACGATATAAAAATAACAAAAAAATATTGGATGGATAAAAAATATTTGATAAAATTATCTAATGAGATTGTAATTTTAAAGGATATATGGTAAAATTTGACTATAAATTCTTGAAAATATATACAAAAATTAAGCAAAAAGGAGAAGAGGATGAAACAATGGTCAGAGATCATCAGAAATGTCACCATGTTGTCGCAGCTTGGACTGTCTCTCATAACCCCTGTCCTGATATGTCTGGCAGTATGCTGGCTGATTGTTTCTAAGACCGGAGCTGGCGGATGGGTATATATCCCCGGTTTTTTCTTTGGTCTTGGAGGTTCCGGGACAGTGCATATAAATTTTATCTTTCTATTAACAGACAGCAGAAGAAAGAGAACAAAAAGAAGAAAAATAAAGTATCGTTTAACAGACACCTGTAATGATACAGAAACGAAAGGGAGATTTATATGAGTATTATGGATAATGTTCAGCCTGCCGTAAAGAAGGAAACCGGGAAGGTAGCTGCCATCACCGGAATCGGGCTGATTTTGATGTGGATCGTGTTTGGAGTGCTGCATGCTTTCATGCCACAGAAGGTACCGTTTGATTATACGGTGTTTCTTGGAGGGGCAGTGGGAGGATGTGTGGCAGTCCTTAATTTCTTTTTTATGGGACTTGCAGTGCAGAAAGCAGCTGCAGCAACAGATGAGGACACAGCGAGAATGAGGATCAAAGCAAGTTACTCCCAGAGAATGCTGATCCAGATGTTGTGGGTAATCCTGGCAATCGTGGCACCCTGTTTTCATTTTGTGGCAGGAATCGTTCCTCTTTTATTTCCCGGAACAGGAATTAAAATTGCAGGAATTTTTCATACTAACAAATAGGTATTTCTATATCAAACCGGAACAGTACCGGGAGAGACGGGAGGTGAATAAAGAGTATGGAATTGGATATCAGCGGGGCAAGGATATTCTTTACATTACCATTGATGTGCCTGTTCTCGGACCATTAAGGATCAGTGAGACAATGGTGGTAAGCTGGATTGTTATGATACTCATAACAGGTTTGTGTATCTGGCTGACACATGATCTGAAAGAAGAGAACATTTCCAAACGTCAGGCTGTGGCAGAGCTCATTGTAGAGAAGGCCAACAGCTTTGTAATCGGAAATATGGGTGAGAAATTCAGATACCTGATACCATTCGTTGCAGCACTTTTTGCAACCAGCGTGGTTTCCAACCTGATCAGTCTGATTGGACTTCGAAGCCCTACAGCAGACCTTTCTACTGAGGCTGCATGGGCAGTTGTGGTTTTCATTATGATCACAGCACAGAAGATAAAGACCAGCGGATTTGGCGGTTATCTGAAAGGATTTACAACCCCGATCGCAGTTATGACACCGTTTAATATTCTTTCCGAGCTGGCTACACCTGTCAGTATGGCGTGTCGTCATTTCGGAAATATCCTTTCCGGTGTGGTAATCAATGGCCTGATCTATGGGGCACTGGCAGTCGCAAGTTCCGCACTTCTGGGCCTGATCCGGGGTGCATTGGGAGATGTACTGTCAAAGATACCGATTCTTGATGTCGGTGTACCTGCGATAACATCGGTCTATTTTGACTGGTTTTCGGGAGTTATGCAGGCGTTTATCTTCTGTATGCTGACTGTAATGTACATTGCAAATGCAGCAGAAGAGTAGCAGAAAAATGATTTGCCGGCGCAAAACGGCAGCGGTGATAACCGCAAAGAATGCTGAAATACAGCAGAAAAATTAATATCGCAGCAAAGGGGAAAAAGCTGCAGATTATTTTTAACAGGAGGGTTTTAATATGGATTTTCAGTTATTGGCAAAAGGTATCGCATTAGCAGGATGTGCAATTGGAGCAGGATGTGCGCTGATCGCAGGTATCGGACCTGGTATTGGTGAAGGTAACGCAGTAGCAAAGGCACTGGAAGCAATCGGACGTCAGCCTGAGTGTAAGGGGGATGTTACTTCTACCATGCTTCTTGGATGTGCCATTGCAGAGACAACAGGTATCTACGGTTTCGTAACCGGTTTGTTGCTTATCTTCGTTGCACCTGGTATGTTCATGAACTTCCTGAGCTGATAAAAACAGCTGAGATGTCGAATATCACAGACTAAGCGGCATCTGATATGGAACCTGTGGATAATTCCGGCAACAGCCGGAGAATGATCCGCATAAATACAGACAGGAGGTTACAAACATGCAGGTACAGGAATTAGTTGGAATTGTGCCGTGGAATTTTATAGCGACGATTTGCAACCTTTTTATTCAGGTATATTTGATCAAACGTTTCCTCTTCAAGCCCATCAATGAGATGCTGGAAAAGCGCAAAGCGAAAGCTGATGCCCAGATCCAGGATGCAGTGAAGGCAAAGGAAGAAGCCCAGGCAATGAAACAGGAATATGAAAAGAATATGCAGGAAGCCAAGAATAAGGCAAATGACATTGTGATGACAGCTCAGAAAACAGCTGCTATCCAGAGTGAAGAGATGCTTAAAGAGGCTTCCAGTCAGGTAACTGCCATGAAAGAAAAGGCAGAGAAAGACATTGCCCAGGAGAAACGTAAGGCAGTCAACGAGATCAAGGGAGAAATCGGCGGTATGGCTGTTGAGATTGCCGGAAAAGTGATCGAGCGCGAAATTAGTGAAGAGGATCATGCAAAACTGATTGATGAGTTTATTGAGAATGTAGGTGAGGCATCATGACAAAAACTGCCAGAGTTTACGGCGGAAGTCTGTATGATCTTGCCGCTGAAGAAAAGCTCGATGGACAGATCATGGAGCAGATGATCGCGATCAGACAGATTTTTCGAGAAAATCCGGGATATCTGAAATTGCTGGGAGAACCGGCGATTCCTGAAGACGAGAGACTTAAGATGATTGAAGAGGCTTTCGGAGGGCAGGCAGAGAGATATCTGGTGAATTTCCTGAAATTATTGTGTGAACGCAAGATTCTGAGAGAGTTTGCCGGATGCTGCGAAGAGTTTATCAGACGCTACAACAGTGCACATGGAATTGCTGAAGCAGTAGTAACAAGTGCGGTGAAGCTCAGTGAGACTCAGATGGAAGCTCTGAAAGCGAAGCTTGAGAAGCTAAGCGGAAAGAAAGTGTATCTGGTTCAGAAAACAGATGCATCCGTTCTTGGCGGACTTCGCGTGGAACTGGAGGGCGTACAGCTTGACGGTACCGTACAGAGCCGTATTTCCGGTATTTCGAAGAAACTGAATGAATTGGTAGTATAAGGAACTGGATTCCAGATTTGAGAATCGTACTGTATGGGTATTTGACATATGGATATGAAAAATCTTTAAATTTCTGAATTCAGACAGCGCAAAATAATAGAATATAAAAGGATGGAATGGAAACATGCAATTAAAACCTGAGGAAATATCCAAGGTCATCCGAAGCCAGATAAAATATTACGAAAATGCCATTCAACAGAACGAGACAGGTACGATCCTTATGGTTGGTGACGGTATTGCCAGAGCCAGCGGACTGGTAAACTGTATGTCAGGAGAGCTTCTGGAATTTGAGGACGGAAGCTTCGGTATGGCACAGAACCTGGAGGAGAACAGTGTCTCTATCGTAATCTTTGGTTCAGATGAGAACATTGGTGAGGGTCAGACCGTAAAGCGTACAGGCAAGGTCGTGTCTGTACCTGTAGGCGACGCATGGTTGGGCGTGTTGTAAATGCACTGGGACAGCCAATTGACGGAGCAGGCCCGATTGATACAAAAGAATTCCGGCCGATTGAGAGCAAGGCACCTGGAATCTGTGAGAGAAGATCTGTATATCAGCTCTCCAGACCGGTATCAAAGCCATCGACTCCATGATCCTATCGGACGTGGACAGCGAGAACTGATCATTGGTGACCGCCAGACTGGTAAAACTACAATTGCTACAGATACCATCATTAACCAGAAGGGAAAAGATGTGATCTGTATTTATGTAGCCATCGGACAGAAACGTTCCACAGTAGCTACATTAGTAGAGAACTTGACAAGAAATGGCGCGATGGATTACACCATCGTCGTAGCCGCTACAGCATCTGAGTCAAGCCCGCTGCAGTATATCGCACCCTATTCCGGATGTGCAATGGGCGAGTACTTTATGAATAAGGGAAAAGATGTGCTGATCATCTATGATGATTTAAGTAAGCATGCGGTTGCATATCGTGCACTTTCCCTGCTGATCCGTCGTCCACCTGGACGTGAAGCTTACCCGGGTGATGTTTTCTATCTGCATTCCAGACTTCTGGAACGTGCAGCGAAACTGGACGATGAACATGGCGGTGGCTCCATGACAGCACTGCCGATCATTGAGACACAGGCAGGTGACGTATCTGCCTATATTCCTACTAACGTTATTTCTATTACAGACGGACAGATCTTCCTGGAGACAGAGTTATTCCATTCAGGATCATGCCTGCTGTAAACCCGGGTATCTCCGTATCACGAGTTGGTGGTGATGCGCAGATCAAGGCAATGAAGAAGGTAGCAGGAACACTGAAACTGATTTATTCCCAGTACCGTGAGCTGCAGAGCTTCGCACAGTTTGGTTCTGATCTGGATGCTGATACAAAGGCACGTCTGGAACAGGGAGCACGTATTGTGGAAGTTCTGAAACAGAACCAGAATGCACCGGTTCCTGTAGAGAAACAGGTTGCGATCCTTTATGCGGTTACAAAGGGTGTTCTTGAATCAGTAAAAGTTGAAGATGTGAATGTATATGAATCAGGATTATATACCTATCTGGATACAGATGCAGCAGGCGTAGAGGTTATGCAGGAGATCCGCTCAACAGGTAAGCTGGAGCAGGAAACAGAGCAGAAGCTTCGCAGCGTACTGGATGCGTATACAGAGAACTTCCTGAATACAAGACCTGAGAAATAAAGTGATTAGGAGGGTATCGTATGGCTTCGAATATGAAAGCGGTAAAGCTGCGTATCAAGAGTGTACAGAGTACCATGCAGATTACCAAGGCCATGGAGCTTGTAGCATCCTCCAAACTGCGTAAGGCAAAGGAACGTGCAGAGGTATGCCGTCCGTACTTTACAGAACTTCATGAGACATTGAAAGAGATTGCAAGGGAGAATACAGATTTCTCATCCGTTTATGCGAAAGAGTCTTCCAACAATAAAACCTGCTATGTAGTGATCGCAGGTGACAGAGGACTTGCAGGCGGATATAATGCAAACCTTTTCAAATGTCTGGAGGCTTCTGCTGAAGGTAAGGACTACATGGTTCTGCCGGTTGGAAAGAAAGCAGTAGAATATTTCCGCCAGAGAGAGATTGAAGCTCTGACAGAACAGTTTGCAGAAGTGGGAAGTATTTCTGTGGCGGACTGTTTTGAGATGGCAAATATGCTCTGCACGGAATTTCGAAAAGGAACCTTTGGCCATATTGAATTATGTTATACTGTCTTTAATTCCATGCTTTCCCAGCAGCCGGAGGTATTTTCCATGCTTCCTATGACTGATATCAGAGAGGAAAGCGGCGGTAAGATAGAGACGAAGAATCTGATCCTCTATGAACCGGACGGAGAGACAGTATTTGATGCCATTGTTCCGGAATATCTGGCAGGTCTGGTTTATGGCGGTATCTGCGAAAGCACCGCAAGTGAACTGGCAGCCAGACGTATGGCTATGGACGCAGCCACAAGTAATGCGGAAGAGATGATTGATCAGCTCAATCTGTATTACAACAGGGCACGTCAGGCAAGCATCACGCAGGAAATCACGGAGATTGTTGCAGGTGCAGAAGGTCTTTAATATAATTTCCAACAGATAGGAGATTACTAACATGAGTGAAAAACACATTGGCGAGGTAGTGCAGGTTATCGGTCCGGTACTGGATATCCGCTTTGCACACGATGAACTGCCTCCTCTTCTTAATGCCATAGAGATTGATAATGATGGCGCAAAGCTGGTTGCCGAGGTTGCACAGCAGGTTGGCGATGATGTGGTAAGATGTATTGCCATGAATTCTACTGACGGTCTGGTGCGTGGTGCCAAAGCTCTGGATACAGGCGGTCCCATTTCCGTTCCTGTAGGTGAGGAATGCCTGGGACGAGTATTTAACCTTCTGGGTGACCCGGTAGATAATCTTCCGGCACCGGAGGCAAAGGAACGCTGGTCTATCCATCGTCAGGCTCCTTCTTATGAAGAACAGATGCCTGCAACAGAGATCCTGGAGACAGGAATCAAGGTCGTTGACCTGATCTGTCCTTATGCAAAGGGTGGTAAGATCGGTCTTTTCGGTGGTGCAGGTGTAGGAAAAACAGTTCTTATCATGGAGCTGATCCACAACGTAGCAACTGCACACGGCGGACTTTCCGTATTTACAGGTGTAGGAGAGCGTACACGTGAGGGAAATGATCTTTACAATGAAATGAAAGAAAGTGGAGTTATCGACAAGACTGCTCTGGTTTACGGTCAGATGAACGAGCCGCCCGGAGCACGTATGAGAGTTGGACTTTCCGGACTTACCATGGCGGAATACTTCCGTGATGAGAAGAACCAGGATGTGCTCCTCTTTATTGACAATATTTTCCGTTTTACACAGGCAGGTTCCGAGGTGTCTGCGCTTTTGGGACGTATGCCTTCAGCCGTAGGTTATCAGCCTACACTGGCAACTGAAATGGGTAACCTGCAGGAACGAATTACTTCCACAAGAAAGGGATCCATCACATCTGTACAGGCTGTATATGTGCCTGCCGATGACCTGACTGACCCGGCTCCTGCAACTACATTCTCACATCTGGATGCAACAACTGTACTTTCCCGTGAGATTTCCAGCCAGGGTATTTATCCGGCTGTTGATCCGTTGGATTCCACAAGCCGTATCCTTTCCCCTGAGATCGTAGGAACAGAGCATTATGAGATTGCCAGATCAGTACAGAGAGTTCTTCAACGTTACAAAGAGCTTCAGGACATTATTGCCATCATGGGTATGGATGAGCTGTCAGAGGAAGACAAACGTACTGTAAGCCGTGCCCGTAAGGTTCAGAGATTCCTGTCACAGAGCTTCTCTGTAGCAGAACAGTTCACAGGTATGCCTGGTAAATATGTTCCGCTGAAGGAAACGTTGAGAGGATTCAGGATGATCCTGAACGGTGAGTGTGATGACATTCCTGAGAGTTATTTCCTGTTTGTGGGAACCATCGATGAAGTGTTTGAAAAAGCCAAGAATCAGTAAAGGGGGAAATGTCCTATGAGTACTTTCCCATTGAGAATTGGAACACCGGACGGATTGCTCTTTGAAGGTAATGTGGAGCGTGTGATCTGCAGAACTGTCAGTGGTGATCTGGCTATTCTTGCCAGACATTGTAATTACTGTACTGCCCTGGGAATGGGTGAAGCCAGTGTGGTAATGGAAGACGGCAGCAGACGGACCGCAGCCTGTATTGGCGGAATGCTTTCTGTTATGAACGGAAAGTGCCGTGTCCTTGCAACTACCTGGGAGTGGAAAGAGGATATTGATGAGCAGCGTGCGCAGGAAGCTAAGAAAAGAGCTGAGGAGATGATCGCCAAAGGTGGTTTGAGTGATCATGATTATAAGATTGTGGAGGCTAAACTGCAGAGGGCGTTGGTGCGTTTGAGTGTGAAGAGCTGAGAAAATAAGAGTTATTAAGATATTGTGTTAAAGATAAAGACTGACAGGAGATCCGGGAGAGGAGACTGTCGGTCTTTTTTTGCTTGTGATATGGTTTTTTGGAGGATATAGTGGGAAGAATCTGAGGAAGAGATTTGAAGGAGGGACGCATAGAAAAATAATTTATTTCATGTGCGGTTTCGGACACTAAGATATTCTAAGCTGCCAAAAATCTGCTAAAGGCATGAGAAAAATGCCACAAACTCGCTTCGCTCAGACAGTGTGTCATTTTTCTCATAACGCAGATTTTGACCAGCTAAGAATATCTAAATATCCTGCAAATGCACATGAAATAAATTATTTTTCTATGCTGGTGGTTGGCTCTTTTAAATACACTTTAAGCGAATCAGGTAAGTCCCCTGCGGGGAAACCAAAAGGAAAAAATGATGAATAAAGCCGAATGGCAGTGTATTAAAATTAGGTGGATGTAATTGAAGAAAAAATATGATATCATGTGAGTAACAAATCGGTATTTAACGAGGAGGTAATGATTATGAGTAGAAATATAAAAGGTGGTTTTTTAACATTAAGTGGTGTTGTTGGTATTGTAGGAATGATAATAGCGGCAATGCAAAATCCAGCAACTGCATGGGTAACGCCACCTGGAAGAATGATTGTAAGTATTTTAGAAAATGGATTATTGATTCCTACGGTTTTATTCCTTGTTCTTTTTATTTATGGATTGTATATTCTCCTAACGGAGAAAAACGATTGAGCAATACCGGTTTGTCGAATTAAGAAAACCGGTATTTGTGGAGGAGGAATTCTGTAATGAGATTTTTTGAAAATACCCGTAAGCCACAAGGCTTCGGCGGAAAATTGATGACGAAGATGATGAACAGCGGTCACGCCAAATTATCGCAATGGGGATTCTCAAATATCTCCGCGAAGTCTGATGCTGAGGTTCTGGACGTCGGCTGTGGCGGCGGAGCAAATATTGCGGTTTGGCTTGATAGATGTAGAAATGGCCACGTGACAGGAATGGATTATTCTGAGGTTAGTGTGGCAGAATCTCAAAAATTGAACGCCCTCGCCATTAAACAAGGGAAATGTAATGTAGTTCAAGGAGATG
>ENA-OQIO01000651-OQIO01000651.1-human-gut-metagenome-genome-assembly--contig:-NODE-651-length-18003-cov-5.430186_pt1 | contig 18003 bp, 18 predicted proteins | sample MGYA00242573_ERZ504737 | MGnify/ENA primary metagenome ERZ504737 (study PRJEB26092, sample SAMD00036203) | human gut metagenome | host: Homo sapiens | study: EMG produced TPA metagenomics assembly of...
ATGATCTCGGGGGGTGGGGTTGGCCATGGCAAAGACGATGGCATCCTTGTTCATGGTCTTGCACAGCTCGGTGGTCAGGATGCCGGGGCGGGACACGCCGATGAATACGTCGCTCCCTCGATGCTTCCTTCAGGCCGCCCTTGATCTGGCGGGGGTTGGTCACCTCGCCCAGCCAGTTCTTGTGGGCCTCGGCGCTGTTGCAGCCCTTGTACAGGGTGCCGAACTGGTCCACGGCCACGATGTCCTTGGCACCGGCGGTCATCAGCATCTTGATGATGGCAGTACCGGCAGCGCCGGGGCCGTTCAGGACGATGTGCACGTCCTCCATCTTTTTGCCCACCACGCGCAGGGCGTTGATAAGGGCAGCGGTCACCACGATGGCGGTGCCGTGCTGGTCATCGTGGAACACGGGGATATCCAGCTCCCGCTCCAGCGTCTCTTCGATCTCAAAGCACTCGGGGCTCTTGATATCCTCCAGATTGATGCCGCCAAAGGTGGGGGCAATGGCCTTGCAGGCCGCGATCACGCTGGCGGCATCGTGGGCATCGATGCAGATGGGGAAGGCATCCACGCCGCCGAACTCCTTGAACAGCACGGCTTTGCCCTCCATCACAGGCAGACCGGCCTCGGGGCCGATGTCACCCAGGCCCAGCACGGCGGTGCCGTTGGAGACAACGGCCACCATGTTGCCCTTGAAGGTGTACTTATAAACATCGTCGGGGTTTTCCTTGATCTTGCGGCAGGGCTCGGCAACGCCGGGGGTGTAGGCGGTAGACAGGTCATCACGGGTCTTGACCTCCACCTTGCTGGTAATGCCCACCTTGCCGTGGTGGGTCTCGTGCATTTCAAGGGCGGCTTTGTTGTAATCCATGGGGTGTTCCTCCGTTTGTATCGGGCGCTTCCCACGGAAGGGAGCGGCCGGGGTTTCTCGTATCTCCTTTATTTTAACAGAACCGGGCGGGCATTTCCACCGGAAAAGCCGCTTTTTCGGCCGGTGCCCCGCAAAAGTCGGACAAACCCGGCGCTCTATTTGTGGAATTTCTGCAAAATTCTTTTCTTTTTCACTTTTGCCCTTTATAATAAGGTCTGTACAATGCGACCCGAATCTGAACCCGGCGGGATGCCGGTGTTCCAACAGGAGGAACTTTATTTTGAAAAAGATCATCACAAAGGCAGTCTGCCTGCTCTGCGCCGGTGCGCTGGTGCTGGGCGCAGCAGGCTGCTCCAAGTCCGCTGATTCTTCTTCTGCCGCTTCCAGCACAGCCGCCGCTGTTTACGGCAGCGCGGAAGATTACGATTACGAGAACTTCTCCTACAGCAGCGGTCTGGACGAGAACGGCTACTGGGAGGGCGTGAAGGCGCTTGACTATGTCACCCTGCCCGAGAACTTTGCAAGCCTTACCTTCAAGCGTTCTGAGATCGAGCCCACCGAGGAAGAGATCCAGAGCGAGATCGACAGCCTGCTCAGCGACCACGCCACCGAAAAGCAGGTGACGGACCGTGCCGCAGCGGACGGTGATACCGTCAACATCGACTATGCCGGGTCCGTGGATGGCGTTGCGTTCAGCGGCGGCACTTACAGCGGCTACAGCCTGACCCTGGGCAGCGGTACTTTCGTCGATGGCTTTGAGGATCAGATCGTGGGCCACACCCCCGGCGAGACCTTTGATGTCACCGTGACCTTCCCGGAGGGATACAGCGATTCTGCCGATTCCGAGGGCAACACCGTTGTCCTGAGCGGCAAAAAGGCTGTGTTCTCCGTTACCCTGAACTACATCAGCGAGAAGGTCCTGCCCGAGCTGACCGACGCGTGGGTGGCCGAGAACTACGGCGAGAGCGATGGTGTTCACACCGTGGAGGAACTGAAAGCGCTCTACCAGAAGATGCTCTACAACACCAATCTGCAGAACGCCATCATGGACGACCTGCTGGCAAACTCCACCTTCAAGGAGCTGCCCAAGGAGGTCACAGATTATCAGGTGAACCAGTGCCTGAACTACTACTACACCATGGCCAACTACTACGGCTACGATCTGGACAGCTTTGTACAGGCCGCCGCAGGCTATGAAAACGCCGATGACCTGCTGGAAGGGATGAGCGACAGCATCACCACCTACTCCAAGGAGGCTCTGCTCTATCAGGCAGTGGCCGAAGCGCTGGACATCGTGCCCACCCAGGAACAGATCGATACCTATTCCTCCTACACCGACACCTACGGTGAGAATTACTGCACCATGGTCGCCCTGATGGATGCCGTCACCGATGCGCTGACGGAAAGCGCAGTGGTGAGCTGAGTGTCCTGCCTCATATCAAGAGAACTTGTGCCGCTTCGGGTCTGCCGGGGCGGCATTTTTGTCTTGTTTGCAAACAATTTGTGAATTGTTGCCGTACCATCGAAAACCCTATTGACAAAGTGGGGTGTTTGGAGTATAGTTTTAGCAGTCGAACAGATAGAGTGCTAAAAATGAAATGGCAATCGATCTGAAAGACTGCTGAAATAACATTTCCGGTACGAATGGAGGTCGATTCTATGAATACCAATCAATATACGCAGAAAACGCTGGAAGCTCTGCAGGCTGCCCAGCAGCTGGCTGTGGAGTACCAGCACAACGCTTTGGAGCCGGAACATCTGCTGCACGCCCTGGCTTCGCAGGAGCAGGGCCTGATCCCGCAGCTTCTGCAGAAGCTGAATGTGGACCCGGGCAGCTTTGCCGCCGCCGTGGCCGAAAAGCTGTCGGCCCTGCCCCGGGTGTCCGGTTCCGGCCGTGACCCGGACAAGGTCTATATCTCGCAGGCAACGGATAAAGTCCTGAGCGCCGCCGCCCGGGAAGCCAAGGCCATGAAGGACGAATACGTCAGTGTTGAGCATGTGTTCCTGGGCCTGCTGGATGAGCCGACCCAGAACACCACGGAGCTGTTCCGCGCCTTCAACATCAAGAAGGATGCGTTCCTGCAGCAGCTGACCGCCGTGCGCGGCAACCAGCGCGTGACCAACGACAACCCCGAGGATACCTACAACGCCCTGCAGAAATATGGCCAGGATCTGGTCGATCTGGCCCGGAAGCAGAAGCTGGACCCCGTGATCGGCCGTGATCAGGAGATCCGCAATGTCATCCGTATCCTGTCCCGTAAGACCAAGAACAACCCTTGCCTGATCGGTGAGCCCGGCGTTGGCAAGACTGCCATCGCCGAGGGCCTGGCCCAGCGGATCGTGCGCGGCGATGTGCCCGAGAACCTGAAGGACCGCACCGTGTTCAGCCTGGACATGGGCGCGCTGGTGCCGGTGCAAAGTACCGCGGCGAGTTTGAGGAGCGCCTGAAGAGCGTCCTGAATGAGGTCAAGAAGAGCGAGGGAAAGATCATCCTCTTCATTGATGAGCTGCACACCATCGTGGGTGCGGGCAAGACCGACGGTGCCATGGATGCAGGCAACCTGCTCAAGCCCATGCTGGCCCGGGGCGAGCTGCACTGCATCGGCGCGACCACGCTGGACGAATACCGCCAGTATATCGAAAAAGACCCCGCTCTGGAGCGCCGGTTCCAGCCGGTGCAGGTGGATGAGCCCACAGTGGAGGACACCATTTCCATCCTGCGCGGCCTGAAGGAGCGCTATGAGGTGTTCCACGGCGTGAAGATCAGCGATAATGCGCTGATCGCCGCCGCGACCCTCTCTGACCGCTATATCACCGACCGTTTCCTGCCGGATAAGGCCATCGACCTGGTGGATGAAGCCTGCGCCATGATCAAGACTGAGATGGACAGTATGCCCAGCGAGATGGATGATCTGGCTCACCGTATCACCCAGCTGCAGATCGAGCAGGTCAGCCTGAAAAAGGAGACCGATGCCCTGAGCCAGAGCCGCCTGCACGAGCTGGAAAAGGAACTGGCCGAGCTGCAGGATAAGTTCCGCAGCATGAAGGCAAAGTGGGAAAACGAGAAGAACGCCATTGGCAAGGTCCAGACCCTGCGTGAGCAAATCGAGCAGACCAATGCCGCCATTGAGAAAGCCCAGCGTGAGTATGACCTGAACAAGGCCGCTGAGCTGAAATACGGCAAGCTGCCTGAGCTGCAGAAACAGCTGGAAGCGGAGGAAAAGCTGGCCAACGAGAAGAAGGAGGACAGCCTCCTGCGTGACCGCGTGACCGACGAGGAGATCGCCCGGATCGTGGCCCGTTGGACCGGCATCCCGGTGGAGAAACTGGTGGAGGGCGAGCGCGAGAAGCTGCTGCACCTGGACGATGTGCTCCACAAGAGAGTCATCGGTCAGGACGAGGCCGTGACCAAGGTGAGCGAGGCCATCCTGCGCAGCCGCGCAGGCATCGCCAACCCCAACCGCCCCATCGGCAGCTTCCTCTTCCTCGGCCCACCGGTGTGGGCAAGACCGAGCTGGCAAAGGCGCTGGCACAGGCTCTGTTTGACGATGAGCGCAACATGGTGCGTATCGATATGACGGAGTACATGGAGAAGTTCAGCGTCAGCCGCCTGATCGGTGCGCTCCGGGATACGTGGGTTATGAGGAGGGTGGTCAGCTGACCGAGGCTGTCCGCCGCAAACCCTACAGCGTGGTGCTGTTCGATGAGGTGGAAAAGGCCCACCCCGATGTGTTCAACATCCTGCTGCAGGTGTTGGACGATGGCCGCATCACCGATAGTCAGGGCCGTACCGTGGACTTCAAGAACACGGTCATCATCCTGACCTCGAATCTGGGCAGTGACATCATCCTGAACGATCTGGAGCAGCGCCGGGCCAATGGCTCCAACGAGCTGAGCGACGACGCAAAGCATCAGATCGACCTGCTGCTCAAGAGCAAGTTCCGCCCCGAGTTCCTGAACCGTCTGGACGAGATCGTCTACTACAAGAGTCTGACCAAGGACGAGATGCGCAAGATCGTGGATCTGCAGCTGGCAGACCTGCGCAGCCGCATGGACGAGGGCAAGCACCTGAATCTGGACGTGACCACCGCCGCCAAGGACTACATCATCGATTCTGCCTACGACAGCGTCTATGGTGCCCGCCCCATCAAACGGTTCATCCAGAGCCGGGTGGAGACCCTGATCGCCAAGGCGATCATTCAGGGCCGCTATGCCGAGGGCAGCACCCTGACTGTGGATTACGACGGAAATGCCCTTGTGCTGAAATGATTTTCCACAGTTTTGCCAGTTTTTTACCTCTGTGCCGGCTGTAATGCTTGCATGGGGGTGCGGAATATGATATTATAACAAGTAACATTGATGTGCTTTTCATCGCGGAACAGCCACGGTGGAAAGCACATTTTTGTATCCCTAGGAAAGAACTCCTTCCGTCATCGCTGCGCGATGCCACCTCCCTCGGTGAGGGAGGCTGACCGTGCGGCAAGGCTCCCTCTTTGAGGGAGCTGGCTGCGAAGCAGACTGAGGGAGTCCGTTCTTTAATAAAAAACAGAAAGTTGAGTGTGATTTTCCTTTATTATGGACGATGGCAGTATGACGCTCTGGGTGGCGCTGGTGATCCTGGTGGGATTCTCCGCCTTTTTCTCCGCTTCCGAGACCGCATTTTCCTCCCTGAATCAGATCCGCCTGAAAAGCCGCGCCGAGGACGGCGATTCCTCTGCCGCCCGGGTGCTGAACATGGCGGAGCAGTATGACAAGCTGCTTTCCACCATCCTCATCGGCAACAATATCGTGAACATCGCCGCCGCTTCCATCGGCACCATCCTGTTTACCCAGATGCTGGGTGCCGAGCGGGGCGCAACGGTGTCTACCATTGTGCTGACGATCATCGTGCTGATCTTTGGCGAAGTGACTCCCAAGAGCCTGGCCAAGGAGATGCCGGAAAAGGTGGCTACGGCAGTCTCGCCCTTCCTTGTGCTCCTGATGGCCTGATGACCCCGCTGACCTGGCTGTTCACCCAGTGGAAAAAGCTGCTGGGCCACTTTGTCCACAGCGGCGAGGCCGATACCATCACAGAGGGTGAGCTGATGACCATGGTCAGCGAGGCTGAAAACGACGGCGAACTGACCGACCGGGAAAGCGAGCTCATCCGCAGCGCCATCGAGTTCGATGACGTGGAGGTGGAGGAGATCCTGACCCCCCGTGTGGATGTGGTGGCTGTGGAGGATGATATCCCGCTGGAGGAGCTGGCCCAGACCTTTGCGGAGTCCGGTTACTCCCGTCTGCCTGTCTACCACGGCACCATTGATAATATCATTGGTGTGGTACATGAAAAGGATTTCTATATCGCCCGCCTGAAAAAGGCGACCAAGATCGATGATCTGGTGGTGCCCACCCTGTATACCACGGGCTCCACGCAGATCTCCCAGCTGCTGCGCACCCTCCGGGAGCAGCACCACCACCTGGCCGTTGTTGTGGACGAATACGGCGGCACCGAGGGTATCATCACGCTGGAGGATATCCTGGAAGAGCTGGTGGGTGAGATCTGGGATGAGCACGACGAGGTCACTGAGGACTTCCGCAAGCAGTCGGACGGCAGCTGGCTGGTGTCCGGCTCTGCCAGCGTCGATGATCTGTATGAGGAACTGGACCTGCCGGAGGAAGAGGACATCGATTCCAATACCGTCAACGGTCTGGTGCAGGAAAAGACCTGCCATCTGCCCAAGGTAGGCGACCGCTTTACCCTGGGCGAGTACGATGGTGTTGTTACCCGCACCGCCAAGCGCCGCGTGACGGAGGTGCGCCTGACCCCCGCCGCCCCGGCTGAGGATGCCGAGAAGGACGACGAAAAGGATAAGCGCTTCTCCCGCCTTGCGCAGCGCGGGGAGAGCCGCTGACAGGAAGCATAAGATAGAAACAGTGAAACGCCGCCGGGTGGAGCTTTTGGTTCTGCCCGGCGGCGTTTTCTTGATTCAAGTCCTTGCCCGCGGCCCTGCACTGTGCTAAACTGAATAAAATACAGAACGCAGGAGGACAAGGAACTTGAAACGGATGTCGAAGTTTGCGCGCCGGTGTGCGGCGCTGATGCTGGCGGTGGTGCTGCTCTGCATGGCAGTGCCTGCCGCCTTTGCAGCGGAAGGGGAGACCCTGCCCGCCGGTGCCACCACCATGGGCGGTGCCAACACCACTCTGATCCCGGACGAGGAGGAAAACTGCCTGAGCTGGCTCTTCGGCTCCGGCGATACCATCACCATGCCCTACCTGAACGTCAAGGGGCAGGGCCTGCGCCGGAACGTGACCCTGGATCTTGAGGACTGTCTGGTGGGCATCACCTACACCGAGCTGGGCTCCATCGGCAGCTATGTCAGTGACGCGGCGGCACAGCAGGCGTGGAAAGCGCAGGCGGTGGCCATCCACTCCTATCTGGAATACCACAAGAAATACGGCTCTTCGGCCAACGCGCTGGTGTACACCCCCGTGGATCAGATCCCTTCCTCTGCCCGCAGCGCCATCCGCAGGGCAGTCTCTGAGGTCAAGGACGAGGTGCTGACCTGCAACGGCAGCGTCATCGATGCAGTGTGGTCGGCCAGCGCGGGGTACAACACCCAGACCGGCGTGTACGGCACCTGCTCCGGTCTGGATGCCTGGGGCACCGATGTGCCCTATCTGCAGAGCGTGGAAAGCCCCTACGAGGAGCAGTATCACAACCTGATGCGCCGGGTCATCGGAAAGGACTACCGCTACACCGAGTACAACGACAGCAGGACCGGCCAGCCCTACGAGAGCGCCGACACCACCCATAAGGATCTGGGCGGCTTTGTCCAGTACAATACCTTTGTCTCGAACGGAAAGAGCTACCGCTACATCGGCCAGTTCGTTTCCTCCCGCTACTGCTTTGATTTCAGCGCGGACGAGAACGGTACCCCCTGCATGAACTACTATGGCTTTGGCCACGGCGTGGGCATGAGCCAGTGCGGCATGGTGGGCTATGCGCAGGAGCAGGGCATGGGCTACCGGGACATCCTGCGCCACTACTATACCAGCGTGTCCTTTGGCACGGTGGGCAGCGGCAGCTCGAACGGCGGCCTGTTCGGCTGGCTGTGGAGCCTGCTGGGACTGTAATAAAATTTGCACCGGAAAGCGCAGGAAATGCGGAAAAGCGCTTCTCAAACGGGACGAAATCTGGTATACTATTATAGTTTGTAAAAATGCGTCTGGGCGGTGGAATGGCCCAGTGAAGTGGAGAAGTCGGAATGCAGTTGGAGAAAGCAAAGGAAACAAAGCAGGACATGGAGCGCTGCCGCCTGCTGGCACAGCGCATTGCGGAGGAGCTGGCCCCGGCAACAGCTGCGGTGCTGAACGCCGAGACCCCGGCACTGGAAAAGGCCCTGCACCGGGCGGGCGTGGATGCCAACCCCTTTACAGTGGCTGCCCGGCAGGCAGACCTGCTGGTGGTGGAGGATCCCGCCTGGGTGGAGATGCCCGCGCAGCTGCCCGGGCAGGTGCTGCTGGTGTTTACCGGCAGCAACGTGGCTGAGGCTGGGCCGAGGAACTGGCCCGCCGGGGCTACTACCGGGATTTCCGCTGGCGCAGCCGGGGCCGTGCCCAGCAGTCGGCTCTGTACTGCACGGTCCAGCCTGCCACCGCGAGATGATCGCGGGCTATGAGAAGGAGTTGGACCTCCTGCGTGACCGGATGGTGCGTGCCGAGCGCACCTGCAACGAGGAAGCCGCCCTCATTGAGCGGCTCCGCAGCGATCTTTCCCTGAGCCGCAGCCATGCCAAGAATCTGGAAAAGACCCTGAATGAGGTGACCAGCTCTACCTTCTGGAAGCTGACCTGGCCCATGCGGTATGTTGTCAGCAAGAGCCGCCAGATCTGGCACACCTTCCCGCTTTTCGTCCTGCTGGGTGAGCTGCGCCGGGACGGCATCTCGGGAGTGCGGGAGCACGCCCGTGCCAAGCGGGAGTATGCCGCCCTCTTCCCGGGGAACCTTCTGCGGGCTGACCGCTTTGCCCCGGTGGAGCTGCTGGTCAGGCAGGCAAACGATCAGCCTGCCGGGCCCAAGATCAGCATCGTGGTGCCCCTGTACAACACCCCGCTGGATTTCCTGGACGAGATGCTGGATTCCGTGGTGAACCAGACCTACAAGAACTGGGAGCTCTGCTGCGTGGATGCCGGTAAGGACGAGGCCGTAGGCCAGCATGTGCAGGCCCGTGCGAAGGCCGATGCACGCATCCGGTATCAGAAGCTGGAAAAGAATGAGCTGATCCCCGGCAACACCAACAGGGGCTTTGAGATGGCCACCGGTGAGTATATCGCCCTGCTGGATCACGATGACCTGCTGCATCCCTGCGCCCTGTGGTACGCGGCCAGGGCCATTGCCGAGCAGAAGGCCGACTTTGTCTACACCGACGAGGCGACCTTTGAGGGGAAGCCGGAGCATGTGGTGCTCTACCACTTCAAGCCCGACTTCATGCTGGACAACCTCCGCTCCAACAACTACATCTGCCACCTGACCGTGTTCAGCCGCGCCCTGATGGAGCGGGCCGGCGGCGGCGAGCGGATGGAGTACAACGGCAGCCAGGATTACGAGCTGTTCCTTCGCCTGACGGAGCAGGCTGAGAAGATCGTTCACATTCCCCATGCCCTGTATTACTGGCGCTCCAGCCCCGGCAGCACGGCGGCAGATATCTCCGCCAAGACCTACTGCATCGACGCAGGCATTGCGGCCCTCAAGGCCCACTATGCCCGCTGCGGGATCGCTGTGGACGATGTTGCCCTCATCCCCGGTACCCCGGGCTATTACAAGACCGATTACACCATCCAGCACCCGGGCCGGGTGAGTATCCTCATCCCCACCTGCGACCACATCCGGGATCTGGAGCTCTGCGTGGATTCCATCTATGCCCGCACCACCTACCCGGATTTTGAGCTCATCCTCATCGAGAACAACAGCAAGCAGCCCGAGACCTTCCGTGCCTACGAGCGGATGCAGAAGGAGCACCCGGACAACCTCAAGGTCGTGACCTGGGAGGGCAAGGGCTTCAATTACAGCGCCCTGAACAACTTTGGCGAGCAGTATGCCACCGGCGAATACCTGCTGTTGCTCAACAACGATACCGAGGTCATCACCCCCAACTGGCTGGAAGAGATGGTCATGTACGCCCAGCAGAAGCGGGTGGGCTGTGTGGGTGCAAAGCTGCTCTACCCCGATGACACCATCCAGCATGCCGGCATCGGCTTTGGCATCGGCGGCGTGGCGGGCCACCTGCACAAGTATTTCCCGGCGGCATCCGATGGCTACATGGGGCGGCTGAACTATGTGCAGGATGTTTACGGCGATACCGCCGCCTGTCTGCTCATCCGCAGGGAGATCTATGATGAGATGAACGGCCTGGACGAGAGCTATGCCGTGGCCTTCAACGATGTGGATTTCTGTGTCCGTGTGCGAGAAGCGGGCTACACCAACGTGTTTACCCCCTTTGCCCAGCTCTACCACTACGAGAGCAAGAGCCGCGGCACCGAGGACAACCCCGAAAAGCAGAAGCGCTTCCAGGGCGAGGTGCTCCGCTTCCAGGCCCGCTGGGGAGACCTGCTGGCCGCGGGCGATCCCTGCACCAACCCCAACTTTGATATCCAGCGTGAGGACTTCACGCTGAAGATCCTGCCTTTGGAGTGAATTGATGAAACTATCAGCCTGTATTGTTGTATATAACGGCTATGACGAGGCGCTGAAGGCGGCGCAGACGGTGCTGCACTGCACGCGCCGCTACCCGGTGACCCTGTATCTGGTGGACAATGCCAGCCCGGACGGCAGCGGCAAAAAGCTGGAGCAGGCCGTGGCGGACGGCCTGCTGGCAGCAGGTCCGGGCCAGCAGGTGGTGGTGCACTGCCGTACCGAGAACGGCGGCTTTGGCACCGGCCACAATATGATCCTGCCCGAGCTGGACAGTGATTTCCACTTTATCCTCAACCCAGATATCCAGCTGACCGCTGATACCCTGAGTGATCTGGCCGACTGGATGGCTGCCCACCCGGATGCCGTGATGGCCCGGCCCTCGCTGGTGTTCCCGGACGGCAAGCCCCAGCAGCTGCCCCTGCGCCGGTGCGCTCTGCGGCCCATGCTCTACCGCCAGCTGCCCCGGCTCAGCTTCTGGAAAGGCCAGAACGACCACTACCTGATGCTGGATGAGGACCTGACCAGGCCCATCGAGATCGAGTTCTGCACCGGCAGCTTTTCCGGTGTGCGCACCAGCACCTTCAAGGCGGTGGGCGGCTTTGACGAGAGCTACTTCATGTATGTGGAGGATGCGGATCTCACCCAGAAGATGCGCACCCGGGGCAAGGTGTATCTGGTGCCCCAGTATACCGCCATCCACGCCTGGCACCGCGCTGCCCACCGGGATCTCAAGCCCGCCCTCTGGCAGACGGGAAACCTGCTGAAGTATTTCCATAAGTGGGGCTTCAAGTGGTAAGAAACGCTCCACCATCGCGATGTGCTGCCGCCGTGGGCGGTTGAACGGTTCTGTTTGACGGCCTGTTCCGGAAAAAATTCTGGAACAGGCCGTTTTTTCTTGCTTTTTTTTCGATTTGAGAGTAGAATAAGGTGTAAAACTATCTGATGCCGCCCCGCGCGGCCAGAACTTTTACCCTGTAACTTTGTTGACAGCGGACGCAGCTCCGCTTTGAATATTACGAGGTGAGCGTTTCATCCCGTATAGCTGCACAACTTTTTCAATACAAATAAAGGAGTGCACAAATTATGAAAGGCATTATTCTGGCCGGCGGTGCCGGCACCCGGCTTTATCCGTTGACGATGGTCACCAGCAAGCAGCTGCTGCCTGTCTACGATAAGCCCATGATCTACTATCCTCTGTCCACCCTCATGCTGGCGGGCATTCAGGATATCCTGATCATCTCCACCCCCACTGATACGCCGCGCTTTGAGGCGCTGCTGGGCGATGGCAGCCAGTACGGCATCCATCTGCAATATAAGGTCCAGCCCTCTCCCGATGGTCTGGCACAGGCCTTTATTCTGGGCGAAGAGTTCATCGGTGACGACTGCTGCGCCATGATCCTGGGCGACAACATCTTCTACGGCAACGGCTTCTCCAAGATCCTCAAGACTGCCGCCGCCAATGCAGAGACCAAGGGCCGCTGCACCGTGTTCGGCTACTATGTGCAGGACCCCGAGCGTTTCGGCATCGTGGAATTTGACCAGAACGGCAAGGTGCTGAGCGTGGAAGAAAAGCCCGAGCACTCGAAGAGCAATTACGCCATCACCGGCCTGTACTTCTACAACAAGGAAGTGGTTCAGATGGCAAAGCAGGTCAAGCCCTCTGCCCGCGGTGAGCTGGAGATCACGACCCTGAACGATATGTACCTGAAGAAGGACGAGCTGGATGTTCAGCTGCTGGGCCGCGGTTTTGCATGGCTGGATACCGGCACGATGGAGAGCCTGGTGGATGCCGCCGACTTCGTCCGCATGGTCGAGAAGCGTCAGGGCATCAAAATCAGCGCCCCCGAAGAGATCGCCTTCAAGTATGGCTGGATCGACCGCGAGACCCTGCTGGAGAGCGCTTCCCGTTATGGTAAGAGCCCCTACGGCCAGCACCTCAAGAACGTGGCCGATGGAAAACTGAGATATTGATGCAGGAGGGGAATCACCCATGAAAATCATCGTCACCGGCTGCAAGGGCCAGCTTGGCACCGAGATCATCAAGCAGCTGCGGGAGGGCCGCAGCGAGATCGGCCCCATCCCCGAAAAGCTGATGAATGCCACCGTGATCCCGGTGGACCTGCCGGAGCTGGACATCTCCAACTATAAGATGGTGGATGACTTCATCCGCCGCCAGCGCCCGGATGTCATCATCAACTGCGCCGCCTACACCAACGTGGACGGTGCGAGGTGAACCACGACGCAGCTTCAAGGCAAACGCTCTGGCCCCCGCAATCTGGCACAGGCCGCCGAAAAGACCGGTGCCCGCCTGGTGCATGTCTCCACGGACTATGTGTTCTCCGGCCGTGAGAACGGCGGCATTGCACAGGACGAGGCCACCATTCCCGGCCCCATCAGCGCCTACGGCTCCACCAAGCTCATGGGCGAAAAGTATGTGGAGCAGTTCTGCCACCGCCACTTCATCGTCCGCACGGCATGGCTGTACAGCTACTACGGCAAGAACTTCGTCAAGACCATCGTCAACGCCGGCCGGAAATTCGGCAAGCTGGAGGTGGTCAACGACCAGTGCGGCAACCCCACCAACGCGGTTGACCTGGCCCATGAGCTGCTGCAGCTCTGCGTGACCCATGAGTACGGCCTGTATCACTGCACCGGTGAGGGCATCTGCTCCTGGTACGATTTTGCTTCCGAGATCATCCGCCTGTCTGGTGTGGAGGCCTCTGTGGCTCCCTGCACCAGCGAGGAGTACAAGGCCAAGCACCCCGAAAGTGCCGACCGCCCCAAGTGGAGCGCACTGGACAACCGGATGCTCCGCTGCACCGTGGGCAACGATGTGCGGGACTGGAAAGAGGCCCTGGCCTGCTTCTTCGCCCACTGGGACGGCGAGAACGGGATGAAATAAGGGGAAAGATTCCCCCAAAAGATAAAACCTGAAAATTGAGGTAGAATAAACCTATGAAAAAATATCTGATCACCGGCTGCGCCGGTTTTATCGGCTCCAACTTTGTCCACTATATGCTCAAGAAGTACCCCGAGATCCTGCTGGTCAACCTGGATAAGCTGACCTATGCCGGCAATCTGGAGAACCTGAAGGACGTGGAGGGTGACCCCCGCCATGTGTTCGTGCAGGGCGACATCTGCGACAAGGAGCTGGTGGAAAGCCTGTTTGCAAAGTACGATTTCGATTATGTCATCAACTTTGCCGCTGAGAGCCATGTGGACCGCTCCATCAAGAACCCCGAGATCTTTGTCCAGAGCAACGTCATGGGCACCGTGAACCTGCTGCAGCGCGCCAAGGAAGCCTGGTATGATGCTGATGCCAAGACCTGGAAGGAAGGCAAGAAGTACCTGCAGGTCTCCACCGATGAGGTCTACGGCGCTCTGGGTGCCGAGGGCTTCTTCATGGAGACCACCCCGCTGTGCCCCCACAGCCCCTACTCCTCCTCCAAGGCCAGCGCTGATATGTTCGTTATGGCATTCCACGATACCTACGGTATGCCCATCAATATCACCCGCTGCTCCAACAACTACGGCCCCTATCAGTTCCCTGAGAAGCTGATCCCCCTGATGATCAACAACGTCAAGCACCACAAGCAGCTGCCTGTCTACGGTGACGGTATGCAGATCCGTGACTGGCTGTACGTTGAGGATCACTGCAAGGCCATCGATATGGTTTGCAACGGCGGCAAGATCGGCGAGGTCTACAATGTGGGCGGCCACAACGAGCGCCCCAACATCTTCATCGTCAAGACCATCATTGAGCAGCTGCACGACCGCCTGAAGGACGACGGCATCAGCGAGGATCTGATCAAGCACGTTGCCGACCGTCTGGGCCACGACCGCCGCTACGGCATCGACCCCACCAAGATCAAGAACGATCTGGGCTGGTACCCCGAGACCCCGTTCGAGAAGGGCATCGTCCTGACCATCGACTGGTATCTCGACCACGAGGAGTGGATGGAGCACATCACCAGCGGCAACTACCAGAAATACTATGAGGAAATGTACAAGAATAAATAATTTCCTGTAAAATTCCGGAAATGCAAAAAGAGCGTCCCTGCGTTGAGCAGGGGCGCTCTTTTGTTGTGGCGGTTTCAAATTGATAGAACAGGGGGGATATGGATCACAGCCACTGCCTGATCCTGCCGGGCATAATGCTCTTGTGTCCGTATATAAAATCGATCAGAGCCTTTTTGTCAATGATGTCCATTCCGGAAGTGTTGTAATACTCGCCATTCACTGTAAACAGGAAAACCTTGTCGCCGTTGGAGAGCAAGCCTTTATAGTCGTTGCCATCGAGCGAGACATTTCCCGTTTTGACCTGTGGATAGGCCTTGTGGCTTCCGTCTTTTGCCACGGCAACAAGTTCGTAGGTCTGGGTATCCAGCTTATTTGTGCTGGAATAGATCAGATATCCTTTTTCCAACTGCAAATACAAACTGACGGCTTCTTCAACATCTTCTGGCTGAAGGAAATCCAGGATCTCTTCTTTCTTTATGGCACATTCCGGATAGAACTGGGTTCCGGTGATGGCATTGTACAGGTGTTCCGAAAATCTCAGCTGAATATCATCCGTGATTCTCTGCAGCGCCGACCTTGCTCGAAAACTGTTGACGATCTTTCCGGGCACCATCTCAACCGTACCGATCTCATGGAACTCAACATCCACATAGTTGATTACGTCCTCATAGACATGGGCAGCGTCACAGTTGTATTTCCATGTACTCAGCACCCGGCACAGATAATAAATGCCGTTATGACGTGTCCAGATCAGGTCATCAACGGCCATCTCCTTTAAGGCATGAATGGATACCACGAAGCCACGGCTGGAATCATACTGTTCGCGTCCTAGTTTCTCGCACTCTTCAATGGAAGCCGGGACATAGGCTGGTCAATTGAATCGCGCAAGCACCACCCCACACCCAGAATGTTGTTCTGTTGGCAGAATTCAAATGCCCTGCCATCCTGACTGGCGGTTTTTATCGTGGCTCTCCACAGATAGATGTCCTTGTCTGTCATTTTTACTTTCCTCTTGCCGGTCATTGACATAGATCGTGTCGTTTTCGTGGTTCGTTAAATGATAGCTTTTAATCTGTCGTTACCAGAATTGTATCATAATGAAAGCTACATATCAAGAAAGATGTTTGAAAAAATCCAACAAAAATCGCAGCTGTATTAGGTACAATATGCTAAAAGGATGGTGGCAGATTGTGCACGATGAGATTGAGTATGAAAAGTGGTTTCCTCAGCGTTTGACCCAGTTGCGGATGCGCAAAGGCGTTTCGGCGCGGGATATGAGCTTGTCCATCGGGCAAAATACGGGCTATATCAACAGCATTGAAAGCGGAAAGAATTTCCCGACAATGAAGAACTTCTTCTACATCTGTGAATACCTCCACATCACACCCAAAGAGTTCTTCGAGGAGGGTATTGCAGACCCGGAAGCAATTCGGAAAATGGTAGAAAACCTGAAAAAGTTGGATGGTGAACAGGTAGATGCACTCTCCAAAATCGTGGAGGGGCTGGCAAAATGAAGATGCACAATAAGTAACGGCCGCTGCATAGTGCTTGCAGCGGCCGTTGTTTTTTCAGGAAGGCATCAGCCAAACTGATTCCCATGCGTTTTGCCACGGTGAGGAGCTCGCAGCCCTCGGGGATATTGCGGGTCTTACCGGCGATATCCTCCAGACGGTTGGAGATGACGTGGTTGTTCACGAGAGCCACCGTAACGCCGTACTGCTCGATCTCCACCAGCTTGGCGGCGTAGCTGCGAACTGGGTGGCCAGCACGCGGTCGTAGGCGCTGGGGCTGCGCCGCGCTGCATGTGGCCCGGGATGCAGACGCGGGTCTCCATGCCGGTCTTTTTCTGGACGGCGGCGGCAATGCGGTTGGTGGCGGTGGTGTAACCGGCCTCGGCGCGCTTGGCGGTCCACTCCTTGCGCTTCAGCTTGGCCTCATCCACGTTCATGGCACCCTCGGCCACGGCGATGATGGAGAAGTTGGAGCCGCGCTTTGCCCGGCGCTCCACGGCCTCGCAGACGCGGTCGATGTCGTAGGGCTGCTCGGGCAGCAGGATGATATCTGCGCCGCCTGCAATACCGGAGTAGAGGGTCAGCCAGCCGGCCTTGTTGCCCATGATCTCGATGCACATCACGCGGCTGTGGCTGCCGGCGGTGGTGTGGATGCGGTCGATGACCTCGGTGGCAATGTCCACAGCAGTGTGGAAGCCAAAGGTCACATCGGTGCCGTAGATATCGTTATCGATGGTCTTGGGCAGACCGATGATGTTCAGGCCCTCCTGCGAGAGCAGGTTGGCGGTTTTGTGGGTGCCGTTGCCGCCCAGGCAGAGCAGGCAGTCCAGCTTTGCGTCCTTGTAGGTCTTTTTCATGGCCGCGACCTTATCGATCTTGTCGTCCTCGACCACGCGCATCAGCTTGAAGGGGGTGCGCTTGGTGCCCAGAATGGTGCCGCCCAGTGTCAGGATGCCGCGGAAGTCATCCTCGCACATCTCCCTGTACTCGCCGTTGATCAGGCCGTGGTAGCCGTTCAGGATGCCCACGATCTCCACATTATCACCCATCCGGGCATACAGTGCCTTTGCTACGCCGCGAATGGTTGCGTTCAGGCCCGGGCAGTCGCCGCCGGAGGTCAGGATGCCAACACGTTTTTTCATCTCACAAATCCCTCGTTTCCTCTTGATCTTTCCCGCCGCAGAGCAGGGGATATCTGGTACTATAAGAGTATTCCCAAAGGGGAAATGTGTCAAGAAAAAATTTTGTAAAAAGAAAAAAGAGACACACCGAAGTATGTCTCTTTTTCGATCGGAGCAGCGGGATTTGAACCCACGGCCTCCTCGTCCCGAACGAGGCGCGCTACCAACTGCGCTATGCCCCGAAAATACCGCAGCCGGAAGGCGACTGCGGTTTTCTGGTTGGGGATGAGAGAATCGAACTCCCACAAGTAGAGTCAGAGTCTACCGCACTACCACTATGCAAATCCCCATCATTCTGTTGTCGTCAGCTTTGAACCTCGCCGCTGACAAGGGATATTATACTATACGGCCCGGGTCTTGTCAACACTTTTTTTGAGATTTTTCGCCTGAGCAGAAAATGCCAAAAACTTCTCTTTCCGGCAAAGTATGTTAGAATAGAGCCACTAAGATTCAGGAGGATATTTTTATGCTGAAACGTCTGCGCGCAAAGCATCCCGTCGGCTTCTGCGTTTTATCCGAGGTGCTGTTTCTGGGCAGCCTGCTGCTGGCATCCTATCTCATTGTGTTTGCACTGGTGCTCTTTGGGGTGAACCTGGAACGGGTGGACTCCTACTTCCTCAGCGCCGTGCAGGAGGCGGTGGGCATGGTGGTGGCGTTGGTCATTCTGGGCCGCACCGGTAAGATGTACCTGCTCCGCCGCCGGGGCAGCGGCTTTTTCAACGGTCTGCTGGTGGGCCTGTAC
>ENA-OQIO01000652-OQIO01000652.1-human-gut-metagenome-genome-assembly--contig:-NODE-652-length-17989-cov-3.461594_pt1 | contig 17989 bp, 26 predicted proteins | sample MGYA00242573_ERZ504737 | MGnify/ENA primary metagenome ERZ504737 (study PRJEB26092, sample SAMD00036203) | human gut metagenome | host: Homo sapiens | study: EMG produced TPA metagenomics assembly of...
AGATTGCTTACGCGTTACTCACCCGTTCGCCACTTGGTGTTTACCGAAATAAACACCCCGTTCGACTTGCATGTGTTAAGCACGCCGCCAGCGTTCGTCCTGAGCCAGGATCAAACTCTCCAAAAAATTATTTTTCGAAGAACCGATTGGCTCTTTAATTATCTGTTTAAAAAGAATTTATTAGGTAATCTGCTATAAAAGCAGATACCGCACATTCGTTTATGTTAGAAAACATATTGTGCATTGTTTAGTTTTCAAAGAACATTTCTTGCTTGTTGCTGTCTCCGTGAGTCAGCTTCTATATAATAACCCGATTTCAAATAAATGTCAACACTTTTTTTGAAAAAAATATAAAATATTTTAAAAAAGTTTTCTAAATGCTATAATAATAGCTATATTCATTAATATTTTTAGGAGGATATCATTATGAAAAAGACTAATGCGGCTCGCATTTTAGACCGCTTAAAGATAGATTATGAACTAAAAGAATATAAAGTAGATTTAAATGACTTAAGTGCTATCCATGTTGCTAAAGATGTAAATATGGATATAAAACTGTATTTAAAACTTTAGTAGCTAGAAGTGATAAAAATGATATCATCATGGCTTGTATCCCTGGTGATGATGAATTGCATCTAAAAAACTTGCTCAAGTTGCTAATTTTAAAAAGGTAGAAATGATACATCTTAAAGAACTATTGCCTTTAACTGGTTATGTGCGTGGTGGTTGTTCTCCACTTGGTGCAAAAAAAGCTTATCCTGTATTCATTGATGAAACAGCTTTGAAATGGCCTAAAATAGCTATCAGTGCAGGTGTGCGCGGAGAACAGATTTTACTTGCACCACAAGATTTAATAAAAGCTGTTAATGCTACTGTTGCCGATTTAATTAAATAAAAAAGAAAGTGATTTATATGAATACAGATGAAAGACGTGAACAAATCCTTTATACGTTAAAACAAACTAATACGCCAATCACTGGCTCAGAACTAGCCAATATCTTTAAAGTCAGTAGACAGATTATTGTCGGAGATATTACCGTTTTAAGAGCTTCTGGTCATAATATCTTTGCTACACCTAGAGGATATTTACTACCTCACGACCAAGCAAAAGAAGAACAACTCGCCACTATAGCCTGCCAACATAATGATGATAATTTACAAACAGAATTAGAAATTATCATTGATAATGGTGGTAAAGTCCGTGATGTTATCGTTGAACACCCATTATATGGTGAAATTCGTGTTAATCTCTTCATCAATAGTCGTAGAGATATTCAGTTATTTTTGGCAAAAAAAGAAAAAACAAATGCTTCTGCTTTAATGAGCATAACAAAAGGTCTTCATTATCATACAATTGAAATTCCTAATATGGAAACTTTGGAATTAATAAAAACTGAATTAAATAAGGCTCATATATTAATCGCCTAAACAAAAAGCAAGGATATAAACAAATGTTTTAATCCTTGCTTTTTATTTACGAATAGAAATTAAACTCGCACATAAGCTTTTAATGTTGCAATTTTTTGCCCTTTAGATTTTCCGTATGGTGCTATAGTATATTCTTTTATATTTTCAGGTATTATAAATGTTTCTGCATAATGAACGACAAATGGAGCAAATAAATTTTCTGGTGAAGTTACAATTGCTTCTTCACCTTCAATTAAATTCAAAACATTTACAATATCTGCATAACCTTCATAAGCTTCACTAGATAATTCATCTATTTCTTTTATCTTTATTTTAGGATATTTATCATAATTAGATTGTCTATTCTCCCATAACATCTTTTTCATCTCCTCTTATACTAAATCAAGTTTTTGCAGATATTCATAAATGCCATCTTCATTATTAGACTTTGTTATATATTTCATCTGTTTTTTGATTTCTTCTGGAGCATTTTGCATAATTACTCCTCTTCCTACCAATTTCAACATATCTAAATCATTATAATTATCCCCAAAGGCAATAGCTTGTTCAGGTGTCATATTCAAATGATGCAATAATACTTCGATACCATTTGCTTTACTTACATCTTTATTCATGATTTCAATTAAAATATCACTTGAACGCACTATATTTAATTGAGGAAACTTCTCTTGCAAAACAGCTTCTATTTTTGAGCTGATATTTGCTTTTGTCATACATAATATTTTATTAGGCAATATATCTTTATTTATCAATTCTTTAAAATCCGCCTGACTTGCTTTTACATTAGTGATATTTTCTTCTCTTTTTACAGCTTTATTCTCTTCATCTTTTACAAACCAATTATCATCACTATAATAATTTATTACTACATCATCAGGCCATAATAATTCTATTTCATCAATAATAGCCTTCGTGTCTAATTTATTAATTTTATCATCATGTAAAATTTGATTTTGCTCATCTAAAACTAAAGCCCCACCATAACTAATCATTGGCATTTTTACATTCATTTCATCAAGAATTAATTTCATAGCTTTAGGCATACGCGCTGACACCAATACAAATGGTATATTTTTTAAAGCTAATTTTTGTACAGCTTCAATTGTACTAGTCAATAATTCATGTTTAGAATTTAATACTGTTCCATCAATATCTGAAAATACAATTTTCCAATCCATATCATCACCCACTTAAACTAAAATTATTTTAAACTCTAAAAAGCTATGATGAATAATATTTAGATGGGGGAAATTATATTCATCATAGCCTTTTATTGCTGTTATTTTTCTATATAGTTAATCAATTTATTAATATTATCCTGTCCATTTTTTATGCCTAAGCTCAATATCAAACAAGCTATCACACTTAAAACCATTAATACTATACCTACAGTTGATAAGAAAGAATATATCTCATCTCCAAATAAAATCAATATTAATGATATAGAAGAAAGCATTATCATATTTCTAAGCCAAACTTTTAAATTATTCAACATCTTAGTTTGATATTGTATTTCTCCAATATAAGCTTGTTTCATTTTGCTCTGCATAAAAAATCACCTTTCATCAATAAGTTAATCCTGTATCGAAGAAACCAACTAATACACCAACAAAAGCAATAACTACTAATAAAAGCATAACATAAATTGGTGACATATTTCTCTTAGTCAATAAATACCAACAGAAAATAACAAATACAGCTGATAAAATATTAGGGAATACGCCATTTAATGTATCTTGGAGTACTAAAAATGGTTTATCTGCACCTTCGGCAGTCATAGTGAAACCTGTTCTGATATTAATCCAAGTACCAGCAACAGCACCAATTACGATAGTACCTAACATTACGATAGATTCACGAATAGCTGTAGCTCTTTCACCAACTAAGAAATCAATTGCTTTACCACCGAGTTCATAACCTTTGAAGTATAAAAATCTCATACCCCAAGTAATAAGTAAATTCCAAACGATTATATAAAAGATTGCCCCAATTGGTGAACCGCCAGTAGATAGACCCATTGCAATACCTAATAAAATTGGAATTAATGTACCTACTACCAAGGAGTCACCGATACCAGCGAGTGGTCCCATAAGACCTGCACGAAGACCATTAATTGTTTCTGCATTGATATCATCTGCGCCATTAGCTTTTGCTTCTTCCAAACTTGCAGTAATACCTACAACTACACTACCAACCTGTGGTTCTGTATTAAAGAAGGCTGTATATGTCTGCATTGCCTTTTTCTGTTCTTCTTTTGTTTTATATAATTCTTCGATAATTGGCAACATAGCACATAAATAACCAAAAGTCTGCATATGTTCTTGGGAGAAACATGTTAAATGTCCATAGTACCAATTTCTAAAAGATTTATTTAGTGCTTTCTTAGAAATTTTCTTTTCCATTTAAATATCCTCCTCATCGTCATCATCATAGCTTGTTGCTCCACTAGCTGCTGCTTTTTTAGCTTCTATGCGAAGCATCTGAATTTTATAATTGATAATTGCAAACATACCGCCGACGATAGCAGCACCGATTAAGTTTAATCCTAAACCTGCAGCTAAAGCAAAACCTAAGAAAAATGGAATGAAATCCATAACATCATTAACAACTTGTTTTAATAAGATAGCAACCCCAACTGATGGAAGTAATGCACCTACTGTGAATAATGTCTGCATTGCAATACCGTCCATTGGTAAATAAGTTTTAATAGCTTCTACAGCATCTTGACCATATAAACACATAACTACTGTTGGAATGAAAGAACATATAATATGAGAAATCCAAGGAAGACCCATATCTACGAAATATAATTTATGGAAATTACCTTCTTCAACAGCTTTCCAACCAATATGTTGCCATGCAAGGTTGATAGTAGCAGTACCATAGAATAAAACTGTACCAAGTGTACCTACCATGGAACCAAATGAAGTAGCCAAACCAATACCTGCTGGACTTGCTGGATCAAGACCTAAAGATTTAACAGCTATCATTGCAAGAGGAATACCAATATAACTTACAGCACGAACATCAGCAGAAACTGTACCACCTGGAGTAACAAGTGCTATGTATACAACCTGCATTGCAGTACCAATTAAAATACCGCTTTGAATATCACCTAAAACAATACCACAAACTAAGCCCCCAACGAGTGGACGACCTAATGTATAGTTACCAATTACAGTACCACCCATACCAGGCATACTAGCTAAACAAGCAAATATCCCTAATATAATGCTTGGAGCCAACTTATTTCCATGAAACTCCCTCCACTTCATCTTATATACAATCTAATTAAAAACCAAATTTACCTTTGAATTTATCCCAATTACCAATAGAAACATCTGGTAATAAAGAAAATTCAATGCTATAACCAGCTTTACTGATATCTTCTAAAGCTTGTGCTTCTTCTTGAGTAATGGACTGATTATTTCCAAGTGTTGTTGAACCTTCACGGTCATTACATGGACCTACGATTACTTTTGTAATACCACATTTAAAACCTTGTTCAACTAAGATTTTTCTCATATCAATAGGGTCTTTTGTAATTAAGAAATAACGTGTATCGCTATCTAAAACTTTTTGAGCTTTCTTTTTAAAATCTTCTACAGTCCAAACAAATGTTTTTTTACCACTAGCTGCTTTATAAGCTGCTTTTAATACATCGGATTTTGCTGCTTTATCATTTACAGCGATTAATCCATCACAAGGATATTCTCTAGCCCAACGAGTACAAGTTTGACCATGAATCATACGGTCATCAATACGAATAAATGAAACTGACATTATAAAAACCTCCTAAAATAATTACCTAAAATTAAATATCTTCTTCAGACTCTTCTACTATTTTAAATTCTTGCATAGCCATACGAGCCTGTTCTAAAACTTGATTTGCTATTTCATCTAAAGAAACAGTGTCTTTCATCAAAACAGTTGTTAAAGCTAATGGTAAATTCATTCCGCCTAAAATAACTGTTTTAATTCCTTTATTAACTAAAACATTTGTGGCATTTGTAAGTGGTGAACCACCGATTATATCACCTAGTAAAATAACATCATCATCATTTGAAATATCTTTTACTTTTTCAGTGAATAATGCTGTAAATTCATCTACGCTTTTTCCATTTTCAAGACCAACAGATAAAATATCTTCTCTGTTTCCTGCCAACATAGATAAAGCATCATTTAAGCCATTTGCAAATTTTCCATGGCTAACTAATATTACATACTTCATAGTAGTTGCTCCTTTATTTTTTATATTTTCTAATAATTCTCTTTACATCAACTATTCTATCAATATTGACGAAAATAATCATATGTCTACAATCACAAAATGGGCATTACATTTGTCACAATTTTATTTCATTCATTATGAACAATAAAAAATAGTAGCCTAAAAACAGAATTTTAAGCTACTATTACCATCAAAAACAGTATAAAACTATTTCTCATTATTCATTTAAATACTTATTTATATCCTTTTGCAATTCCAATAAACCTATATCAATATCGTTTTTATTTCTTATCATATCATTAATTTTTATATCAATTAAATTCAAAGCTTGATTATATTTTTTAAATCTACTATGTTCTAACGTTTTATTCATAACTTCATCTAAAAGATTTACATTTATCTGATTTTCTTTATTATCCTTACCTAAAAGGCATACAATATCTTCTGATTTATTGATTGATTTTAAAGAAGAAATTCCTTGTGAATACTTATATAAATCCTTTTGTGTTTCTTTTTCATAGGTGAGCATTTTCAAAAATTCCCAAGCTATATCAGCATTTTTACTTCTCGAAGATATTCCCATCAATAATGAAGAAATTTCACTTCCTTTATCATTAGATGATATCAACGGCATTTTTATACAATCCCATTCAAAATCAGAGAATTTTTTTACTCTCCAAGGATATGCTTATATGTACGATATTGCGCAAAAGACATAGGAGCAAATGCCACTTTACCTGTATTGAATTCTTCCTTCGTAATGATATGTTCTTGATTTAATTTATTTAATTTTTCTACGAAAATAACTGCTTCTTTTGCTTCATCTTGATCGATAAAACATTCTTTTCCATCTTCATCGAATAATCTTATACCATGACTATACATAGAATTTAACCAACTAAAATTATAACAACCATACTGGTCGATAGCCCCATCACCATTAGTATCTTTTGTAACTTGTTGACAAAATATTATAAAAGTCATCTAAAGTCCAATCATTTTCTGGTATAGGTATATTTTCTTTTTCTAATAAAGTCTTGTTTACAAACATCAACATAGGATTACTTTCATATGGCAAAGCATATTGTTTATGCTCATATTGACCAGCTTTTAAAGTACTCTCATAATAATCATCTTTATTAAATTTCTTATCATTTTCTATTTCTTCCGTTAAATCCTTTAAAACACCTAAAGAACTCAGCGTATTAAAATCTTCATCTACAATCATAAATACATCAGGTTCTTCACCATTTACAATTTTATTGGCTAACCACAAAGAATAATCAGATTTTAAAATACCACTTTCATATTCAATCTCTACATTAGGATGTAATTTTTCAAAACGAGCTATAGCATCATCTATGACTTTATAATCATTTCCATTTGGCAATTCCCAATTGCCTACAAATATACCTAAATGTATTACTACTTTATTCGTATATATATTTGTTACAGCTACATAAATAAATACTATAGCCATAAAACTTATTATAACTTTCTTAATCATTATCAAAATCCTTTGCAATTTGACCTGTCTGTACAGCCCAAATAGCCAATTGCGTGCGGTCTCGTAGATCTAATTTAGATAAAATGGAACTTAAATAATTTCTGACTGTACCTTCAGATAAAAACATTTTTTTAGCAATTTCTTTATTTGATAAACCTAATCCTATATTTTGAACTATCTTCCATTCATTTTTAGATAATTCATCTAGACAATTTTCCTCAACATTAATAATTAAATTTCTATTTCTCGACATATTAGAAAACATGCTTACTACTTTTGTAGCTATATCTGGATTAATCAAGCTCCGCCATTATAGATAACCATAATATCTTCATACAATTCTTCCATACCCACATCTTTTAATAAATAACCACTTGCACCATATTTCAAAGCACTAAATATATATTCATCATCATCAAAAGTCGTCAATATCACTATTTTTATCTCTGGATACTGTTCTTTTACGAGCTTAGTACAATATACACCGTCCATTTTAGGCATTCTTATATCCATTAAAATAATATCCACTTTATGTTTTTTCAGTGTTTCTAATACTTCATACCCGTTGCCTACGACACCAACAATTTCAATATTATCATGTGCGCCTAAAATTATCTTTAACGACTCTCTTATCAATTCTTGGTCATCTGCTATTAATACTTTTATCATTTTCGCAATTATTATTGGAAATACCGCATCCAATAACTCTCCTTCTCTATAAGATTTTTACTCTATAAAGGTATTTTTATCTCAGTTGTAAAACCATTTTCACTATAAAAATTTATATCGCCTCTTATTTGAGAAACTCTTTCTACCATTTGTTTTAGACCAAAACCATAGTTTATAGCCTTACAACCTTTACCATTATCTTTTATTTTTAAACACAATAAATTATTTTCTTTGTAAATATTAATATCCACAACTGTAGCCAATCCATGTCGTATACTATTTGTTATACTTTCTTGAATAACTCTAAATAAGATATCTTCTATCTTAGTATCAAAACCAGTTTCATCAATCTGATAATTTAAATTTATCTTCAAATCCGTTACATTAGATATCTCTTCTTTCATTTTTTCAATAGCTTCTTTTAATCTATACTGCTGTAAAAAATCTGGTCGCATCTTATTTAGTGAATTTCTAACATCTTTCATGCCCTTGCGTATAGCCTTGGATATTACTTTTAATTGTGCTTTTGCCAATTGAGGATTTTTATCAATCATAGTGATACACGCATCAACGCCCACAGCCATTCCTGCCAAAGCATGTCCTATCGTATCGTGAAGTTCTCTAGCCAAACGCTTGCGTTCATTTTTTTCACCAAATTTTTCCGTAACAATAACATATTTTTGCATTTTTTTATTTATCATTGCCACCATGGATAATTTTTTACTGATATATTCATTTTCTTGTATCTGCTTCAAGATATAAATAATCATAAAAATTATAAACAATATTATATTAAAGCCTTCTAATAATCTCTTTATGATTATTAAACAATTTCTTATGCTAGCATCATAGACTAGGAAATATTCTTCTATATTAACTAAAGTATAAAAATATGTAACTATTTCATAATTTGCCAATAAATATATAAGACCTAATGCAACTAATAAGACTTGATACTTCAAGCCTTTTTTCAGATGATACATACAATCACAAAAAACAAATAAAATTATTCCATTATATGATAAATATATTAAAAAAATAAGTATTACTGAAATTACTACTTCTAACAAACTATATAAGTAATTTATTGTTTTATTTCTTATATTATTAAACTCTCGATAATAAAACGCAATAAGCTAAACAAAGTAATAAACCAACAGACCCACTAATAATATATACTGGAGCCGTAGGCATATACATTACTTTATCAAGAAAACTCCTCGCCAAATCATTTCCAATGATATATTTTGTTGTAATCGCAATAACTGCTACATAAAATAAAACAATTATCACATTTAAAATAAACATCGTATTTTTAACAATAAAGAAAAATAATCCATATGTTCTATTCATTATTGCCACCTATCTTCATCATATTTAAATAAATTTTCTTTGTTTATCAGCGAAATAGGTATTATTATATTTTTTCTATTTTTTGCCATTTAAAATATTATACATATTTTCTACAGCTATTTGCCCCATCTTGATAGGTGATTGCGCTACCGTACCGACTATCATTTGATTTCTGCCAATCAAAGCTTTTATCTCTGGCGTGCCATCTATTCCATATACCATTACATCATTTTTATTGTTCTTTTCTAAAGCAGCCAATGCACCTAAAGCACTTGGGTCATTTAACGCCATTACTACGTCTATATCAGGTGTTTCTTCTATAATCTCTTGCATTTTAGGCATGGCAATTTCCAATTGCCCATCACATTCAACTTCGTTTATAACTTTATATTTTTCATTATTATCAATTACGCTCAAAAAACCTTCAATTCGCTCTTTTGCTGATTTTGCTGTTGTATGTTTCAATAGAACAATATTTGCACTATCTAATCTTTCCATCATATCTTTTGCACATTGAACACCAGCATCATAATTATCCGAAACAATCGTACAATTCACTAAACTTTCATCACTAACTGGGGCGTCTATGATAATTACAGGAATATTTGCTCTTTTTGCTGCCTGTAAAGCTGGCTCTATTTGTTCAAAATCAATAGGATTTATAAAAATTCCATCTACTTTTTGGTCTATGAATTTATATATCTGCTCATTTTGCTTATCTACATCTAATTCTGGGTCTAAAGTAATCAAAGTATCATTATTTTTCTCTACTACTTTTAAAATCTCATTATTGATTATTTTATAGAATGGATTATTCATGGTCATATAACTAACACCAAAAACTTTATGTTTAGCAACAGGTGCCGTATATATGTTGTATGTAACTGTAAAAATTATTAATACCATAAAAAAAAATTATTATATATGTCATGTTCTTATAAAAACGCTTCATCTATATCACCTTCTATCATTATAGCATTAAGCTAGGCATAAAAATAAGTGACAAAAGTCATATTTGTATTTATGTTTATACATACATATACAATCACTTTATAAAAAAACTGTATTTTAAAAACTAGACTAAATAATTTCATCTAATTTCTAAAATACAGTCTCAAAATCTAAAATTATTTATTATCCTTTAAATATTTCCTACCGATAACAATAGCAGCATAATCATCAACAGGAACTGGTGGTACTTGCATACCTAAAGGAATTAATTTTTTCCAACCTTTAGGTGGATTTTCCTGAAAATATAATTTTCTGGCTTCATCTGTTGTTCGATATTCATTTATTAAAACTATATCTCTATCTATAAATTCTTGTTTTAATAAATCATATTTTTTCTTACTGCTCGTACCATTTCCCATGACAATCGTCTTGATAATGTATTTCTCCAGCAAAGACTTTATTATTTGCACTAATTCTTCTGAATTAATTATTTTATGCTCTAAAACATCACTATTCTTTAAAATAGCTATGCCTGTTTTTTCTCTACCTGGATCAATAGCTAAAATTTCATCATTCATGATTAATCTCTTGCTCTGTTTCATTTTTTAAATAGATATGCAAACGCAATGGTCCTAAAACTTCTGTATCAGCAGCTGCAAAGGCACTAATTAAAACATCTTTACCTCTGTTTTCAGCTAAAGCTTTTTCAATGGCATATATCTGATTGCCGTTTATCACACCAACTGTACCAGTCAAAGGATTTGGCAAAATACCATTATTTATAGCTGTCATATTCACATTACGTAGAAAATCACTTATCAACATTTCACTATTACTACCATCAATAGGAACATTGTATATCTTTTGATATACAAATTCATTTTCTTGATAAACTACACGATTAGGATGCATCTCTAATTCAGTCAATACAGGATCACCTTTTACTAAGTTAGCAGCTACAATAAGGCGAATAACTGTATCTCCTTTAGCTTGCTTTAATCTATCCATCGCTTTTTGATATTCAATAGGATAAATCCAAACGCCATCTTTAGAGCCTTCTGTTCCCAATCTATCAATTATTTTACTATTAGCTAATGCTATGATTTGATTTAAATCGTTTTGAATTTTTACTGGGTCATCAGTCTTTTTAATTACACCGCTAGCCAATAATTCGCCTACACGATAAATTATTGGTCGTTCACGAATATTTTCTATACCTTCTTGCAAGTCATTATTCGTTTTTTCCAATTCTAAATTATCAGCTTTCAAGCTTTCATTATTGGCTAATAAAAATTGATTATTTTCGGCTAAACTTTGATTATGTTCTATTAAAGTCTGATTATCTGACCACAATTCTTGATTTCTATTTTGCAAAGCAACTTGTTCTTGTCTTAGAAGTTCAGCCGCTTGTTGGGCAATTTCTAAATCCTCTTGAGTTTCTTCTAAATCCTTTTAGATTTAGCATATTCCTCTTTAGTCGTATTTAAATCGTTTTTTACGTTGACTAAAGCGCCTGAAGCTTCTTCAAGCATAGATTGTTTTTCATTTAGTTCTGCCTTTAATTTATTCATACCAAAAAGAGCGGTACGAACATCTTTAGAAGCAATAGCCAATATACCAAAGGTAACAGTTGTAATCAATATACCTGTGATAATTGTTACCAAAATAGATGTATGTCTTGGTCTTAAACCAAATAATGATAATTTTTTCTTGCCAACTTTACTGCCTAGGCGGTCGCCAATGAAAGCGATTACGCCACCGGTTAAAACTAATACGACAATCAGCATAATGCCATACACGGTTCATACCACCTACTTATTATTTTATTTTGATTCTTTACGAATTAAATAAATACCTGCTATCAAAGTTACAATATTAGGTATCCAAACAGCTATAACTGGCGGAATAAAGGAATTTTGTCCAATTGCACCAGCTAAAGTCATCAAAGTATAGTAAATGAAAATAATTATAATACTTATACCAAAACCGATAGAAGAAGAACTACGATTTGGTTGAATGCCAAGTGGCGCCCCAATTAAAGCAAACATCAAGCTAGCCATTGGCACTGTAAAACGTTGATATAATTCTATCTCTAATTTTTTAGTATCTACATATTGAGATTTCATTATATTAATTTGTTCACGAAGTTCTTTAATTGTCATTTCATCAGGTTTTTTCTGACTTTTAATAATCTGTTTAGGAGTTTGATTTATTGGCAAAACTTGTGAGTCAAATTTCATCATACGTTCTGTGTTTGGTTGAGATAAATCATATAATACGCCATTATACATTACCCATTCATCAACACTCCATTTAGCATATTCTGCATTTTCTACACGCACCATTTTGCCTTGTTCAAATTCCTGTATGGATAAATTATCTAAATTGCCTGTTTCAGCATCATATTTACGAGCATATACTAATCTTTGGATATTACCATCTTGGATTTGTTTGATAATTATATGCTCTTGAGATTCTGGAGATGTATTTCCTTGAATTTCATATCGCACTAAATCAGCATAAGCTTGGTTAGATGCAGGTACTACATATTCATTAAAACCAATGGAAAAAATACTAACGCCAAGAGAAAAAGCTATAACTGGTGTTACTAATCGTTTAAAACTAACACCACATGCCTTCATAGCAATAATTTCACTATTGCCTGATAATCTACAAATGTCAATAATGCTGCAAGCAACATAGACATTGGGAATGTCCACACTATAATGCCTGGTAAACTATAGATGATTAAACGCACTATAGCTGAAAAAGATGCACCATATTGTGTTATATATTGAGCAATTCTCAATAATGTTCCTGACCCTAAAAATACAGCTGAAAATGCACAGATGCCAAAGATAAAGGTCATGATTGTTTCTTTTAATATATATTTATCTAAAATACGCATCTATCATCTTCTCCTATAATTTAAAGTCTTCACCTAAATAGAACTTACGAGCGAGTTCACTATTAGCAATTGTATCGCTATCGCCTTCTAAAAGAATTTGTCCACTGTTCATAATATAAGCTCTATCTACAATTTGCAAAGTTTCCCTTACATTATGGTCAGTGATTAAAATTCCCATGCCACGTTCTTTTAAATAACTGATAATTCCCTGAATATCAGCTACTGCTAAAGGGTCAATTCCTGCAAAGGTTCATCTAATAAAATGAAATGAGGTTCTAGTGCTAGACCTCTTGCGATTTCTACACGTCTACGTTCCCCACCAGAAAGTTGCATACCTAAACGAGTTCTTATATGAGTGATATTAAATTCTTCTAAAAGGTCATCAATCTTTTTATCTTGTTCTTTTTTGGATAGATTTCTAGTTTGTAAAATTGCTCGCAAATTATCCTCTACTGTCAATTTACGAAAAATAGATGCTTCCTGTGCTAAATAACTTATACCTAGATCTGCACGTTCATTGATAGGCAATCTAGTAATATCAATATCAGAAATAAATACTTTTCCTGATGTTGGCTTCTCTATTCCTACAATCATATAAAAAGTTGTAGTCTTTCCTGCACCATTTGGACCTAATAAACCTACAATTTCACCTTTCTTTACATGCAAAGAAACATCTCTTACTGCAGGCGTTCCTTTATACTCTTTAATAAGATTTTTTACTTCAATATGCAAACGTGTCACTCATTTCTATCTTTATCATATAACCATCAACTATTTTATTTAATATTCACATTGTCTCCTAAATAAACAGTTAATGTATTTCCTCTAACAATATTACCATTTTGAGTAGCTACTGCATTTCCTGTAAGTACTAATTTACCATTTTCTGTACTGTTGTAAGTAGCATTATCACTATTAGTTACAATATTTCTTGATGGACTTTTAATATTTACATTTCCTGTAGCTACAAAATTAAAATCTTGACCATTGCCACTATAAGTTGCTGTATCACTTGTGGATTGTACATCATTAGTTTTGCTATTTAAATATACATTACCTGTAGCTGTATATTGATTTGTCATCAAATTTCCTGATAATACATCACCGCGAATATCAGCTTGTGGTCCAGTTGCATTTCCGCCTAAAGGCATGGATATATCACTTGTTGCTTGATTATAATGTATTTCTTCTCCAGTTAATGTATTATCAGCTTTTACCAATACTACAGAACCTTTAGCTACAACTTCTTTATTAGCATTAGAAATCAAGCTTTCCGCCTTTAAGTTCATATCATCTTTATTTGCAGTTACGCCACCTGTAATAGAGGCTTCCTGTGTTTTAAAATTATATGTTGCTTGACCGCCAGTTAATACGCCACCATCACGAATAATAGTTACGCCACCTGTAGCTATTGCCATATCTGTCTGCGCATTATATTCTATTACATCGCCATTTAATTCAATAGGAGCATCTGCTGCAATAACTGTATTTATCATTGAAAAACTCATAATAGCTACAGCAAGTGCTGTTTTTAGCTTACTATATTTTTTCATTTATTGATTATCTCCTTTTATAATATGTGCATTACCCATTAATTTAAAATTAGTAAATGCATCTTTACTTTCAGCCTTATCTGCTGTCGCCCTCATACCTGGCTTATTGATATCAACATTTCCTTCACAAGTCAATATACCTTGCTCACCATTCCAAGTGACTTTATCTGTTTTAAATTTCAATTCATCACTTGATTTAGCTTCTATTCCATCAACCAATTCAATATTTTTATTTTTCTGGTCATATGTCGCTTTAGGAGCATTTATTTCTATGCTTGTTCCATCTTCACGATAAAAAGTACCTTTTACTTTTTCCATGGTAAACATCTGTGAATCTTGGTCTACTGTCATTGTTTCTGCATAACATTGCCAAATCAATTTACCATTTACTTCTTCTTTCAAAGTATTATTGTGATATACCATAACTTTATTTGTCTGTGTATTTTGTGTTTCTTCAACTTTTGGTCTACTAGCATAAGCCCAATAAATCAAACCAACTACCAATAAGACAAGAATTAAAACTATGGCATTTTTTTTATTTACCTTTTTAGTCATTTATTGACCACCTTAGTTTTTACGGTATGATGTTTTACTTTCTGCTGTTCAGGACGTGTATTCCAACGTTTTTGGAACCATATCCACTGCGTAGGATGTGCTATGATTTGCTCTTCAATAACTTTTGTCATACGCTCTGTGAAATCATACAAATCAGCATTTGTATCTCCAGTATCATTATATACTATTGGTTCATAAATTTCTATTTTATGTGTACCATCACTTTGACGAATGATAAATGCTGGTACAACTGGTGACATAAATTTACGAGCAAATACAGCAGGGCCCATTGGCGTTGAGCATACTTCACCTAAAAATTCAATAAATGCTCCACCTGGACCTGCATCTTGGTCTGCTAAAAAGCCTAAAATACGACCTTTTTTCAAAGCTCTTGAAGCTGCCAAAAGCTCTGAAGCTGCACCACGTGCAAATATTTCTACCCCTACTTGAGCACGATATTCATCTAATAACTTTGTATACTGAGAGTCTGGCTGTGTTTTGGCAAGTGCTGTAACAGAAAAACCTGCTTTAACAAGACCAGCAGCAAGCCATTCCCATGTACCCATATGTGCTGTTAAAATTACAACACCTCTATTTTTTGCATATTCACGTTTTAAAATGTCTAAGCCTTCAAATTTTATATATTTAAAATCATCTTTTTTTTAATCTTGGCATATATAAAAATTTCCAAGACATTTTGACTTAATTGATAAATGAATCTTTGACAATTTTCTTTGCCTTTTCCTCATCTATTTTAAAGGATTTCATCATTCTATCAACTGCACGATTGCGTTCTTTAGCTATTAAATGAAAATATAATATACCTAGTATATGCCCTAATCTAAGCAAATTTTTATGTGATAAACAACATAAAAAAGCACTAAAATATTTTAATAATTTATATTTCATTCTAATTCCTCTAATGTCTAAATAAACTTTTATTGTGAAATATTTTTTTCTACTTCTTTAGCATCTGTTTCATCTTCTATATTTAAATAACTATCAATAACAGCTTGCCATTTTTCTTGTGCTTTCAAAATAAATTCTATAATTTGACGAACTGCGCCTTTTCCACCAGCAAAATCACTTATTAAAATAGATACAGATTTTGCTTCTTCAGTAGCATCAGCTACAGTTGCTGGAAATCCAACTCTTTTCATTACAGCTAAATCAAATAAATCATCGCCAATATAAGCTACTTCTTCATCTTTTAATTGATATTCAGCCAATAATTCCTTATAAGCTGGAACTTTATTTTTTTTTATTTTGATAAAAAGCATTTATTTTTAATTCCCTAGCACGATAAGCGAGCATCTTAGATTCTCTACCTGTGATAATAGCTGTTTTTATCCCTAATTTTTGGGCTAGAGTAATCCCTAGCCCATCTCTTACATTAAAAGTTTTAAATAATTCACCATTATCGCCAACGGTATAGAGCCATCTGTCAATACTCCATCAACATCTAAAATGAGCATTTTTACATTTTTTGCTCGTGCTAATGCATCTTGTGTATATTGCATTAAACCACTCCCTGACGAAGTAAATCAGTAAGATGAACTATACCTACTGGTTCATTTTTCTCTACATCAATTACTGGAAGCACTGTAATTGGTTTTGGTTGATGTTTTTCCATCATACTGAGTGCTTCAGCAGCCATTTTATCTTTTGTAATTATTACTGGATTTTTAGTCATTAAATCTTCTACTGGCTCATCTAAAAATTCTGCTCCACGAGCAAGCATACGGCGAATATCACCATCTGTTACAAGTCCAATGAATTTGCCATTTTCATCAACAACAGAAGTTGCACCTAATCCTTTTGCAGTCATTAAGAACAATGCTTCTTTTGCTGTTTTATGCACAGAAATAACAGGATTATCTTCTCCTGAATGCATAACATTTTCTACAGTTAAAAGTAATCTTCTGCCAAGTGCTCCACCTGGATGGAATACTGCAAAATCTTGAGCAGTGAAATTACGTGAAGATAAAAGTGCTATAGCTAGTGCATCTCCCATAGCAAGAGTCGCTGTTGTACTAGCTGTTGGTGCAAGACCTAATGGACATGCTTCACGCTCTACACTTATATCAATATAATAATCTGCATTTTTGCCAAGTGTAGATTCACGTCTACCACTCATAGCAATAATTTTTGCACCTATGCGTTTAATAATCGGTAAAATATTTACAATTTCATTAGATTCACCACTATTAGAAATAGCAAGTACCATATCATTAGCTGTAACCATACCTAAATCACCATGGAAAGCTTCTGCTGGATGCATAAAAAATGATGGTGTTCCTGTACTAGCCAAACTAGCTGCTATTTTTCTGCCTACATGACCAGATTTTCCCATACCTGTTACAATAACGCGACCATTACAAGCTAAAATAGCATTTACAATTGTTTCAAATTCATCATCAATATGATTAATTAATTTTTTTACCGCATCAGCTTCTATTTGAAGTGTTTCTATAGCCTTTTCTTTTATCATGATTATTACCTCACAATTTAACTCTCAAAAATCCCAGTAATATTTTATTTGTTTATTTTTTTCTTTGTTATTTCATTGATTGCGATTAAATCTTTTAATAAATCTTCTAATTTATCTAGATAAACCATATTTGGTCCATCGCAAAGTGCTTCTTCTGGATTATCATGAACTTCCATGAAGAAACCATCTACACCTACACCAGCTGCACCACGAGCTAAGAATTCTACATATTCACGATTGCCAGCAGAACTTGTTCCTGCACCACCTGGTAATTGTACGCTATGTGTAGCATCAAAAATAACTGGATATCCTGTAGAACGCATAATAAGGGAAAGAGCGCATA
>ENA-OQIO01000653-OQIO01000653.1-human-gut-metagenome-genome-assembly--contig:-NODE-653-length-17983-cov-7.946965_pt1 | contig 17983 bp, 20 predicted proteins | sample MGYA00242573_ERZ504737 | MGnify/ENA primary metagenome ERZ504737 (study PRJEB26092, sample SAMD00036203) | human gut metagenome | host: Homo sapiens | study: EMG produced TPA metagenomics assembly of...
CGAAAAATCAAATCCAAGTTAGACCATTTCAAATGGTTCCGATGTCTGCCCGGATGCGACACCCGTAGGTGTCCATCCTCGCAGTACTCCGGTTCTCAAGGTGCACGCCCCGCGGCTGATCCGGTCCCACCGGGCCGCGCGGCAAGGAGATATATTGCCAGACCGGAGCCCCGGGGGCGGGAATCTGGCACTCCATATTTTGTTCACAAATGAATCGATCCTTCAGTTGTTCCACTGAAGTCATGTCTGAAGCATCGGCTTCTGGTATTGGCGATGACCAGCTGGTTTATAGGTGTTGAGGCGTCGGCCATCTCTGCTGGGCTACTTTACTCTAAAGACATTAGGTTTTGGTTTCCTGTCGGTAAAAGGCTGGTTTTGGCCGCCAGGCGTCCTTATATATAGAGAAGATCTGGTTCGAACCCGCGTCGCGACAACAAAAAAGCGACCGGCATCCGCCAGTCGCTTTTCTATTCTATGGTGGGCCGTCAGGGGTTCGGGCCCGCTGCGCGGGCGACCGCTGCGGCGCTTTCGCACCTTGCGCGCTGCGCTGGCAAACGCTCGCGCGTTTACTCAGCTCCGCGCCCCCCCGACGGTTCGAACCCATGAAAGGGCGACAAAAAAGACGGCCAACCGAAGTTGACCGTCTCAACAATCTTTGGGTGGGCCGTCAGGGGTTCGAACCCTGGACCTTGGGATTAAAAGTCCCCTGCTCTGCCAGCTGAGCTAACGGCCCGCGGGTGGCATTGTACCACGGTCTGGGACTATTCCCAACTCCATTGGCCGTTCTGGAAAATCACGACTTCACGTCCATCAGGTGTGATGCCCGTAATATCGATATCGTCCGTGCCGATCATAAAATCGACGTGCGTGCTCGAGACGTTAACGCCATGCTCCAGGAGCTCCTCCTTGGACATGTCGTACCCTCCCTCGATGCATTCGGGGAAGCCGACGCCCAGCGCAAGGTGGCAGCTAGCGTTCTCGTCATAGAGCGTGTCATAGAACAGGATGCCGCTTTCGCGGATCGGCGTGTTCTTGGAAATGAGCGCGACCTCGCCCAGATGAGCGGCACCCTCGTCGGTCTCGATGATGCTCGCAAGCGTTGCCTTGCCCACGCGGGCGTCGTAGCCCACCACGCGGCCGCCCTCGAACTTAATCCAAAAATCGTCGACCTTATTGCCGTGGTGGATGAGCGGCATGGCCGAGTACACGATACCGTCGGCGCGCATGCGATCGGGCGAAGTGAAGACTTCCTCGGTGGGAATGTTGGGGAAGAAGGGATGTCCATCGGGCGTCTTACCCTTGCCGCCGGCCCACTCGTGACCCTTCGTCATGCCAATCGTCAGATCGGTTCCATTTGCCGTGGTGTAATGCAGGCAGTCAAAACGATTGTCGTTCAGGAAGCGCAAGTTCTTTTCGAACGCCGCGTCATGAAGCTCCCAGTCGCTCTCCGGGTCCTGGCCATCGGCACGAGCGGTGTGCAGAATCGCATTCCACAGCTTATAGATTGCAACTTCATCGGCGTCTCCCGGGAACACCTCGTGCGCCCAAGCCACGACCGGAGCGCCGGCGATACACCACGGGTTGATGTTGTAGTCCAGTCCACGGCGGAAGACCTTGCACTGCGTGTTCCTTGCCTTAGAAGCTGCAGCGGGCTTGGCGGGATCGATACCCTTGAGAGCCGCGGGATCCGCACCCTCGATAAAGATAAAGCAGGCACCATCCTGGGCCAAGGAATCCAGCTGCATGCGCTTCCACTCGGGTGTCTGCTCAAAATAGCTTTTATCGACATGCTCGTACGTGAGCCTCGTCACGGCATCATCGGCCCAAATGACCGTCACGTGGCCAGCGCCGGCGGCATAAGCCTCCGCGACCACCACGCGGGCAAAGGGCGCGCACTCGACCGGAGACTGAACGACAACCTCCTGTCCGGGCTTGACGTTTACGCCCTTGCGGACAACCAGGCGCGCATAGTTTTTAATCTTGGGCTCCAGGGCTTCATGCCTCCAGAGCTTCTTCGACCGTCAGGGCAGCTCGAATCATGTGCCACTCCATCTATCTATAGAACAGTAAAAAGGCGCGCCGCTAAAACGACGCGCCTTATATCTTAGCGATATGTATGAATACAAACGCTACTTCTTCTTGGAGTCCTTCTTGTCCTCCTCGGCAGCCGCGCGCTCGATAAGAGCGTTGAGCTTGTTCTCGGACATGCCCTCGGCCTGCGTGCGGTACATGTTGCGCAGGGGACGGATACGAACGAAGTCGTAGATAAAGTCACCCAGAATGATGACATAGGACAAAACGATGCCGACCATCTGGACGGGGCTGGACACCGTGCCGCCGGGAGCGAAGTAGAGCGAAGCCCAAATTGCCACGACGAGTACCATGCCGATGGCGAGCACGGCCCACCAGATACGGCGGCGCTTGGTGTAGTCCTCATCCTGCTTGAGGAGGATATTCGACACCGTGTAGATGCGATCCTCGCGGGCGCGCTGTTTGGCCTTGCGGGCGCGCTTTTCCTCCTTGGAAAGACCTTCCAGGTTTTCGCCCTTCTCGAGCTCCTTGCGGCGTGCCTTGGATGATGCCGGCACGACGCGAACGGAGCTCGCTGCCTGGCGGGCGGGCTTAGCAGATGCGGCGGACTTGCGCGCAACCCCGGTAACTTCGTGGGATTGCGTGCGCTTGTTCGTGGCGCTACGGGTACTCACTTATGCGTTCTCCTTCATGCTTGTGAACTGGGAGCCCGTGATGATCTGGAAGGCCTCGCGATAGCGCTCGGACGTGCCATCGATGACCTCGGCGGGCAGGTGCGGGGTCTCCCCCGTCATATCCCAGTTGGCTTTGAGCCAATTGCGGACGAATTGTTTGTCGTAGCTGGGCTGAATCTTGCCCTCCTCGTAGCTGGCGGCGGGCCAGAAACGGCTGGAGTCGGGCGTTAGGCACTCGTCGATCAGCGTAACCTTGCCATCGATGACACCGAACTCGAACTTGGTGTCGGCAATGATGATGCCACGGGTCGCTGCATACTCGGCGGCAGCTTGTAAATCTTGAGGGACAGGTCGCGAATCTGCGCGGCGACATCCTCACCCACGATCTCGCAGCAACGCTCGAACGAAATGTTCTCGTCGTGGTCGCCGATCTCGGCCTTCGTGGACGGCGTGAACAGCGGCTCGGGAAGCTTGGAGGCCTCGGTTAGACCCTCGGGCAGCTGGATGCCGCAAACGGTGCCGTTCTCGTCATAGGTCTTCTTGCCCGAACCGGTCAGATAACCGCGGACGATGCACTCGATAGGAATCGTCTGGGCCTTCTTGACCAGCATGGCGCGGCCTGCGAGGTAGTCACGATACTCGGCAAACTCCTCGGGGAAATCCGCCGGATCGATGGAGACGAGGTGGTTGGGGACGATATCGGCAAACTTATCGAACCAGAATGCCGAGATGCGGTTGAGCACCTCTCCCTTAAACGGAATCTCGTCGGGAAGAATAAAGTCGAACGCAGAAATGCGATCGGTGGCGACCATCAAAAGGTTTTCGCCGGCATCGTAGATATCACGAACCTTGCCACGGGAATCCGGACGACGCTCCATCGTTGTCACGTGAGTCACTCCTTACCTAAATACGACAGAAATGCGGGTTCTTTCCCGCATGTTTTCGCAAACTCGGAGCGGCAGGAACGCGGCCCCTCCTTCACCGAATAGCGAAAAGCTAGTGCTCCATTGTAGTAGATGCCGCGTCCGCCGTGTGCTCGCGAGGCAGATGAATCGTAAAAGTCGTACCCTTTCCAAGCTCCGACTCCACGGATATGTAGCCATGGTGACGCTCGACGATTTGCTTGGTCACGGCGAGGCCAACGCCCAGGCCGCCGGCTTCGCGGGCGCGGCTGGCATCTGCGCGCCAGAATCGCCCGAAGATGCGCGACAGGTCGTCCTTGGCAATACCGATACCGGTATCCGAAACGGCAATACTGACATGCTTGCGGTCACTGAGCACCGACACCACGACCCAACCGCCCTCGGGGGTGTAGCGCATGGCGTTGCTCATGAGGTTGATGACGCACTGCGTGATCATGTCGGGATCGGCCTCGACGACATCGTCGTGACCTTGGGTCTCGTCAGCAAAGCGCAAGCGCAGATCGCGGTCAACAAATAGGCGCTCCTGAGCGTTGACGATAGACCGCACAAAGGGAACCATGTCCACCGGTTCGAGATTGAGCGGCGCCGTGCTGTTTTCCATACGCGATAGGTCGAGCATCTGCTGCACCAAACGAGCCAGGCGGCGCGTCTCGGAAGCGACCGTCTCCAGATGCTCATCGTCGGTGGGATACACGCCGTCCTGCATGGCCTCGACCGTTGCAAGCATGGCCATGAGCGGCGTGCGAAGCTCGTGTGCGACATCCGAGGTCAGGCGCTTTTCGTGCTTCATATCTTTCTCGAGCGAGGTGGCCATCTCGTCAAAGGTCTCACCCAACTGATCGATTTCATCGTCGCCGCGCAAACCGGTACGAGCGGACAAATCGCCGTCGCGAATTTGCTTGGCTGTGCTGGTTATACGATGAATCGGTCTGGTAAGCATGCGCGACACGAACGATCCGATAACAACTGAGATGCAGACCGCAACAACCGCGGCAAGGGCCATGGCGTTAAAAGTCTTTTCCCTAAACGCAGAATCCGCCTTGGTGAGCAGGGCATCGGAGCCGATAGCCCATAGCTTCACCTGTCCGACATGCTCGCCAGAAGACGTTATGATTTCGACGTTGGCAACGCTATCGGAGTCGGTGGGCGCCGACGAGACCGGGCTATGCGAGGCCTTTTTACCGCTCGAGCTGCTCGACGCCGATTCGCTCTCGCGCACATCGGCGGTCGCACTTGCCGAAGGCCATGAGTCGTCATAGACGACAACGCCCTTTTTGTTGACAACCTGCATACTCAGGTCGTCGGACACCAAGCTCGATGTCGCGACCGTGCGTAGCTCGCCCGCAGTCCAGTTGCCGTTTTCCTCGTACGACGTCGCAAGCTTTTCGGCGGCAGAATTGGCAATCTCGACGATATTGGAGCGCGTGTAATCCGAAAAGACGGTACCCCACACAACGGAGACAACGCCCACCAGCACCAATACCGTCATGAGCGACGTCAGGGCAAAAGCCAAGGCCATGCGCGAGGGATAGCTCATCGCTGGCCGTGAATCGGAACGAGGCGTGTTCCAACTTGCCTTGGAACCCGCCTCGTTCTCCTGCTTATGCTTTTGCCCAATTTCAAAGCGCGCAGGTGTCATATGTGATTTCCCTATTTCTCGTCCGACTTATCGGTCTTGGCCGGAGCCTCGAAGCGATAACCGACGCCGTGAACGGTGTAGAGCCACTTAGGCTTCTTGGGGTCGTCGCCCAGCTTGGCGCGAAGGTTCTTGACGTGACTGTCGATGGTGCGCTCGTAGCCCTCAAAGTCATAGCCGAGCACCTTCTCGACCAGCTCCATACGGTTATAGACGCGACCGGGATGGCGAGCAAGCGTGGTGAGCAGCTTAAACTCGGAAGCAGTCAGGTCTACTTCCTTGTCCTCGACCAAGATCTTGTGGCCCGAGATATCGATGACCAGATCGCCAAAGTCGAGCACCTCAACGGCGGGCTCGTCTGCCTGGTGAGCACGACGGAACAGGGCGCGGACGCGGGCGACGAGCTCACGCGGCGAGAACGGCTTAATCAGGTAGTCGTCGGCACCAAGCTCAAGGCCGATGATGCGATCCTCGATCTCGCCCTTGGCCGTCAGCATAATGATGGGGACATCCGAGGTGTCGCGAATGGTGCGGCAAACGCGCTCGCCGGGAATCTTGGGGAGCATAAGGTCGAGCACAACCAGGTCGAACTGGTGCTTCTCGAACTCCTCGATCGCAGACTGGCCGTCCCCGACGCCAACAACCCAGTAGCCCTCGCGCTCGAGATAGGCAGCGACAGCGTCACGGATTGCCTTCTCGTCCTCGACCAGCAGAATCTTTTTTGCATCTGAAGCCATAACACGGCCCCCCCTGTCTCAATTAGCTAAGAACAAGCCCATTTTAACGCACCTATGCCCGCCGAGCACCGCTACAGTGCGGCGGCTCGGCGGGCGGCACTCACAATTACAACGCGTTTATTCCCCCGTTGGCGCCCTTTTAACCCCTCGGCGCTAAAGAGAGAACAGGCGGGCGGTAACCGTCTCGGGAATTCCTTGGCTATTACGCACCGTGGCATAGGTTAAAAACGTATTCGATTTACCCGCCGTAGCTGGATAATCGCCATATTCGAGAGCGCGGTCGGGCGACAGCAGCGAACCATAGGTTTTGGCGGAGGTATCGATCAGAAAATGCGATGCCTGAACCTTAACCAGATATTTGCCTTTTCTGCCGGCAGCACACGCAAGCGGCTCGCGCGACAGGAATAGGAACGTCCCATTCTCGTTACCGATATAGGTGCCCATGTTGCCTAGGTCCCCACGCCGCTATAGGTGGCCTCGATGGAGAACACAAACGTGTCGCCCATATATACGGCCTCGAAGGGAGACACCGATGAGGGAAGGACCAGCTGAGCCCTCTTGGTATTGTTGCCGTCCGTCAGGTCGATCGCCGTCATGCCGTAGTAGACGCCCTCGTCGTTGCGCACACGCGGGGAAATGGTCAAGATGCCGTCACTCACACGCGGGGCGGATGCAAAGCGGCCCGTTGACTTCCAAATGGCCTCGGCCTTTGCCTCGTCGAGCGAGCGGCGGTAGCAATACGAGTCGTGACTCGTCTTATTGCCGCCTGCAGCAGGCATCTTGTACCAAATGACGGACGATTCGAACGCCGTAAACAGCGGCGGGTCGTAGTCCTTGCCGCCTCGGTCGAGCTCGACCACATCGCCGACAAGCGACGCACCTGCCGTATTTTGCGCATAGAGTTTCCATGATGCATTCGCAAAGTTCATCTCGACCCAAGCAAATACGCCATCGCCGGCGCGGACATCGTAAAACGAATACCCCGCACCTTCCACGGGATCCTCGACGAGCGTCGTGAGTGAGCCGTCGCCCAGGTTGAGCATGCCGAGCGTATTGGCATGCCGCGCCGATGCGGGCGCCATCATCGCCGCGGCGTAATCACCGTCGCAGTAATACAGCAGCGTACCCAAAGGCAATGTCCATGAAGCTGCAGGCTCGAGGTCGATTTCGACAGCCTCGTACTCATCCGTAATCGAGACGATTTTTGAGTCATCTTTGATAACCTGCGGCTCGCCGGCGGCATCGTCGCTGGTGCCCGTTTTTTTCGAGCATCCGGCAAGTACCGTGGCAGCGCCCGCGGCAGCTCCACCGAGCACAAAGCCGCGGCGCGATATTCCGTTCTTGATGTGGTCGGCGATACCCATTAGGCGATCTCGGCGCGAGCGGCTCGATAGCGCGGGTAAGCTGGTCGGCGCAGGAGGTCTTTTTCATACCGCAGGTATTACCGGCGAGAACCTCGATTACGCGATCGGCAGGAGCACCCTCAACCAGCTTGGAGATAGCCTTGAGATTGCCGTCGCAGCCGCCGGTAAACTCGACGCCCAGCACTTTGCTGCCGTCATCGGAAAGATTGAGGTGGATATTGCGAGAGCATACACCCTGAGGCTTGTAGTCAAAACTAATCATTGAGATCCCCTCTCAGAAAGAAATTTCAGACGTCTATTATCCCCGCCTGGCCCGACTTATTATCGTAAGCACCGATTCAACATCCTACGATGCATAGATTAGTGGGGGCAAGATTAGCAGCCCGTACCCCGTGCGTGGACTGTGCGCTTCTCCCGATACATATTGTGGTCGGCGACACGATATACATCGGCCAGCGTATTTCCAGCCGTCTCGACGGTCGCCACGCCAATCGATGCGCTGACCGTCAGTGCCTCATCGCTTACCGCGGCAAGACCGAGACGAAGATCCTGTTCCAGCCCGAGCGCAGACTCGTTGTCAGTATGGGGGCAAACCAGCAAAAACTCGTCGCCGCCAACGCGCATCGGCAGGTAATCCGCACCAGCCACCCGCCGCAGCACGGACGCCGTCCGTCGCAGCAGTTCATCCCCCATCTCGTGACCGTAGATATCGTTGGTCCGCTTGAGATAATTGCAGTCCAACATAATCACGCTCACGGGCAAGCCCTCGTTTACCAGGCTATCTCCGCGCGATTCAAGGTAGTTGCGGTTGCGAAGCCCCGTCAGTTTGTCTTGGTATGTCAGCTCCTCGGCATGTTTGACCATCGATATGTTGTGCGTCGCCACGACGACCGACTCCAGCCGGCCTTGCTCATCGCGATGCTGGGGGACAACCTGTAGCGAGTACCAAGCGCCTCGACAATCTCGCACCTCGCAGCCAAGTACGGTACGCCCTCCATACGTTCGCGAAGCGTACTTATATCTACGAGTCCCACAACCGCTTCGCGGCTTTCGGGGCTCACGACATCCCGGCAGACCGTGTCCATAAAGTCATATGCTCGCTGTGCTCGGCAAATATCTTCGCTATCGTCGGCGACATATTGATTCCCTCGATCTCGAGGGTGTCGAGATGCAAAAGGAAGGTCGAATCGTAGATGGCGCTTATGGCATTGATAATGCCGAGCTGTTTATCCTTTTCGACCAAATTGCGGCGATCAACGATATTTCGAGCCAACAGTACCACGACCCAAAACGCAAGGCACACCAAGACGCCAGCGGCGACAAATGTGATCCTGCCAGACATGACCTCAGATTTGGGATACAGCGCAAACAGGCGGTAGTCCTTGTATGCCGCACGCACCGCGTACCATTTGTCTCCTCGATATTCGATGCGCGTTAGGCCATCGTCTTTCCACTCAACCCCTGCGCTGGTGAGGAATCGGGCGAGCGACACGTCAGCATCGGCGCTGTTGGATGAGACAATCTCCGCATCCTCCATAACAAGCACCGTGGGGCCCTGGTGGAAGGTGCTGTTCGAAAGCACGTCGGCTATGGCATATGAATAGTCGTCCGCTGGATCGGAAACAAATGAGCGGTATGCCAAGCAACGCCGTCGCCATACGGGATAGCGCAGACGGCAAAAACGACACCACGGCGCTCGACGACAGTTGAGTAGGTCACTTTGGAACCTTGATACATCGATGCGACCGGCGCACAGGCCAGCTCCTCTCGCCACAACATGAGCGGATCGCGACCATCGATGTCGTAGTGGGCAGCCATATGGCCATCGGAGTCCATGACCATCAGCCCCGAAAGGTTCTCGGCATGGACAAATTGCTCGATAAGATCGTCGTTAACCTCAACGCGATCAGAGGACAGGAACGTCGCAAACGATTCGATCGCGGCGAGCAAATCGTGCGTCTCTTCGGTTTTTCTCCCCTGTTCGTAGCGGTCATATTTTTCGCAAGCGTTTTCCAAAAACGCCATGGTTTCTTGGCCAAACCCAAGCGTTTTTTCGAGGCAGCGATGGGTTCCAACCGTATACAACAGGCCTAACAAGACAGCGCTGACAATAACGCCGACAGCTATGACGGTCAGAGTCTTTCGACGCAAGCGGTGCTCATCATTTGTCATGGATTTGCTCCTTGCCCGCCCGTCGTCGCTCCTGTCTTGTAATTGCCCACAATACGGTCAATCGTGCCATCTCGGTCCATGGCAAACAATGCGGTATTGAGATCCTTTACGATCGGTCCTTCATAGCCGTCATCAAACGCGACGCCCAGATCAACCGTCATAACGTTGTCAGCGAACACGCGGTAAAGGCCGGGATACCGGGCGACAAGTCGGTCAAGCGGCTGAACGTCCGCCATCCAACAGTCGACATACCCTTTGGCGAGGGCGGCTTTGCAGAGTTCGGCAGAACCATACGATTTGATTTGCACGTTCGGCGAGATTTCCAGATCCCCTGCGAGCAATCGGCGTTCACTCACCGAGCCCGCAATTACCGCGATGGTCTTGCTTCCATCGAGATGCGCCAAGGACTTGATGCCACTCGTTTTCTTGGCGGCAACCGAGACCGTCACGGTTAGATACGGCTCGGTCCAGTAATACTTATCCTCGCGATAACAGGGAGAATAATCACACCACAGGCAATCGATATCACCGTTTTCGAGCAGCCGGTCGCGATCGTTCCAGTCAATATCGACAAACTGTGGCTTGAGCCCCGCACGCTTGCAGGCCTCGCGGGCGATGTCGATATCGATTCCGGCGTAATCGCCCGTGGTATCGATATACACATAGGGGTCGTTATCCGTAACGCCGATTTTGAGTACCGGGAGATCTTTGTCGGCTTCATTCGAGGAGGAAGAACTGCTTCGAACGGTATACGTCAGGGCGCCCGCACAGGCGGCAACAAGGAGCATGAGCGCAAACGAGACGGTGGCGGCTCGCTTGATACGTCCGGGCACAAGCCTCCCTTCATCGAAACAGCAGCCGGATTTCATTGTATACCCGGGGCTGATGCGGCGATAAAAATGCGCCTCACCCAAGATGGGCAAGGCGCCAAAGGTTGGAATGCATCCGCAAACGGCCGAATTAGGTTAACCCTACTCGAAGCTCAGCTGCTCCAGGCGATCGAAGACCGTGTCGATGCGGGTGAGAAAGTCCCACGGATCAAAGATCTCATCGAGCTTCTCCTGGCTGACGGTGCAGCGCGGATCGGCCTCGAGGCGCTCCTTAAAGGTGGGGCCGGAGACACAGTCCTGCACCTCGTGCCAGGTGGCCATGGCGTTTTCCTGCACGATAGCGTAGGCGTCCTCGCGGGTGATGCCCGTATCGACGAGGGCAAGCAGCACCTTGGAGGAGAAGATGAGGCCGCGGGTCTTGTTGAGATTGGCCATCATGCGGGCCGGATACAGCTGCAGGCCGTCGATAACGCGAATGAGGCACTGGAACATGTGGTCGAGCGCGATGAAGCTATCGGCCTGGGCGACACGCTCGGCGGAAGAGTGCGAAATGTCGCGCTCGTGCCACAGGGCAACGTTGTCGAAGGCAACCTGCGCGTTGGCCTTCACGACGCGCGACAGGCCGCAAACCTTCTCCATGGTGATGGGGTTGCGCTTGTGCGGCATAGCGGAGCTGCCCTTTTGGCCCTTGCGGAAGGGCTCCTCGGCCTCGAGCGTATCGGTCTTCTGCAGGTTGCGGACCTCGGTCGCGATGCGCTCGCAGGTGGCCGCTGTAGTAGCAAGCACGCCGGCAAGGTAGCGTGGTGATCGCGGCTGATGACCTGCGTGGACAGCGGGTCGTGGACCAGGCCCAGGTGCTCGCAGACGTACTCCTCGACGAACGGCTCGATGGAGCTGTAGGTGCCAACGGCACCCGAGATGGCACCGAAGGCAACGTTCTTGCGGGCATCCTCGAGACGGTCCAGATCGCGCTTGAGCTCCCAGCCCAAGAGCCAAACTTCATACCGAAGGTCATCGGCTCGGCGTGGATGCCATGAGTGCGGCCGGCACAGAGCGTGTTGCGCTCCTCGAAGGCACGACGCTTGCAGATCTCACCGAGCTTCTTGACGTCCTCGATGATCAGTCACAGGCCTGGGTGAGCTGGTAGCACAGAGCCGTATCGCCCAGGTCGGAACTGGTCATGCCGTAGTGGACCCAGCGGCTGGGCTTGGGGTCGCCCTCGGGAACATCGGCGTCGATGTACTCCTTCATGTTGGTCAGGAAGGCGATGACATCGTGGCGCGTGACTTCCTCGATCTCATCGACCTTTGCCTTCTCAAAGTTGGCATGGTCGCGGATCCACTGGGCTTCGTCTTTAGAAATACCGATCTTGCCGAGCTCCGCCTGGGCCTCGCAGGCCAGGACCTCGATCTCCTGCCAAATGGCGTACTTGTTCTCGAGGGAGAAGATGTGTCCCATCTCCGGGCGGGTATAGCGATCGATCATAGCGGCTCCTTTTTGGCTATTGGCACGTTGGTCGTAACTTAACCATTGTACCGTGCGTAGGTGCAAGTATGGGCAGCAGGCATTAACCTAACATTTTGCCGCAAGAGCGGCCATGGGGACGTCCGCGTATTTGCTTCGCAAATCCGCACCGGCTGCGGTCGCCTATCGGATTCGCGGAGACGGTGGGGAAAACTTTGTTGAATTGGCCGTCCCCGCGTCTCCCGTGCCCGGTGGAGCGGGCAACGGGACATCCGCGTATTTGCTTCGCAAATCCGCACCGGCTGCGGTCGGCAGACCTGGTTTGCGCACCTGCACGGGCAAAGCGGGTTGGACTCGACGTTCCCGAGGTCCCTGTGCTCGATGGAGCGGGCAACGGGACATCCGCGTATTTGCTTCGCAAATCCGCACCGCTTCAGGCGCCTGCCGGCGCTTCGCCTGCTCGCTACAAACGCTTCGCGTTTGCTTTACGCTCGCACCCTGTCGGGTTCGAGTCCCGGCACTTTATTGAAAAAAGCACGGCACCGGAACGGTGTCGTGCTTTTACTTTTTCTGGAGCGGGCAACGGGACTCGAACCCGCGAGTGTCAGCTTGGGAAGCTGATGCCTTACCACTTGGCGATGCCGCATATGTGGGGGATAGTATAACGCGGTTGTCTTGTTCGATACAAGGGTGACGATGCTTGTTTTAGCTGTGGAGAATCGTCCTAAAAATAGGCCAATTGTGGAGATAGGGACCTGTACGTTCCTCTATTTACCGTTGTCTACCTGCAGATTAATTCCATTGTCTTTCGTAGGCGCCATTTGCCAGATATCGGGCAAGCATTTGGTCAGGTTCCGGTACTTACCCGCATGAACCTTGGGGATAGCCTCATCCTACGCGCCGCGGCCTCCCCGTGCGGCGCACGAGGGATAAGGAGCAGCCATGTCCAATGCACCCACGCACTCTGTCCACAGCGCAATCACAGCAGGATCGCTGCTCCTAGTCCTCGTTTTACTTTTAGGCTGCATGACACCGGATGCCGCGCTCGCCGTCGACGGTTACGAATCACTCGGATTCCGCACTATCAGCAATGAATGCGGTCCTTTTGGAGTTGGTAAATACGAGGCGCAGGATTCTTCGATTGCCTATTGCATGAACCAGGACCGATTTGGCCCCAGCACACCGGGCGGACCCTGGCTCACCTACAATCAGGGCTGGGTATGGCTCGAAGACGAATTCGCGGCCATCATCTGCCATGGCTACCCCACCGCCACATCCTTTGGCGGGCATAACCTGTCCCCCGATCGAGCACGCGCCGCAACCCAACTTGCCGTCTGGATGCTCAACGGCACCACCCATACCGACGGATCATTCTCATATACAACCGCCCAGGGCGTCACAAAGAGCGGAAACTTTTCCGGCGACAATGAGGTCGTTGCCGCAGCGCGCTGGCTCCACGACAGCGCCAAGTCGGGAAGCATTAAAGCCGCACCGCATCGCGCGCGGCGCTATTTGGGAACTGTGTCGGGCGGCAGCAAGCGTCAAGACATGCTCTACGTGCTCCCGGCCGTCTCCGCATCCTTCCAAAAACAGTCAGCCAACGCCGCCATCACGAGCGAAAACGATACCTATAGGCTCGACGGAGCGAGGTTCGACATCTATGAGAGCGCCGGCGACAAGCGTGTCGGCAGCATCCAGATGGACAGCAGCGGTCGCGCACAGGCGACACTTTTGCCCAATACGGCATATTATCTGGTCGAAACCAAAGCTCCAGCGGGTTATATCCCCAGGAGTGACCGCATCGCCTTTTCCACCGGCAATGACGGCGGAAATGTCGTCATCGATGAGCAGCCCGGTACCATTACCCTGCGCATCGCAAAGGTCGATGCCGCGACAGGGGCAGGTCCTCAAGTCGGTGCGTCACTTGCCGGTGCTGAGTTCACCTGCGTCTCACAGTCTACTCCGGGCTGGTCGCACACCCTCACAACGGATGAGGACGGGCGGGCAACACTTACCGACATCCCCCTGGGCACCTTTAGCATCTATGAGTCGAGAGCTCCCGAGGGTTATCTGCCCTCCGATGAAACCTGGAGCTATACCATCGGTGCCGACCAGCTCGGAGACGCGGGCGTCGTTGAACTCGAGCGTCGCATCCCCAACATCCCCATCGCTTTTGACCTCGAGATTTCAAAGTTCAAGGACTGCGGTAATAGTGACGAATCTGGTGTAGAGCAGCCGGCGGAAGGCGTGGTCTTTGAAGTGGCAAGCAACACTTCGCAGCAGGTTGTTGGAACGCTGACCACCAATATCTACGGCTTCGCATCGACCAAAGACCAGGCCGGAGCATGGTTTGGCGCAGGAGAGCGCCCCGATGGCGTCAGCGGAACCATACCGTATGACCGTGCCGGCTACACCATTCGTGAGGTTGTCGACACTGTGCCCGACGGCTTTAAGCAGGCAGGGGAATGGACTATCACAGCAGAGCAGATCACGGACGGCGCAGAGCTTCAGTACATCGTAGACAACCACGCCCTGTCGACACATCTTCAAATCGTGAAGCGCGATGCTCAGACCGGCAACGCCGTACCACGCGCTGGGTTCACCTTTCAGCTGCTCAATGGCGACCGTGAGCCCATCTCGCAAACATCCTGGCATCCCGCCCATACCGTTATGAATACCTTTACGACCGATGAAACCGGCACCGTCACCCTGCCCGAATCGCTTAACCCGGGCACGTATTACATACGAGAGACTTCCGCCAAGGAACCGTATCTTGTTGGTGAAGATCTGGAGATAACGATTCCCGCCGACATGAACTTAACGCCCGTCGCGGTCGCCTCGTTTTACGACGACGCGGCAACAGGAAGCATCGAGATCGTCAAGAACGATGCCGTAGGTGGGCGCGCCCTTGCCGGTGCTGTTTTTGATATCCGTGCCGCGGGCGATATCGTGCGCCCCGACGGCAGCATTGCTGCCCTGGACGGCGAAACCGTCACATCCATCACGACCGACGAGCGGGGATTTGCGTGCGCGACTCATCTTTCACTGGGGTGCGGAACCGCCACCTATGAGGTAATCGAGGTGCAGGCACCCGAAGGTTACCTGCTCGACCAAAGCGTCCACACCGTCGAGCTGTCGTATGCCGGTCAGGAAACACCCGTGATCAATGCGCACCTCGATGTTTCTAACGACTACACCAAAATCGACATCCCCAAAGTAGATTTGACCGGCAAACAAGAAGTGGAAGGCGCCCGGCTCTCCCTCCACGGTGCCGACGGAACCGAAATTGACGCTTGGACCTCCTCTGACAAACCGCATCGCATCGAGCATCTTTTGCCCGGCACCTACACCCTGTGCGAAGTGATGCCCCCGCGCACTTACGACCTTGCCGAAGACATGACGTTTGAAATTAAGGCCACAGGAGAAGTGCAGACGGTAACCATGAAGGACGCACCCATCGAGATCGAGGGCAGAGTCGACAAGCGGCAAGAGATCGCCCGCCCTATCGGTAAGGGTCTCGTCGCCAACGGCGATGGCAAAAACCGAGCCGTGGCACAATCCGATGCGGACGGCTCCTTCTCTTATACGCTCGATGCTAAAAATGAGTCGAATACCTGGGTTGATGAATTCACCATCACTGACGATCTCGAATGCGCCAAGGAAGGCACTGCCAAACTCATCGCCATCGAAACCCCTGTCGCGACGGGACATCGACGGTCTTTGCAACGTGTGGTATCGAACGTCTCCAGTGGGAAGTATCGATACGGGCGAACAGACCAATGCAACGCTCAGCGACGGGCATGACAACCCCTGGCTCGAAACGGACGAGGTCAAAAAGCTCCTAGGTGACGATTTGCGCATGGTCGATTACGGCGATTGGCATCTTTGGAAAGCCGATATCCCAACAACGGAGTCGGTCACCCTCGAGGCAAAAGAGCTCGCTCTTTTGGACGATACCGCCGTCACGGGCATTCGTCTTGAGTACGGGGCCGTATCGGCCGACTTCACGACAAGAGGCGCTGCAGAATCTTGGACCCGCGAGGACCTCAAAGACGAGCATGACGACCTTGATGATGTGAGCGCCGTCCTTGACTCGGATATTCACGGTGCCGTCATCCATATGCAGGCCGCGTCGTCTTACACGCCTCAGACCGCACTCGCCAACAGCGCTCGCGTTGACCTCTGTCGCAATGGCGGCGGTAGCAACCTTGAATCACATGACGAGGATCGCGTCATCCAGCGATGCGCCATGCCGCAAGATTTACCGGCAACGGGCTCCCTTCCCATTGCCGCCTGCCTCACCGCCTTCGTGACCTCCGGCGCCGCGGCAATCTGGTTTGCCCATCTAAAGCTGGCGTCAAAACGTCGCTGACGCAATAAAAAAGAGGCGAGCCCGTCTCCCGGCTCGCCTCTTATTCGTTCGTGGCGAAATGGCTATTCCCCAGATGCAGACCCACCGTCGATGAGCGCTTGATCGGACTCGGAGATGCCATCGGCTCCCAAACTCTGCTCGTGCTCCACTTCTTCGCTAATCGTGGACTCAGGCGTTGAGCTTTAACGCCCACGATATACGCGGCCCCGAAACCAAGGACAATGGCGATCAGGACCAAGATGAGATAGACGGGCCAGTGGCGCTTGATGTACGAAAACACGCAGACTCCTTATAGGTCAACCTACGAACGACGAATGACCTCGGTCACGACCTCGGACACCGTAGCGATATTTGTCGGATTGACGTTGTACGGCAGATCGTCCTCAGTGTGAGCGCATGCCAAACGTGGGCCGTCGACGCCGGCAATGGTAAGGGCGCGTCGGCTTGCCTCGAGAGCAGCATAGGCATCGGTCTTGGCATAGGGCATCTCAAATGCACCGCAATCGACATGGAACGACTTGCACACCTTGTTGACCAAGTTCATGATGCGTCGGTCACCCTTGAGCAGCTGCTGCTCGCCCTCGACCGTCACGACCGAAAGCCTACCGGCACCAATGGACTCAAGGTTGATAAAGAACACGCCGCGGAGCTTGTCGCGATGCGCGGCCAGGAACGCCTTCATGCCGGCGCCGTCGCAATCGGAAGCGCCTGTAGCCACAAACCAGATGTCGTGGCCAAGCAGCTCGTCATCGCCCATGGAGGCAACGGCAGCGAGCATATCCTCGGCGGAAGCTCCATCGGAAGACGTGGCACCGCCCTTCCAGCCGTCGTCGTCATCCTCGAAGTTATCCCACGAGCCGATACCGCGACCAGACTTCTTGGCGTCGTAATCATCCTCGACACCAAGCCAATCGCTCATGCTGTCCTGCTCGTTTTTCTTTTTGCGATCGAACAGACCGCCCAAGCCGCGCTTTTGCGGCTTGCGGCCGGAGCGGCAGGAGCCGAGATAGTCTCAAGCGGCTGAACATCCGAGCTGACCGGCATGGGGGGAACAACCGGAGCCGATGTGGGCTCGGGCCCCTGTGCCGTCGCGAAGGGATCGTTAACCTGAGCCGAAGGGTCGGGAAGGTCGAACAGCGAGGTGCGCGAGGCGACATTGGCCTGCTGCATCGAAGGCATCGAGGGATCGGGGACCGAGGCCAGCGGAGACGCAGAGGGCATGGGAGCCGGCGCGGATGCCGGGTCGGGAACGTTCATGTTCGGGCGCGGCGACGCCTGAGACGAGATTTGAGCCATCAGAGCATCGACCGTCTCGGCCTGCGACGGAGCAGCATTGGCAACCGTGGCGCCGGGATCACTCGGCGCGGGCATGGTGAAGATCTGCGTAGAGTAGGGCCTCGACTCATCCGCCTGCGGAGCTTCGGGGGCCACGGCTCAGGCTCTTGCTCGGAGCTGTCCGCAGCGACCTGTTCCGCCACAGATTGATCCTCGACCGTATCGGGCGCAGCGGGCTCGTCCTCGACAGGAGCGGAAAGGGGCTCGGCGATAGCGGTGCCCTGCTTCTCAAACGTCATCGTGGCATCAAACGACACAGTGCTGTCGACCGGCTGTTGGGTTTCGAAAGTCGCCGTCTCCCCGGCAACATCCGCAGGCGAAGGCTGCGGCGCCTCGAAAGACGTCGTGGCGTCGGCAACATCAACAGATACCGGCTTGCTCGGCGTCGTTTTGCCTCAAATTCCTGTGCCGCGCGCTCGCGCCTCGGCCTCGGCCGCCTGCTTGC